>Ga0247727_10018537_pt1 | contig 10926 bp, 9 predicted proteins | sample WisWelCaveWW1625_FD_202498 | JGI IMG/M metagenome (GOLD analysis project Ga0247727, IMG submission 202498) | Biofilm microbial communities from Wishing Well Cave, Virginia, United States - WW16-25 | ecosystem: Environmental > Aquatic > Deep subsurface > Groundwater > Cave microbial mat | place...
TGGTCCGACCGGACCCGCCGGTCCTGACGGCCCTACTGGACCTGCGGGTCCGGAGGGGGATACGGGCCCGACGGGTCCCCAGGGCCTACCAGGTGATACAGGAGCGACTGGGGCCGACGGTCCGCAGGGCGCGACTGGGCCTACTGGTCCGCAGGGCGCCACGGGTCCGCAAGGCGCCACAGGCCCCACGGGTGCTGACGGACCAGCCGGGCCGACCGGGCCGCAGGGGCCGGCAGGACCGTCCGGCGCGACACTCGTGACCGGGACTCCCGTCACGTCGACCGGCGTGGCAGCCGGAACGTTGGTGACGGCAACCGCGACGTGTGCCGCCGGGAAGGTTGTTCTCGGAGGCGGCGCGCAAGTCACTGTCTCGAGCGGCCTGGCTGAGGCCTTCGTATCACTTCGCTCGTCCTACCCGAGTGCCACAGATACATGGACCGCCGTCGCTGTCGTCACAGTGGGCCGAGGTGAGAAGCGGGAGACGACCGTCACTGCATACGCGCTCTGCAGCCTGTAGCGCTTACCAGGGGAGGCGACTGCAGGTGTCGAGAGCCTCGGCACGCTCCTGGTCGTACGCGACCTTCAGCGGCCCGGTTTCTCTTCTCGAGAACGCGGACACGGCGATCGGCGGGTACCGCGCCGAGACCTCTTCGACGCAGCCGCGGAAGTGTGCCTCCCCCGCTCCCCACACCAATGCCAACGCGGCGACGACGAAGGCCACTGCTGCAATTCCTCCCGCAACCGAGCCACGTTCGGAATCCATGAGGCTGAGAGTACGGCCGCTTCCGGACGGCCTGTCCTTGCCCGCGGCGCGTCAATCGACCGGCTCGAGGCTCAGCCGAAAGCCGGTGCGGAGAGTGCGGCGGCGAGCTCTCGTGCGGCGGCCTCGCACCCAACCGCCTGCGAAGCGCGCGTAGCTACGCCGGAGCGCGGACGTTGCGCTCGAACTTGTGCCAGTTCTTGTCGCGCCGCAGGAAACGGCAGGATCCCTTGAGTCGCGCCCACACGATGAAGGGTCGATAGAGCACGAAGTCGAGCGGCGCGAGCAGGAGCAGCCACGCGAGGTCGCCTCGGCGATAGATCCGAGACTGAAGATCGTCGAGCAGGATCGCGCACGCCGTGAGCGCAGCGTTCACGAAAGCGATAGCGGCGCACATCACGACGAACACCATGGGGCTGAAGACACCGAGAACGATCGCCAGCGGCAACGAGATGATCGCGAGCAGCTCGAAGGCGGGTGCGAGAACCTCGGCCAGGAAGTAGAAGGGCACTCCGACAAAGCCCACGCTGCGGTAGCGAGGGTTGAAGCAGAGGGCCCGGTAGTGCCAGACAGTCTCGGCGATGACGCGCTGCCAGCGCTCTCGCTGGGAGATGAGCTTGCGAACCGTGTCCGGACCCTCGGTCGTGCCCACCGTGTCCGGCAGGCAGTGGATCTCGTAGTCACGGCCCTCACGCAGGAAGCGCTCGTGCACGCGAAACGTCAGCTCGATGTCCTCGCACGTGAACACCCTCGAATAACCGCCGACCTCTTCGAGCACGTCGCGTCTCCAGATCTGGAACGCGCCGACCGAGCACAGCATGAAACCGAGCTTCGACCAGGCCAGGCGATTGTTGAAGAACGCCCGCAGATAGTCGAGGTGCTGGTACGCGATCAACGGCCGGCGATCGACGGGACGCTTCCCCGGGGGCATGCCCATGATCTTTCCCGGGTCCTGCGCGATCGCGAGGTGGCTGGTCACCCCGACGATGCGAGCGGGGTCTCCGACCACGCGGCGCATCCCTTTCAAGAGCGCATCGCGTTCGAACACCGTGTCTGCGTCCACACCGCAGACGTACCGGAAGCGGGCAACGTTGAGGCCCGCGTTGAGGGCGTCGGCCTTGCCGCCGTTCACCTTGTCGACCACGACGAGATTCGGATGGTCGACGCTGCGATAGATCGCTCGGACCTCCTCCGTCGCAAACACGCGCCGGACGAAGACTTCGTACGGCTCGAGACCGAAGGCCTCGCGAAGGCGGTCCAGCGTTCGATCGCTCGAACCGTCGTTCACGACGATGACCTCGTGCTCGGGGTACTCCAGTCCGAGAAGCGACTCCACCGCCGATACGACCGAGGGCTCTTCGTCGTAGGCGGCTACGATGACACTGACCGGAATCGTGAAACGTGACGCTGCGAGCACGTCGTAGTCCTGGCTGGCGGTCTCGTGGCGGCGGATTCCGTTCTCGACGGCCGCCACCGCGATGAGAGCTACATAGATGAGGTTCGTCAGAAGCAGGTACCCGAGGCACACGAGAACCACCACGCTCAGGACGTCGGCTGTCATGCCGCGCGGACTTCCTGAGCATCGATGCCCTCGACGCGTGCCTTGGCCGCCTCGCGGAGCTTCTCGCCGCCTGCTGCATAGATCCGCTCGAGGAGCGAGCTGCCCGGACTGTCGGCGGCAAGAAAGTCGACGAAGCCGACGTCCTGCAGAACTTCGGCCGCACCGTTGCGGGCGAACGGGTCGCTGTGCGAGAGCAGCGAGAGGAGCGAGGGCACGGATTCCGTGCCCAGTCCGCGGAGCGCGTCCTTCGCAGCCGTCCGTACCCACCACCGCTCGTCAGCCAGCAGACGTGCGATCGTCGGTGCGGCGGTCGCACCGAGGACGTGACCCGCCGCACGCGCCGCGTGGACGCGAACGAACCACTCCGAATCGTCGAGGCAGGCGAGCGTCGCGGCCCCGACTGCGTCGCCGCTGCGGCTTCCGAGCGTCTCGACGGCGGAGGCGCGGACATTGGGATCTGGATCCCAGGTCAGCGCGATCAGGCCGGACTCGCCGAGCTCGGGATAGGGCTCGAGGAGCGTCGCGCCCCAGAAGCGCACGGCAGGGTTCCAGTCTCGCAAGAGCGGCGGGAGCTTCGGGCCTGGAGCCGGGGCCAGCCGCTCGAGCTCGGCTGCAATCCGCGAGCGCGGGCCGATTCCCTTGCGAAGCTCCGAGATGAGCAAATCGATCGCCCATTCGTCGCCGACGTCGCCGAGAGCTCTGATGGCCGCGGTCGCGACTCGCGGATCCGAATCGCCGAGCACCGACCGGATGAGCCGAGGCACAGCCGGATGGTGCGCCAGCTCGAGTCGTGCAAGCGCGGCGACCCGACGCCACTTTCCCCACTCAGTCCGCGCACTTCTTGTCACGCGACGGACGAGTCTCGCGGCTTCGCGATCGCCGAGCGCCCTCGACTTCGGCTCACGCCTCTGGCGGTCGAAGCGGGCGCGGCCGAGGACGACCGCCAGCGAGAGCACGATCCACGCTGGAAGAGCGAGCGCGAGCATGACGAAAGCGACGCGGAGAACGAGCTCGTTCACACATTCGTCGTCGTCTTTCTAGGCATCCGATGTCCTCCCTCGATCGAGGGATCCGGCGCGCTCAGACCATCGAAGCTATGCGACGCGCGCGCGGTCGAGCGCAGAGTGGAGCTCGTGCGCCGGGACGGGATGCGTGTAGGGGTACCCCTGGCCATAACGGAACCCGAGGGCCCGCAGGCGATTGCGTTGCGACTCGCTGTCGATCCCCTTGGCGACAGTCTCGAAACCAAGAGTGCCACCGAGTCGAAGGATCGCCGCGACCAGACGACGCTTCTCGTCGCTCGAGGCGGTCTCTTCGGCGACTGCCCTCGCCATCTTGATTGTGGAAGCGACACGTACGCGAGCGCGCATGCGGCGGCAATGAGAAAAAACGCTCGATCTGGGCGAGCGAGGCTCGCAGAGTGCCTAATCGGCACTCGCGCGCCAATCGATTAGTGATCTCGGTCGGAAGCGCGCGCGTCTAACCGGAGATGCGGAGCGATCGCTCCGCTATCAGACGGCGAGCCGCCCCAGCGATGTGCTCCGCGTCGATGCCGGCCTCCGCGAGGAGCTCCTCGGGTTTGCCCGACCTCGGCATCCCCTGCACAGCGAGAGAGACGACATGCGGAGGCTCATCGCTATCGGCAAGAGCCGCGCGGACGGCATCGCCCAGCCCACCCTCCGGCCAGTGGTCCTCCACCGTGACGAGTCGTCCGTGCGTCGCGTCGGCTGCGGACAGCAGCGTCGCTGCGTCGAGCGGCTTGATCGAGTAGAGGTCGATCACACGGGCAGCGATGCCCTGCTCGGCGAGTCGATCGGCCGCTTTCAGCGCTTCGTGCACCGTGATGCCGGCTCCGATGAGCGCAACCTCGTCGTCGTCCGAGGATCGGAGAACGCGGCTGCCTCCGATCTCGAACTCCTCGTCGGGCCCATAGAGCACCGGCGTCGCGGGACGCAGCGTCCGCAGGTACGAGATCCCGTCCGTCTCGGCCATCGCCGCGACGAGGTGCGCGGTCTGATTCGCGTCACACGGGTGAAGAACCGTGCTCCCGTGAATGGCTCGAAAGGCCGCGATGTCTTCGAGCCCCATCTGCGAGGGACCGTCCTCGCCGATCGAGACGCCCGCGTGCGAGCCGCACAGCGAGAACGTCGCTCGGCTCACGGCGGCCATGCGAACGAAGTCGTACGCGCGCGAGAAGAACGCGGCGAACGTCGAGACGAACGGCCGCCAGCCGACAGCCTGGAGCCCGACCGCCGCCGCGACCAGCTGCTGCTCGGCGATGTACATCTCGAAGTACCGCTCCGGATGAGCGTGCGCGAAGACCTCTGCAAAGGTCGAGTTCGAAACCTCACCGTCGAGAACGACGACATCGGGGCGCGATGCACCGAGCGCCGCGAGCGCATCACCGTATGCCTTTCGCGTCGCGACTTCGGAGCCGAGCTCGTAGCGCGGCAGCTCGAGAGTGCCGGGTGACGCCCGGCGCTGCGGATGCGCGTCCGGCTTGGCGACATCGATATGGATGTCGCGGAGACCACCCAGCTCGGCGATCGCCGCATCGGAGTCATCGAGAAGCTTGCCGTGGAAGCCGTTCTTGTCCTCGACCGCTGCGACCCCGTGGCCCTTCCGGGTGCGGGCGACGACCACCGTCGGCTTCCCGGTCGTCGCCAGTGCTTCCGCGAAAGCGACGTCGATGGCCTCGACGTCGTGGCCGTCCACGACCGCGGCGTGCCAGCCGAAGGCGCGAGCACGCGCGGCGTAGACGTCGAGATCCCAACCGACCATCGTCTCGCCGCGCTGACCAAGCCGGTTCCCGTCGATGATGGCTGTCAGGTTGTCGAGCTCGAAGTGCGCGGCGTGCTCGAATGCCTCCCACATCGATCCCTCTGCCATCTCGCTGTCTCCGCAGACCACCCAGACGCGACTTCCGATCCGCTCGAGGTGCTTCGCCGCGAGCGCCATTCCGACACCGATGGGCAGGCCCTGGCCGAGTGAGCCGGTCGCGACGTCGACCCAGGGGAGGACGGGTGTCGGGTGTCCCTCGAGCGGGCTACCGAGCCTGCGGTAGTCGAGGATCTCCTCGTCCGAGACGACCCCAGCGGCACGATAGATCGCGTACACGAGGGTCGACGCGTGCCCCTTCGAGAACACCAAGCGGTCGTTCGCAGGGCTCTTCGGTTCCGTGAAGTCGTAGCGCAGATACCCGTCGACGAGCACCGCGAGGAGGTCGGCGGCAGACATTGCGGAGGTCGGGTGCCCCGACTTCGCGGCGGCGCTCATCCGCACCGAGTCGACCCGGAACTGCTGCCCTAGCTCTCTTCGCCGCTCGGCCGTCGTCATACGGGCATTCTACGAGCGTGCTGCGAGCGGTAACGTAGGCATATGCCGTCTCGACTGCACGAGCTCTCGACGCACGGGGTAAGCGTCTGGGTCGACTCGCTCTCGCGTGAGATGCTCGAGACGGGCGAGCTCGAGCGGCTGATCCGCGAGGACGCCGTCGTCGGGGTGACGTCCAACCCGACGATCTTCGAGAAGGCGCTGTCCACGGGCGACTGGTACGACGAGCAACTCCGTGCGGAGCTCGAGCGAACCGACGACACGAGGGAGGTCTTCTTCGCACTCGCGGTCGAGGACATCAAGCGTGCGTGCGACCTCCTACGGCCGGTGTGGGAGCGGACGAGCGGGCTCGACGGGTTCGTCTCGCTCGAAGTCGACCCCGACCTCGCGTACGAGCGAGACGCGACCTTCGAGCAGGCCAAGCTGCTGACCGAGCTCGTTGATCGGCCGAATCTCTTCGTGAAGATCCCCGCCACGGTGCCCGGGCTCGGCGCGATCGAGGACTCGATCGCGGCCGGACGCTCGATCAACGTCACGCTCATCTTCTCGCTCGAACGCCACGCGGCCGTTGCCGAGGCCTATGTCCGCGGAATCGAGCGGCTTGTCGCTGCAGGCGGCGACCCGACGAACGTCGCGTCCGTCGCGAGCTTCTTCGTCTCCCGCGTCGATACGGAGGCGGACCGACGCGTCGCAGAGGTCGGCCGCGACGATCTGCAGGGTCGGCTCGCGATCGACAATGCGAAGCTCGCATACCAGCACTACCTCGGGGTTTTCTCCGGACCGCGCTGGGACGCACTGGCTGCGCATGGTGCCCGGCCGCAGCGTTGCCTCTGGGCATCGACCTCGACGAAGAACCCGGCGTACCGTGATGTGCTCTACGTGGAAGAGCTCATCGGGCCTGCGACGGTGAACACGATGCCGTTCGAGACGATCGCTGCCTTCCAGGACCATGGCGAGACGCGCGAGACACTCACCGAGAGTGTGGACGAGGCGAGTGCGCTGCTCGGCGAGCTAGCCGCGGCTGGAGTCGACTACGACGACGTCACTGACACGCTCGAGCGAGAGGGAGTGCAGAAGTTCTCCGACTCGTTCTCGTCGCTCCTCGCGGGCATCGACGCGAAGCGCGCGGCTCTCGTCGCCTGAGCGTCGCGGCTACGAGGCCGCCAGCGCGGCCAGAAGTTCGTCGTGGAGGAGCCCGTTGGACGTTACCGCCGTACCGCTGTCGATGCGTGAGTCGCCGACGGCGTCCGTGAACGTACCACCAGCCTCCTCGACGATAACTTGCACCGCCGCAAGGTCCCACTCCCGTACCCCGACGGCATCGATGGCCCCGTCAACTGCACCTTCGGCGATGAGCATGTGCGCCCAGAAGTCACCGAACCCTCGGGTGTGCCAGGCGCGGGCAGCGAGCTCCGGGAGGGGGCTCTTAAGTGAGAGGGAGACCACTGCATCCTCCACCTGTGAGATCGCCGACACTCGAATGGACGCTCCGTCGGCGAACGCGCCCGCGTCACGCTCTGCCCACCAGCGGTGGCCGAGAGCGGGTGCCGAAACCGCGCCGAGCCGAACGACCCCGGACTCCTCGAGTGCAATGAGAGTGGCCCAGATCGGAACCCCGCGCGCGTAGTTCCGAGTTCCGTCGATGGGGTCGAGGATCCAGCGGCGCTCACCGCCGGCGCTCGCTCCCTGCTCCTCGCCGAGGACAGAGTCCGCGGGCCGCTCGGCTCCAAGCAGCCGGCGCAGCTCGGTCTCCACTGCGCGGTCGGCCTCGGTGACGGGCGTGAGGTCGGGCTTCGTTTCGATCGGGAGGCCCGAGCGGAAGAGTGGCAGCGAGATCGCGTCTGCTGCGTCGGCGAGCCGTAGCGCGAGAGCCAGGTCGGGACTCACGTCTCGACGATACCGTTGCGCCAGTGCGAGGCCCGCTCGGCGCCCGAATCAGTGGTTTGACGTCAAGCTCGATGATCTGGGGCGGATCGAGAGGATCTGGCCGCTAAGCGGCCGCGGGCGGGCGGATCAGCCGCCGGCGATCTGGAAGGTCGGGCGGACAACACGCACGCCGACAGGGGCTGACCACGTCATCGCCGGCGTGCCCACCTGCGCTGCATTCAGCCCACGCACTCGGTAGTACCAGAGCCCGGGGCTGAGCTTGAGGACCGACGCCGTCGAGTACGTGAGAGCGGACCCGCGCGAACGCCACGGGTACTTGCTGCGCGACCACTGGACCTCGTATGCGGTCGCGCCGATGACGGGGCGCCAGGCCACGAGCGGTGTCGAGTAGACGACGGGCTGCTTGCCTGCCTGCGCGAGGAGACGACCCTTCGGGGAGAGGCCGGAGACATATGGTGACCCCGCCGTCGTTATCGCTGGGCGCGACTCCTTGCCGAAGCTCGCGATCCGGCCCGACTCGCACGCGTCCTGCGGCGATTCGGCGTCGAAGTATTCGAACGCGCCGCCCTCGGTCACATAGATCCCGACGGGGACGAACGTCCAGAAGTAGCGAGTCGTGTCCTTGTCCACGTCCGGCAGGTCGACACGCACCACGCCTTCCTCGCCGATCGTCTCGTTCGCCACCACAGGGCTACCGTCGACCATGTACGTCTTCGCGTTCTCCGTCTCGGCGCTCGCGAGGATCCCTGCGAGCGCGACGTCCAGCTCACCCTGGTTCGCGGGCAGCTTGAGCGGCCCTGAGATACGGGGCGCGAAGGCGGGCCCGCCCACGATGGAGCCGCGGAAGACGACGTTCACGCAGTCGCGATCCGTGAAGGCATATGCGCGGAACAGCCTGTACTCCCGACCGTCGGTGCCGATGTCACCCGTGAAGGTGAGCGCCGGCATGAGCTGATGCGCCGCGGCCTTGGACTCCGTGCTGATCTCGTCCGACACGGCGAAGCGCACGTTCAGCTTCCCAGCCGACCAGCCGGGATTCGTCGTCGCATAGGTCGGGCTCCACGGTCCGTACGAGACCGCGGGAAGCCCGTTCGGCATCGCGCCGACGACCTGACGCACGGGGCGCACGCGCCAGCGCACGGTCTGCCACCAGCTGTCCTCGAGGTGGAAGGTGTAGAACTCGCGCTGGTCCGCGACATTGGTGTGGGTGCGAACGATCTTGCGGATGTCGGTGTACCAGACGTCGTACGCGGTCGCCCCTTCGACAGCGCCCCAGCGGACGAGCCCGGGCTTCGCTGGCAGGGGAACGGGCGTTTCCTCCCAGCGCACGTTGAACCCGAACGGCTTGCTCCACGCAGTCGCGCCGCGGGTCGTGACCGCGCGGACGTGTGCATAGAGCGCGTATGGCTTGCCGGTGAACCAGGGCAGGACGAGGTTGACGGAAGTTGCAGGGATCCTGATCGGAGCGACGACCGTCTTGACGGACTCCTCCGTTCCCGACGCATCCTCGGTCGCGGCGGGTGCGGTGAACGAGACGGAGCGGCAGAACTTGCCGGACGTCGCGCCATAGGCGACGTTCGACCAGAAGACGGAGCTCCCGTCAAACGTCCGGCTCGTCGCGAGCTCGAACTCGTAGCACGAGGCGCCGCGGACCGGGTTCCAGGCGAATGCGGGTGTGCGCGAGAAGGTGTGCGACACGGGCTCGTTCGGTCGCAGGTCGAATCCACGTAGACCCTTTGGCGCGGCGGGCGCGGCCGACTCCAGCGCGGACGCCGAGGCAGTCAGCAATGTGCCGAGGAGAACCACGGCGACGAGGGTGAAGCGAGCCGCACGCACGCTTGTCTCTTCGACATCGGGGAGGGTGGGGCCTTCCCTCGATCGAGGGATGCCCTGGACTCGCCTCGGTCCGCTTCGAGCGATTGCTGGAGTTCCAGGCCCTCAGGACGCTTGTGACAGTCTGTTACTTGGCGCTTCGTGCGGTCAGCTGGCTGCGTGCTCGGCGGCGAGCGCAGCTTCGAGGAGACGTCCGGCCGCGAGGACGAGCGCGTCGGTTCCTCGCCGCCCTACGATCTGCACCGAAGCGGGAAGCCCGTCTTCGGCTGCTCCGCACGGCAGCGCCAGCGCGGGCCAGCCGAGCGCGTTGAAGGGGCTGATCAGCGTTTCGCGAACATCGACGTCTCCCGTGCCGCCCGCGCCCACCCGCGGCGCGACGCACGGCAGCGTGGGTGTGACGATGAGGGCGCGGCCTGCGAGCGCCGATTCGATCTTCTCGCGGTACTCGGTTCGGCGTCGTGCGGCCGTCTCCGCTTCCGCGTCTGTCACGTCCAGGCAGCGCTCGATCTTGATCCTGAGATCCTCGCCGTAGAGGTCGGAGTTCTCGGCGAACAACTCCTGGTGCACACCGGCTACCTCGCGCATGAAGAGCCGGCTGACGCCTTCGGGCCCGGGAAGCTCGATCTCACGCCGGTGTGAGAAGTGCGCGGCAGCTGCTTCGACTCGCCCGCGAACGAGCGGGTCGGCATCTCCGACCCATGCGACACCGACCTCGATCTCCTCGAGCGACTCGAGCGCGAGCGGCTCGAAGCTCGAGGCGAGCGTGCCGAGCGCCTCTTCGCAAGTTGCGACATCTCGCGCCATCGGGCCCGCGTGATCGAAGCTGGGCGCGAGCGGAAAGCAACCGTCGAGCGAGACGAGCCCATACGTGGGCTTGAAGCCGACTATGCCGCAACAGGCGGCCGGGATCCGGATCGACCCTCCGGAGTCGGTGCCAAGCGCGAGGTCGGCTGCGCCGAGGACGAGCGCGGCGGCGTTCCCACCGCTCGACCCTCCCGCGACGCGGCCCGGCGCGAGCGGGTTCGGGACGACTCCGAAGTGCGGGTTCTCGGATGTCGTCCCGTACGCGAACTCGTGCATGTTGGTCTTGCCAACGACACCCCAACCGGCTGCCTCGAGCGCCGCCACCGCAGGTGCTGTCTGTTCCGGAACGTGGTCTCCGAACAGGGGTGACCCGTACGTGGTGACGAGCCCAGCGGTGTCGAAGAGATCCTTGACCGCAAGCGGGTGTTCCGTCGGCTGCTCGTCGGGCAGAGCCAGGAACACGCCGGGAGGGCAGTCTCGCGCGTTCACGGACGCCGCGCCGCGGCCGCAACGCGGCCGCCTGATGGGATCTTCGCGCGACCGAGGGCCGCGACGGCAGGTGCCTTGCTTAAGCCAGGCACCAGTCCTGAGTCAAACCGCAAGCCAGCGGATGCCGGTCTTGCGCCGCCAGGCCTGATGGCGAACAAGAACGCCGCGGCCGCGAAGCGGTCGCCTTCAGGGGTGCTCGCGCGACCGGAATCTGCGCGAGCGGATGCCGGTCTGGCGCCGCCAGGCCTGATGGCGAACA
>Ga0247727_10018538_pt1 | contig 10926 bp, 4 predicted proteins | sample WisWelCaveWW1625_FD_202498 | JGI IMG/M metagenome (GOLD analysis project Ga0247727, IMG submission 202498) | Biofilm microbial communities from Wishing Well Cave, Virginia, United States - WW16-25 | ecosystem: Environmental > Aquatic > Deep subsurface > Groundwater > Cave microbial mat | place...
CGACGGAAATGCAATCCGAATCCATGTTGTCCGTGGGGCTTGTGATGTGGAGGCCGACACAGGAAAAGCCGGACAGTCTCGGGACTCTCGAAGATGATCACGGTGCGCTTCGTCCGTTGGCTCATAAAGGGGGCATAGCGTTCGAAACTTGCGACGCAAATTTTCACCTCAAACCTGTAGAAGAGGGCTGCGACATTCGTTTGTGGGAGAAAAAACGGGAATACACTTTTGACGCTGCACTCAAGCAGAAGCAAGCTGCAGCGGTTGGCAGAGCTGTGGCTCCGCGCACATTGGATCTCACGCTGAAGATCACGGCCCCGGACCCGGCTTCGGCTTAAGCTGCACTCGCAAAACCGTAATGCCTCAGTTACCGGTGGAGAACGTAGCGCGGACAGCTTGTCCGCAGGCAGGATGACTGCGCTACTCCACCCGCTTGAGTTGCAAATCCGCTTACAGAAAAAGCTTTGCTTTTTTTGCGTCGAAAGTTAGAATTTTATTCTGAGGTTGAAAAGCTAATCGCTTAAACAACTCACGGGGAAGGTTGAGCGCTCACATGAATAACCTCTCGAAATCATTCCGTGTTTTTCCGAATATGTTCCGCTTACCTCGGCTTCTGCTGCTCGCCGTGATCTTCACGTTTTTCTTGGCTCCGAAAACTCGAGCCCTCGCCGGTCGCGAGCAACCAAACGAGTATGCGCAATTGCTCAGTGCTCTGGCTGATTCCGCGTCCACGGCTCAGATTGAGCTTTTGCAACGTTTTCTTGCCAAACACCCCGAGGACGAACGCGCCTATCTGAAACTTTTAGAGCGTTATCAGTTTAGCCAAATGTCCTCAGCGGCCAAAGCTTTTTTCCAAGAATTGGCGGCCAAGCCAAAACATCATCGCACTAGCTTGTGGATGTTGGCCAAGATCGAATCCTGTGACACGCTGGCTCAGGCGCAAAACCAGGCGCTTGCTGCTTTTTCTGAAGCATTGCTGGACAGCTTGCGCTTCCCTTCGCCGGCACTGGTTTATGATTTTGTCGCATTCTGCCATCAAAACTCCGATCGCCTTGATCACAACAAACTGATGCGCAATCATGTGTTGCGCTCCGAAGACCTCACGCTGGCTTTCGTATTCTATAGCTATCTGAATGAAGATTTCAAACAAGCCGCGGCCGCTTTTAATAAAGCCTCTCCCGCAAATCGAAAGGATCCGCTGCTCCTTTATGTTTTAAGCGATTGTTTCCTGCGCGACGAGCGCACGCCTCCGGAGCTGCGTTGGGCGCAGGCCGATTCGATTTGCCGTTATGGCTTGATTCAAGCGCAACAAGACCTCGACTTGGAATGGCAAGCGCGTTTTTGGGCGCGTTTAGGCGACATTGCCTTCGCAAAGGATGACTTTGCGCAGGCGCGGGCCAGCTTCAATCAGGCCTATGACCTCGCGCGTGTTGCAACCGATCTTTATAGCTTGCAAAAGGCTCTTGGAGGCTTGGGCAAACTCCATCACATGAAGGGAAACTATTCCACCGCTGATTCCCTCTATCAAGAAGCCATAAGCGTCGCTGAACGGATCTGTGAATATCGCGACTTGAGTTTAATCTATTCGAACTATTGCCAATTGCTCACCGAACTCGGAAGGTTTGCCCAAGCTTTACAGGCAGGCGCCCAAAGCCTATTTTATGCGCTGCGCGCCCACGATGAAGAGGGCCGGGTTAGAATTCAACTTAAACTGGCGCGCCTATATCACGATCTGCGACAATCGGAATTTGCCGGAAAGATTTGCACGGACGCGCGCGACCTGGCTCTGCGCCGAAACTACGTCCGGCTCTATCATCGTGCCGGTGCTCTGCTCGCCGATATCTTGGCGCGTGAAAGAAGATTTCAGGAAGCGCGGGAGCTTTATGACAGCCATCTAGCCTATCTCAATGACATGGGCAGCAGCTTTTTGCGCCACAACTATATCGCGAAAAAAGCCGACACGCACAAAGACGAGGGGCCAGAGCACTACGACGAGGCCATTACGCTCTATAAACAAGCCAGCCAGGAAGCCGCGGCTGTGAACGCGGAATACTATCAGGCTTGGTATCTTTTGGAAATCGCCGATCTCGAAACCAAACGCGGCCGGCTTGACCAGGCGGCGCAAGCGCTGACAGCCATCTCGCCGGCGGTTTTAGGTGAAAGCGAAGAAGGTCTGATTCGTTTCAAGTTGAGCTGGGGGCAGTTTTTTCAAAAACGCGAGGAGTGGGACCGTGCGATCGCAGCATATCGCGAGGCTGCTGCTGTTATCGATAGCACTCGTCCGCAATTTAACCTCGATCATCTGCGCATCGGCTATTTCAGCGATCGTGCGCGGGCGGCCCAAGGCTTGGCGGAATGTTTTTATCAACGGTACCAAATACGCCAAGCCGCTGCCGATCGGGACAGCCTTTTTCATTATATGGAAAAGGCTCAAGGTTATCAAACACGCCAAGCCACCGCCGATCGGGACAGCCTTTTTCATTATATGGAAATGGCCAAAGCCCGTTCCTTTCATGATCTCCTAGATCAACGCCAGAACGCGCGCGACAGTGATACGATCGACGCCGGGTCGGAGCGCGACTATCTCCGTGAGTGCGAAGAATTGCAAAAACTGCAACGCCGGCTCCGTTTGGCGCCCGAGGAATATGAAAGCTTGCGCTCGCGTTTGGAAGCCGCGCGCTATTCCGTGGTTTATCTGCGTCCACGAATGCGTTCTTCACAACAGGCCTTGCACCCCCAAAACGGCAACGGAGTTTTTTCTTTCGCAGAAGCGCAAAAATTTTTACGGCAAAACAATGCCGCGCTCTTGCTCTATAATATTTCAGAAGACACGGCTTTTGTTCTAGTAGTTTCCGCCACCGACTCGCGAACGCTCCCTTTGCGCACAACGCGAGCACAACTTGCCGCCATTTGCGATACACTCATGTCGCCGTTTCATGCGGGCACGCTTCGCGCCAACGCGATCGAGCGGCTCCCGTTTCACGCCGGCCTGGCGCATCGGCTCTATGAGCTATTAGTCAAGCCCGCGGAGGAAGCGGTGGCATTGCCCAAGCAGCTCATTGTTGTGCCCGATGCCGCTCTCACAACGGTGCCGTTTGAAATGTTTTTGACCAAAGCGCAGCCGGAATCCGTGTATGTGCCGGCCGACTCCGCTTCATATGCCGAGGATTTTTTGTTGCACCGTTATGCGTTTGTCTATAGTCCCTCATTCGGCCTGTTAAAGAAAAATTTGCGCGCAGCAAGCCCTGCCCGTGGAGTCTTGGTTCTTGCCAACCCGCTCCAGCAAGCAATTATTCTTCCCCGTGACGCGAGCGCGGGCAAGCCCGAACGGATTTTGGAACCGCTGCCGTTCACCGAGCTCGAAGCCGAGCGCATTCAAAACATCAGCGCGCACACGACAAAATACACCCGAGCACAAGCCACGGAAGCGGCGTTTTTCGGCGACGCTCCGCAACAACACCGCACAAAAGACACCCGCGCACGAGCCACGGAAGCAGCGTTTTTCAGCGAGGCCGCGCAACAACACCGCGTCGTCCACTTTGCCACGCATGCCTTCGTCGATTCCGTGTTCGATGCCTTTTCCGGCTTGGTGCTGGCCATGAGCAATGATTCCACGGACGACGGCTTGCTCATGGGATACGAAATCGCGGATCGGGACCTGTCATACGATTTAGTGACATTGAGCGCCTGCGAAACCGGTGTGGGAGATTTGATGGAGGGCGAAGGCGTGCTCGGGTTGCCGCGTTTATTTTTGCGTTCGGGCGCGAAATCCGTGCTGATGACGCTCTGGCAAGTGGACGATCAATTTGCCGCGGAGCTTATACCCCGGTTTTATGAATATTATCTCAATGACGGTCTCCCCAAAGCGGCCGCGCTGGCCGAAGCCAAGCGCGAACTCTTGCGGGAGAACACCCCCGAACGCGGCATCTATCACCAACACCCGTTTTATTGGGCGGCGTTTACGCTCTATGGCGATCCCGGGCAAAAAGCCGAGAGCATTGTAACCCCGCGCCTCGTTCTCATGCTCGTTGCGCTTGTTCTCATCATGCTGTCTCTGCTTTTCTATTTCCGCTATCGTTCGCGCAAAGCATTTTCATATGAGCCATAATCATTTGCTCAACCGCCCGGCGGATTCTTGCTGTCTTTGTCCGTAATCGTCACCGTGACTCTTCCGGTCAAAGCGCCTTGCGGCGTATAAAAGAATTGATGCCCCTCCGCTTCTTCCTTCACTTCCTCCGTAATGTCTTCCACTGGATTCTTGGTCTCATCTTTCAATTCGATCTTGCCCGTGTAAGCGCAGCGTTTGCCGGCTCAACTTTACTTGCGTGCCCGCATTGAGATCGAACAGCGTATAGCCCGGCGGCGGATCGGCGTAATCGGCATTGTTGAGAAAGCGCGTTTGTCGGCGCACGAAGGTCGTGATGATTCAAACTCCGAAGCCGTAAACGCGCCGAAATCCGGTAATGTGAAATCAATATCAACGCGCAATGAGCGTGGGTTCTGGCTCAGGAAATAGAAAAATGAAATTGCTATACTCGTGCAAGTTGGTGCTGAGGCCGTTGCTACGATTGCGCAAGTATGCTTGCACGCGGTGGTAATCGTAGCGCGCGCCGCCGCTATACGCGCGAAAATTCGGAATGAGCAGCACCGTGCCTGTTTGCACGTTGCCGATGTGCGCGCCGCGAAAGATGCCCAGCTCAGTTCCGAAGCGGCTGTAATAAAATTCCAGCCCGCTGCGGTCGTTGTGATAACCGAGCGCCGAAGACCAATCGCGCTCCGCAAAGCCGGAGTTTTGAATTCATAATCGTTAAGCACTGGAAGCCCTGCTTAACTGACGACACTTTCAATTTCGCCTTCCCTTTCTTCACTTCCCCCCTTTCGCCGGTATATCATTTCCTCGTAAAAGAGCTGTCGCGTGGGAGCGTTGCGTGCGGCTGAGGTGAGCTGTTTGCAACCTCTGCTGAAGTGCTCGGAGCGACAGTCACCTTCTCGCTGCCCGCCGCATTCATTTAATCCAAGCTTTCTTTCTCCTCCAAACTATGCAGTGTACTATGAGAATGCTCATGCCTTCACGCCGCTTGCTTTGCTTCGTTGCCGGCTGCGCAACCTTTTTTGTTCTCGCTTTTGTTTGGTCTGCTCCTGCTCAGGTTAAAACGGATACCGTTTACGTCACCACTACCGGCGACAACGTTTTCGGCGCGGGCACGAAAGCGCAGCCGTGGCGCAGCTTGACCTCTGCCATGCAGCGCCTCACCGCGGACTCGCTCAATCGCAAAGTCATCAAGCTCGGCGCGGGAACGTTCAGCGCGGCCACGACCGGCGAAGTTTTTCCCGTCACATTCAAGAGCTTCGTCGTCGTGCTCGGCAGCGGCAAGGCGCAAACAAAAATTGATGCCGCAAAGGCGGCGCGTATTTTCACCGCGAGCAGCATTCGCCACAACAAGATTCTCGAGCTCGCATTGGAGAACGGCCGGGCCAAAGGCCCGAATGCCGCGTCCAAACAAGGCGGCGCTTTGCGCGTGAAGAAATTTTTCCAGCTCGAGATTCGCAACTGCGACTTGCGCGGCAATTTTGCCGACAGCAGCGGCGGCGCGTTGTTCGTGTCTTCGGGCACGGGCTTCACTTTGCAAAATTGTTTGTTGGAAAAAAATACGGCCTCCGACGGCGGCGCGGTTTATCATGACAGCTCGAAGGCCACGCTCATCATTGGCAACACGGCGCAAAACAACACGGCCGCAAACACCGGCGGCGGTTTGTCTTTCGACTCGGTCTCGCCCACGATGCAAAAAAATCGCGTGCGCTGGAACACGGCGCAGCAAAAAATTCGCAACGGCGGCGGCGGTTTGATGCTCGTCAATTCGCAAGCCGTGATCGGCGGCGCGTTTGATTTGGGCAATGACATTCACGACAACCTCGGCGGCGACCGCGGCGCGCAGATTTATGCCAACGATGCGAGGAGCGCCATTGATGCGCGCTTCAATTTTTTCGGCGCGGAGCCGGCAACCGCGGTCACGTATCCCGCGAGCTTGCTCAACTTGAATAACTTTCGTACCGTGGCGGTGCCCGTGCCCTTTGGCGCGAAAGATTTTTACGTTGCGCCCAACGGCTCCGATGAAAACAACGGCGCCGCGGCAACGCCGTGGCGCACGATCAATTTCGCTCTCAGCCAAATTTTCGCGCGTGAGCTGGACACACTGCGTTTGCGCCTCCAACCCGGCGTTTATAGTCCGATCACCACGGGCGAGCAATTTCCCATTCGCCTTGAAACGCAAGTGAGCTTGATCGGCACAGCCGCGGCCAACACGATCATCGAAGGCACGGGCAGCACGAGCAACGCGGAGATGCTGCGGATCTTCTTCGCCGAAAATTTACGCGTGGCGCAGCTCACTCTGCGCAAAGCCAAGAACGGCGCACTCACTGCGCGGCATGCCGACCGCCTCACGCTGGAGAATTTGATCTTCGAAGATAACGCCGGCGGCCGCGGCGCGGGCGCATTGGTGGCGGAGTCTTCGCATCCCATCATTCAACAAAACATTTTTCGGCGCAACAAGAGCACGCAAAACGGCGGCGGCTTGGCCCTGGTTTTAGACGATGCCCAAGTCCTCAACAATCTCTTCACGGACAACAGCGCCAAGCTCGGCGGCGCCATCCATTGTGATTCCAGCAGCAGCACGCGCTTCGAGCAAAACGAAATGCGCGGCAACCGCGCGGAGAACGGCGGCGGCATTTTCGTCGCACAGTCGCAGCCCAAAATTATTCTCAATCGCATTTTGCAAAATCAATCCACGCAGGGCGGCGGCGGCATTGCGCTGGACGGCGCGGCGGTGCCCGACATTGGCGCGCGAAAAAGCCAGGCCAATGATATTTACGACAACACCGCGCCCGGCAACGGCTCGCAAGTGTTTCGCACCTCGCCCGGTGTCACGATTGATGCACGCTACAACTATTGGGGCGAAGTGCCGAGCGACAAACTCGTTTCGCCGCTGGCGCAGTTTTCCGTCACGGAATATCGCAACGTGGCCCTGCAAATTCCGCTCGGGGTCGTGGAAATTTTCGTTGCGCCCACGGGCGATGATCGCGCCGAGGGCAGTATTGCCGCGCCGTTGCGCACGGTCACAGGCGCGTTGAAATTATTTTTCGGAACCGCCGGCGCGCCGATGCAGCTCACGCTCGCCTCCGGCATTTATTCCAAAGCCGCGAACGGCGAGCCGTTGCCCGTGCGGTTGGAAAATTTTGTCACGATCGCAGGCGCAACCAACGGCGCGAGTGAAATCGACGCCGCGAATGCCGCGCGTTTGTTTGAAGGGCGCAATGTGCAAAATCTCATCGTGCAAAGCCTCACGCTGCGCAACGGCCTCAGCGGCCTCAAAGGCGGCGCGGCTTATTTGGATTCGGTCACGGCTTCGCGTTGGGACAAATGTGTTTTCCTCGACAACAACGCAGCGCATGGCGGCGCGCTTTCATTCGAAGGCGGCAAAGGCAACACGGTGAGCAATTCGCGTTTTCAAAATAACCGGGCCGCGAAACGCGGCGGCGCGATGCTGGCCGAAAATGATTCCGTGCTCGTTGATAATTGCGATTTCATCAACAATGAAGCCGAGCAAAGCGGCGGCGCGCTGCATAACGGCACGGCGGCTTTTTTAAAATTGCAAAACAGCCGCGTCAAATTTAACCGCGCGCCCAAAGGCGGCGGGGTTGCCGTTGCGGGCGGCTTCGCGCACCTCATTAAAAATTTGATCACCGACAATAGCGCGAGCGACACCACGGGCGGCGGCGGCGTACACCTCGCAGCGCAGGCCAATGCGCTCATCGGCGGCAGCGCGAATGAGGGCAACGATCTTTACGGCAATCAATGCCCGGCGAGCGGCGCGAGCCTCGCGAGTCCGGCACGCGCTAACGTCATTGATGCGCGTTTCAACTATTTCGGCGCGCCGCCGGCGAGCGCGGTGGTGAGCTTCATGAGCGCGTTCAACACGGGCAATGCTCGCCGCAAAAGCATCATCCTTCCAGCATTACAAACGACGCTGTACATCAAGCCCAACGGCAACGACGAAACCGCGATCATCATTCCGCCTTCGCCGTTGCGCACGGTGCAGCAGGCTTTGCGCATGTTTTATACCGCGCCCGGCGATCTCATCACATTAAGCTTGGCCGCGGGCACTTATTCGAGCGCGACGAACGGCGAAAAGCTGCCTCTCGCATTGAAGAGCCGCACGCGCTTGGTGGGCACGCATCCCGACAGCGTTTTGTTCAACGGCATTTTCACCGCGCGCTTGCTGGAGATTGCCGAGGCCGAGAGCATCGAAGTGCGCAATCTTGCTTTGATCAACGGCAAGTCGGTTGATAACGGCGCAGGCTTGCGCGCGCGCAACGTGAAGAGCCTGACGCTTGCGAACGTGTCTTTGAATAAGAACACGACCACCGGCTTCGGCGCGGGACTCGCCGCGGAAAACGTGACGGGCTTGCGGATTTCGCAATGCCGCTTTATGGACAACACCGGCAACGCCGCAGGGGCATTCATTCGCGCGAGCGAAGGCGTGGTTTTCGGCAGTACGTTTCAAGGCAACAAATCGCCGGCGCGCGGCTCGGCTTTGTATTTGGAAGATGCCGCATTGCAAGTTCATTCGAGCCGCATCATTCAAAATGTTGTCGAAGGCGGCGAGGTTGGCGGCGCGATTTATTGTCGCGGCACAATCGTGCCCATCATCGGCGGCGAAGTAGGCCGCGGCAACGATATTTTCAACAACACGGGCGGCACTGCGGGCAAAGAGCTTTCGCGCACGGGCACAACGCCGATCATCAACGCGCGCTATAATTATTTCGGCACGCCCACGCCCGGTGAAGCGATCGCTTCTCCTCTTGCCGGTTTCGATCTCGCTTTCGCGCGCACGCAGCCGCTGGCGAACAACAACGTGCCGGTCGTGCAAAGCGTCTCGCCGGCCGCGAATCAAACGATCACGATGGCGAAAGAAGACACCGTGAATTTCGTGGTGAGCGTCGTCGATCCGGATAATGATCCGCTCACGTATGTTTGGTCGGTCGATGATTTTCCGCTGTCGTTTGGCGTGAACTTCAGCCTGTTCAGCGTGTTTTATGCGGAGGGTTTACACACGGTGCGTTTGGTGGTGAATGACGGTTTCAACACGCTGGCGCTGAATTGGAAGGTTCAGATCGGCGCGACGGGCGTGAGCGAAAGCGAAGGCGAATTGCCCACGAGCTTTAAGTTGGAGCAAGCTTATCCGAATCCGTTTCATGCTGGAAAAAACGCGAGCACGATCACATTGCACCTGCCGCGTGCGAGCGAAGTGCGCGTGCAGGTTTATGATCTGCTCGGAAGGCAAGTGCGCACGCTGCTTGCCTCAAACAAAACCGCGGGCATCCATCGCCTCGCGTGGGAAGGCAAGGATGATGCGGGGCGATTGCTGCCGGGCGGCGTTTATGTGATGAAGATGATTGCAGGAGATTTTCACGCGACGCAGAAGATTATGTTGATGAGGTAATCAAGCTTTGATCAGCCACGGCTTGGCCGTGGCTTTAGCTGTTCGTCGGTGCATCAGAGCAAGCCACGGCCCAGCCGTGGCTGAACGTTGTCCGGAATCCATTTCGTTCGCCGTCTTGATGGCGGTAGCACAAGGGCAGGCCCGCGGGTTTGCCCTTTTTGTTTTAGCGATCGCGGGTTTTTCATTATTTGCAGCGGCTCCATCTTCCGTTTTTTGCGGCGGCGTTTCCAGCTTCACGCGCGATTGCAGCGTAAAGTTCGCGAAGCCCTTGCCCACGGCAAGATCGGGCGGGCCTTTCCACTTTTGTTCTCGAAGAGTTGTGTGTGGCGGGTGAAATCGGGGAGCAGCGGCGCGTCATTTTCGGGATAGGCCTTGGCCGTTACATGCGCGCGGAGTTTTTTTAGCGTGCACTATGATTTGAGCTTCCGGCAGCGCGCGCAAAATGCCTTTGGCAAACGCCTCCGCACGTGCTGCCCGAACGCGTTGCAGTTCTGAAAACGAATTTACCTCAACGCACGACGGTCATCATCTTGCTGAACATGCGGTTCGAGGTTGTTATGCGATACCAGTACTTTCCTGGCAGCACGGTCTTTCCCTCTTCATCTTTGCCATTCCAAAAAACTTCATGGATGCCGGCTTTTAGCACGCCGTAGGTTAAAAGGCGGATGGGCCGGCCTGCGCTGTCATGGATTGTAAGCTTCATTTCGTCCAGCGGCGGAGTGGCCCACGCAAATCGAATCCTGGCCATGCCTCCGCGCGCAAGCACGTGAAAGGGATTTGGGATGCTGTAATACAGCTTGAGCGTGGGGGCGCAGTTCGAGCGCGCTTTCATAGCGGCGGGATCAGGCTGTGCTGCGTTCACTGAGGCTAATTCCTTTTGATTGCGTATCGCGGTGCAGGAAGTTGAAACCGAGAACCCGTTCAAAAAAAAACATCCCACGACGTGGAGGGTGAGCGAATATCCCTTTCGGTTGCGCATACCGTGTCTCCTCATCTTCCGCAGCGCAATGCTGCCGGAGAGAAATTTCAACACAACCACATCTTCACTATTCCAACCGCGCCAACGCGTGCGTAACCTCGATCGCGCAAATATTCCAAGCCATTTCACCGTCTTTGACGAGACAATAAATTTGCTTGCCATCCGCCGACCACGAGGGATGTTTAAACTGGCGCTCATCATCCTTCGTCAAATTCAACGAGCGGCGGCCATCTTGCATCATCAGATAGATATCGCGTTCGATTCGTTTGGCGGCATCAGGCTGATCCGGTTTCTTTGGAGTGTACTTGTTGCAATGATAAGCGATGAATCTCCCATCCGGAGAAATGAAAGGATGCCGGTTGTCCTCGTCGGGTTGTGAAACGGCTAACGGCGTGATCTGGCGCGTCGCCAGGTCGAGCGAAAAAATGCCCATCATCTGATCGTTCC
>Ga0247727_10018539_pt1 | contig 10926 bp, 9 predicted proteins | sample WisWelCaveWW1625_FD_202498 | JGI IMG/M metagenome (GOLD analysis project Ga0247727, IMG submission 202498) | Biofilm microbial communities from Wishing Well Cave, Virginia, United States - WW16-25 | ecosystem: Environmental > Aquatic > Deep subsurface > Groundwater > Cave microbial mat | place...
CGTCACCCGATCGATCTCCGCGATCATGGCTTTCAACAAAGTCTTGGCTTCTGCTGTATTCGCGGAATCGTAGCTGCCGATTTCGTCTTCCAAAAGCTCGGCGTTCAAGCTGATGGAAGAAAGTGGATTCCTGATTTCGTGCGCCACCTTCGCCGCCATTTTGCCGATGGTTGCCAAACGTTCCGCCTGCAGAACCTGCTTCTCCAAATTCTTTTGTTCAGTAAGATCGCGCACGATGCCGGTGAACAGCCGGCGTTCTCCCAATCGGACTTCACTCACAGATAAATGCATTGGGAAAGTGCTGCCGTCCTTGCATTGCCCGATGACTTCGCGACCGATGCCGATGATCTTTTTTACGCCCGTATTCAAATAATTCGCGATATATACTCGTTACGGGTGAATTTGTAACTGTCATGGTAAAAACAGATTCATAAAAACAGTAATTTACATAAAGCTTTTTGTTACCTTCTCACCCTTAACGAGTATAGCTATCGTGCGCTTCGCTGTAGAGCGGCGGCATCAGCATATTGACGTTTCGCCCGATCACTTCATGCGCCGCATAGCCGAAGATGCGTTCCGAGGCGGGATTGAAGGACTCGACGATTCCCCTTTCATCGATGGTGATGATGGCATCCACGGCGGTTTCTAAAATGCCGTGGAGTCGGGCTTCGCTATCCGTCAACATGTCTTCTGATAAATTTTGCTTCGTCATGGCGCTGGAAATATGGACAAATTAAAAATTGTTTACCTCAATCCCATTTTTTAATGCAGCAGCCTCAATCGCCTGCATGATCGCATTATGCAACTTCGCCCGAAACGACAGCAGTTTCTGGCTATTGCGGGTCGGATGCACGCGATTGGAGAGCAGGATGACGAACATATTTTTCTCCGGATCAGTCCAAACCGAAGTGCCGGTGAAACCGGTATGGCCAAACGCGCCTGCGCTCATCAAGTGTCCGGCGGAATTTTTGCCATCGGCAGTATCCCAGCCGAGGGCGCGGCTGCTGCCGGCAACGACATTTTGCCGCGCCGTGAATAACGCGATCGTTTCCGGCTTCAATAATTGGCCACCTTCATAAGCGCCGCGGTTGAGCAACATGTTTAAAAATGTCGCCAGATCCCGCGCCGTTGAAAATAATCCCGCATGGCCGGAAACGCCGCCGAGTGCGAACGCATTCTCATCATGCACCTGTCCATGCACCATGCGACCGCGCCATGAATCCAATTCCGTCGGCGGAATGCGCGATAGAAATTGCGCGGGCGGATTATAAAAAGTCTCGCGCATCTTGAGCGGCTGAAAAATTTGCTCACGGCAAAAAACATCCAGCGGCTGGCCGGAGAGTTTCTCCACGATTTTGCCCAGCAAAATAATGCCGAGATCTGAATAAACCGTTTTCGCGCCCACCGGATTTTCGAGCGGCTCATTCAAAATCGTTTTAATAATTTCGCCGGGCGCACGAAACTCAAGAAAGTAACGGCGATACGCCATCAGTCCCGTGCTGTGAGTGAGCAGGTTCCGGATGGTCACTTTCTCTTTTCCCGCGCCGATAAACTCCGGCAAATATTTTTGCACCGGCGCCTCGAGATCGAGCTGGCCGCGTTCGTAAAGCAACATGCACGCGGTGGTCGTGGCAACGCATTTGGTTACCGAAGCCATATCAAAAATTCCATCGAGCGGCATCGGATGAGTAAACTCGTTGTAGCCCATTTTGCCGAAAGCTTCATCCATCACGATCAAGCCGTTGCGCGCCACCAATAAAACCGCGCCGGGAAAAACCGAGTCGCGCACTGCCGTTTGCATGAGCAGGCGAACGGAATCCAATTTGACGGCATTCATTCCCGCCTCATTGGGAAAGCCAACGCGCAGATGGAGATTGGGCGCGGTGATCGCCACGACCGGTTGAACGTTTTTCGCCATCAACTTTTGTCCGGCCCCGCGCTCGAAATAGCCGGGAATGGTGATGGGCGATTTTCCCGAAATTTCCGTTGCGCCAACAAGCGCGCGGGCGGCGGCAATTTCCAAAATTTCACCGGTGCCAAAAGTCGCCAGATACGCGGCGGCATTTTGCACTTGCGGATAAATATATGGATTGCCAATGCTCACCACCGCCGCGGGAACGCCGGTGGCCAGTAACGAATCGGCAAAGGATTGCAAATTTTCCGGCAGGCCGATCTGGCCTTTCCATGAACGCAGCGGCGTGTACGCCGGCCAGATTTGTGCTCGTGCATTACGAACGCTTTTTATAACTTCAGTGAATTGATCATGACTCGATTCCGGCGTGAGCAAATGAATTTCAAAATTTTTAAAATAGTGCCCCAGCTCGTGCGCAAAAGGGCTTGCTCCGCGCAGACGCGCTTCATCCCAAAATTCAATCACCACGACGCGGCCCGTATCGGCCAAGGAGAACGGCAGAATATTTTTTTCATTTTTTAACAGCGTGATCGCGCGCGCCGCGGCAGTACCGGTGGCGTTTCTCGCTGCGGTCGTCGCGAGACGAGTCGACAGCGAATCCGAATTCACCAGACGCTGTTGCTCTAAACGGATTTTAGCTTTGCTCCGCAGAATGCGCCGCGCCGAGGCGTCAATCCGGTTCATTGATATTTCGCCGGCTTGCACGCGTTTCTCCAATTCCGCGATCATTTCCGGAATGTTTTCCTGCACGAGAATAACGTCGACGCCGGCTTTCACCGCCTGCACCGTCGCAAACGCCTCGGTGTAATTGCGCGACATCGCCCACATGCGCATCGCATCGGTAATCAACACGCCGTCAAAAACGAGACGTCGGCGCAACAATCCCGTCATGATCTCCGGCGAGATGGTGGCCGGATCATACGGATTCATCGCCACGCCACGCACGTTGAGATGCGCGGTCATGATGAAATCAACGCCCGCCGCAATGGCGCGGCGAAACGGCTGCAATTCAACCTGCTCCAGGCGTGCGCTGTCCGCCGGAACGTATGCCAGCTCGATATGCGAATCTTCCGCGGTGTCGCCATGGCCGGGAAAATGTTTGGCCGTGGTGAGCGCGCCGCCGTCCTGGCAACCGCGAATGAACGCTTCAGTGAAACGCGCGACCGTTTCCGGATCTTCGCCAAACGAGCGCGTGTTGATGATCGGATTCAGCGGATTGTTGTTGACATCGGCCACCGGCGCGAAAATAAGATTAAGCCCGAGACTCCGCGCTTCGCGAGCCGTATGCAAGCCCATTTGATATGCCATCTGCGGATCGCCGGTCGCCGCAATCGCCATATTCGGCGGAAAAGCCGTGCCGCCGAAACGCGCGACGCCGTGTTCGAGATCGGCGGTAAAAATTAATGGAATCGGCGCGAGCTTTTGCAAACGGTTGGTCATGTAAGCCGTCGCATACGGCTCGCCGCGCCAGAGATGCACGCCGCCGAGATGGTGCGCCTGCACGAGCGTGACAATTTTTTGCCACGCCGGATCATCATCGGTTTTGAAATTGGTGTCGAGGTGATAAAAAAACATCTGGCCGAGTTTCTCGCGCAGCGGCATTTGCGCTAAAATTTTTTCAACCCATTGGTTTGTCGATTTTGAATGGAGGGGTTCGTTCATGCGCTTTTGAGTTGCGGGGTTGCAGGAGAGGAGAAGGCAACAGAGTAGAAGGAGAAATTTTTGCATTTGGGTTTACCTGAGATTATTGCAACGAAAAGAAGACAGCAACGGAAACATTTGCCTGTGTCATCCCGCCGCGAATGTATTTTACCTCATTTGAGCAAAGTTCACTAAATTCTCCGGCATTTTCACAGCAACCACTTCGCCGCATGCACAAATTTCTCTATGAGCCGAGACCGTTGCGGCAACCACAACTTTGCGCGGTTTAATTTCTTTGATGATGCCGCGCACTTCCAGCGGCACACCGAAAAAATAAGAAGCAAAAGATTTGAACGCGGATTACACGGATGACGCGGATTTGCACGGATAAAAAATCCGTGAGCCAAAATTTCCCTGGCCTGCGGCACCGCGTGGCGCGGCGGGCGCCAGGGCAGGCTTTGTTTTTTTTGCACAGATTTAACTCGTTAGTTTCTATTTTGTTCCCGCTTGATTGCGCGCCGCCCGAACGATTTCTTTCACTTCGGAAAACAGCGTCGGCGCATGATACGGAATGCCGTCCTTAAGCGTCCATTCGATGCCACCTTTGCCGTTCGCGCGCTGGCGATCTAAATTGGGATCGATGCCGTTGGGAAAGAGAACGTGCAAATCGGCGAGCGGATTGCCGTTCACTACGATCAAGTCCGCGAGATAACCGGGTTTGAGGCGGCCCAGGTCATTGCTTTTTCCCAAAATTTTCGCGCCATTGCCCGTGGCGTGTTGAATCACTTCGAGCGGTTGGAAGCCGGCTTCTTCGTGCAATTCCAGCTCGCGCAAATAGCCGAAGCCGTACATTTGATAAATGAATCCCGCATCTTCGCCAGTGGTGACGACGCCGCCCATGCGGCTAAAATCGCGCACGGCGTTCATCCAAATGCGATAATTCTCTTTCCAATAAACTTCATCGGTGTGCGTCCAGCCGAAAAAGAACGAACCGTGAAATTCGGGGTTCGGCGTGAAGAAAGTTTCAAGCGCGGGATGCAAATATTCTTTAATTAAATTCCGGCGGAAAATGTTGCACGCCTTCCAGCGCCGCATCCGGAACACCGTACCAATGCTCAATGCTCGCCGTGCCCAGCGCCGCGTCATCCCACGCATTTGCATCTTCGATGCCGACGTGATGCGCGATTTTCAAACCGTTGTTCCGCGCTTCGTCCGCCACAATCGTGTAGGTGTCGCGATCCAGTTGATGGCACTTCAAACCGTCGGCGCCTTTTGCTTTGAGTTCGCGAATGCGGGCGCGAATCTCCGCTTCCGTGCCCGCGCCGGAGGCCCACATGTAGAGCCAGATGCGCGGCGCCACGATTGCATTCGCGGCGCTTTTTTGTTTTTGCACGAGGGCTTTTTCCACGTCGCTGCCGACGTCGCGAATCGTCGTGATGCCACAGCCCAGCCAGAGTTTTTGTTGATACTCGAACGGCTGCGGCTTGCCCGCGCGCTCGTCCTGCAAATGTCCGTGCATATTAATAAAGCCGGGCAAAACGTATTTGTCCGTGCCGTCGATCACCGCCGCATTTTTCAAATAATCGGCGTCGCGCCGCGGACGATTGATGCTCGCAATGCGATTCTGTTTGATCACGATATCGACCGGCCCTTCCGCGGGCGTACCGAGTCCGTCAATCATCATCGCGTTGGTGATGACGAGCTGATCGGCGCGTTTCGCATGTTGCGGCGCTTGGTTTTGGGCCTGCGCGGCGAATATTCCCAGCGCGATAACTGAAATGATAAAAAATTTTTTGCTCATGGCTTTTCCTTAAATAAAATAAAAAATCAATTGGGGGGTTGATTTTTACGCCGACTTCCCGGTTATCTATTTTGTATACCCCGTCATTTCCAAATACCCTTCGCCGCGTATCTCGCGCTCGCCTTTTTTGCCAGCGATTTCAACATAACCTTCCCAGTAAAAATTGCCGGTCGTCCGGCGCGTGTCCAGTTCCTGATTTTTCACCGGCGCGCGCAATTGCAGCTCGTAATCGAGAAATTTTATTTTCCACGCAATCGGATATTTGCCGCCGGAAGCCGGGCTTGTCCACCACGCTTGCGGTTCGAGCGTCACTTCACGCGGCGAAAGCGTTTGCGTCGTGCCGTCGCGATGCACGAATGTTCCGGTTGCATGCAATACATCGGCGCCATCGCCCCGGTGTAATTGGGCCAGCATCACTGCGGTCGAATCCGACAAATGCAAACTGAGCCAGTCCCAATTGATCGATTTAAAATCGCCGACGGGCGTGAAAAATTCATGATCCATCCAACTTCGGCCACGAAGATGAAACGACTCACCATCCACCCGAAGCATGCCCTCGGTTTGCAAGTTAGGCAAAGAGTAATAATATGCCCCATCGCCCGGCAAGTCGCTATTTGGCAACAAACCATTTTTACCATGAAAAACCGGCGGTTGCGTTGGCGTTAGTGTAAATGTAATGGTGCCCATCGGACTGGCTGCATGTAAAGAGATTTTATTATCACGCCCGTCCCCATCCTGGCGGGCAGCCCAATCGCCCAGATGAACAGACAACGCGGTGGAATCCGCCCCGGCGAGGTTGAGCGCTCCTCGCGAAATTTTTTGATCATAATAAAATTTCTGTTTTTCCACATCGGTAATCGCAAAATGCGCGATATACGCCTCACGAAACGCCCATTGTGAAGGACGCGATAAAGGCACAGGCGAAAACGCCTGCCGGAAAAAGGTCAATTCATAACCGAAGCGACGGCCATTTTCCGTTTTCAAATTACCGGTAAAATACCACCATTCAATTTGAAACTTTGAATGCCGCCCGTGATCGCGCGGAAATTCCCATTCCCACGTTTTGTCAACGCGGGCGAAATTGCTCTGCGCTCCCGCAGGAGCAGAAAAAACAAACAGCAAAAAGAAAAAGGCAAGAACACCTTTACTGTCATTCCGAAGGAATCTTTTTTGAATAATTGCACAGCTGGTGCTAATATCGAAAAGGATTCTTTCCGAATGACATGGAGAGAGTATTTGCCTTCGTTTCGCTCGCCATGAAAGGTTTTTGAACACTTTAATTATTCTGTTTTTATTCTTCCCGTATTGCTGCGGCCACGGAAATCTTTTTCAATCGCATCATTGGATAAACCGCCGCCAGCAAAGCCGCCGCGAGCGCCATCCACGTGATTCGCAAATAGGCGGCAAGCTCAAATTGAAAATTAATCGTCCAGTTGAAAGTCCGCAAATTAATGACGTAGATCATGACCAGCGCCAGCGCGGTTCCGGCGGGCACGGCAATCACAGCCGCAAAAGCGCCCATGAGGCCGGATTCGAGAAACACCATCCGGCGCAGTTGGCTGAAACTCATTCCCACCGCGCGGAGAATGCCCAACTCCCGCGTGCGCTCGACCAGCAGCGACATCACGGCGCTGATGATGCCGATGAACGCGACGAGGCCCGCGAGAATCTGCATGACGCGCGTGATGGCAAAACTTTGATCGAAGACTTTGGAAATTTCCGCGCGCAATTCGCGATTTGACAGTACATTCACTGCAAAACGTCCGGCCATCGCGCGCCGCAACTCGGCGACGCTGCGGCGGTAATCACTTTGCGGTTTAAAAAAAACGCTGATATTGGTGATCCGTGATTGACCCCAATTTTGATTATACGTGCGGTGATCCATCATCACCTGCCCCTGCTCGAATGAGTAATCGACGAAAACCGCGGCGCCCCGAAAGGCGCGCGCCCCGTTTAGCGTTGATAAAACGATTGTATCGCCGACCGCTTTATTAAATCGTCGCGTGAAATTATCCGAGAGAAAAATGTCGCCGGCGATCAGGCGCTGCCAGTTTTCGCGATCATCGCCGCCGGTAAAAATAAAATTCGTGCGTTCCATGGCAACCGCGGCGCTGAGCGCGACCAGATAAATCGGCTGCCCGTGATAGGAAAATTCCGTGGCCCCGTACAGATTGAGCGCGCCAACTTCAGGCCGGCTTTCAAGGAAATGAATAAACTCCGGTGAAAATAACGCGTCCCACTTCGCGGTCGCAAAACCGCTGGCCTGCAAATACACGTCGGCCTGCAAAACACTTCGCACCCATTCATCGATGCCGCTGCGAAAACTGGTGATCATCAACCGCATGCCGAGCACCATCGACAGCGAAATCATCAGCGCCGCAATTGCTACTGCCGTCCGGCTAAGCGCGGCTTGAATGTTGCGCGCCGCCAGCGTGCCGATGATGCTCGCGAATTTATGCGCCACCCCATTGGCCAAACGAATCAGCCAGAGCGTCAATTGCGGCGTTAAAAAAATCGCACTCAAAGCCACTGCCAGCGCTGCACCGAGGCCGATAAAAAAACCGCCGATGATCTGATTTTCCGAGGTCGAACGCAGCGAGAGCAGCATAGCGACAATGGCGAACGTGAGGCCGGCGACCGCGAGACGCGGCGCAAATTTGTGAGCGCGCGCCTCTAATGTTGAACGACGCACGGCCACGGCGGCGGGTACTTTCGCCGCTTCGATAATTGGCATCGCGCCGGCAAGCAATGTGGTCAATAAGCCGACCAGAAAAAATTTAATTAGCCCGTTACCCTCCATGACGACGGTTGAGGCTTTCAGAAAAACATATAAATCGGAGATGGTGGTGGTTACCGCGCGCGTCGTGTATTGCGCCAGCAAAGCTCCAAGCCCCAAACCCAACAGCGAACCGATGACGCCGAGGCCACAGGCTTCGATGAGTGTATTGAAAATAACCTGTCGCGGCGTCACGCCCAGACAACGCAGAATGCCGAGTTGCCTGCGGCGATGAATGACGGCAAACATCATGGTGTTATAGATGAGAAACATGCCGACAAACACGGATAAAAACGACAATGCCGTCAAATTAAGCCGAAACGAGCGCAGCATATCATCAACGCGCTGGCTGCGGCGAGCGGGCAGTTCGAGCCGGAGCGGCGCCGGCAATTGCGCGGCAAGGTTTTGCGCCACATTGGCGCTGGCGATGATATCGAGGCGATCGATAAAGCCGACGCGTCCGAAAATTTCCTGGCCGGTGGCGATGTCGACGAGCGCGAGATTCTCGAGGCCAGATTGCGATAGTATTTGTTGCGGAATCACACCCGCGAGATAAATCTCGCGGTACGCATTGCCAACCAGAACTTCGAGCGTGTCGCCGATTTTGAGATGATGCGTCGCGGCAAAAGTTTCATTCAACAAAGCCGCGCCGGGCTGGAGCAAAAAACGAAAACCGGCGGTCATGATTGAATCCACGGCAGCCGAGCGTTCCTGGGTTTCCCACGCCGGTTCAGAGTAATCGCGAAAACTCGCGTCGGTGAATGGATCTATCGCAAGAATATGTACCGTTTCTTTCGTCGTCGTGTCCGGGATCGCGAGGCGCCGGCGAACGCGGGCGACATATTCAAGAACCGGCGTCGCCTGCAAATCCGAGCGCGACAAAATGGCGATCGCCAGCGAGTCGGCAATGCCGGAAGGGCCGCCGAAAATTTGATGCGTGGTCCTGCCGGTCACGGCTTCGACGCTGCGCCGAAATGAACGCAGCGCATTTTGATTGGCGAGATCGATGCTGAGCATGACGGCAACACCGAGCGCGATGCCGAGCAAACAAAGAAAAGTTTCCAACGGTTTGCGGCGGAGGTGGCGGAAGTTGAAGAGGTGAAGGAGATGAAACATTTAGCAATATATCACAGAAACAATTTAATTTGCAATATAAAAATCTTTGGCAATAAAGTTTCCTGGTTTTCAACTTGCAATATAGACGGAGATTGCTTATCTTTTCAACGTAACCTGAACCTGGAGACGCGAACATGGTAAAAACGATTAACTTAAAAAAAACAAAGAAGAGCGATCTCATCGAGCTTATCCGCAAACTCAAAGGGCAACAGGACGCGCAGTATTTTCTTCAAGAAAACGGCCAGCCACTAGCCGTACTCATTTCACAAACGGAATACGAGCGCTACCGCGAAGAGCAAAGGCTAAAGGCCGTGGCGAGATTGCAAAAGGTAATGTCTGAGATTCAGGCTGACATCCCGCATGACATTTCTGAAGAAGAGGTGGAAAGGGAGGTTAACGAAGCTATCCACGAGATGCGAGGCGTGAAATGTTGAAGGCCGTTCCCGATGTAAACATTTACATTAGTGGAGTCATCAAACGGGACGGCCAAGCTAATCAAATCTTCAAGCGGGCGGCGGAATTCGTTCTGTATTCTTCGGAGCCGATTTTAAAAGATCTTGAGCGCGTTCTGCACTACGACAGAGTTCAAAAGAAATTCCTGTTAAGCGAGGCAAAAATAATTGATTACCTCATTGCAGTACGCACCACTCATGTACTCACACCGGGTTTGTTGGAAGTCAGCATTGTTCACGATGATCCGGACGATGATAAGATTGTCGCTTGCGCCTTAGAAGCGGAGGCCGATTATATTATTTCTGGCGACCATCACCTCTTAAACCTGAAACATTATCGAGATATTCAGATCGTCACACCGAAGGCTTTTCTTGAGATTTTGGATCAAGAAAAAGCCTCCACGTAATTCTATCCTTTCAAATGCGCCGGCTGTGCTATGAGCGCGCCATCTTTGATTTGAAAAACCCGATCGGCAAAACGCGCGGCTTCGAGACTATGCGTGGCAAGCAGAATCGTTTTGTTTTGCTCTTTCGACAGCGTTTTTAAGATTTCCAAGATGTGCAATCCGGTTTCCGAATCAAGATTGCCGGTGGGCTCGTCGGCGAGGAGGAGCTTGGGATCGTTGATCAAAGCGCGGGCAATGGCAACGCGTTGTTGCTGACCGCCGGAAAGTTGATCGGGCCACGCTTGCCAGCGCTCGGCGATCCCGAGCTGCGCAAGCAGATTCATGCCGCGTTCGCGTAACGCTGGCGCGCTGTGCTGGGAAAGTTGGCCGGGCAATAAAACATTTTCCAATACCGTCAAGGTCGGCAGCAGATTAAAAAATTGGAAAACAAATCCGATGGTGTCGCGGCGAAACAAAGTGAGACGCGTTTCATTCATCGCGGTAATTTCAAGAGCATCGACAAAGATTTTTCCGGCCGTTGGATAATCGATGCCGCTGATCAGGTTGAGCAGCGTGCTTTTGCCGGAGCCGCTGCGGCCATACAGCGCAATGAGCTCGCCGGTTTGAATGGTGAGATTGGTCTCCCGCAGAGCGACGATGGGGTTGGCGCGGGTGCCGTAAACTTTGGAGAGGTTTTCGAGGCGGATCAATTGTCACTGTCCCTCTTTATTTAGAGTCTGTCCGGAAATTAACCTTCACGGACGGTGTTTTTAAGTGCGGTGAAATCGTGTTCACTTGAAAGTGCCGAGGTTTATTGCTTTTGAGTGCGCCAAGCGTTGAAT
>Ga0247727_10018540_pt1 | contig 10925 bp, 7 predicted proteins | sample WisWelCaveWW1625_FD_202498 | JGI IMG/M metagenome (GOLD analysis project Ga0247727, IMG submission 202498) | Biofilm microbial communities from Wishing Well Cave, Virginia, United States - WW16-25 | ecosystem: Environmental > Aquatic > Deep subsurface > Groundwater > Cave microbial mat | place...
GTGCTCCTGGCCAGCATTCCACAGCAGTTCCTGTTTCTTGTGAACGCCAAGTACGTGCGGCTGCCGTTTCTCGGCTGGCATCTGCGGCGCTCCGGGCACCTCGCGGTCGAGCCGGACAACGTGAAGGCTTCTCTGCGGGTGATGACGGAAGCGGCCGGGGCGGCGCGCGATCGGGGCTTGTCTCTGCTGCTGTTCCCGGAAGGTTCGCGGTCGCGCGGGGGACTCCAAGAGTTTAAGGCAGGCGCGGCGTACATCGCGATCAAGAGCGGCGTCCCGGTGGTTCCGTTCGCGATCCGCGGCACGCGCGAGGTGCTGCCGGTCGGCAGCGTTCACCTGCGCCCGGGAGCCGTCGAGCTGATCTTCGGCGAGCCGATTCCGGTGGAGGGCCGGACCGTGAAAGATCGCGAGGAGTTCACCCGGCTCATGCGCGAACGGGTCGCCGAGCTGATGGCTGGCGGCGCCCGCCAGTCTGCCGCCGGGCAGACGGTTTCCTGATGAGCGCGCCGCCTCCAGCATTCGATCCCGCGAGCCGCGAGCGCAACCTGGAACGCCTGCGCGAGGGCCGGTTCGATGTCCTCATCCTCGGCGGGGGCATTAATGGAGCCGGAATCGCCCGCGACCTCGGTCTGCGAGCGCGGCGCGCCGGTCGAAACCTGCGCATCGGGCTGGTCGAGCAGCGCCACTTCGCCAGCGGCGCCAGCGGCCGCAACTCGCAACTCCTGCATGGCGGTCTTCGTTACCTCAAGAACCTCGAGATCGGGCTGGTGCGCGAGGCGCTCGGCGAGCGCGCCGTGTTGCGCGACATCGCGCCGCACCTGGTCGATGCGCTGCCGTTTCTGATTCCCATGTACGGCTGGTTCGCCAGCCGCTATTACGGCGCGGGCCTGTGGCTCTACGACCTGCTGGCGGGCGGGAGGAATATCGGGCGGCGGCGCTACCTGACCCGCGAGCAACTGGTGAGCGCGGAGCCGGACCTGGAGACGGCCGGCCTCACGAACGCCGCGATCTATTTTGATTGCCGCGTGCAGGCCGCGCGTTTTCTGCTCGAGAACCTGTTCGACGCCGCCCGCGACGGCGTCCTGGTCGCCAACTATGCCCAGGCCGGCCCTTATCGCCGGGAATCCGATCACTACGTGCTGGAAGTGAGCGACGCGCTCGGCGGCGGAAGCTTCCCGGTGCGCGCACGGAAACTCGTCGACGCGCGCGGGCCGTGGGAGCCGGGGGGCTCGTTGCGGCTGGTTCGCGGCTCGCACATCATCCTGCCGCGCGTCAACTCGAGCGACAACGCGATTGCCCACTTCGGCGAGGACGGCCGCATCCTGTTCGTGATCCCATGGGGGCCGGGCAATCGTTTATCGCTGGTCGGAACGACCGATGTCGATCACCCCGGCGGCCCGGATGACGTCCGCATTTCCGCCGACGAAGTGCGATACCTGATGCGCAGCGTGCGCCGGCTCTTTCCGGGCCGGAGCGATCTCGATCCCATCGCCGCCTACAGCTCGCTGCGGCCGCTGGCATGGACCGGCGGCTCGGCCAGCTCCGCCAGCCGCGAGCACAGGATCTGGAACAACGCCGACGGCGTGGTTCGTATCGCCGGCGGCAAGTATACAACGTATCGCTTGATGAGCCACGAAGCCGTCGATCTGGTGACCCGCGAGATGGCGCCCGAGCTGACCGGCCGTTCCGAGACCGCCCAAACACCGCTCGGCGGCAATTCAAAGCAGCGGATCGACGAACTGGCGGAAGAGTCGGCGGCGCTGGCGGCCCGCCACTCGGTCGAGACCGCCGAAGTCCTATCCCTGGTCCGCGCCTACGGGATTCAGGCCCCGGCTGTCCTCGAGCTGCTGCCCGGCGAGCCGGCCCATGGCCTCTCGCGCGTCGAGCGCGCCATGATCGGATTCGCCGCGCGGCATGAGATGGCGCGCCGCCTGCCCGACCTTTTGTTCGTGTCCACGTATTGGGGTTATGAGCGAGAGTGGAATGAGGAAACGCGAATGGGAATCGGGCGCGAGCTCGGCCGGCATCTCGGCTGGAGCGAGGAACGGATCCGCCAGGAGGCCGAGCTGGCGGCGTCGATCGCGGTGCTGCCGGACGAGTGCGCGGAGCGCGGCGCCGTCTTAGTCCAGGAGCATTGATATGGATCACGTTTTCGGATTCGCCACCCGGGCGCTGCATGCGGGCCACCGGCCGGACAGCGACACCGGCGCGCGCGCTGTGCCGATCTACCAGACGACGTCCTATGTCTTTGAGGACACCGCGCAAGCCGCCGAGCTGTTCAATCTCCAGCGCTTCGGCAACATCTACACGCGGATCATGAACCCGACCACGGCGGTTTTCGAGGAGCGCATGGCGTCGCTCGAGCGCGGTGTCGGCGCGCTGGCCGTCGCCAGCGGCCAGGCGGCACAGTTCATCGCGCTGGCGAGCCTGCTCGAGGCCGGCGACGAGATTGTCGCCGCCAAGACGCTCTACGGGGGAACGTACACGCAGTTCGACATCAGCTTCCGGCGGCTCGGCATTCAGACGACGTTCGTCGATCCGGACGATCCGGAGTGCTTCGGCAAGGCCATCTCGCCGCGCACGCGCGTGCTCTACGGCGAGACCATCGGCAATCCGCGCATGAACGTGCTCGACATCGGCGCCGTCGCCCGGATCGCCCACGACCACAATCTGCCGCTGATGATCGACAATACGTTCGCCTCGCCGTACCTGTGCCGGCCCATCGAGTATGGCGCCGACATCGTCGTGCACTCGGCGACGAAATTCATCGGCGGCCACGGCACTTCGATCGGCGGCGTGATTGTCGACAGTGGCCGCTTCCCCTGGGATCGGGGCCGCTTCCCGCAGTTGCTCGAACCGAGCAAGGGGTACCACGGCATCCGCTTTTACGAGACCTTCGGCGACTTCGCCTACATCATGAAGGCGCGCGTCGAGGGGCTGCGCGATTTCGGTCCCGCGCTCAGCCCGTTCAATGCGTTCCTGTTCTTGCAGGGGATCGAGACGCTGAAGCTGCGCATGGAATGCCACTCGCTGAACGCCATCGCGGTCGCCGGATTCCTCGCCGCTCATCGGGCGGTGAGCTGGGTGAACTATCCGGGCCTGGAGTCGAGCCCGTATCGGGAGCTGGCGCGGCGCTACCTCCCCCGCGGCTCGGGCGCGATCCTGACGTTCGGCATTCGAGGCGGCCTCGAAGCCGGCAAGCGGTTCATCGAAGCTTGCGAGCTGTTTTCTCACCTCGCCAACGTGGGCGACGCCAAGAGCCTCGTCATCCATCCCGCCTCGACGACGCACCAGCAGTTGACCGATGAAGAAAAACGCGCCGGCGGAATCACCGACGACCTGATCCGGCTGTCGGTCGGACTCGAGGAGCTCGACGACATTCTCTGGGACCTCGAGCAGGCGCTGGAGGCCTCGCAACAATGACCCCGTCCTCGTGCATGTTCGCCCCCGCCGACGGCGTCGGCGGCAACTCGGTGGTGAATTCGGGCCGGTTCCGGACGACGGCCGCCGCGCGGCTGCGGATTCTCGAGCGGTACCGCCGGATCGCGATGGTCGGCCTGTCGTCGAATCCATTCCGCCCGTCGCACTTCGCCGCCATTTATATGCTCGCCGAAGGCTACCAGGTGATCCCCGTGAACCCGCGCGAGACCCAGGTGCTCGGCCAGCGGAGTTATCCTTCCCTGCGCGATCTGCCCGGCGGAGCCGACATCGTCGATATCTTCCGCGAGCCCGCCGCCGTGCCGCCGATCGTCGACGATGCCATCGCCATCGGCGCCAAGGTCGTCTGGATGCAGCTCGGCATCGTTCACGAGGAAGCCGCCGAGCGCGCGCGCCACGCGGGCCTCGAAGTGGTGATGGACCGATGCGTGAAGATCGAGCACGCCCGGTTTTTCGGCGGGCTGACGACGATCGGGATGAACACCGGGGTGATCACTTCGCGGCGGCGCCGTTAAGACAAAGCCGCCGCCAGCGTCCGGGCAAAGCCTCCCCGGCGGCCGACGGCAACCCGCTCCAGGCCGAGCCAGCCGGCCAGTGTCCGAAGCTCACCCGCCAGAGCGGCGGCGACCGCGCCGGGATCGGCGCCGTGCTCTTCTAAGTAACAGCCCGCACAACGGAGCCTGGCCCGGCCGGTCAACCCGAAGTTACTCGGGTCGAGCGAGGGCCGGCCCGGCCCTGTGCGGGCTAGGTAGGCGGCCGGCGCCAGCAGGCGCCGCGCGACACGGTCCGCCTTGAGGTCGACGCGGGCCACCAGGCGATCGCCGAGCAGGAACGGCAGCACGTAGCCTCCCCACTTCAGCTTCGCTCGTGGGACGAAGACCTCCAGGCGGTATTCGAAGCCAAAGAGCCTTTCGGCCCTCGGCCGGAACCAGATCACCGGATCGAATGGGGCAACCAGCGCCGCCGCCTCGATCCGGCGTGGGCACCGGGCCGACCGGTGAAGATATGCCGGCTCGCGCCAGCTTTCGACCCGCACCTCGGCGAGCTCGCCCGTCTCCGCCAGTTCCGCCAGCCGCGGGCGGGCTTCACGGATCGGCATCCGGTAGTAGTCGGCCAAATCGGCCGCCGTTCCGACGCCGTGCGATCGCGCCGCCCGCCCAAGCAGCTCGCGTTGCGACTCCTCGCGCCCCACCTCGCGCTGGCAATACTCGGCGGGCACCACGCGCTCGACCAGATCGTAGGTCCGCGAGAAGTTGGGCAGCCGGGCGGCCACGGCGAGCCGGCCCCGGCCGAAATGCGCTTCCAGAACGGCTCTGGGAATCGTTCCCATCCACGTGCCCGGTATGCGGCGTGGCACCCCCTCGGGCTCCTTCAAGCCGGCCACGTCCAACGGTCCGCGCCGGCGGACCTCCTCGAGCACCCAGTCCACGTAGCCGGAGTGTTTCGCGAGAAACGACTCGATACCGTGCGGCTGCGCCCGGTGGGTCTCCCGACGGTAGCCGAGCAGCGGAAAGATCCCGACCGGAACGATCGATGCCTCGTGGGCCCAGTGCTCGATGAATTCGCGACGCCCGTACGTCAGCTCGTCGAGAATCGACCTGTCGTAGGGGCCGAGGCGCGAAAACGGAACCAGATACTGAGCTGGCGAAAGGACGTTGAAGTAGTCGATCTGGAGCAGCCCGAGCCGGTGAATCGTCCGCCGGAGATCGTCTGGTCGCACCCGGCCGGAAGGGCGAGGGCGATCAAAGCCTTGCGCTGCCAGCGCGATCCGACGCGCTTCCGCCAACGACAGATCCCGGATCACAAGCTTCCCATTGTATACAACATATTGAGGCCTATTGCGGCAGGCTCCAATATAGAGTAGCTCAAGTCTTTACACAGGAGCCGCTCCCGGTTAAGATAGTTACGTCCCCCGAGGTCTGCTTTCCCGACGGGCTGGCGGGCGTCGAATCAATGTCGGTGGGGTGAAGATGCTTAAGCTCAAGCGAGTCGAGATTCAGGGATTCAAGTCGTTCTGCGATCGCACCGAGATGCGCTTCCAAGGCGTCGGCATCGCCGCGATTGTCGGTCCCAACGGCTGCGGCAAGTCCAACCTCAGCGATGCGATCAGTTGGGTGCTGGGCGAGCAGTCGGCCAAGTCCCTGCGCGGACATCGCATGGAGGACGTCATCTTCGCCGGCACGCGCGATCGCAAGCCGCTCGGCCTGGCGCAAGTGAGCCTGACGATGGTGGACCCGGTCTATCACGACGAAATTCAGGCAACGGCTTTGAACGGCGCTGGCGCCGTCAATGGCACCGGGGCCGTCAAAGGATCCGCGCCGGCTGCTCCCCCGCGCGAGATCACGATCACGCGGCGTTTGTTCCGCTCCGGCGACAGCGAGTATCTGATTGACGGTAAGCTGGCGCGGTTGCGTGATATCCAGGACCTGTTTCTCGGCACCGGACTGGGTCCAGAGAGCTACGCGATCATCGAGCAGGGCCGGATCGGGCAGATCCTCAGCTCGAGGCCGCAGGATCGCCGGTCGGTCATCGAGGAGGCGGCCGGGATCGGCAAGTTCAAAACACGGCGGAGGCTGGCCGATGCCAGGCTGGAGAGCGCGCGGCAGAACCTGTCGCGGGTCTTCGACATCCTCGAGGAAGTCGGCCGGCAGGCGAATTCGCTGAAGCGGCAGGCCGCCAAGGCGCGCCGTTATCGAGAGCTGCATCAGGAGATGCTCATCGAGCTGCGCCGGACCTTGAGCGGGCGCTACCGGATACTGGAGCGCGACGCCGCCAGAATCGCGCTCGAGCTCAACCTGGCCAATGCCGAGTTTCAGTCCATCTCGACGGAAGTGGGAGTGCGTGAAGAGGAGCGGCAGGAATCGCAGCGAGCCTCTAGCCGGCTCGAGGAGGAGCTGACGGCCCGGCGCCAGGTTCTGGCCGACCAGCGATTGGAGGCCGAGCGCACGCGTGGGCGGCTGGAGTCCCAGGCGCGCCAGATCGGCGCCATCGAGGAACGGCTCGCGCACGGGGAAACCGAGGTCGAGGCGCTCGAAGCGCAGTCGGTCGGGATCGACCTCGAGCTGGCGGCGCATGAGAAGACCGCCGGGGATCTGGAGCGGCTGACGGAGGAGGCCCGCCGCCGTCTGGCTTTGAAGACCGAGGAGCGCGACACCGCACAGGCGCTGTTGCGTGAGCAGGAGCAGGCCATCGAGTCTTCCCGCCAGCTCGTGCTCCGTCTGCTTGGCGAAGCCGGCGAGCTCAAGAACCAGTTGGCGCAGATTGACGAGTACCTGGCGTCGCTCGAGCGCGACAAGAACCGGGCGGCGCGGGAGGAGCGGGACGCGGCGGCGGAGCTGGAGCGGCTGGCGGGCCTCGAAGCCGAGCTGTCCGGGAAACTCGCCGCGCGTCAATCGGACCTCGAGTCGACCGCCGGCCAGCGGCGGCTCATCGAGGAGGATCTGGGCCGCCGCAAGACGCGGGAAGCGGAACTGCGCGAGAATGTCGAACGGCTGCGCGCGGAAACTTCGCGGCAGCGGGCGCGGAAGGAGTCTCTCCAGGAGATCCTGTCGCATCGCGCCTACACCACCGAATCGGTGAAGCGGCTGTTCACGGCGATCGAGCATGGTCAGGCCGGCGTGCTGAAGGTGCTCGGGGTGCTCGCCGATTTCGTCGAGGTCGATCCGCGTTTTGAGAAAGCCGCCGAGGAGTTTCTGCACGACGAGCTCGAATACGTGGTGGTCGAGAATTGGTCCGAGGCCGAGCGCGGCATCGAGCTGATGAAAGCGGAGATCGAGGGCCGGGCGACTTTCCTGGTCGACCCGGGCCCGGACGCGCCGCCCGCGGCCGGATGGGCCGCCGAGCCGGTGGTCGGGCCGGAGACAGGCATCGTGGCGCGCCTGAGTGATATCCTCCGGATGACCAACGGGCTTACCCATGCGCCCGCCGGTCTGATCCCGCGGCTGGCGCGGTGCTATCTGGCCGAGAGCCGGGAGGACTGCCGGCGGCTCGGTCTGACCTATCCGGAGCACCATTTCCTGTCGGCCGACGGCGTTTGCTATCACGGCCACGCGGCGACCGGCGGACGCAAGGCTGGAGGCGGCCCGCTGGCGCTGAAGCGCGAGCTGCGCGAGCTGACGGCTCAGGTCTTGACCGGCCAGCGGGAGTTCGAAACGGCGGCTCGCTCGCTCCAGGAGGAGACGCGGGAGCTCGAGCGGCTCACGGTGGAACTGGAGCGGCTGCGCGGCCTGCAACAGGATCAGGAGAAGGAAACCCTGGCGCTCGACCACGAGTTGCGCAAGCTCGCCGAGGATCTGGCGCGCGCCGGCAACCGGATCTCCGCGGCGCGGCTCGAGATCGGGCACATCGAGCGGGAAGCCGGCAGGACCGGCTCCGAGCGCGCCTCGAGCCTCGAGGCGCTGGCGAATGCGGACATCCGGCGCCAGCGGGAGGAGCATGTCTTGGAGGAGGCGCGCGCGTCGTTCGAGGAAATGCAAGAGCGCGCCGGCCGGCTTGCCGAGGAGCACTCGACTCTGCGCGTGGCCCTCGCCGAGGCGGAGGAGCGGAGGCGCTTCGAGAAAGCCGCCCGCGCGCGAGTCGAGGCGCAGCGCGACGATCTGAGGCAGCGTCGTCGGGAAGTGAACCGGGAGATGGAGCGGCTTGGGGTCGAGCGCGCCGGCCTGCTGGCCGACAACATCGAGCTCGACAGCCGGGCGGTCGAGGCGGCCGCCCGGATCGTCGCGACCGCGGGCGAAGTCGAGCTTCTGGCCGCCGGCGAGGTCCGGCTTCGCGAATCGCTCGCCGCGACCGAGGAGTCGCTCGGCCAGTTGCGCGCGGCCTCGCAGAGTGCGCAGGAACGGCGGTCGCGGGTCGAATTGGGCCTCGTCGAGCGCCGCGCCGAGATCAAGTACCTGGACCAGACCTGCCGCAAAGAGATCGACGTTCCGGTCGAGGAGCTCGCCCGGACCGACGAGGGCCCCGCCGACGAAATCGCTCTCGCCGAAGCCGATGAAAAGTACAATCAGGTCAAGACGCGCATCGAGAATCTCGGTCCGGTGAACCTGCAGGCTCTCGAGGAGTATCAGGAAGCTCAGCAGCGATACGATTTTCTCAACGCGCAGCGCCAGGATCTGCTCGATTCCATCCGCGACACCGAGAAAGCGATTCAGGAGATCGACGCCGAGACAAGGAAGCGGTTCTCGGAAGCGTTCGCCTCGATCAACGGAAACTTCCGCGACACCTTCCAGCGCTTGTTCGGCGGAGGTTCGGGCGAGATGCGGCTGACCGACGAGAACAACCTCGCCGACAGCGGCATCGAGATCGTCGCCTCGCCGCCCGGCAAACGGCTCCAGAACGTGCTGCTGCTCTCCGGCGGGGAGAAGGCGCTGACGGCGCTGGCGCTGCTGATGGCGATCTTCCGCTACCAGCCGAGTCCGTTCTGCCTGCTGGACGAGGTGGACGCGCCTCTCGACGAGCCCAACATCGAGCGGCTCATGCGCCTGCTCGGCGACATGGCCGGCCAGACGCAGTTCGTCATCATCACCCACGCCAAGCGCACCATGGAAGTGGCCGAGGCGCTCTACGGCGTCACCATGCAGGAGCCCGGCGTTTCCCGGATGGTTTCGGTGCGGTTCCGCGAGGCGGCGGCGCCGGAGCGGGCGCCGGAGGCGGTGGCGGTGGCGGCAGCGGCGGTATAGTCGGGCTATCGCCGTCGCGCGAGCGTGTAGCTTAGATCCTTCGTCTTCCCCTTCTCCTCGCCGGTCAACTGAATCCGCAGCGTGTCGCCCTCCAGCCGGTAGCGGATGATTCGGGGAAAATCATGCCGCGGATTCTCGAAAACGGCCTCGGTCGGGGAGCCCGCGGTGAGCCGGAAATCCGTCGGCGGACGGCCGCCGGGCTGGGCCACGTAGTAAACGCCGTCCGCGCGCTCCTCGATGCGCAGGAACTCGAAAGCGACCATGCGATCGCGAGCCAGTGTGCGGCTCGTTCCGAGCATGGCGCCTCCGGCCGGGGTCAGCCAGTGTTCCTCGACCAGAACCTTCCCCACGGCGCCGGACCACGACCCGGCCAGCCAGGTGATCGCTTCGACGCCCGTGGGCGGCTGAGCCCCGGCGGACAAGGCCAGCCACATCGTCACCCATGAAAGCTTCATGAGGAGGATTGTAGCGCCGCCGGCGGGTGACCTGATGACCCCCATCGCCGCTGGCATTCCGCGTAGAGGGCGTCGTACACGATGAACTCGCGGTCCAGTATTTCGTGATCCGAGAGGCCCAGAGCCGAGAACCCGTGTGCGATCCATCGCAGCCCCTCGCCGGCCGGGTGCGGGTCGCCCGGGTGGGAGTCGGCGGCCCTGACGATCTCGGCGAGCAGCCGCAGAGCCGGTTCGTTCAATTCGTACTTGTCCAGGATGGCGTCGAAGGAGACTTTGTCTCCGTGATGACCCAGTTCCGCGCCGGGCGTGTCAAAGACGATGCCGTCCACCCGGCTCCAGTCCGTGTCGTGCGGTAGAAAAACGAATTCAGCCTTCGGGTCGATGAAGCGCCGGATCAGCCATGGGCATGCAACCCGGTCGACTTTCACTTTCTCGCGCGTGACCCAACGCATGGCCTAGGGAGTGTTTCCTGGCTTTATGTAATAAAGCCGGATGGATTTTCCGACGCGGGCGACGGGCTGGTATTCGTTCAGCCAGTCGAATGCTCCGGTGGATTTCTTCATGGTTCGGCGCAGGTACTGCCCGCCAACTCGCAGTCGATGCTCGCTGATTGCTACCCAGCCAGTTACCGGCTCATACGGCGCGAGCTCGGTGAAAGCGGGGAGTCCGTGCCGCTCCGGGATCGCAGTGCCGAAATAGCCCAGCGTCAAATGCTGAACCTTCAATTCCTTGAGCTTCTGACTCAACCGCAAAAGATCCTGGCCCCAATCCAGGTCCGACCCCGTGACCACCGCCGCGGGCTCACTGCCCGCGAGGCCATTAAAATACGACAGGTAGTCCGGATGCGCCCAGGCAACCGAGGCGGAATGCCACCCTAACAAGCCGAGCAGCGCCACGCCAGCGGCCCGGCGCGTTCGCATCAACTCCAACAGCCACGCGCAAGCCAGACCGGAAACGATGGCCAGGAATGGGTATATCACAAGAATGTGCCGAACCCCAAGATTGATCTTGCCCGGCAGCATTGCCAACAGGACAAATGCCGCGCACAGGACCGGCGACCATCGACACCAGTGGGTTCCACTGCCTTGCGCCAGCCGCAGTATCCCCAATGCCACAAGAATGAGAAAGGCCAACGGTGTCTTGACCGCCAGGACCACGGGGAAATAATTCCACCGGCCCTCCTCGCTGTATTCACCCAGCAGGTAGGATGCCGGACTCGGGTGACGTGACGCCTCATACAATCCTTGGATCAGTTCCCGGGCGGGGATGGGTGTCGTGAGGATTGTTTCCGCGACTTGAGCGAGCGTTCCATTGCCGCCAATAAGCCGGTTCATCACCGGTATTCGAGCCACTCGAACGG
>Ga0247727_10018541_pt1 | contig 10925 bp, 8 predicted proteins | sample WisWelCaveWW1625_FD_202498 | JGI IMG/M metagenome (GOLD analysis project Ga0247727, IMG submission 202498) | Biofilm microbial communities from Wishing Well Cave, Virginia, United States - WW16-25 | ecosystem: Environmental > Aquatic > Deep subsurface > Groundwater > Cave microbial mat | place...
CCAACAGGTATTTGTCAATGGCGTCAATCATAATATCATACTTAAAATAATTTTCCCACCGTTTTGCGCCCGACTGGCCCATTCGTTGCATGAAGCCGGGTTGGGCCAATAATTGATTCACTGCTGAAGCAATTTCATCGGGCTGCCGCGGTTGAACCAAGAGGCCGGTTTCATTCTCCTTGACCACTTCGGCAATGCCGCCGACGCCGGATGCCACCACCGGCAAGCCGGCGCGCATACCTTCCAGAATGGCGATGCCAAACGGTTCTTCAATCGAGGGATGGATCATTAAATCGCAGCCCGCCAGCATTTCCGGCACATCGCCGACCATTCCGGCCAATATAAAATATTTTTGCAATCCCAGCTCTGAAATTCTGGCTTCCAGCATTTTTCTGCGGGGGCCGTCGCCCAGAAAAAGAAATACGGCTTTTGGATTTTTAGCAGTGATTTGCGGCGCCGCCTCTATCAAATACTCGTGCCCCTTTTGTTCGACCAGTCTGCCGCAAGTCACGCACACAGCGCAGTCTTGGGGCAGCGCCAAGCGCCCGGTCAAATTCGCTCTGGCCATTGTTTCCGACTGTCCGCTGGTGAGCTCGGGGAGGCCGATAGGAATTACCCTGACGCTTTCGGGTCCGATATAACCATGCCTTGTGATTTGGCGCTTTAACGAATGTGAAGGTACAATCACTCCGTCAATCAGCCGCGGCGTCAGCAATTTGTGGGACAAGTTATCTTTGGTGATATCCAAACCTACTGACCAGATGACAGCCACATCACCGGACAATTTAGCCGCCAGTCCGCCCAGCCGAATGTCTTTGTTGAAATTCACCACCATTGTTTCGATATTTTTCTCATCAATCAAATGTTTAATTTGAGTAATGGTCAGCGGATTAAAGTCTCCTGATATATCTAACCCGATAATATCAAAGTCCGGGTTACTGCGGCTTAATCTATTCAGAAATTCCGAATTGTTTCGGCCGCAAACGGTGATTTGATGGCCGCGGCCCTTTAATCCGGAAGCCGCCAGGCGAATCCATTCCTCCATTCCGCCGTAGGTCGTTTTATCAATTGAATTTAAAAACAATAAGTTCATGGCACGTCCCGGAATTGCATCGAGTGCAACCGATTATACAAACCTGCCTGGGCCAGCAGTTCCTCGTGCGTGCCGGATTCAATTATGCGGCCATCATCGATTACTAAAATCCGGTCGGCATGTTTTACAGTCGAAAGCCGGTGCGCAATGACCAGCACCGTGCGGCCGGACATCAGCCGGTCAATGGCCTGCTGCACCAGAATTTCAGATTCGGTATCGAGGGCCGAAGTGGCTTCATCGAAGATTAAAATCTGCGGATTTTTCAAAAGCGCCCGGGCGATCGCTATGCGCTGCCTTTGTCCGCCGGATAACATCACGCCGCGATTGCCGACCACGGTGTCATAACCGTTTTTGAATTCCTCGATAAAATCATGGGCGTTGGCCATTTTGGCCGCGGCCATAATTTTCTCCCGGCCGACGTCCTCGTGCCCGTAGCCAATGTTATTGGCAATAGTATCATTGAATAACAAAGTTTCCTGCGTCACGATTCCCATCAAGTTGCGAAGAGAGGTCAGCCCCACCTGTCTGATGTCTCGGCCGTCGATGGTAATGCGTCCCTTTTGCGGGTCATAAAATCTGGGCAGCAAATCCAATAAGGTTGATTTTCCGCCGCCCGACGGCCCGACCAACGCCACCACTTCACCCGATTTAACTTCGAACGAAATCTCTTGCAAAACCGGCTCGGAGCCGTTGTAGCCAAAGGTAACGCTTTGGTAGCTGATGGAGTTCTTAAAATCCTTGATTAAACCGGCGCCGGGAGCATCAACTACTCGTTCCTGGGTGTCCATGACTTCGAAAATCCTTTGGGCCGCCGCCAGGCCTTCCTGGATTTTGACATGAATCTGGCTCAATGATTTGACCGGGCGAATCATGGCAAACATGGCGAAAATAAACGTCATAAAATCGGCGGCGCTCATCTGTCCCGAACCGGCAATAATTTTTGTGCCGGCCACCAGCAGGATCAAAACGCCCGCGCCGGTGGCCAGAAAATCATTGATGGGCGAAGCCAGATGGCGAATGCGAGCCATGCGCAGCAGCGACTTGAAATAAGCGTGGGTGGCCCGGAAGAACTTTTTAAGTTCGAAATTTTCCATCGCAAACGCTTTGACCACGCGAACGTTGGTGACCGACTCTTCCAGAACCGAGTTGACATCGGCCATCCGCTCCTGCGTCCGTTCCGAATATTTGCGCAGCTTTTTCCCCACAAACCAGATAAAGCCAAACACAATCGGTAACACGACTGCGGCCAGGAGTGTCAGTTGCCAGCTAAGAATTATTAAAAAACCGGCCAGGACCAATACCATCAGCACGTCGGTCACCAGCCGATTAAAACCGATATCGATTGATTCATTCAACACGACCACATCATTGGTGACCCGCGAAATGATGTCGCCGGTACGGCGGCGGTGAAAATAATCGAGCGACAGCCGTTGATATTTTTTGAACAAGCGATTGCGAAAATCTCTAATGACGGACTGCTGGACGTAAGCCATGAAATACCCCTGCACATACAAGAAGAGATTTTTCAAAAGGACCACCAGCATGATAAGCCAGCAGAATTTCACCAGCTTGTCCTGACGGCTGCCGCTTTCGACCAGCTGGTTCACCCAACCCTTCATCGAATTGCGAATTTCATCGATAGTCCCGCCCAGCTGGTCGTCACTATCTGTTTGGCCTGGGTTGTCCGGAGCCGATTGAACTTGTTCGTTATTGGCGGTAGTAAAAAGGGACGATTGTTCCAGTTCAAATAGCGTACCCATCAAAGGACCAATCATCCAGACCAAAAGGCCGGAGAAAAGCGCATGCCAAGCCGCCGCGAGCGAGGCAATAGTTATCCGCGTCTTATATGACCTAAGTACTAAAAATGTCCTTCTTAGAAGACTCAAATTAGCTCCCGAAATAGATTAACTAACTAATATCACACATCGAAAAGTTGAAGTCAAATGAGCTAAACGGGCTTCAGTTAAAGAGTTATCTTCTTGGAATCATTCGGAATAATAATACGGAATCGGGTAGCCGGAACTGACGCCCCGAGTTTGTATCGTCTTTGACTTCCCCTAAGAGTTACTTCACCACCATCATCGAATTCAAAATTCCTGATTCTCCAGCCCTTTTCTTCCATAGCGTAATCAAGTATTAGGCGCCAGGGGCAGTTTTTGGATGAGACCTTAACAATCCTGCGGTCAGGGTCTTCTTCGATTAATTCAACAAGCAAGTTTTGCAAAGAGTGGGCGCTGTCGGGGGACTTGATAAAGTAGCTCAAGAGATTTATTCCGATTAACTCACTTTCACAATCAAAAGATAGAAACAGATTTTCAATTGATTCATGCAAAAATTCCTTAGTCGAGGGAAAACAGACCAGCATGGAATCGGCAGTCAATCGTCCCGTGAAGGCGCCTTTATTAAAATAGCCGCGGCCATACATGGCTATGACCGAATCGGTTTGATACAAATCGAGTCTGATAGTAGTCGGCTTTCCCTGGCGGCGAAGTTTGACATCGAAGAGATAGGCTTCGACCTGGACATCTGCTTTATCTATCCGACTGCCGGAGTACTCGCCCGAATGGACTTTTCTGCCGCCGGAACAACTTATGATCATGATTATCACCACAGCCAAAATCGGGAGAGAAATGGGTTTCAATATATTGGCGTCCCCGTTAACAATTGGAAGAAAAAGTAAATCATCGGCCCTAAGATAATTGCGAAGGCTCCTAAAATAATGAGGATAATTAGGATGAAAGGAGAAATCGATTCAAATCGGTCGAGTGCCGGTCCATAGGATTCGGGCAAAATATTTCGCAAAATATGCGAGCCGTCTAACGGAAAAAGAGGAATCAAATTGAAGCAGGCCAGACCCAAGTTGACGATGACCGAGATACGCAAAAACCGATATAATCCTTCGGGAATATCCAAGTCTGCTAAAGTTCTGAAAATGGCGCCGAATATAATCGCCAATCCAAAATTTGATATTGGGCCGGCGGCGGAAATCCAGAAATCGGCCACGCGGGGATTACGCAAGTTAAACGGATTGACCGGAACCGGCTTGGCCCAGCCGAACATGAAGCTCGACGCAAAAAACATAATTGTACCGAATAGATCTAAATGAGCCAGCGGGTTCAGAGTCAGCCGGCCTAAATTCTTGGCTGTATTATCGCCAAATTTCATAGCCGTCCAGGCGTGGAAAAATTCGTGCACGGTCAAAGCAAACAATATGGCCGGTGCGGCTATAATTGCCCGCTGTATGAAAGCTTCATCGAACATATTTAATTATACGAACTTCTCCATCGCCGTTAAACAAAAAATGTCCGCATTCCATAAAATGCGGACATTTCAAAAAGCTCTAATTGCGAATCAACTGTATATGCCGCGCAGACTGACCACTTCCATGACGCGTTTTATTGAGAGAATATAGGCCGCAATGCGAAGGGTGGTGCGGTATTGTTCCTTCATGGCCCAAACGTCCCGGAAGGCCATGTCCATCTTTTCTTCAAGCCGGCTGTTGACTTCTTCCTCGCTCCAGAAATAGCCGATGCGGTTTTGCACCCACTCAAAATATGATACGGTTACCCCGCCGGCGTTGCAGAGAATATCCGGAATAATCAGAATTTTTCTTTTATCCAGAATAGCATCGGCTTCGGGAGTGGTCGGGCCGTTAGCGCCTTCGGCAATAATCTTGCATTTAATATGTTTTGCTTTTTCTTCGGTGATGCGGTTTTCCAGCGCGGCCGGAATGACAATGTCAACAGCGGCAAACAAGATATCGTCCGGCCCACACTTTTTTGCTCCGGGGAATCCGACCACGGTTCTTTTCTGCTCGACAAATTTCAAAAGGGCCGGAATATCAATTCCCCTGGGATTGTGTATGGCTCCTTTGACATCGGAGACATGCGTAAAAACCACTCCCAGTTGATGCAGCAGTTTGGCAGAAATAGAGCCAACATTACCGAACCCTTCGACCGTGGCCGTGGCCCCTTTAAGTTTCAGGCCGATTCTTTTGGCGGCTTCCCTGACGGTAATCATCACCCCGCGTCCGGTAGCTTCCACTCTTCCCAGCGAACCGCCCAGTACCAACGGTTTGCCGGTAACTACGCCGGGCACGGCGTGGGCTTCACGCATCGACACCGTGTCCATTATCCAGGCCATGACCTGCGGCCCGGTGCCGACATCGGGCGCGGGGACGTCGGAATCCGGCCCGAATAAGTTCATCATGTCGGCCGCATAGCGGCGCGTCAGCCGTTCCAGTTCACCGCTTGATAGTTTGCTCGGGTCACAGACAACACCGCCTTTGGCGCCGCCAAAGGGGATATTGACTACGGCGCATTTCCATGTCATCCAGGCCGCCAGCGCCTGAACTTCATCCAGAGTCACGCCCGGGTGATAACGAATTCCGCCCTTGCCGGGTCCGCGCGCGATTGAATGCTGCACGCGAAATGATGTAAACATGCGGTAAGTGCCGTCATCCATCCGGACGGGCAGCATCGCAATCGTGCTTCGGCGCGGCAATTTGATAAAATCAGCCAGAGTCGGGTCGAGTTTCAGCTTGGCCGAAGCTATCTCGACCTGCTTTAACACGTTGCCGAAAATCGATATAGGCAGTGTTACGGTTTTCTTTTGTATTCCGGTCGACTCGTCATCGTCGTAACGATGAATTTTCTTGACACTTAATTTCCGGGCCATTAAAGCTTGCTCCTTTTAACTGCTAACTTTCCGCAATGCGGAAACTGCCGTAGATTGCTTATCATAAAAACGCCACAACTTGTCGGCGCCGAGGTTGATACCGACTCGTGTGGTGCGTTCAATTTTAATTTTGTTTTTGGCGCGCTCTTCAAGATAGAGAGTATTTTTGGTCAAATCAAGACCGCTGTGGTCTATGGTAAGACCGAACGAACGGCAGAGTTTTCCCGGACCGCAGAGTAAAGCCGAGGGTTTTTGGCCGGGTGAGTGGTACCGCATAATTTCAAGTCCTTCATCAGGTTCTGCAGCCCTGATTAAAATAGCGGCCGGCTTTGGTTTGGGTTCGGTAATGCAATTAAGGCAGTGATACATTCCATAAATGAAGTAAATATAGGAAAAACCGCCGGGACCGAACATAACACTGTTGCGAGGTGTCTTGCCTCGCGAAGCGTGGCAGGCGGGATCACTACTGCCAATGTAGGCCTCCACTTCCACAATTCTGGCTGACAGCTTTCCCCGGGGATGATGGAAAACCAAATGCTTGCCCAAAATTTCTTTGGCCACCTGCAACGTGGCGCGCTCGTAAAATTGTCGCGGGAGTTTTTTGGTATTACTGACTGGCATAGCGGAAACAAGTTTAGTTTCAGGCATATCTGTTCTTCCCGACCAAAAATGGGTTACCGGTTCTTTCGGCGCCTACGGTTGTGGCGGCTCCGTGACCAGGGAAGCAGACGATATTATCCGGCAGGGTCAGAATCTTTTTTTGAAGGGACACCATTAGCTTATCGAATGAACTGCCCGGCAGATCCGTACGCCCGATTGAGCCCTGGAAAAGAGTGTCGCCGCAAAATAGGATTCCCTCTTTTTCATCCAAATAACAGACACCGGCCAAAGTGTGCCCCGGCGTGGAGAGAACTCTCAAGTTAATCGAGTCAAACGAATATAAATTTTCATCTATGACCAGAAAATCCGGTTTGGTCGCTTTAATGGGATTATCGAAAAGAGCCGAGCCGTTCAAATTTGGATCCGAAAGATATGTTTCTTCGCCCCGGCCGATATAAACCGGCAGATTCCATTTTTCTTTCACCTCTGTTAATGCGCCGATATGATCGCAGTGGCCGTGGGTCAGTAAAATAGCGGTCGGCCTAAAACCGATTTCTTCGACCGTTTGAATTATCCGTTCGGCTTCATCGCCGGGGTCGATTATCAGCCCTTTTTGGGATTTTCCGTCCCAGTACAGGTAGCAATTCTCCTGATACGGGCCGACTGTCAGACACTCTAACTTCATCATCCGGCCAAAGATACAGCGAGAACATCGGCTGTCAACGGTCTAAAGGAGTCCAGCGCCGGTGAAATGATTTATCGGTTACATCAGGTCTTGTCCCGACTTTAGTCGGGATGTGACCTGACGTTTTGCTGATGGGTCACAATCCCGCTTTGGCGGGATCAAGACCCGCCAGAACGGGAAAATGATTTTGTTGAAACTTTGGAAAAGTTTCTGCATTATGAAGAATTGGATTATTCATAAAAATGAAATGAGGTCACCAATAATGTTAGTTGAAATAAAAAATAAACTCCCGGAATTGAAAGAAAAACTGGATAAACTCGGGAGGTACCTTTGACCTTGAGACCCGCCGCCCCAAAATAAAAGAGCTGGAGCAGCTCACCAATTCACCCGACTTCTGGAGCGACAATCAAAAAGCCCAGGGTATCTTAAAAGAAATTTCATCCCACAAAAAATGGGTGGATACTTATGAAAAACTCTCCGCCGAATTAAATGATTTGGGCGAGCTGATAGATATCAGCGGCAAAGACGGCCGCGCCGATGATATCAAAGCCATTAACGATTCTATCGATGAACTCGAAACAGCCGTCAATAAGTTCGAAATAAACTCATTGTTATCAGGTGAAGACGACTACCGCGATGCCTTTGTGACGATTCACCCCGGCGCCGGCGGCACCGAATCACAGGACTGGGCCGATATGCTGTTCCGGATGTACAATCGTTGGGCCGAACGCAAGGGCTTTACGGTGGAACTATTAGATTATCAGCCGGGGGACGAAGCCGGACTAAAATCCGCAACAATTAAAGTCAAAGGGGAATTCGCCTTTGGCCTTTTGAAAGCGGAATCGGGCGTGCACAGGCTGGTGCGCATCTCCCCGTTTGATGCCAATGCCAAGCGGCACACCTCGTTTGCCTCGGTGCACGTTTATCCGGTTGTCGAAGACAATGTCGATATTGAAATCAAAGATGATGAAATTAGAATTGACACTTTTAGAGCTTCCGGCGCCGGCGGACAGCATGTCAATAAGACGTCTTCAGCTATTCGCATTACGCATTTCCCCACCGGCATTGTGGTCACCTGCCAGACCGAACGAAGCCAGCACAAAAACAAAGAAACCGCGATGAACATGCTCAAAGCCCGGCTCTACCAATTGCACCTTGAGGAACAGGCCAAAAAGATGGAGAAATTCGAAAAGACCAAAAAGAAAATCGAATGGGGCTCGCAGATTCGCTCCTACGTTTTCGCGCCGTACAACCTGGTCAAAGACCACCGCACATTGGTGGAGACCGGCAACACCCAGGCCGTGATGGACGGTGATATCGATAAGTTCATCGACGCTTATTTATCCGACCCGCAATTGAGGGGGCAGGTAGTCTAAAATGGACGAACTGCAAAAATCAATCGACCCACTGTTATTGATTCGCGAACGCGCCAAAAGTAAAAAGAAATGCGTGGTTTTTCCCGAAGGCACCGAACCCCGCACATTGCAGGCCGCGCGCAAAATTGTCGATGAGGGCATCGCCGCGGTGCTGCTTCTGGGCGACGAAAACGCAATCGCCAAGACAGCTCATAAACTTTCCGTCAAAGTGCATTCATTCGGCATTATTAATCCCGCGGCGTCTGAACATTTTGATCAATTTGTCCTAGATTATATAAAGCTTCGCAAAAAGAAGAAGGTTTCAAAAAAAGAAGCGGAAAAAGTAATGCGCGACCCTTTGTACTTTGGCGCCATGCTGGTACGGCACGGACTGGCTGACGCAACAGTGGCCGGCGCCGTCAATACCACCGGCGATGTCATCAGAGCCGCCCTTCAAATCATCGGCTTGAAAAAAGGCCTTAAATCTCTTTCCAGCTGCTTTATAATGGTCCTGCCGGAGTATCGTGGGGAATTAGAAAAAGTTTTCTTGTATGCCGACTGCGGCGTTATTCCCAATCCCACATCTGAACAATTGGCGGATATTGCCGTGGCCACGGCCGGTACGATGGAATCCTTGTTTTATGTCGAGCCGATAATCGCGCTGCTGTCGTTTTCGACCAAGGGGTCGGCCAGACACGCGGATGTGGATAAAGTGGTCCGGGCGCTAAAGATTCTCAAGAAAAAATACCCGGAGCTCAAAGTCGACGGAGAGCTTCAATTGGACGCCGCTCTTGTCCCCGAAATTGCCGCCCGCAAAGCGCCTCATTCGGATGTTGCGGGAAAAGCCAATATTCTTATATTTCCTGACTTGGATGCCGGTAATATCGGTTACAAACTGACCGAGCGTCTGGCCAAAGCGAAAGCAATCGGTCCGGTCCTGCAGGGTTTAGCAAAACCGGTGACGGATTTATCGCGCGGCTGTGCCGTGGAGGATATTGTCAATGCCGCGGCGATTGTAAGTGTGATGGCAGAATAACAAATTTGAATTAGACGGAGTCTAAAAATGTCTCAAGCCTTAACGAATTGCAAATCACCGGCGCAGGAACAAGCTGAAAAGCTGAAATCTTCACGGGGTCTGGAAACAAACGGCTTTAGCGGACTTGGCCGGCAATACTGGAACCTTTCGACTGAAGCGCTTTACGAAGAATTAATTTTCAGAAGTGAAGGAAATATCGCCTTCAACGGCCCGGTCTCGGTCAATACCGGTAAGCATACGGCCCGCGCCGCGCAGGACAAGTTCATTGTCAAAAACGCCGCCAGTGAAAGAGATATCTGGTGGGGCGATTATAATAAGCCCTTTGATGCGGCGAAGTTCGACCTGATCAGAAAAAAATTGCAGGAGTTCAATAAGGGGCGCGACTTGTTCGTGCAGGACTGTTATGGCGGCGCCGACCCGAAATATCGGCTTAAAGTGCGCGTCATTACCGAATACGCCTGGCACAGCCTGTTTGCTAAAAGTCTGTTTATCAGACCCGCGACCCAGAATGAACTGAAAGATTTTGAACCGGAGTTTACGGTTGTTTCCATTCCTTCGTTTCAGGCCAATCCTGAAATCGACGGCACCAGAACGCCCACTTTTATTCTGTTAAATTTCGAACAGCGCATTTGTCTGATCGGTAACACCGGCTACGGCGGGGAAATCAAAAAAACCATATTTACCGTGCTGAATTATCTGCTTCCGAAAAAAGGCGTGCTGTCAATGCACTGCTCCGCCAATGTCGGCCCAAAAGGCGATGCGGCATTGTTCTTCGGGCTTTCCGGCACCGGTAAAACGACTCTGTCGGCCGACCCCAAGCGCCGCTTAATCGGCGATGATGAGCACGGCTGGAGCGATAACGGCGTGTTTAATTTTGAAGGCGGCTGTTATGCAAAAGTGATCAATCTCTCGCACGAAGCCGAGCCGCAGATTTACGCCTGCACTCAAAAATTCGGAACGATTCTGGAAAACGTAGTATTTAATCCGGTTACCAGAAAGCTCGACCTGACCGACAAATCTGTGACCGAAAATACCCGCGCCGCTTATCCGCTGGAGTTTATTGAGAATGCCCTCCCGGAGAAAATGGCGGGCCACCCCAAAAACATTATTCTATTGACCTGTGACGCCTCGGGCGTCATGCCGCCCATTGCCAAACTTTCGCCGGAACAAGCCGTGTATCATTTTATTTCCGGATATACTTCGAAAGTGGGCGGGACAGAAATCGGCCTGGGCGCAGAGCCAAAAGTTACTTTCAGCACCTGCTTCGGCGCGCCGTTTATGGTGCATCAGCCGTCGAAATACGCCGAGATGCTGCGTCAAAAAATCGCCAGGCACAAAGTCAACTGCTGGCTGGTCAATACCGGCTGGACCGGCGGACCGTTTGGAGTGGGCAAGAGAATGTCCATACATCACACCCGGAAACTGCTGAACCTGGCGCTCGAAGGCGAACTTTTGAATGTCGAATATGCCATCGATCCG
>Ga0247727_10018542_pt1 | contig 10925 bp, 9 predicted proteins | sample WisWelCaveWW1625_FD_202498 | JGI IMG/M metagenome (GOLD analysis project Ga0247727, IMG submission 202498) | Biofilm microbial communities from Wishing Well Cave, Virginia, United States - WW16-25 | ecosystem: Environmental > Aquatic > Deep subsurface > Groundwater > Cave microbial mat | place...
CTACGCCGAGCTAAGCACGGCCGTGTCGGCAGGGAGCAGCGTCGCTCACGGTTGAGAGACGGGCTCGCGCGAGATCGTCGATTCCGGTATCCGATGTTCCTTAGACACCCTCGCTGGCATCGTCAGGAATCGCATCTTCGTCAGTAGCAAGTTCTGGTTGAACGGAGCGCTGCACCAGGAGGCGCTCGCCCCCGACATCGACGGTGAGCACATCCTCACTCATCGAGAATCGGATTTCCGGTAGATCCGGAGGCGCATTGGTCAACAATTCTTGAATCGGGTGGTGGACGTAGCGACTGATGAAGTTAGCCATCGTTTCACCGGCCATTTGCTCAAGGTGGTCCCATGCGCCTTGCCCAACGTGACATTCGCCGTCCGCCTCTAGAAACACACGCCTCAGTTCGGTTAGCTTCGGGTTCTCGGTCGGGTCGAGCACGAGCAGCATTGGCTTGTAGCCGCTCGCTCGGCAGTCTTCGGGAAAATCGAGCTCTTCTTGCCATCTGCCTTGACCAGAAGCGGCGATGGTCACTCTGATCTTGATCTCGTAGGCTCGTTTATCGATCTCTCGGACGCAATCAACTTGACGCCCGGACCCGGTCCCTCGTCGTTTCACAGGGCTGCGCTTCGCGCTCGCTGGAACACCACCGATTGCGTTAGCGATGATCGGCTCGAAAAGGTACCCTGTTTCCTGCCCCGCACGATTGTCGATATCGAAGATCCACTTTCGCCAGAACAGAAAACTCGCAAGGGCGCCGGGGCTGAGCGAGCCGAACTGCAATAGGCTTCTCGGTCCGACCTGGTCGATAGTCGGGATCGGTTGAGCTTGGAGAATCCGTTCGTACTTCAGCCGTGCTTTGTGCAACGTGGCGAGACAAAAGAAATAGCTATCTGCATCTTTTTTCAGTTCGATCAGCCGTTCGAAAAGGTCAAGAAAATCGAGACCCTCAAACCGCAAGTCCTGTAAGACAGGCGTTCCGAAGAACGGCGGCGGATCTTGAGCAAACTCGGGGAACCGCGCCGACAGCCCTAGATCGTGTGCCACTATTCCGACTAGGTACGTGCAGACCCCATCGTCGAGCGGGATCGCCATCTCGCTGTTGCCGACCGCTTTGACTTTGGCCACGAGTGCCTGATGGACTTTGCTCAGCGCCACAGCAGTTCCTGTTGCGGTTCAAGCGCCGGATCGAAGAGCCTGCGCACTTTGTCTGTCACGTGCCGCAACACAGGGCTGGAACCTTCCGACGCCGTCGGAACGAATGTCAGCAGCTTACCAGGGCGCACTCCGACCTCAAATCTCGTCGCCAGATCTTCGGCCAAAACCCGAGCGATTCTCGCCGCAAAGCGCGGTGGGACTGCGTTCCCGATCAGCTGGGCTTGCTCACCAGCGCTTCCGCAGAATACGAATGTATCAGGGAACGTTTGCAGGCGGGCGCACTCGCGAATCGTAAGCGGACGATTTTCAATTGGATGAAGAAACTCGGAACGGGCACCGCCTGTGATAGCCTTCGACGGCTCGTCACCGTGGAGTCGGCGGAGGCCAGCTGGTGCTCCGCCGCGCTTTTCGGTCGGGGTACCATCCATCACACGGCGGTACGCTCGTCGCTTGTAACTTTCGTGATGCAATCCCTCCGGAAGGTCCCGCATAGTCTCGCCAGGCTTTAGTGCTTGAGCTCGTTGAAGATCCATACCCTCCAAGGGCTTGTAGTAGTGCCCTTGTAGTTCGCCGAAGGGTTCCGTTGTTGCCGCGGAAAGCCCTGCAAGCGCCTCGATAAGCGTTTCCGTCCTGGGTAGGTGTCTGACTGCCGAGCGCGCGCCTGGGGCACCGAACGCGCTGCTTGTCGGCTCAGGAAAGGTCGGGTCCCATCCTCGTCCGCCGATCGCTACAACCCGTTTTCGGTGCTGTGGCACCCCATAGTTCGCTGCGTTCACCTTGCGCAGGTGAATGCGGTAACCCGCCTCGACGAGAGGCTCCAAAAGTTCGAAAACGTGCTTGCCTTCGTCAGTTGTCAGAAATCCTTCGACGTTTTCGAACACGAACGCGGTCGGCAGCGATTGAACGATCTGGTCAACGAAACGACTGACCAAGCTGTTTCTGCAGTCACCAGGTCGTCGCATACCGGCGGACGAGAATCCTTGGCAAGGAGGCCCTCCGGCGATGACTGACGCCGTCGGCAGAGAAATCGGCTGTGCGAGGTCGTGTTTGAGAACGTGATCTCCAAGGTTCAACCGGTACGTCGCGACGGCGGCATCGTCCCAGTCCACGGCACAAACGGCATCGAAGCCGGCCTGCTTGAACCCAAGCGATAAGCCGCCGGCTCCACAAAACAGGTCCAAAACGGTTAGACGGGTTTCTTCCATGTGTTGACTCCACCAGTTTAGTTCGGAAATGGGGAACATGGCTATCGTGCCTCTGAGATTCAGTTATTCTCACAGCATGGAGAGGGATCTCAGACGTCTCTTGCCGAACGGCAGTTTCATAGGCGTGCCAGCTTCGCGCTCCAAAGTCATGCGGGCGATCAAGGGGACAGGGAACCGGACGACGGAAGGCAGGCTCCGCCTAGCGCTGGTACGGCAGGGCGTCAGAGGATGGAAGATCAGGCCAGACGGGCTACCGGGAAGCCCCGACTTCGTTTTCCCGAAGGGAAGGCTTGCTATCTTCGCGGACGGGTGCTTCTGGCACGGATGCGAGAGGTGCAACAAGGCAAGGATTCAGACCAACGCGGCCTTCTGGAGGGCTAAGATGGCGCTCAACCGGGCCAAGGATCAACGTGTAGTTCGTGCGCTCCAGCAAGCTGGTTGGAGAGTGATGAGAGTTTGGGAGCACGATCTACGTGATTCCCTACCCAAGGTGGTGAGTCGAATCACAAAGAAGTTGAGCAGCAGGGCTCTCTAAAGAAGCGAATCGAGACGATGATTCGGCCCCGGCGAGGTCCAACACTTACAGTTCACGCCGCTTTTGCATCCCCGCCCTCGACTTTGTTTTTACCTTCCCTCTGCTTCTCGCGGGCTTTGGAAACCCGGTTCTGAATGGCCCGCGTTAACTCCTCCTGCCGTTTCAACTGCACCACGGTGTAGTCGCCGGTTTGGCTCACGGTAGCGTGCCCCGCGATTTTGCTGGCTTCGATGGCACTCCCGCCCTCCTCCTGCCGCATGGTGATATTCGCGCGCCGGAACGAATGCAGGCCGAAGCCGGGGAAGTCACAGCCGACGTCCACCGCCGCGATCTTCAGCGCCTTCCGTACTCCTGAATCCCACATGGGCTTGTTGCGGTCCTCCTCCTGAAAGAAGATCCAATCGTTGGGGCGCGTGATCTTCGTCGCCGCGATCCATTCCTGATATCGGTCGACCAGCGCGCCCAATGCCAGCGTCCGCTTACTGTTCTTCGTCTTGGGTTCGTCCACGTCGCCCCGGCAATGCCTTTGCTCTATGCGAATTGTGCCCTTCTTCGGATCGAAGTGCTTCAGTTGCAGGCCGACGGCCTCGGAAATTCGCGTTCCAGTGTCGAGACACGTCTCGCAAATCAGAAGTTGCGGGTCTTCGAGACGCGCGAACACGGCGGCGGTCTCGTCATCGTCGAGGATGCGCTCCGGGCGAACCGTCCATTTTCTGCCGACCTTGACGCGTGACATGGGATTCGCGAAGGTCTCTGGTATGATCTCCCACTCCTGGCCACGGGCGAAGATGCCGCTCATGACGTTCCGCAGGTCGATCATCATGTGCCAGGACGAGCACTCGTGTTGGAGCCAGTCGAGGATTTCTTTCGTGCGGAACTCCCCGAGTCGGGTGTCCTTCCAGCGGGGCAGGATGTGGTTATTGAGGCGGGTGCGGTATTTCTCGCGGGTGGGCGTCGCGAGTTTCACCTTCGGATTATCGACGTAATCCTTGCGCCACAGCTCCGCGAGTTTTCCGAAGATAATGGCGGTCACTTCGACAGGCTGGCTGGCAACCACCGCCGCTTCGCAGCGCGTGGGCGCGGCGTTCATCTCGGCGAGGAATACGTCACGCTTGCTGTCGGCCTGCTTCTTGGCGATAGCGTTCTCGCCTCGACTTGGACCGACCGTGTGAAATTTCCGAGTAGTCTTAATCGATCCATCCGGCAGCAACTCGTCATGCCGGTAGCGGAAGAACCAATAGTAACTGCCGCGATCTTTCCTCTCGTGAATCTTAGGATGCTGGACCCGTTGTTTCAACCTGACACCTCCTGTTAGCGTCAGGAGGGTACCTTCGTGCCCGCGAATCATTCAAGTCCAGCCATATCAACTAGATCGAGACCGCCGACGCTCCTTGTGCCGAACAGATGTAGAGGGTCTCGCGTGCGCGCGTCGCGCCGACATAGAAAGTACGGATCACCGAATCCCTCGGCGGCCCGCACTGTCGATACTGGGCGTCACCAGCCTTGCTGAGATCGGGAAATAGATAGACCACATCAGCTTGGCCGCCTTTGACGGAGTGGATCGTGCCAACGACGACCTGTGGCGGCCGCCGGAGGACCTGGGGACTGCGAAGCATCGCGACATCTGATGGAAACTGGACGCGCTTCCGGAATTCGGGTGCCAAGCGATCCCGCCACCAGTTCAAGAGCGCACGAGGGTTCCCGCCGAGCGCCGCCCGCAACCTAGCGCGTACCTCCGGCTCGAATACGATCTCCAGGAAGTCGTGGGAGACCTCCTGTTGCGGAGCGTTCGCCGAAATGGCCTCCATGGCACCGGGAACGAGTACCCCATCACGGCGAAGCCACTCCGTCCAAAGTGCCAAGTCGCTAAACCGCCATCTACGGTGTCCGTCACCGAACCCGGGGTGGCCGGCCAATAACGCCAGCAACCGGTTCGCGGCGGACTTGCGGCTTCCGGTCCGCAACGGGTTCCAGAACCCATTGCTTTTGCGGTGCGGATTATGAAACGGGATGCCGCTCTTCCGCAGCACTGCGATGAGCGGGCGCAGCATGTAGGAGCACGAGGTCAGGAACATGATGCTCTTGCCGTCCTTGATGTGCTGCTCGGCGGTTTTGAGTATCCAGTACTCCGGCGAACGATATCCGGCCTGGGAGAACCGTTGAACCTCACCGTCCGCGGGGCGAGGACTATACGTTTTCTGCTGGCGCCGGCTCACCTGGCGGATCAGCCGCTCCGCGACCGCGCGCACGGCCCGCGGAACTCGTATGCTCTGTTTAAGAAACACTTTGTGATCGTCCGGGATCTCCGGATCCAGGATGGCTTCCGGCGAGGCGCCCGCCCACGCGAAAATAGTCTGATCGTCGTCGCCGGCCAGCACGAGGTACTGCGCCCGCTCGCTCCAACGGCGGATCAGCGTCAACTGCATTCGGTTGAGGTCCTGCGCCTCGTCGACGACAAGCACTGCGGGACGATTCGGCGCGACGAGGATGTCGCGGAAAGACCTCTCAATCAGGTCGCAGAAATCTAGCAGGCCGTTCGCCGACTTGTACCCGTTCCACTTTGAGGCGAAGTCGCGAACGACGGCCGGCCAACATTCGGATCCGAGCATCATTCCCCGGCATCGGTTGAGTTGCTGAAGAAGGTGATCTCCATGCCGTGCTTGCGAGTCCTCTTCGGCCCCATCCTCGCCGTCAAGCCTAGTCTGCCGCGAGACAGGGGTGATTTTGAGACGCGGGTGGTGCCGGTTCCAATCATCGACATGAACCTCCGCGATGGCTGGCTTCCCTAACGCGTGGAAGCAATGAGAGTGGAGCGTACCAATTCGGTCAAGGTCAATCGGCGCGTCTCTGCCGGCAAGTTCGGCGGCGGTCGCTTTGGAAAAGCTGGTCACCAGCACGCTGTTGTCTCCAAAGCGGTCCACGGCGCGCCAGATCTGGCGTGTGAGGTTCGTCGTCTTGCCGGTGCCTGGCGGACCGAAGATGCGGTATTCGGCGGTGACGGAGTGATCCCGCAGACCGATGCCTTCGAGTCTCCCGGCGAGTTGTTCATCCATGCTGGTCCACCGAATCTTGGACCGAACCCTCCGGCTCGGGGATGTAATTCGAGGGATCGAACTCGCTCAAGGGGAGCACCCACCGGCTCTGCTCCTTGATCTTCGTGCTGCGCACCCGGATCGTCGTTGCACCGATCGCCGATAGCATGGCGGCCACAGCCCTGACGGTGAGGTTCTGCTGCGTGGTCTTGTTGATATACATCTGGAGGTCGCTGGCGCAGACGGTGATCCGGCCGTCGCGCACCATAGGTCTGCGGATTTCCTGCGATGTTTGCCCCTCGATGGAAGGGATGAACGAAGTCTCCGCCAGGTACTGGCCGATGTACATTCGCGCGGCACCCTCCTGGTGCAGTTCCTCGCTTCCCTCCTCCACGATGCAGGCGTCGAGCATGGACTGGGCTATCTCCTGCCAGACAGCCGGCTTGAACTGGCGCATGAGTTTGCCACTGATAGCGGCGATCGCCATTCGTACGGCTTGCTGGCTGACGAACTTCCCAACGTCGTCGAACTCGACCTTCCCGTCCGCAGTTTCCATGCGGTAGATGGGCTGTTTGCCAGAGATCTTCACGATCCGCAGGATCTGGACTTGAAACGCTTCAGAGATCCTTCGGCAAATGAGCGCCTTTGACTGGCTGGCGCCATGGCCCTCTGGCGCGTCCGAGCGAGCGCTGTCGGCCTCCGAGGCGTCGGCGCGTGGCCGCGGATTATCGAAATGCTGCTTCGCCGGAAACGCTGCATCGCTCGCCCGAGCCGCCTTCGCGAGCGTTCTCTGGAAGTAGTCAAGGCGCGTGCGGTGTTTCTGTTTATGAACTGCCCGGTGATGGATCAGAAGATCGACAATCTGCTGTTCCTCCAGCCCGGCGCGAAAACCGAAGCACGCGAGGGCGAGGTCGTAGCCGCTCTGGGACTGGTCGCGAAGGTCGTGCCGCTGGCGGAACCAAGTATTTTTGAACCGCATATCCGATTCCAGCCATCGGTTCAACATCCCCTCGGGGATTCTGGCATCGAGGTTGATGGTGAGCGGTGTGTCCTTGAAACGCTCGGCCCATTCGCGCCCGACGTATGCCTCGGTCTCGGAGTCGGGAACCGCCATGTCGTCAAGGAATTCTGACAGTTCGGAAGGGTTGTACCGGCGATCGCTCTGTGAGTGGATGATGACGGGCTTCGGGTTGGAAGGATCCTTGCAGTTCGTTGTGCCGGGGACTCTCAAGACCCGCGCCAGGTCGGTCAGCCGCTCGTAAGTCCACCCGTGCTGGCTTGCGTTGTCCCGAAGCAAGGTGTGCCAGCGATTCACCAGCGTAGCGGCCTCGCGGCCGTCCTGCTGCGATTCGAAGATCCAGGGTTCCTTGAAGAGCCACCAGGCGTGGACGCCGTTCCCGGTGAGAACGACGATGTTCGGCGGAAACTCGGGAGGCAGGATCGACAGCGCTTGCTCGATGTTTCTCGGAAGGCTGTCCCTCGGATGGGCATCCGACCGGAAGTCCAAATCGGTCCAGACGCCAACAATCCCGGCGACCTCCTCCGACGGACAGCGTCGCGAGCGACCATAGTCGTTCCTGGCGAGACCGACGCCCACATAAAGGTCGTGTTCCTGGAACCTCCCGGCACGATGAACCGCGTCCTGAACGATGCGGAACCACAGAGATTCTTTCTCAGGAAGCGTCCAGAGTAGGATGTAGAGGTCGTCCGGCTTCCCGGAGAACAGCCCTTCGAGAAAGATCCTTGACTGAGTCATCGGTCCACCTCCAGCCCAAGGGCTCGGGCAACGGCAAGGGTCATGGTCCGGGCCATCTGTTCACCTGACGCGATCCCCTGCCCGGAATCGGTCCGCACCTTTACGGTGATCGTGTGGCCGTTCCTGGTGAGCGTGTAATGGTGTGCGGCGCGGTCGAGGAGATGGAAGGCATCGGCAAGTACCACGAGAGGCCGGAATCGCCAGCTTGGAATCCAACCGCGGCCAGCCTTGACGTAGCGATCCCGGCCCCGTTTCCAGCCCATGACACAAGCTGCGAGTTGGTCGGTCAGCCGCTCGTCCGTCACGGCGCCTCCCGCAAGGCGAAATCGCCGCCAACCTTCGTTTTGCCTGCCTGCATGCGATCTGTTCGCCCCCTGAAGATGACAATGAGGCAAAGCTAACTGTCGGACAACTGTCGCGGATGAGTACACCGCAACTTACAGAAAACTAGGGGGGAAGAGACCCGCTCCGAGTCGCAATCAGGCCGCGACTATTCGCGATAGTTCCGCGACAGTTCCGGGAACCTGAATTGTCGCGGGCTGGCGTTGGGCGAACTCCCGGAAAATCCGCCGCGACAGTTCGGCGGATGCCGCCCCTCGCTACGCCCGGTCCAACTTTTTCAATTGGAACTCGATAGCCTTGATCACGCGGTCGCGATCGCCTCCCGCGCCACTCGCAAGGGCCCTCAGCCAGCTTAGGTAACGGCCGCCGTCACGGTGCTGAGGTGCCGGGACGCCGAGGTCGTCCAACTCCCCGCAGAAGTCATCCAACTCGGCTTTCCATTTCGGGCACCTCCGGATGGCCTTAGCGATCAGTTTGGCCGCCTCCAGGTCAGGTTTCGGTCCGGGCTTGCGGCGTATCACGGTTCCAGTTGGACTTCCGATCTTGGCCGCCTGCGATGTCTTGGCGGTCTCCTGATCGGCAAGCCGGCGGAGTTCGCGCTCGGACCATTCAAGAGCCTTGTCGTGGATCAATCCGCCGAGGTTGAGCTCGTCTCCCAGCAGCCACAACCGTGCCTCGAGTTCGTCCCAAGGGCGGTCCAATCGGAGATAGATCTCCCGAAGCCTGTCCTGCTGAGGTCGTGAGGTCATTACACCCGCGCTCTCGCTCACATCTGGCGTTGGCTCAGGTGCCTGCGACGTCACATCGATGATCGGAGAAGACTCCCAATTCGTTCCGGTCCCCATCATGACGTGTGAGCGAATGTGGGTCTGTTCGCACAGCCTCGCCATCAGATCCAGAAGCTCTGTTCTTACCTCCGCCACCGGAAGGTCCCTGGTGATGAATTCCTCGGCTTTTTCCGGATGCTTGGCCAGATCGCACAAGGTGATGATCTCAAAGGGCCGCTCATACCGTTGTCGGAGAGCTTCGAGCGATGAGGCCGTCAAGTTCGAGCCCCGCAGTTGTCCCGGATCCACGTCGCCTGAGCGAATAGTCCCCGCGTCGACAGCGGCTCGAAAAGCCTGGGCTGGAATTCCCTCCTCGAGAGCTGCTTCGAATTCCTCGTACGGAACCGCGCCGGCCATGCTGCCCGCAAGCGCGTCGAATATCTTTGCGAAGGCCTGGCGTGAATCCAGCCTGCCTTGCCGAAACTCCAGCTCGGTGCGTTTGATCGCAGCGCGGACCAAGTGCGGTAGGTTCTGCTCGCTCGGGCGGTTGTGGGTGTCGTCACGCGCTGCCATGAACCACCGTCAGTTCGCCGGCACGGCCATGCCATCTCGTTCTTGCCAGCGACTGCGAAGGATTGTAGCACGAGCGTTGAGCGGCTCAGGAAGGAAGGGAGGACGTTCACGTTGGGCCGATGCGGGTCCCATTCGACCACTGTCGTGATGGGCCGAATGTTCCGCTCTTTGATGGGATCTCGCCCACCTCGTGGCGCTCGGCAAACAAGATCTGCTGCTGGATTTCAGGTGCCAGGTTCAGCAGGTTCATGATATGGGTGATCTGGGCGCGGATGCATCTGGCAACGCTCAGCGCTTCCGTGCTCTTAAGTTACAATCTGAATCCGCAACCAAGGACTGTCGGTGAGGTCAAGCGTGTCGACCAGTCAGCGGTGCGGCACGGGAGCCTGGTCTTTTGATGCGCCCTTAGTTGGGGTAGTCTCCGGAGGCGAGGGATCGTGTCTCGGGCGCTCAGTCGGCGGTGGTGTGCCGAGAGTTGAGGTGGGTTTTGTTGACGGGCGCGATCTCGAAACCAGTTGGCCGTAACCAACAATCAGTTGCGCTACGGCGAGAACCAGCAAGGCAATAGTGAGGCAGAACATGCGTCGCGAGTATCGGTCTGTGCTGCTACTGAAAGTCTCGATGGAATCTTTGAGTCTTTGTTGAGAACGGCGCAAGAGCTCACTCATCATCATCGCAGCAGTGTTCGTCTGACCAGCACCAGCATAACTGGAAAAGATCTGCTGCCAAAGCTCATCGTCCGTCATTTCGCGGAAGTCGGGTATGGCCATGGGGAAAATTATACCAAGGGTCTGCTCCAGAAGAAGTGAACCTTGCTGGAGATCGGCCTGGTTTGATCACTTCTGCATGCTGTCGACGCAAGGTTGAGGAGTTGGTCTGGCCGCCTCCCTGTGCAGACCCGAAGTCGACCGGTGGCGAAACCTGTAAACCGAGCGCTGCCCTGGCCCGTTGTCATGCCGCATCTTGAGGCCTTAGCAAGTTCTGTGCCGGTGTGCAGCGACCTCTGCAAACCGGTGACCTGGACGACCCGAAGCCGTGGCTGGAGGCATACTCGGCAGGCGTCGGCTCTCCAGTGGAACTCCAGTTCCTCCGGCTTTTCGAGAAGCACTGGTTCCACCACGACAAGCAGGTCTCCGTTTCCCCGATCGGTGGTAGCGTGCCGATTTCTATCGCCGACTTCGCTGTCCCGAGCGCAGATTGGCCATCTACATCGACGGTGCAGCCTTCCACGTCGGCCAGAATCTGCGTCGCGACCGCTATATCCGCGGGATGCTGCGCAGCGGCCAGCCCCCATGGCGAAGTCGAGGAACTGACGGTGAAGGATTCTAGCGAGCGGCGAGAGCCTGGTGAAGAGGCTCGGGGGGGAGCGTAGTATTTGTGGGTTCCAAGCTTGAACCCCCTGTCAACTGACGCGACCTGTCGACTGGAAAAACGGGGAAAACGACGCGACGGTGCGTGTCAACGATTTTGAGACAGCCGGCATGGGAGTTTAGTGAGTTTTTTCCTCGGTTGATGGTTGAGAAGGCTGGTTGATCCAGACTTGGGAGGGCAGGTCTGGGACC
>Ga0247727_10018543_pt1 | contig 10925 bp, 9 predicted proteins | sample WisWelCaveWW1625_FD_202498 | JGI IMG/M metagenome (GOLD analysis project Ga0247727, IMG submission 202498) | Biofilm microbial communities from Wishing Well Cave, Virginia, United States - WW16-25 | ecosystem: Environmental > Aquatic > Deep subsurface > Groundwater > Cave microbial mat | place...
CCGAGGCCGTGCACGAGGCCGCGCACCAGCGTCACCTCGTCGCCGTGGCCCGTGCCCCGCCGCACGAAGACGTTCGGGAGCTGGTGGGCCGCGAGGTCGATCGGCGCGTCCCATAGGAGCTCGCTCTTCAGCACGTAGCGCAGGAGGATCCGGTTCGGGATCCCGACGCACACGAGCGGGAGCATCGTGTCGGCGAGGCTCACATGCCGGATGAAGATGATCATCGGGCCCTCGCGCACGAGATCCGCTCCGTCCACTTCCGTGTGGACACGGAAGATCCGGGAGGCCCCCCAGTACAACGAGTAGGACCATGCCTTCTGCAGGTTCCAGTTCCAGTGGACGAAGCGCTCCGGGGGAAGGCGGGGCCGCAGCCCCCGGAGGATCCACGCGCCCGTGATGCCGAGCACGGCGCCCGTCTCCACGAGTAGGTAGTACCCGAAGAAGCCGCCACACCGGAGCGTGAGCCAGGCGTGCCGCCGGAGGAGATCCGCCACGATGGCGACGGGAAGCAGAACAGGAAGGGCTGCGAGGTACAGGGCCGTGAGCGTGAAGAGGACAGTGAGGGAGATCGCACGGCGCCCCCAGCGCACGCGCAGCGGCTCGTGCCGGGCGTAGCCTGCGCCCATGCGGCGGATGCCATCGGAATGCGTCATGCGGTCCCCGTGGCGCCACGCGGAGGGACGCGCGCGACACCGAATCGGGCGAAGCGGTGAGAGTCGCGAGCCAGGCCCTGGGGGGCATCGGGCCGGCAGGGCCTCTCCCAGGATGGTCGTCCTCTCGGCGACCCGCAAGGCGTCGCTGCTGGATCCGATCGAGTCGCTCCGCTACGAGTGAGGCGCGGAGCTCGACCCCTCATCCCTTCCCCGCCAGCGTCCGCTCGATCGCCTGCTCGACGAACTTCGGCGCCGTCTCGCCCGCCTTCTTGTGCGCGAGCTTCCCGTCCCGGTCAAAAGTGTAGTAGGAGGGAACGAACTCGTTCGCGAAACGATCGGTGATCGAGTGCTCGTCGTCCACGGCGACGGGGTGCGTGAGCCGGTATTCCTCGACCACGGACTTCACCCGCGGCAGATCCACATCCTCCGGGTAACGGGGCATGTGGACGCCGATCACGCGAAGCCTGCCCGCGAAGGTCCGGTCGCGCCACTCGACCACCTGCGAAAGCTGCGCCTTGCACAGCTCGCAGGAAACCGAGAAGAAGTGCACCAGCGTGACGGCGCCGGGGGCGGAAGCCGCCCCCGGGTCGTCGCCGAGCCACGACACGCCCGGCCCGTCGAGGGCCGGGATCGGATCGCCGATCTTCATCAGCCCGCCTTGAGGTGCTTCTGGCCGGGCTTCCACTCGGCCGCGCACAGGCCGCCCGACTGCAGCGCCTGGAGCACCCGCAGGGTCTCGCCGACGCTCCGGCCCACGTTCAGCGCGTGCACCACCATGTACTGGAGCACGCCGTCCGGATCGATGATGAACGTGCCGCGCAGCGCGATGCCCTTGTCCTCGATCAGCACCTCGTAATCCGACGAGATCCGGTGTGACGTGTCCTCGAGGATCGGGATCTTGACGCCCTCGATGCCGTTCTTCGCCCGGGGCTGCCCGGCCCAGGCCTTGTGCGAGTACACGCTGTCGGTGCTGCACGCGACCACCTCGCAGTCGACGCCCCGGAAGTCCTTCTGGTGATCGCTGAAGGCGAGGATCTCGGTCGGACACACGAAGGTGAAGTCGAGGGGGTAGAAGAAAAGGATCACCCACTTGCCGCGGAAGTCCTTGAGGGAGACGGTCTTGAACTGGCCGTTCACGAACGCCTGCGCCGAGAAGTCGGGCGCGGGCTTGCCCACCTTGATCATGGTTGATCTCCTGTGCCTTGTGGTCGGGATGGACGCGCGAGGTCGATGCCGCGCGGGCGAGGGGCCCGCGAGGGTCCCAATGTACCCAAAGACGCCGGGGAGTGACAGGGGCCGACCAAATCTGACAAGATCGCGGCCCTCCCGATCACCCCGTCGCCCCGTACCGCCGCAGGATCCGCTTGGCGACGGTGATCTTGTGGACCTCGTCGGGGCCGTCGTAGATGTGCGAGGCGCGCTCGTGGCGCCAGAACGTGGCGATGGGTGTGTCGTCCGTCATGCCGAGCGCGCCGTGAACCTGCAGCGCGCGGTCGAGCACCTGCGTGAGCACGTCGGCGCAGAAGAACTTGATGAGCGAGATCTCCTCGCGCGCCTCGTACAGGCCGACCGTGTCGATCTTCCAGCCCGCGTGCATCACCATGAGGCGCGCGGCGGTGATCGCGGCCCGGCACTCGGCGATCCAGGCCTGCACGATCTGACGCGTGCCGAGCCGGTGCCCGGGCGCGATCTCGCGGGTCACGGCGCGCTCGCACATGAGATCGAACGCGCGCTCGCAGATCCCAATCCAGCGCATGCAATGATGGATGCGCCCCGGCCCCAGCCGCTCCTGCGCGATGACGAACCCCATCCCCTCCTGCCCGAGGAGATTGGATCGCGGCACGCGGCAGTTCTGGTAGATCACCTCCGCGTGGCTCGGCCAGCCCTCGCCCTGGTGGCCCATGACGGAGATGTTCCGCACGAGGTTGAAGCCCGGCGTGTCCGTGGGGACGATGATCTGGCTCGCGCGCAGGTGAGGCTCGGCGTCCGGGTTCGTGACGGCCATGACAATCGCGAACCTCGCGCCGTCGGCCGATGACGTGAACCACTTCTGGCCGTTGATCACGTAGTCGTCGCCGTCCTTCACGGCCGCGGTGTCCATCCAGGTCGGATTCGAGCCGGGCTTTTCGGGCTCCGTCATCGAGAAGCAGGAGCGGATTTCGCCTCGCACGAGCGGCTCCAGCCATTCCTTCTTCTGCGCGTCCGTGCCGTACTTGTGGAGGATCTCCATGTTGCCCGCGTCGGGCGCCTGGCACCCGAAGATGTAATGGCCGAGTGGGCTCCCGCCCAGCGCCTCGCTCACGATCGCGTGCTCCATCATCGTGAGCCCCATCCCGCCGTACTCCTCCGGCATCTGCGGCGCCCAAAGCCCCATCTTTTTCACCTTGGCCCGCTTCGCGTCGAGCAGCGGCTCGAGCTGCTTGAAGCCCGCGTGCTGGAATTCGGGCTCGATCGGGTAGACCTCCTGCTTCATGAAATCGCGGATCATCCCGACGATGGTCTGCATCTTCTCGGACATGGAGAAGTCCATTTCACGATCTCCTTCAGGAACGGGGTGGGGCGGGGTCCTGCCGCGGGCCCGCCGGCGGAGTTTACCGCAGGCCGCCGCCGGAGGCGAACGGGGGCGACTCCCCTCCCTTTTCGCTCGCTCGGGCTTTGTGGCATACATGGGACCCTGCCGGACGAACGGAAAGGGGGAGGAAGGCGATGAGGGGGCGACGGCTGTGTCTCGCGATGGGTCTGGTCTCGCTGGTGGCCGCGGGCTGCGGCCGCGAGCCGAAGCGTCCCGACTGCCATCCCGAGTCGCCCGCCTACGCCGACGGCGCGCTCGAGCAGTTCGCGCAGGTGGAAGCGCCGCTGGGGAACATCGCGGTCTCGCCGGACCGGCGGGTCTTCTTCACCTATCACCCGCTCGCCGAGCCGGCCGTGAAGGTCGCCGTCATCCAGCCGGACGGCAGCATCGAGCCCTGGCCGGACATGTCCTGGCAACTTCGAAAGGACGGCTTCCAGACTCCCCAGGGAATCCGGCTCGACCTGCGCGGCGTCCTCTGGGTGCTCGACTACGGCCGCAACCGCTTCGGCGGCAGGCCCACGCTCTTCGGCTTTGACACGAAAACAGGCGATCTCGTCCACCGGCGCGAATTCACGCGGGAGGAGGCGCCGATCGGCTCCTACCTGAACGATCTCGCGGTCGACGCCTTCGGAACGAAGATCTACATCGCGGACACGGGCAGCTATAACTTCGACCCCGCGCTCATCGTGTACGACGTCGCGACGAAGAAGGCGCGCCGGGTCCTCCAGGATCACAAGTCGGTCAAGGAAGCGCCTCTCAACATGGTCGTCGAGGGAGAGACGGTGCGCGTGGCCGGCCTGATCCCTCTGCGCGTGGCGGTGGACTCGATCGCGCTCGATCTCCCCGGCAAGAACCTCCTCTACGGCCCCATGTCCGGCACGCGGCTGTACCGGATCCCGACGGAGGCGCTCCTGGACGGATCGCTTTCCGGGGAAGCGCTCGAGGCGAAGGTGGAGGACTACGCGCCCAAGCCGATCAGCGACGGGATCAGCACCGACCGCGACGGCACCGTGTACCTCACCGCCATCGAGCACCGGGCCATCATGGCGATCACCCACGACCAGCGCTGCTCCACGCTCATCCGCGACGAGCGGCTGGTCTGGCCCGACGGTTTCTCATTCGGTCCGGACGGCTGGGTCTACGTGACCGACAGCCAGGTGAACCGCGTTCTCTTCAAGTCGAAGGAGGAGATCGCGAAGACGGGCCCCCACGTGATCTATCGCTTCAAGGGGCTCGCGCCCGGAACGATCGGGCGGTAGCGAGTCGGGCGCGGACAAGGACGCGGAATGATCGCCGTGAGCGCCCGCGGGGGCGCAGGGCCCGTGCACGAATGAGCCGCTTCATCGACAACGGGGGGAGTATGTCCGCTCGACGTGTTTTCCGGTTGTCGGCCGCGATGCTGGTGCTCTTCGGGGCGGGCGTCCCGTCCGCCGCCGCGGGGCCGGACGCCGCGAAGATTGCGCGCGGCCGGTACCTCGCCGACGGCGTCGCCTTCTGCGGCGACTGCCACACGCCGCTGGACGACACCGGCAAGCCCGATCGCGCGCGGTGGCTGCACGGATCCACGGTCGGCTTCACGCCAACCCAGCCGATCCCGGACTGGCCCGAGGTCGCGCCCGCGCTGGCGGGCCTCCCGGGCTACACGCCGGCCGTGATGATCCGGTTCCTCACGACGGGCATCACCGCGAAGGGAAAGACCGCGCGCCCGCCGATGCCCGCCTTCCGCCTGCACCGCGCGGACGCCGAGGCCATCGCGGCCTATCTCAAGTCCCTCCCGCCCGCGAAGGCGTCCCAGTACGAGAAGCCGCGGGGGCCGGCGGGGAAGTAGGGGCGCGCTCGCCTCCCGCCGTCATTCCGTGTCCGCGCGCTCCATCTCGATGATCGCCTCCTCCGTGATCCCGCGCGGCCGCATCACGAAGTAGAGCGCGATGATCCCGGCAAGGAGGCCGAGCGCGGTGAGGAGCGCGCGCGGGCGGGCGTGGGCGAGAAGCGTCGCGCAGACGACGATGCCGCCGACGGGGACGGCCAGCGGGATCTCGAAGCGTCCCCGGGGCTCGCCGGCGCGGCGCTTGAGCACCACGAGGGCGGTGTTGATCACGATGAACACGCCCAGGAGCAGAGCGCTCGTGGCGGAGGCGAGGGCCGACAGATCGCCGGAGAACGCGAGCAGGAGCACGATGGCCGCCAGGGCCGCAATGGCGACGTGGGGCGTGCGCCGCACCGGGTGCACCGCGCCCAGCCGTTTCGGGACGAGCCCCACGCGGGCCATGCCGTAGGCCAGCCGCGACCCCATGATGAAGTTCAGGAGCGCGGTGTTCGTGATGGCGAAGAGGCTGATCGCCGTGAAGAGCGCGACGGGGAACGCGGGGAGCGCGACCCGCACGACCTCGACCAGCGGTTCCTTCGAGGCGGCGAGCCGGGCGTGGGGCACGACGGAGACCGCCGAGATGCTCACTGCGGCGTAGATCAGGGTGACCGCGCCAAGCGCCAGGAGCACCGCGCGGGGAAAGACGCGCCGGGGTTCCTTCACCTCCTCCACGACGTTGATCATGTCCTCGAAGCCGATGAACGAATAGAACGTGAGCACGCCGCCCTGCAGCACGAGCGGCAGCGTGAGCGCCGCGTGGCCTGCGGGAGGCTCGAAGTAATCCACCTTCCCCCAGTACCGCAGCCCCGCGAGGATGATCACGAGAAGGCCCGAGACCTCCACCGCCGTGCAGACCGCGTTGAGGCGGGACGATTCGCGCATTCCCCAGAAGTTCACGAGGCCCAGGCAGGCGATGAACCCCAGGACGATGACCTCCATCGGGACCCCGGCGAGCCTGGCCGAGAGGTAGCCAGCGAAGGCGCGGGACTGCGCCGCGAACGACGTGAGCCCTGAAGCCAGAACCGCCAGCCCGATGAGGTAGGAGAAGAAGGGCCGGCCAAAGGCGCGGTGCGTGACGTAGGCGGCGCCGGCCGCGCGCGGGTAGCGGGAGCCGAGGGAGGCGTAGGAGAGCCCGGTGAGCAGCGCGGCGGTCATGCTCGCCAGGAAGGCGAGCCAGATCGCGTTGCCCATGGCGCCGGCCGCCTTGCCGATGAGGGCGTAGATCCCCGAGCCGAGCATGTCGCCCGCGCCGTAGAGGACGAGCCCCCAGAGGCCGATGGTGCGCTTGAGCGTCGGGCCGGCGTTTGCCTTCGTGTCGGTGCTCACGCGTCACGCCTCCGTGCATCCGCGGGAAGCGGCAGTCTCCTCCAGCGGCGACCGGTACGCAACCCGACGCGCCGACGGCCCCTCCGCCGGCCCGTCCGCCGGCGCGGCGCTGCCGCGGCCGGCGATCAATTGACAAGATTTCCCCGCGCCCCTACCCTCCCTTCTCATGAAGCTCGCCGGAGACAAGTTCACTATCGGATTGATCCAGATGGCCTGCACCCCGCAGCCGCTGGAGAACCTCGAGCGGGCGGTGGCCCGCATCGAGGAGGCCGCGCGGCAGGGGGCGCAGATCGTCTGCCTGCAGGAACTCTTCCGTTCGCAGTACTTCTGCCAGAGCGAGGATCACGGCAACTTCGCGCTCGCCGAGCCGGTTCCCGGGCCGACGACGGAGGAGCTGGGAAAGCTCGCGCGGTCGGTCGAGGCGGTGATCGTTGCGCCGGTCTTCGAGCGCCGGGCGGCGGGCGTGTATCACAACTCGGCGGCCGTGATCGACTCGGACGGGAGCCTGCGCGGCGTGTACCGCAAGATGCACATCCCGGACGACCCGCTGTACTACGAGAAGTTCTACTTCACGCCGGGGGACCTCGGATTCCGCTGCTTCGACACGAAGGTGGCGCGGATCGGCGTCCTCGTCTGCTGGGACCAGTGGTACCCGGAGGCGTCGCGGCTCACGGCGCTGCAGGGGGCGCAGGTGATCTTCTACCCGACGGCGATCGGGTGGCATCCCTCGGAGAAGCGCGAGGAGGGCGAGGCCCAGGTGGATGCCTGGCGCACGATCCAGCGCGCCCACGCCATCGCGAACGGCGTGTACGTGGCCGTGCCCAACCGGGTCGGCCTCGAGCGACCGGCGGGCGGCGAAGGCCTGGAGTTCTTCGGGCACTCCTTCGTGGCGGACCCCTTCGGGAGGATGCTCGCGGAGGCGGGCCTGGAGGAGGAGATCCTCGTGGTCGAGTGCGATCCGCAGGTGCAGGAGACCGTGCGCCTCCACTGGCCCTTTCTCCGGGATCGCCGCGTGGACGCCTACGATCAGATCACCCGCCGCATCATCGATTCGTGACCACGCCCGCGCGCTCCGGCTTCCGCATGCCCGCGGAGTTCGAGCCCCATGCCGCCACCTGGATCGCCTGGCCCCACCACGCGCCCGACTGGCCCGGCAAGCTTCCCGCGGTCGAGCACGCCTACGTCGAGATCGCGCGTGCCCTCGCGCGAAGCGAGCCCGTGCGCATCCTCGTGCCCGACGCGCGCGCGCGCGGCCGGGCCATCCGGCTCCTCGCCCGCGCGGGTGTCCCCGGCCGTCGCATCGCGTTCTTCACCGTCCCCACGAACCGCTCCTGGATTCGCGACTTCGGCCCCCTGTTCGTCAAGCAGGGCCGTGAGGTCGCGATCACCGACTGGCGGTTCAACGCCTGGGCGAGATACCCGAACTGGCGCAAGGACGACGCGGTGAACGCCTGGCTCGCGCCGCGCCTGGGCCTGCGGCGCTTCGCGCCCGAGGCGAACGGGCGGCGCGTGGTGCTGGAGGGCGGGGCGATCGACGTGAACGGCCGTGGATCGATCCTCACGACGGAGGAGTGCCTGCTGTCGCGCCGGCAGGCCCGCAATCCGGGGCTCTCCCGCGGGCGGATGGAGGCGATCTTCGCGGAACATCTCGGCGCCCCGAACGTGCTCTGGCTGGGGCGCGGCATCGCGGGCGACGACACGCACGGCCACGTGGACGACATCGCGCGCTTCACCGATCCACGCACGATCGTGGCCGCCGAGGAGCCCGACCGGCGCGACCCGAACCATGCGCCGCTGGCCGACAACCTGCGCCGGCTCGCGCGCATGCGCGACGGGGCCGGCCGTCCATTCCGGATCGCGACGCTCCCGATGCCCGAGCCGATCGTGTACGGGGGGCAGCGGCTGCCGGCGAGCTATCTGAACTTCTACATCGCCAACGGGAGCGTGCTCGTCCCGACCTTCAATGACCCGCGCGACCGGATCGCCCTGGACACGATCGCGGGCCTCTTTCCGACGCGCGAGGTGGTCGGCATCCACGCCGTGGATCTCGCGTGGGGGCTGGGAACGATCCATTGCCTCACGCAGCAGCAGCCGGCGTGAGGGAGCAGGGCATGGATGAGGCGGGCATGGGCTCGGAATCATCTTCTGCCAGGCACGGAGACTCCACCCCGCTTCGCCTTGCCCGCGCGGGCGCGGCGGCGATCCTGGTCCTGGGATGCGTCCTCTCGGTCCTGGTCTCCCGCGACCTCTCCACACCCGCCGACGAATTCGTCCGGATCACGAGCGGCCTGGCCGCTCTCGGCCTGCGCGATTACCGGATGGACCACGCCACGCCGCCGCTCGTGAAGTATCTCGTGGCGGCTCCGGTCCTCGCCGACGGCGTGAGCCTCGCGCTGGACGACCCGGCCTGGCGCCGCGTGGACGATCAGGCCTGGACGCGCGCGGTCCTGCGGGCGCCGGGCAACGACCCGCTGCGCATGCTGCGCCTGGCGCGGCCGCCGATGCTCCTGCTGTACCTGGGGCTGGGCGTCCTCGTCTTCGCCTGGGCGCGGCGGCTGTACGGTCCGGCGGGCGCGCTCCTGGCCACGGCGGTCTTCGCCCTCTCCCCGAACACGCTCGCCTATAACTGGTTCGTCAACATGGACTTCGCGCTGGGGCTCGCCTTCGCCGGGAGCCTCTTCGCGCTGTGGCGCTTTCTCGAGAAACCCAGCGGCGCGCAGCTCCTGGCGAGCGGCGCGGGGCTTGGGCTCGCCCTCGGCACGCACTTCGCGTCGATCGCGCTCGTGGTCGTGATCCCCTGCCTGCTGGTCGCGGGGGGGATCCACTGGTCGAGTTTCCGGAAGGGGATCCCGCATGATCATCCCTCGCCCCGCGTGCGGGCCGCCTACGCGGGCCTCTCCACGCGCACGGCGCTGTTCCTTTTCGGCGCCTTCCTCGCGATGATCCTGGTGGCGCTCCTCACGGTGTGGGCCGTCTACGCCTTCGAGACGCAGCCGCTGCTGCGGAACGCGCCGGATCTCGCGGGCAAGCGCGCGTGGATCGCGGGGCACGTTCCGGGACCCGACTCGTTGCGGGCGGCGGTCGCGAGGACGGCCTCGGACCTGCCGGTCCCCGGCGCGACCTTCGCCCGCGGGATCCTGAGCATCCTGCGGCGCACCGGCGAGACAGGGACGCAGGGTCATTGGTGGTTCTACCTCGCCGTGCTGGCGGCGAAGGTGCCGCTGCCGGTGCTGATCCTCACCGGCTGGGCCTTCCTGCGGCGGCCGCGCCGGCCCTCCTACCATGAGTGGTTCCTCGTGCTGCCCGCGGGCGTCTTCCTCCTCCTCGCGAGCCGGAGCGCCTACCAGAGCGGGCTTCGGAACGTCTATCCGATCCTGCCGCTGCTGGCGATTTACACGGGCCGGATCCTGTGCGAGCGGTTCCCGCACGTCGATCCCACGCCTACCCCGGGACCTCGATCGCGGATCGCGGCGGCGGCGCTCGCCCTCTGGCTCGCGCTCATCGCCCTCGCCACGCACCCTCACTACCTCTCGTACTTCAACACGCTCGTGGGAGGACCGGCGGGCGGGATCCGCGCCGCCGTGGGATCGGTGGACCTGGACTGGGGACAGGGACTCGTGGGGCTCGCGCGTCTCATGAGGGAGCGGGGGATCCGGGAGATCGTGCTGGCGTCCCCGGGAACGACGGATCCGGCGATCTACGGGATCCAGGCGCGGAGAATCTACGCGGACGATCTGAAGCACCCGGAGCGGCTCGCACCGGGCGTGTACGCGGTGAGCACGACCTACGTGAGGGGGAGGGAATGGCTCCAGGCGAAGGATCCCTTCGCCCGGGTGGGGAACGTGCTGTGGCTGTACCGGCTCAGTCCTCCACCTCCGTGAGCAGATCCTCGATCTCGTCCGGGGGGTCCATCTCCACGTGCTGGCTCGACAGATCGGGCGGCGCGTAGGGAAGCACGCGGTTGCGACCCGCGCGCTTGGCCTCGTAGAGCGCCTCGTCGGCGCGGCGGATCAGCGTCTCGTGGTTCTCCGCGTCCACGGGCCAGGTCGCCACGCCGCCGCTGATCGTGAGCCGACCTTCCGGCTGCTTCTCGCTAAACGGGAAGTCCTCCTTCTCGATAAGATTCCTTATCCGCTCGGCCGCGTGAAGCGCCTTCTTCTTCTCCACGCCCGGCAGCACCAGCAGGAATTCCTCTCCGCCGTAGCGCCCGATGAACTCCCTCTCCCGCACGGCCTCCCCGAGCAGCGCGGAGATCAGCTTGAGCAGCTCATCACCAGGGATGTGCCCGTTCGTGTCGTTGTAGTGCTTGAAGTGATCGATGTCGAAGAGGAACACCGAGAGGGGGCGGGGGCTCTCGCCCTCGGCGTCCATCGTCTCCTCGATCCGGCGCAGGAGATGGGTCTTGTTCAGAAGCCCCGTGAGCCCGTCCGTCTTGGCCAGGTTGCGCTGCTTTTTCAGCGTCAGGGCGCCCATCATGGTGACGGAGGTCAGCATCGTGATCGTGAGG
>Ga0247727_10018544_pt1 | contig 10924 bp, 9 predicted proteins | sample WisWelCaveWW1625_FD_202498 | JGI IMG/M metagenome (GOLD analysis project Ga0247727, IMG submission 202498) | Biofilm microbial communities from Wishing Well Cave, Virginia, United States - WW16-25 | ecosystem: Environmental > Aquatic > Deep subsurface > Groundwater > Cave microbial mat | place...
GAGCCCAGCAGATTACGGGCCATCATCGGCACGTAGACGTTGAGCTCGAAATGGCCGCCCATGCCGCCCACTGTGATCGCCGCGTCGTTTCCGATTACCTGCGCGGCGACCTGCGTGACGACCTCCGCGATGACCGGGTTGACCTTGCCCGGCATGATCGAGCTCCCCTTCTGGAGCTCGGGGAGGAAGATCTCGGCCAGGCCGGCGCGCGGGCCGGAGCCCATCAAGCGGAGGTCGTTCGCGATCTTCGTCAGCGAGACAGCGACGACCTTGAGTGCACCGGAGGCCTCGACGAGCGCATCCCTGGCCGCCTGCGCCTCGAAGGGGTCGGCGGGAGCCGAGATCGCGAGTCCCGTCTGCCCGGCGAGAAGCGCTCGTACACGCTCGGCAAACTCGGGGTGTGTGTTGAGACCCGTCCCGGTCGCGGTGCCTCCCAGCGGGATCTGGCCGAGTCGCGGCATGGCGTCCTGTACCCGGGAGATCCCCTGCCGCACCTGCGCCGCGTATCCCGAGAACTCCTGGCCAAGCGTTACGGGTACCGCGTCCATGAGGTGCGTGCGGCCGGACTTGACGACGTCGTCGAACTCGGCCGCCTTCCGCTCGAGCGACTCCGCAAGCTTCGTCAACGCGGGCACAAGGTCGTGCGCCATTCCGTCCAGCGCGGCGAGGTGAACGGCCGAGGGGAAGACGTCGTTCGAGGACTGGCCCATGTTCACGTGGTCGTTCGGGTGCACGCCCTCGCCGGCGAGCGCGGCGATCACCTCGTTCGCGTTCATGTTCGAGCTCGTCCCCGAGCCCGTCTGGAAGACGTCGATGGGGAACTGGTCGTCGAATTCTCCGGCCGCCACCCTGTCGGCCGCCGCCGCGATGCGCCCCGCAGCGTCCGAGTCGAGAAGCCCGAGCTCGGCGTTCACGCGCGCCGCCGCAGCCTTGATCCGACCAAGCCAGCGCGCGACGGATACCGGAATCGGCTCGCTCGAGACGGGGAAGTTCGCGACCGCCTTCCGCGTCTCGTCGCCCCAGAGCTTGCGTTCGTGGGCGGCCCTGCTCACGCGGCGAGTCTAGCCGCGTGCCACCTTGAGCAGCTCGTCCCAAGTACGGAGCTTGACGCGCGGGCGGCCCAGCTTCTCGCCCCGTGCGCGCTCGAGTGCGTCGATCGCCTCCCAGCCTGGGTACATGACCAGCTGGATCCCACGCTCGGCGAGGAGGTCCTCGATGCGACCCGAGTCGGCGGTGGGAAGAACACCCGCACGCGCGTCCTCGAGGAGACGCTCGACGGTCTCGGTGGCGTCCTTCTTGTTCGTTCCGATCACCCCCGTGGGGCCGCGCTTGATCCAGCCGGCCGCATAGAGCCCGGGAATCGGCGCACCGCTCGCGTCGAGGACTCGCCCACTCGCGTTCGGCATCGTCCCCATCGCCTCATCGAAGGGCACGCCGGGCAGCGGGACGCCGTGGTAGCCGACGCTTCGAAACACGATCCCGCACGGGATCACCTCGCGCTCGTCGGTCGGCATGGCCCTGACACGCCCGGCCGAGTCCACCTCGAGGCGGTTCCGCACGATCTCGACGGATTCGACCTTCTCCTCGCCGAACATCGCGACCGGCGAGGCGCGAAAGCGCAAGCGAACTGCCCGCCACTTGCCCGCAGGCTCGCGCGCCGCGAAGTCGCGGAGGATCTCGACGTTGCGCTGGACGATGTTCGAGGCCGCGGCCAGCTCAGCCTCGCTCGCCGAGTCGAGCTCGAGGTCCACGGGGTCGACGAGGATGTCGGCGCCGGCAAGCTCCCCCATCTCATGGAGCTCGGTCGGGGTCCAGGCCGCCTGCACCGGCCCGCGCCGCCCAAGAACGACGATCTCGCGGATTCCCGACTCCGCGATGGCCTCGATCGCCGGATCGGTCGTATCCGTTGGCTCGAGCTCCTCGCGTGTCAGAGCCAGCATCCGTGCGACGTCGAGTGCAACGTTCCCGTTTCCGATGACGACGGCACGCTCGCCCGAGAGATCGAACGAGAGGTGCTGATAATCGGGGTGGCCGTTGTACCAGGCGACGAGCTCGGTGGCCGCCCACGAGCCGGGCAGATCCTCCCCGGGGATGCCGAGCTGCCTGTCCGTCTGCGCGCCCACCGCATAGACGACCGCGTCGTACAGGCGCATGAGCTCGTCGTGCTCGACGACCTTCCCGACCTCGACGTTGCCGAGGAAGCGGAAGCCCGGGCGCTGAGCGATCTTCTCGTACGCCCGCGAGACCTCTTTGAGCTTGGGGTGGTCGGGCGCGACGCCGAGCCGAACGAGCCCCCAGGGCGTGGGCAGCCGCTCGATCATGTCCACCGCGGCCGGCGGATCGTCGCCCACGAGGAGGTGACCCGCCGCGTAGAAGGCTGCAGGCCCTGAGCCCACAACGGCGACGCGGAGCGGGCGCGACGCGCTCACGGGGTGATCGTAGAGAGGGTATTCGGACGAGCTAGTGGGAGCAGCCCGGCCCGCAGCCGTGGGCGGCCTCGTCGCCGGGCTCCTCGCCCTCTGCGACCGTGAAGGAATGGCCACAGCCGCACGAGGCGGTCGCGTTCGGGTTGTCGATCTTGAACCCGGCTTCCTGAATCGTGTTCAGGAAGTCGATCGTCGTGCCGCGCAGGTAGGGAGCGCTGAACGGATCGACGACGACCGGCACGCCTTCGAGCTCGAGCTCGATATCGCCCTCGGCGGGAGCCGAGTCGAAGCCGAGGCCGTACTGGAAACCGGAGCAGCCTCCACCCTGGATCGCGACGCGGAGGACGGCGGTGCCGCCGTCGGGCTCTTCGGCGATGAGCTCCTTGATCTTCGCCGCCGCGCCGGGCGTGAGCGAGATCAGCGTTTCGGTCGGATGCTCGACGGTTGCCACAGGCTCATGGTAGCGGACGGGGTCGCGAATTCCAGAGGGGACTTTGTGACACTCGTATCGCTCATTCTGCGCGGGGTTTCGGATCCCTTCGTGCGCCCGAAAGGGGAGTGCTAGGTTTCGCCGCGAGACAGACGACCGAGGTCCATACGGGGGTACCACCCGTGCTCGACAACTGGCTGCCGTTCCTCTTCTACGCCATTTTCGCGGCCGTCATCCCGGCGTCCATGATCGCGATGTCCTTCATCCTCCCACGACGTCCTGTCGCCCGGACGCGGCAGAAGATGCTCCCGTTCGAGTCGGGCGTCTCCGAGGGACCGCCCAGCCAGCAGCGCCGGTTCACCGTGAGCTTCTACCTGACGGCGATCCTCTTCATCCTCTTCGACGTCGAGATCGTCTATCTCTACCCGCTCGCCGTGCAGCTGAACGCCCTCGGCTGGTTCGGGCTCGTCGAGCTCCTCGTCTTCATCGCGATCCTGGCCGTGGCCTACGTGTACATCTGGCGAAAGGGAGCCCTCAACTGGCACTAACGCATAACAATCGCCAGCTGCCTCTCGTGAGCGACCGCCCCCTGGCGAAGGCCGGCCTCCAGTCCGAGCGCGTCCTCTGGCCGGAGCGCGGCCCTGGGGTCTTCGAGCGCGAGGTCGAGGAGATCGAGGACGCGCTTCTCCTGACCACCGTCGAGAAGGCGGTTGCCTGGGCGCAGTCGAACTCGATGTGGCCTGACACCTTCGGTCTTGCGTGCTGTGCGATGGAGATGATTGCGGTCGTCTCGTCGCGCTACGACATCGCGCGCTTCGGCATGGAGCGGTTCAGCTCCTCACCGCGACAGGCCGACCTGCTGATCGTCTCCGGTCGCGTGACGCACAAGATGGCGGCGCCGCTGCGCCAGGTCTACGACCAGATGCTCGAGCCGAAGTGGGTGATTGCCATGGGAGCCTGCGCGAGCTCTGGCGGGATGTTCAACAACTACACGATCCTGCAGGGCGTCGACAAGATCGTCCCGGTCGACGTCCACGTACCCGGGTGCCCACCCCGACCGGAGGCGCTGATCGAGGGCGTCGTCCGGCTGCACGAGAAGATCCGCGCCGGCGTGCCCCCCGCCTACGAGATCCGCGGGGTCGCAGAGTGATCGTCTGGCGTAGCGAGACGATCACCGTAGGCGCGAGGCTTGCCTCGCCCTCGCCTGGAGGACCGCAGCAGTGACCTACGCGGGGGTCCCCGGTGTGATCGAGACCCGCGAGACGTTCGACGAGACGACGCTCGTCGTCGACCCCGCCCGACTGGCCGAAGCGTGCACGTACCTTCGCGACCAGGAGGGGTTCAACTTCCTGAGCGACATCGCGCCGGCGGACTACCTCGGCTGGGGTCAGCAGGAAGTCGCCGGCTACGTGGGCACCGCCTCGGGTCGCGATCTCAACGAACCGGGTTCTCAAGGGCTCGCCCGCGTGCCGGCCCCGAAGCCGAAGCGGTTTTCCGTCTCGTACCAGCTCCTCCACGTTGGCGACGAGCCGGCGCGTCTCCGCGTCCAGGTCTGGCTGGACGACGGCGAGCCGGTGGACAGCGTCGTTCCCGTGTGGCCGGCCGCCGACTGGTTCGAGCGCGAGGTCTGGGACATGATGGGCATCCGCTTCCACGGGCACCCGAATCTGGTCCGGATCCTCATGGACGAGGACTGGGAGGGGCATCCCTTGCGCAAGGACTACCCGCTCGGCGGCGAGCCCGTGCGCTTCTCGGACGAGGACTAAGTGGTGGCCGTCGTCTCGCGTAAGCGGATCTACGAGGGCTCCCGCATCCCGCAACCCGTCCCGACGATCCTCGAGGTGGATCCCGCGAAGCATTCGCTCGACGACATCCTCAGGGTGAACTTCGGGCCGAATCACCCCTCGACGCACGGCGTCCTGCGGCTGATCGTCGACCTCGACGGCGAGACGGTCGCGGGTATCCGCGCCGTCATCGGCTACCTCCACACCGGCTTCGAGAAGAACATGGAGGCGAAGTCCTGGTGGAAGTCCGTGACGTATCCGTCGCGGGTGGATTACGTCTCGTTCCAGGCGAACGAGCTCGTCTACGTGCTGGCAGTCGAGAAGCTGCTCGGACTCGAGGTGCCGCGGCGTGCGACCTGGGCGCGCATGGCACTCACCGAGCTCACTCGCATCCACTCGCACCTCATCTGGCTCGGGACCTCAGCTCTCGAGCTCGGGGCGATCTCCCTCCTCTGGTACACGTTCGACGACCGCGACGAGATCCTCGACCTCTTCGAGATGGTCGGAGGGGCGCGTATGCACACGCGCTACTTCCAGGTGGGCGGACTCGCCGAGGATCTGCCTCCCGGGTTCACGGCTGAAGCGCGGAAGTTCTGCGACGCGATGCCGAAGTCGGTCGACGAGTACGAAGCCATCCTCGATCGCAACGCGATCTGGCTCGAGCGCACGAAGGGGATCGGCCTGCTCTCCGCCGAGGACGGGCTCGCGCTCGCCCAGTCCGGCCCGATGCTCCGTGCCTCCGGGGTGAACTGGGACCTGCGGAAGAGCATGCCGTACCTCTTCTACGACGAGGTCGAGTTCGACGTCCCGGTGTACGAGAACGGCGACGTGTACGACCGCTACAAGGTGCACATGGACGAGATGCGCGAGTCCGTGCGCATCGTCCGGCAGTGCCTCGACCGGCTCGACGAGATGGAGGGCGAGCCCTGGGTCGCGGACGACCGCAAGGTGGTCCTCCCTCCGCGCCACGAGCTCCACACCTCGATGGAGTCGCTGATCCACCACTTCAAGATCGTCACCGAGGGCTACACGGTTCCCGAAGGCGAGGTCTACGTCGTCATCGAGTCCCCGCGCGGCGAGGCGGGCTGCTATCTCGTCTCCGACGGAGGGCCGCGCCCTTGGCGCGTCCGCTTCCGCGCGCCGAGCTTCGCCGCACTCCAGGCAACCGCGACGGTCGTGCAGGGCTGCCTCGTGGCCGACCTGATCGCGATCGCCGGCTCGCTTGATCCCGTCATGGGAGAAGCGGACCGATGACCCGGGAGCGTGAGGTGACCGCGGAGACGTACGCGAAGATTCAGAAGCTCCGGCGCCAGTACCCGCGCAGCCGCTCCGCTGTGCTGCCCGCGCTCACGCTCGCGCAGGAGGAGTACGGCGGCTGGCTCCCACCCGAAGCGCTGCGGGCGGTCGCGGATGCCCTGGAGGAGACACCGGCGTACTGCCTCTCGATCGCGTCCTTCTACGACATGCTCCACCTCGAGCCGGTCGGGCGGCACATGGTCGAGGTCTGCACCAACCTCTCTTGCGCCCTTGTGGGCGCCCAGGCGGTCTTGGATGCCTTCGCGGACGAGCTCGACGTGCGGCCGGGCGAGACAACCCAGGACGGCGAGGTGACCCTGCGCGCGATCGAGTGCGCCGGCGGCTGCGGCCGCGCGCCCGTCGTCGTCGTCGACCACGTCTACCACGAACCGCTGCGTCCTGAGGATGTGCCCGGTGTCGTCGAGGAGCTCCGTGCGCGCGGGTAACCCGACCCTGCTCACGGCGGGAACGGAGGGGCGCGACCTCACGCGCCTCGACGAGTACCGCGACGTAGGGGGTTACGTTGCACTGACGCGGGCGCGGAAGATGGAGCCGCAGGCCATCGTCGACGAGATCACCGCAGCGACCCTCCGGGGCCGGGGCGGAGCCGGCTTTCCGATGGGTCGCAAGGCGTCGCTTCTGGCGAAGGACACGGGCAAGCCCGTCTACCTCGTGGTCAACGCCGACGAGTCGGAGCCGGGCGCCTTCAAGGACCGCGACGTGATGCGCACGACGCCGCATCGGTTGATCGAAGGCTGCCTGATCACTGCGCACGGCATCGGCTCACAAAGCGTCTTCATCTACATCCGCGGCGAGTACCTGCACGAGTTCGAGGTGATGCGCGCTGCCCTCAAGGAGGCGCGCAAGGCAGAGCTGCTCGGCGGCGTCACGATCGTCCTTCACCGCGGCGCGGGGGCCTACATCTGCGGTGAGGAGACCGCGCTGCTCGAATCACTCGAGGGGAGCCGGGGGCAGCCGCGGCCACGGCCGCCGTTCCCACCCGTTACGGGTCTGTACGGCGCCCCGACCCAGATCAACAACGTCAGCACGATCGCGCTCGTGCCCAAGGTCGTCGAGCTCGGCGCCGCCGAGTTCTCGAAGATCGGCGCCCCGTCCGCTCCCGGGACCGCGGTCTTCTCCATCTCCGGGAACGTCGCTCGCCCCGGCAACTACGAGCGGGAGCTCGGTGTCACGCTGCGGGACCTGATCTACGACGTGGCAGGCGGTGTCGCCGACGGACGCGAGCTCAAGGCGGTCATTCCGGGCGGCTCGTCGGTTCCCGTCCTCACGCCCGACCAGATCGACACGCCCATGGACTACGACTCGATCGGAGCCGCGGGCTCCTTCTTCGGCTCGGCCGCGATCATCGTCGTCGACGATCGCTGCTGCATGGTGCAGCTCGCGTTACGCGCTGCCCAGTTCTACATGCACGAATCGTGCGGGAAGTGCACGCCATGCCGCATCGGTACCCGGTGGCTTGTGCAACTGCTGACGAAGCTCGAGGAAGGCCGCGCGAGCGCAACGGATCTCGCTCTCCTCGACGACGTCTGCGACCGGATGCTCGGCAAGTCCCTCTGCGCGCTCGGCGACTTTGCGGTCTATCCGGTCTCGAGCTACTTCCGAAAGTACCGGGACGAGTTCGAAGGGCATCTCGACGGCGCCGGCTGCCCCTTCGCCGGTGCCTCGTCGATCGAGGGGATCCTCGCACCCTCGGCCATGCACGATCGCCATGCGCTCTGGACCACCACGGTGCCCGCGTGAGAAGCCAAGTAACAGTCTGTGACTTGGGTCGAGAGCAGCGGGCGCTATGAGCGCGCCTGAGCTTGTCTCCCTGAGTGTGGACGATCGCGAGGTCGCGGTGCCGAAGGGCACCGGACTGGTCGAGGCGGCTCTCGCGGCAGGCGTCGAGATCCCGGTCTTCTGCTACGAGCCGCGGCTCGGGCCACCGGTGGGGGCGTGTCGCATGTGCCTCGTCGAGATCGAGGGGATGCCGAAGCTCCAGGCGGGTTGCACGTTGACAGCGCAAGAGGGGATGGTCATCCGGACGGCGGTGACTTCGACGAACGCAGCTGAGGGCCAGGAGTCGACGCTCGAGTTCATTCTGGTCAACCACCCGCTCGACTGTCCCGTCTGCGACAAGGGCGGCGAGTGCCCGCTCCAGGATCTCGCATTCCGCTACGGGCCTGGCAATACGCGGATGAGCTTCCCGAAGCTCACCTTCGACAAGCCGATCCCGGTCTCGCCGCTCATCGCCCTCGACCGCGAGCGCTGCATCCTCTGCTACCGCTGCACGCGCTTCTCCGAGGAGGTCGCCGAGGACGGCCTCTTGATCGCCCGTAACCGCGGCGCACGCACAGAGATCGCGACGTTCGAGGACGAGCCCTATCGTGCTCCGTTCGCCGGCAACGTGATCGAGCTCTGCCCAGTTGGTGCGCTGACCTCGACGCTCTATCGCTTCGACGCGCGGCCGTGGGACATCCAGAACGTGCCGACGGTCTGCACCGCGTGCCCAGTTGGCTGCAACGTCTCAGCCACGATCCGAGAGGGGAAGGTCAAGCGGATCCTCTCGCGCAATCACCCCGAGATCGACCGCGGCTGGCTCTGCGACAAGGGGCGCTTCACGTACCCGCACCTCCGCGCCGACGACAGGATCACCGTGCCGCTCCGGCGCGGACCGAAGGGCCTCGAGGAGGTCTCGTGGGACGAAGCGCTCGATGCCGCCGAGGCGATGCTGCGCGAGGCCGAGGGGGCGATCGTGACGGCGCTCTCGGGCTCCGAGACGACAGAGATCGCGTACGCGCTCGGGCGGCTACTGCGCGGCGGCCTTGGGGCGCACTCCGCCGTCCTCCCCGAGGCGACCTCGGACGCTCTCGATGCGTTCCGGCTCCCGCTCAGCGCGATCGCCGAGGCCGAGCTCGTGGTGGTCGTGGGGGATGACCCCGTCGTCGAGCGGGCGCCGATCGTGGACCTCTGGATCAAGGAGGCGCGCCGGCGCGGAGCCGAGGTCGTCGTCTGCTCACCCACCGGAACCAACCAGACGACTCCAGGCGGCGCCGCAGCGCTCTGCCGCGATCTGGCCGCGCCCCGAAACGCGCTCGGAAAGCGTCTTCGCAAGGCGGAGCGCGCCGTCCTCCTCTGGTCCGGACCGGGCGGCGGAGGCGGCGCTCGGATCGCGGAGCTCGCGCACGAGCTCGGGTTCGAGAGGAAGCCTGGCTGCGGGGCATTCCATTTGCGCGCGACGCCGAACGGCCACGGGGTTGCGGCGGCGTGGTCCGCCGCCGCGGACGAGGACGAGGCGAACCCCGAGCCCATCAGGGTCCTCTTGGTGTCGGGCGACGAGGCCGCCGCCGACCCGGGCGTTCGCGCGCTGGCCGAGCTGGCCGAGCGGGTAATCGTGCTGACCATGTTCCACGAGCTCGCCGGAGGCTGGGCGGACCTGATCCTGCCTGCGACGGCCGCTCTCGAGCGCGACGGCACGACCATGAACCTCGAAGGTCGCGTCCAGCGCCTCCGGCGCGCAGTCCTGCCGCCTTGCCCGGACGAGCTCGCCTGGCTCTCGAAGCTCGCAGCCCGCTTCGGCGTCGAGCTGTCCCCGCACGCGGCCGTCGTCTACGCGGACGTCGCCGGGCAGCTCTACCGCGATCTCCCGCTCGACGCCCTCGGGCTCCGAGCACCGCTTCCAGCACGACACGCCTACGAGGCTCCTCCACCGGCGACGACGCCGACCCCGGAGCCTCTACCGACCCACACCGACGAGCACTTCGTAGGTGCGCTGCGCCTGCATCGCTACCGGGCGTTGTTCTCCGGCCCGGCCGTCGAGCGTGTTCCGGAGCTTCGCTTCCAGCGCCCGGAGGGCGAGATCGAGCTCTCCTCCGCCGACGCCGACCGACGGGGTATCGCGTCCGGCGACGGCGTGCTCGTGCGCTCCAACGGGACCTCCGTCGAGCTACGAGCACGCGTGAACCGGAAGCTCGTCGAGGGCGTCGCGCGCGTCGCAGACGAGCACGCGGCCGACCTGCACGCGACGGTCGAGGTGGTGAAGTTGTAGTGCACGTCGAGTGGTGGGTCAGCCTCATCCAGGCGCTCGTGATCATCAACCTCGTCCTGGCGACGTTCGCCTATCTCACCCTCGCGGAGCGGAAGGTGATGGCGAGGATGCAGCTTCGTTACGGGCCAAACCGAGCAGGCCCGTACGGTCTCCTGCAGCCGATCGCCGACCTGCTGAAGCTGCTCCACAAGGAGAGCTTCTATCCCGCGGCCGCGATCGACTGGCTCTACTTGCTGGCGCCCTTCATCGCGACCTTCACGGCTCTCACGACCTTCTCCGTGATCCCCTTCGGTCCGGGCTGGGAGATCGGCGGAGTCTTCATCCCGGGGCAGGTCGCCGACGTCGACATCGCGCTGATCCTCATCTTCGCCATCGGCTCGATCGGGGTGTACGGGTTCATCGTCGGCGGCTGGGCGTCCGACTCGAAGTACGCGCTCCTCGGGTCGATGCGAACCTGTGCGCAGCTCGTCTCGTACGAGGTCTCGCTCGCGCTTTCCGTGCTCGGGGTGGTGATCATGGCCGAGTCGCTCTCGTTGACAGAGATCGTCGCGGCCCAGGAGGACACGGTCTGGTACGTGGTACCCCAGTTCGTCGGGCTCGTCGTCTTCCTCTTCGCCGGCACTGCGGAGACCGCCCGGGCCCCCTTCGACCTCCCCGAGGCGGAGCAGGAGCTCGTCGCGGGCTACCACACCGAGTACGGAGGGATGCGGTTCGGACTGTTCACGATGTCCGAGTACATCAACCTGATCACGCTCTCCGGCCTCTGCGTGACCCTCTTCCTCGGCGGCTGGCACGGTCCTGGGTGGGACGGGCCGACCTGGCTCGCGCCGCTCTGGTTCCTCACCAAGCTCGCCGTGCTGCTCTACGTCTTCATCTGGATGCGGACGACGCTCCCTCGGCTCCGCTACGACCAGCTGATGCGCTTCGGCTGGAAGGTACT
>Ga0247727_10018545_pt1 | contig 10924 bp, 8 predicted proteins | sample WisWelCaveWW1625_FD_202498 | JGI IMG/M metagenome (GOLD analysis project Ga0247727, IMG submission 202498) | Biofilm microbial communities from Wishing Well Cave, Virginia, United States - WW16-25 | ecosystem: Environmental > Aquatic > Deep subsurface > Groundwater > Cave microbial mat | place...
AGAAAATCGAGGAGCTTTCGAAAGGCAACCAGCAGAAGGTCCAGTTTATCATATCGATCATCCACGACCCGGTCTTGGTTGTTCTCGACGAGCCGTTTTCGGGCCTTGACCCCGTTAATCAGGTCCTGATCAAAGACATTCTTCTTGAGCTGAAGCAGCAGGGCAAGGTGGTCATTTTCTCCACACACCATTTGGACCAGGCAGAGAGATTGAGCGACTCGTTGTGTTTGATTAACCGTGGACATGTGGTGTTGAGCGGCAGCGTCCGGGAAGTGAAACGGCGGTACGGGAGGAATTCTGTACATGTCGAGTTTGACGGTGACGGATCGTTTATGCAATCTCTTTCAGGCGTCAGGCGGGCACTCATGTATAAGAACTCTGCTGAACTTGAACTGATCGATGGGGTCAGCGCCCGAAGTCTGCTCCCGTCAATTGTTCTGAGAGTCGAATTGCGGAAGTTTGAGGTTCTTGAACCCTCATTGCACTCGATTTTTCTCCAGACCATTGGCGCGAGTACCGACGCCGGAAACGAAACCAGCCATGCAGAGGCTGCAGCGTGAACAAGACAATCGTGGTCGCAAAATGGGAATATCTCGAGAAGGTGAAGAGCAAAGCCTTCTTGCTTGGTTTGTTCATCACACCGGTGCTCATGGTAACAATGGGTGTTCTCCCCACGATCTTTGCGACACAAGAGGATCGGGAGACCAAAGTGATCGGTTTGATCGACCTCACCGGTTTGGTCGCAGCTACTTTTTCTGAACGGCTGGAGAAGAATTACACCCTCACCGATGGTGTGCCGAACTACGTTGTGAAGACACTGGCAACAGGCAAGGGTGTTTCCCTTGAAGAGGAGGTCGGAAAAGCGGACGAGAAAGTGCTTGATGGAGAGCTCGAGGGCTATTCCATTATTCAGACTGGCGAGGAATCGGACTACGTCCTGGAATATCGCTCGAAAAACGTGGGTGACTTTCGTATCAGCTCCCGGATGGAGGAGACGTTGAAGACCATCATGACGGAGCGCAAACTTGCGTCGTTAGGATTGGATCTGTCGCTCATGAAGCAGCTAGGTGTCCGCGTCAGCGTGAAGACTGTAAAGCTTTCGGCATCCGGTGAAACCGAGGAATCGGGATTTACGAAGGTCTTCTTTACGGCGTATGTGTTCTTAATGATGTTGTTCTTCCTTATCATTACGTCGGGCCAGTTGCTTGTTCGGAGTGTTCTTGAAGAAAAGTCGAATCGTATTGTGGAAATTCTGGTCTCTTCCTGTTCACCGACCGAGCTGATGGCGGGCAAGGTATTGGGCCTCAGCGGTCTTGCCTTTACCCAAACCGGATTCTGGACACTAATCGGGATTGGAATCTCGGCCCAATTGGGTGTGGATCTCGTGGACCTTGAGCAGGCACTGCTCTTGATTGTTTATTTTGTGCTGGGATATCTTTTCTATGCGGCGGTCTTTATCGGTGTTGGTTCACCTGTGACGACGGAGCAGGAGGCTCAGCAGATTACGAGTTATCTGGTTATTGTGCTGATCCTTCCGATCGTTATCGCACTGCCGGCCATCCAGAATCCGGATGCAACATGGTTGAAGGTGTTGACGTACGTTCCCCCGCTCACTCCTACAGTGATGGCTTTGCGGATTTCAATTTTGATGCCCTCTGTCTGGGAGATCATTGCCACGATCGTTCTGCTGATGTTCTCGACGTATGCTGCCATGTGGGCTGCTGGAAGGGTTTTCCGGGTGGCAATTCTTGCGACAGGCAAGAGACCGAGCGTTGCTGAGATCCTTCGGTGGGTACGCACCGGGTAGGAACACACACTGAAATTTCAATTGTCAATTGGGAACGATCAATAGTCAATTGTACATGAACCCGTCCTATATGTTGAACATCCTGCGATATCTGACGATTTTGGCATTTATGTGTGCGCACTCGCCGTCTCTGCATGCTCAAGTGGTTCCACCAAGTAAAGATCGTCCCCCGGGACTCGGCGAGAGCGTGTTTGGCCTGGGCCTCTTTGGCGGTCCGGCAACAGGATTGGGTCTGAGTTTCCGCCACCATCTCCCGCACTCTGTGAGTTACCAAATCACGGGGGGTATTGTGAACGTGAGCGACCGACTTTCGTATGACATCGGCACAGAACTGCAGTATGATCTTGCACGGTCGGCTTCAAACCGTTTCTATGTCGGCGGTGGACTTTCGTACTTTCATTCCAGTAAGACCGGCGGTACGAATGAAATGAAGGCTCCCGGCCGTCTCGGTCTCGGAGTGGGGGGAGAGTTCGCAGTAGACCCGGGAATTCATACAATGCTGGATCTGATGTTCACGTATTTCACAGACGGGACAATCCTTCCATTGCCACAACTGGGTTTCTACTACTACTTCTATTAAGCCTCACAAGAAAATCTTTGATTGTCTACGAGAATTGTGGTACCTTTTGAACGCCTCGCACTGCATAGACGTTGAACAATACTGATCCGCCGTGACAGTTGAACAGGTCGTTTTTTTATTCTTTTCCGCGGTTGCAATCTCGTCCGCCCTGTTCATGATAATTCAAAAGAATCCGGTCATGAGCGCTATCTCTCTGATCGCGAACTTCTTTTGTATCGCCGGGCTGTATCTCTTGCTCCGGGCGCAACTGCTCGCCGTTCTCCAAGTCGTTGTGTACACGGGAGCGATCATGGTTCTGGTCGTATTTGTCATCATGCTCCTGAACCTTGGCGACGAGGAACGGTTATCCGAGCGGTTCGACATCAAGAAAATCGTCGGTGTGGTGATTGTGTGCGGATTTCTGCTGGAAATGGTCTACATTGTGGGTTTCTCACCAGACACGGCCGGCCAGACCCAACTTTCTCCTAACGCTGAACAGCTGGGCCAGATTGAGGCGATGGGGAGCGCGATGTTCGGCAAGTTCATCCTTCCTTTTGAAAGTACCTCGTTGCTTCTGCTTGCTGCAATTGTCGGTGCGGTTATCCTTGCAAAGAAACGTCCATAACTTGAACGTCGTGTTCTCCGCATGATTACGCTCGAATCATATCTCAGCCTTAGTGCGATCCTTTTCAGCATTGGTGTTGTTGGGGTCCTCACTCGCCGGAATGTGATCGTGGTGTTCATGTCAGTGGAGCTGATGCTCAATTCCGTCAACCTCACTTTGATTGCCTATTCTGCATACCTGGGGGAAATCACGGGGCAGGTACTGGTCTTCTTTGTGATGGCTGTCGCCGCTGCCGAGGCGGCCGTCGGTCTGGCCATTGTGATTGCTCTCTTCCGTAACAGGCAGACCGTCAATATTGATGAGGTGAACATCCTGAAGTGGTAACTCCCATGCAAGTGTGCAGTATTTCGCGTGATCTCCTGCATGCCATGGGGAGATTTCACGGTATATGGTGATAACGTACCTCTAGGTTGAAAAACTCTCTTGAGGAGCCACTGAGTCACAGAGACACAGAGTTTTTGTAGGTGAACAGTTGTTAAGAGTCTAGGTTCTTAGCTGATAATTCCCTTTACCCTAATTTTCTCAGTGGCTCCGTGCCCGCCAGACCTTCTGTCGGGCTGGTCTCTGTGGCTGACATCTTTTCGTTTTTCAACAGCCTGCTAGTACGGGAAAACGATGGCCTACGAACTGCTTGGTTATGCTGTGTTCCTGCCACTCGCGGGGTTCGTGATCAATGGATTATTCGGCAAGAAGCTCGCCGCGCACACCGGAACGCCTGAAATCCTGGTCGGAGTCATCGGCAGCTCGTCTGTCGGAATCGGGTTCATCATCGCGTGTTGGATCTTTGTTGAGATGCTTGGGAGCCCAATTGAAGACCGCATGCATATCGTGCATGTCGTCGGCTGGTTGACAGCAGGAAAGCTGAGTGTCAATATTGCCTACCAGATCGACCAGCTCTCCGTCGTTATGATGCTGATTGTGACAGGTGTTGGCTTCCTGATCCATGTGTATTCCATTGGGTACATGCACGGCGATCCCGGAGTGTGGAGGTTCTTTGCCTATCTGAACCTTTTTATTTTCATGATGTTGAACCTCATCCTGGCCGACAATTTCCTTCTCCTGTTCGTCGGGTGGGAAGGAGTTGGACTCTGTTCATATCTCTTGATCGGTTTTTGGTACGAGAAGAAATTCGAGAAAGGGATGACCGGGGACGCAGCCAATAAGGCATTTATTGTGAATCGCATTGGGGACTTTGGGTTTCTGATTGGCATGTTCCTGATCTTTGTGACCTTCGGGTCGCTCAACTTTCAGAGTGTGTTCATTCAGGCCTCTGCATTTCCAGTCGGAGCCTCTGTAATAATGTGGATCACCCTGGCATTGTTCCTTGGTGCGACAGGCAAGTCCGCGCAAATTCCCCTGTTCGTCTGGCTGCCCGATGCGATGGCCGGCCCCACACCGGTAAGTGCTCTTATTCATGCAGCGACCATGGTCACCGCGGGTATCTACATGGTGGCGCGATGTTCGATCTTGTTCGCTCTGGCTCCCTTCACAATGGAAGTCATTGCGGTCATTGGTGCAACAACGGCGCTGTTTGCAGCAAGTATCGGACTCGTCCAGAATGACATCAAGAAGGTGCTGGCGTACTCGACGGTGAGTCAGCTCGGATATATGTTTTTGGCTCTCGGTGTTGGCGCTTTCACTGCCGGGATTTTCCATCTGTTGACCCACGCATTCTTCAAGGCTCTGTTATTCCTTGGGGCCGGCGCAGTTATACATGCAATGCACGGGGACCAGGATATTCAAAAGATGGGCGGCTTGAAGAGTTATCTACCCAAAACGTTTGTCACGTTCCTGGTTGGAGCCATTGCCATTTCAGGTATACCGCCTCTTTCCGGATTTATCAGCAAAGACGAGATTTTGTGGAAGACGTTCTCCCATGGTCATGTCGTGTTGTGGATGATGGGTGCAATCGGGGCGGCACTGACCGCATTTTATATGTTCAGGCTTCTTGCGTTGACTTTTGGAGGAGACAAGCGATGGGTTCCGGGCTCGCATCCTCATGAGGCTCCGGCGACGATGACGATCCCGTTAATCATCCTTGCTGCACTTTCGCTTGCCGGAGGCGCTTTTGGTTGGCCGGCGAGTCTTGGAGGTGGGAATGCCATTGCACAGTGGCTCGAGCCGATATTTGAGGGGGCCAATGAAAAACTTGCCTTTCCTGAACATGATGTGGAGTTGATTGAGTATCTATTGATGGCGCTTTCGGTTGCCGTTGCAATCGCAGGAATCGCGCTTGCCCTGATGTGGTATCTGCGCAAGACGGAAGTTCCAGCGAAACTCAGTGTCTTGGTACCGTCAGTGTATACAATCCTCTTCAATAAATATTATGTCGATGAGGCATATAACGCGGCGGTTGTAGCTCCACTGGTGAAAGGATCCGAGAAGATCCTCTGGCGGGTTTTGGACGTTGGAATGATTGACTGGCTGGTAAATGCCCTGGCGAGGACAATTGGAGGCATTAGCAAGGTATCTCGGTTGATTCAAACCGGGGTAGCGCAAAGCTACGTTTTTGTATTCATCCTTGGCGTTGTTGCCATCGTCGGTTTTCTTCTTGCCCGGTAAGACTCTGAACACGTAGTATGACCGATAATTATATCCTGAGCCTCATTCTCTTGATTCCGCTGGTCGGTGCCGGCGCCATCACTCTGATGAACCCTGAATGGAAGAACGCAATCAAAGTGATGGGTCTGATTTTCTCAGTGGCGACGTTCATCATTTCCACATGGGTATTTGTCGCGTTTGACGCGAACGACGCGGGAATGCAGTTCGTCGAGAAGTACACCTGGATCGAGCATCTTGATGTTTCGTACTACCTCGGGATCGATGGAATTTCATTATTACTGGTTGTTCTGACGGCGTTTCTCACTCCGATCGCGTTGCTCGCGACATGGGATTCGATTGATACTCGGCTCAAAGGGTACGTTGCCTTACTGTTGCTGCTTGAAGTGGGAACATTAGGCGTGTTCATGGCGCTTGATCTCTTTCTCTTCTACGTGTTTTGGGAGTTCATGTTGATACCAATGTATTTCATCATTGGCATGTGGGGTGGGGATGAGCGGATCTACGCAGCAATAAAGTTCTTTCTCTACACCGCTGCGGGCAGCTTGTTGATGCTTGTTGCGATCATATGGCTCGGCTATTACGCGTCAACACAACCGAACGGGTTTTTTACAGCCGACTTGCTGAAACTGTATACAATCGCTCCAGGAATTCCGATAGACATTCAGTCGTGGATGTTCCTTGCATTCACGTTAAGCTTTTGCATAAAAATTCCTCTGTTTCCGCTGCACACATGGCTTCCGGACGCCCACGTGCAGGCCCCAACTGCTGGTAGCGTTATCCTGGCCGGGGTGCTCCTCAAAATGGGAACATACGGGCTTGTACGCTTCTCCTTACCACTATTCCCATATGCGACCTTCACATACATGCCGTATGTTGCTGTGCTCGCAGTTATCGGAATCGTTTATGGTGCGCTCGTTTCATTTGCTCAGGCGGACATCAAGAAGCTTGTCGCATACTCATCCGTGAGCCACCTTGGGTTTGTGGTGCTGGGAATCATGGCTGTGAATGAGGAAGGGATGCAGGGAGCCGTGATCCAGATGATCAACCATGGACTATCTACGGGAGCTCTTTTTTTGCTCATCGGTATGATGTATGACCGGACCCACACTCGCTCCATTGCTGATTTCGGCGGAATCGCAAGGGTGATGCCAGTGTTTGCAACATTTTTCATGATCATTGTGCTTTCATCCATTGGCCTGCCGGGCTTGAACGGATTTATTGGCGAGTTCTTGATCTTACTGGGCGCGTTTAAATCGATCTATCTCGGCACACACTGGTACGCAATCTGCGCTGCCACTGGAGTGATCCTCGCCGCTGTGTACCTGCTCGTGAGCTACAAACGCGTCTTCTTTGGAACGCTGGACAATCCTGCACACAAAGGGCTGACTGATCTTTCCAAACGGGAGTGGGCAGTCCTCATTCCAGTTGTGGTGCTGATCGTCTGGATTGGTTTTTCTCCGAACACGTTTCTGGAAAAAACAGCGCTTTCCTCGAAAAGCATCATACAGCGCGTCGACGATGCGCGTCGAGGAGAACCGTTGCGGGCGATGGAACGAGTGAGTTCAACTTCTGAGCGCATCACGCCCGAATGAATCACATGCCTCGAAAGACCATTCTGTTCATCCTCATGGTTGTGCTTCCGGGTGTGGCCGCCCATGCAGAGGGATCCTCCCATGTGGTTCCTGTGGATCCATGGATGATCACGCCTTTCGTGCTGCTGCTCCTCTCCATTGCGATCGCTCCGTTCATTAACAGACACTGGTGGGAGTACAACTACCCGTACGTGTCCGTTGGTTTGGGTCTTGTAACAGTTGGCTACTACATTTTTGGAATTCAAAATCTCGGGCGTATGCTCCACACTGCGATGGAATATTTCAGTTTCATCGCCTTGATCGGTTCGCTGTTCGTCGTTGCAGGGGGTATTCATATCCGCATCAAAGGCAAGTCAAAACCGCTGGCGAATGTCTTTCTCCTGGCCGTCGGCGGCGTGATTGCAAACATTGTCGGCACAACGGGCGCTTCGATGATTCTCATTCGCCCGTACATCCGCGTGAACCGATACCGGATCAAGCCCTTCCATATTGTTTTCTTCATCTTTGTCGTGAGCAACATGGGTGGTGCTCTTACCCCGATCGGTGATCCACCGCTTTTTCTCGGATATCTCAAGGGGATTCCCTTCTTCTGGGTCGCCGAGCATCTGTGGTTCAAATGGGCGATCGGGATGGTTGGCGTCCTGGCAACCTTCTACGCGATTGATCTCATCAGTTTTCATAGGCTTCCTGCGCACACGCGTCACAGCGCGGAAGGTGCAGCCGAAGAGGGGGAAGCAGAGGGAGTCCAAAATGTCTTCTTCCTCGTGATGATCTTGATTTCGGTCTTTATCACGCACCCCGTGTTCCTGCGGGAGTTGATCATGCTCGTTGCGGCAGCGGGCTCCTATGTTACAACGCGAAAAGAAATTCATGTCAAGAACGAATTCAATTTTCTTCCGATCAAAGAGGTTGCAATATTGTTTCTGGGGATATTTGCCACCATGGTCCCTGCTCTCGACTGGCTTGAGTTGAATGCAGGAACCATCGGAATTCAGTCCGCTGGACAGTTCTACTGGTCGACGGGTTTGCTCTCGTCGTTCTTGGACAATGCTCCAACGTATTTGAATTTTCTCAGCGCTGCCATAGGCCTGTTTGTGAGCCAGGAAGTCGTTTTCCAGGTTCAGCACCTGATTCAGACCCAAGGTGCAGACCTGGCGCAGATCACGGGTTCGTATGCGGATGAAATCAAGAATACGTACATGACACTTCTCAAGTATCACGGAGACCTCGTCGTCAATGGCAACGTTCCAATCGACGATATAAACGTTTCATACCTGATCGGCAATCACAATCTCTATATTCAGGCGATCTCGATCGCCGCCGTGTTCTTTGGTGCGTGTACATACATTGGCAATGGGCCCAACTTTATGGTCAAGTCAATCGCCGAACAAAGCGGAGTGAACTGTCCAAGTTTCTTCGGTTATGTAGTGAAGTACACAATTCCTGTTTTGCTCCCATTCTTCTTCATGATCTGGTTTCTGTTTTTCCGCGGCGTAGCATAGATGGAAACGTCATTTCAGGATATTATTGCAACAGGCCCTCTGACCATTGTGACGGTCGTTTCGCTGATTGTGCTCACAATTGAAGCGTTGAAGGACAAAAGCGAAACGTTTACCTCGTGGCTATCGATGGCTGGGCTGGTTCTCGCGATTATTGCAGCCTGCGCCACGATCGGGGACTCGGGGACTGCGTTCCACGGAATGGTGACCACTGGGGGATACGCGAATTACTTTGCTATCCTCTTTTGCCTGGCCGGTCTGCTGACGACCATGCTATCTCAGTCGTACATTCGGAGGGAAAACATCGAGCATGGAGAATATTACGCACTCCTCCTGATCGCTATTGTCGGGATGATGTTAATGGCAGCAGCAGCTGACCTTATTGTGTTCTTCCTCGGTCTCGAAACGATGTCCATATCGTTTTACATTCTCGCGGGGTTCATCAGGACGCGGCGCACCAGCAATGAAGCTGCGCTCAAATACTTTCTTCTCGGCGCATTTGCAACTGGATTTCTGCTTTACGGTATAGCGCTCATCTACGGGTCGACAGGAACCACGAACATCGAGGCCTTTGTTGCACGTGCGGCCGGTCCAGGCCAGCCAAGCACTTTTCTTATCGGGCTTGGACTCCTTCTCGTGGGCCTGGGGTTCAAAGTGGCTGCGGTTCCCTTCCACATGTGGGTTCCCGACGTGTATGAAGGATCACCAACGACCGTCAGCGGTTTCATGTCCACGGCCGGAAAAGCGGCCGCGTTCTCGGCGTTTCTTCTGGTGTTTGGCCCTAAGCTTGTTGTCCATGTTACCGCGGTGAGAGATGTTCTGGCGATGATTGCTGCTCTGTCAATGGTTGTGGGCAATCTCATTGCCATTTCGCAGACGAGCATCAAGCGTATGTTGGCCTATTCAAGTATTGCACACGCAGGATACATACTCAGCGGAGTCGTCGCGGCAAACTCCCATGGAAGCAATGGCGTGCTCTTCTATCTGGTGGCGTATACGATGATGAACATCGGAGCATTCGGTGTTCTCTCCTTGCTTGAGTCAGATGATGGATCAAACCTCACCTTCGATGACTACGCAGGCCTGTCCTCGAAGAAACCCATGGTTGCCGGTCTGATGGCAGTGTTCATGTTCTCCCTGACCGGGATTCCCCCTTTTGCCGGATTCTTTGGCAAGTACTACGTTTTCGTTGGAGCTGTTGAAGCGGGATATACGTGGCTTGCCATTGTGGGGGTTATAATGAGTGTCGTCTCGGCGTATTACTATTTGCGCCTTGTCGTGCTCATGTATTTCAAGGAACAAGTTCCCATTCTTGATTTTCCTGTTCCCGCGCTTGGCGTCACAGCACTGGTCGTTTCAGCAGTGGCGCTCCTTCTGCTGGGCATCGCTCCGTCCAGCATACTTACCCTGACCACTCAGTTCTTTTAGGCAAAGATATGCAGCCGCTTGTTTCGGCGGAGGAAATGCGAGAGTGTGACCGGATAGCAATCAGCAAGCTTGGCATCCCCGGCCTTGTCTTGATGGAAAATGCCGGTCGTGCGTTCGTCGATTGTCTCCATGAGCGAGTTGCACAGTTATCCAAGAAGTCGATAGTGATTGTGTGTGGGAAGGGAAACAACGGTGGTGATGGCTTTGTCATTGCCCGGCATCTGCTGAACCGGGGATCCGCGGTCAGAATTCTCTTGCTGGCCCGGCGACGCCAGGTCAAAGGAGACGCGAAGGTTAATCTCCTCAGTCTTTTGAAAATAATCGCTTCCGGGAAGACCTCCGGAAGTTTTCAAGAAATTACGACAGCAAAGAAATTGACTCATATTCCGCATCCGGATGTCATTGTCGATGCCATTTTCGGAACAGGCTTTTCCGGTGTCGTGCACGGAGTTGAACGGGAGGCGATCCAATGGATAAACCGCCATCATACGTTTGTCGCGTCCGTGGATATTGCATCCGGCACGAATGCGACGGACGGCCGTGTTGAAAGCGTTGCAGTGAACGCAAATCTCACCGTGACGATGGGGCTCGCAAAAATCGGACATTACATTGGTGCCGGCAGAGACCATGCAGGGGAGGTTGTCCCGGTCGATATAAGCATTCCAAATTTTGTATTTGCCCAGGTGCCACGGAAAACGTTCCGTATTCAGCGGGAGGACGTCGCACGAATGCTCCCTTCAAGGCCCTCCTCAGCACACAAATACAGTGTGGGAAGGTTATACATCTTGGCGGGCTCCCGACAATTTACTGGTGCACCGGCGATGTGTGCCCAGGCCGCCATGAGGGCGGGCG
>Ga0247727_10018546_pt1 | contig 10923 bp, 12 predicted proteins | sample WisWelCaveWW1625_FD_202498 | JGI IMG/M metagenome (GOLD analysis project Ga0247727, IMG submission 202498) | Biofilm microbial communities from Wishing Well Cave, Virginia, United States - WW16-25 | ecosystem: Environmental > Aquatic > Deep subsurface > Groundwater > Cave microbial mat | place...
GCAGCTTCGACTCCTTCGTCGGCTATCGCCTGTCCGAGCCGCTCGGTTACTGGAACGCTCTCTCGATCTTCGTTGCCGCAGGCAGCGCGGTCGCCGTTGGCCTCGCTGCCCGTGCCCGCTCGGTGACGGTCCGTGCCCTGTCCGCGGCGAGCGTCGTCCTGCTCATTCCAGTCCTCTACTTCACATTCGGGCGAGGCGGGTGGATCGCCCTCGCTGCCGGCCTCGCAGTGGCGATCGCCGTCGATCCGCGACGGCTCCAGCTCGTCACGACGCTGCTAGTCATCGCACCTTGGCCCGCGCTCGCCGTCTGGAGGGCGTATGAATCGCCGAGCTTGACGACAGACTTCTCCGCGCTTGCCGACGCCTCGAGCGAGGGCGGAAGGCTTGCGCTCACCCTCGCCGTTTTGGCCGTCATCGCCGCCGTCGTGACCGCAGGCTTCGCGCTCCTTGCGGACCGGATCACCGTGTCACGCGGCGTACGACGTGCGTACGGAGCAGCGCTCGTGCTTGGGCTCGTCGCGTGTATCGCCGCTGTGATCGCCGCGTACGGAGGGCCGGCCGAGACAGCTCGCCGTGCAGTCGACTCGATCAAGCAGTCCTCGCCGAACGTCCGAGGCGACCAGACGAAGCGGCTCTTCAGCCTCTCCTCGAACGGCCGGCTCGACACCTGGGAGTCCGCTCTCCGGGACGCAGGGGAGCACCAGGTGCTCGGCTCGGGCGCCGGGACCTTCGAGCGCTGGTGGCTCGAGCACCGCGACGTACCGCTCAAGGTCCGCGACGCCCACAGTCTCTACGTCGAGACCTATGCCGAGCTGGGGCCTATCGGCCTCGTTGCATTGTTGGCCGTCATCGCCACGCCCTTCGCGGCCGCACTCCGCGCGCGCCGAAGTCCGCTCGTCGCGCCTGCGCTCGCTGGGTTCGCAGCCGTCGTTGCGCATGCAGCCGTCGACTGGGACTGGGAAGTTCCCGCGACGATGATCGTCGGGCTCACCTGCGCCGGAGTGCTCCTGCTCGCGCAAGGAGCCGAAGGTGCACGTCGGTGGTCGCTAGGGACCGGATCCCGAGCAGCCTGTCTGGCGGTCATCGCCGTACTCGGCGTGCTCTCGTTCGTCACCCTGACGAGCAACCGCTACCTGGGCCAGGCCTCGGCCGCACTCAATCGCGCCGACTACGCCGCCGCGGTACGTGACGCCCGCCGAGCGGCGCAATGGGCGCCCTGGTCCACGAGCGCCTTGCGGCTTCAGGCCGATGCCATCCTGGTCGAAGGGTCGCTCGCCCGTGCTCGCCTGCTCTATGCCGAGGCACTAGCCAAGGACGACGGCGACTGGGAGCTATGGCTCGGGCTGACGCTCGCCAGCGAAAAGAACGCCAGACGAGAGGCGCTCGACCGCGCCGCGTCGCTCAACCCGTTGTCGACGGAGGTTCGGCAGCTCCGTGAGCAGCTCGGTGTAAGAAATAGCGCTCCCTAGCAGTAGACCCAGAGAAGATCCGAACCCGGACTAGGACCCACGGCGAGGGAGAAATGGGAATCAGAGGCAGGCGCGATCGACTCGAGAGACGGCTCCAGGCCGAGCGCCCCCAGCCTGCCCACGAGCTCGTCTCCGCCCTCGCCGAGCGCGTAGTAGCGGAACCGATTCGCGGCAGCTCGGGCTGGCGCGTCGCATTCGCCGCCGGCTTCACAGCTTTGCTGGTTGTTGCCTTCGCACTGACCGGAGGCATCGGCTACGCGGCGAGCGCCGTCCAGGGGGGAACGGCTGCGGTCACATCGCTCGTAACGGCGCCGTCGAAAGCGACCAAGTCGAAGAAGAAGGCGGCCCAGCGACAGCGAGCGAGCAAGCGCATCGGCTCGACTGTGCAGCAGAGCGCCCAGACCCAGCTGTCGAGCTCCCTGTCGACGCAGTCGAGCTCGAGCTCCCTGTCCACTCAGTCGAACTCCTTGTCCACTCTGTCGAGCTCGAGCTCCTTGTCCACGCAGTCGAGCTCCGACGAGGAGTCCGACGACGAGGAGGAGGAGGACGAAGAGGACGACGACGGCCCGGCTGACGACCAGTACGAAGATGACGAACTGATCTGCCACCATCGTCAGGACGGCTCGGGCGAGACGCGGACAATCAGCGTCGATGCGGATGAGGTAGCGAGGCACCTGGCGCACGGCGACACACTCGGGCCCTGTCCGGATGACGACGACGACGAAGAGGACGACGACTAGCGACCTCCGATTCGCCCGGCAGACGCGAGAGAACGACGACCAGCCTACGAGCGAGCGCCGTCGCTCATCCCCTAGCCGACAGCTTCGCGAATCAGATCTGTAAGAAATAGCGCTTCGCGACGGTAGTAGTGGGAAAGACCCGGAACGCGGAACGCACCGGGTCACCTCAGGGGAGGAAAAATGAGAATCAGGGGCAGACGCGGCCCACTCGAGAGACGCCTCGGAGCCGAGCGCCCACAGCCGGCTGACGAGTTCGTCTCGGGCCTAGCAAGGCGCCTCACAGCGGAACTACTGCCGCGCCGGACGGGTTGGCGCGTCGCACTCGCCGCCGGCTTCACGGTGCTGCTGGCCGCTGCGTTCGCTGTGACGGGAGGCATCTCCTACGCAGCGAGCGCGGTCCAAGGGGGAACGACGGCAGTCGCGTCGCTCGTCACGGGACCATCCAAACCCGACAAGCCGCAGAAACCCGACCAGCCGGCGCAGGCGAACAACCCGTCCTCGCAGTCGAGCTCGGCGGACGCGAGCTCGCAATCGAGCTCGGAGTCGAGCGGACAGTCCGCCGACAAGGTGACGATCTGCCATGTACCGCCGGGGAACCCCGACAATCCTCAGACGATCACCATCGGCGAGAGCGCGGTTGCCTCGCATTTCGAGGAGCACGAAGGCGACTCGCTCGGCCCATGTGTTGACGACCCCAGCCCGCCGGACGACCAGTACGCAGACAAGGTGCTGATCTGCCACATCCCGCCGGGGAACGAGGAAAACGCGCACATAATTAGTGTGAGCGTGAACGCTGTGCCCGCCCATGTGGCGCACGGCGACCCCGCCCCCCCCAACCTCGGGCCGTGCGCATAGGACTAGCGCTTCTCTGATTACTCCGGGCCGTCGAGCTCTTGTCTGAGACGCTCGACGGCCCGGTGCACTGCGACGTCCACCGCGTTGGCGGACATGTCGAGAATCGCACCGATCTGGCGTCCCGTCAGGTCGGCGCCGTAGCGAAGTGCGATCAGCTCGCGGTCGCGCTCGCCGAGCTGGGAAACGGCGGCAGCCAGTGACAGCCGGTTGACTGCCTCGTCGGCGAGGTCACCCGTCGCGGCGCGCCCCTCTAGGGAGGAGAGCGGACGGTGCGGATCGGAAACGGCGCCGTTCACGCACCGGCGGGCTATGCCGATCAGCCACGCCATGGGCTCGCCCCGATTCGGGTCGTAGCTAGCTCGATAGCGGAGCGCGCGCTCGAAGACGTCGCTGGTGACGTCCTCCGCATCCGGCCCCGGGCCGACCCGATACGCCACGTATGCGTATACCGACCGAATCAAGCGCTCGGGATGAGCAAGCGGGTCACCGCGCGTCATGCGTTCGCCTGCCGCGCAGGACACGGTATGTCCACCAATCCCACGAGTTTCCCGTTCATCCCCCTCTGAGTATCCACCGAAAGCCTCAGCGAACCGCGTGCCAGGTTGCGGACGCCGGGCTTCTGGGGTAGGTAAGAGGCGTGAACAACGGAAGTTCCGATCACGGTCGTGACCCAACCGGGTCGCTCCCCTCGCCCAGCCCTGACGTCGCGTTCCGCCGGCTGGGCGACGAGGTCGTGCTCGTACACCTGAAGACGAACCGGATCCTCTCGCTAAGTCCTACCGGCGCGCGCTTTTGGGAGCTTCTCGCCGACGGCGACAGCCGCCCGGAGATAGAAGCTCAGCTCCTACGTGAGTACGACGTGCCGAAGGAACAGGTGTCTGCCGAGATCGACTCGCTGCTGAGGTCGCTCCGGGCCGAGGGGCTCGTCCGAGAAGGCTGAGGCGACGTGCCGACACACGAGCTCGTCCCTGGGTTGGACCTCGTCCTGCCAGGTATCTACGAGCGCCTCCTGCCCGATGCGGCCGAAGCCGAAGTCGAGCGTTGGAGGTGAGGTCGCATGCTCGCGCACTCGCGGGCTTGCTCGGGAGTCCCCGTGATGCCTTGCTCGCTGCGCGGACATTCGGCTGGCTCTGCGTCCTCCCACTGCTCAAGCGGACGCTGCCGCTAGACAGGCTCGTACCGCTCATGTGGCATCAGCCTCGCGGCGCCGCGCGGGATCCCGCACGAGAGCAGCGGACGATCCGCGTCGTCGGCCGCCTCTCCCGCACTTCGGGGGGGAACTGCCTGGAGCGGAGCCTCGTCCTCTACCGCTACCTCGCGCGAGCGAACGCCAATCCGCACCTCGTCGTCGGAATGGCGAAGCCCGATGAGTACCTCGGTCACGTCTGGGTGACCGTGGACGGCCGGCCGCTTCTCGAGACGGCTGAGACGCTGGGTTCGTACACCGAGGTCGTCAGCTTCGGACGCGGCGGAGCGCGAGAATCGTGAACGAACACGGTCAATGCGCCGAGCGGGAATACGAAAGCCCGAAAGCGTCGCTACCTTCCGGGGTGACGTAGAGTCAGCCGGCCCGTCAACACCGACAATGGGGAAGAAGCTGACCAGTGGATCGTGACGCCGCGGCAGAAGCGGATGACAACGGGGTGGCGCCTCCGGCGCCGGACTCGAGGGTTCGCCCCGACCCGGACGTGCTCGTGAAGCGAGTCGGCGACGAGATCGTGCTCGTGCACCTCGAGACCAACCGCATCTTCGAGCTGAACCGGACCGCGGCGTTCCTCTGGGACGCGCTCGCAACAGGCTCGACTCAGGCCGAGCTCGAGGAGCGATTGGCGCTGGAGTTCGACGTTGAGCGGGACGAGCTCGCCCGCGAGATCGACGAACTGCTCGGGCAGTTCACGTCGGAGCGGCTGATTCGCACGGAGTGATGGGTCGCCCCGCCGCAGGTCCCGCCGGCACCTGGCTTGCCACGTTGCGAAAGAGGGGCACGGAGAGGTTCGAGTTGAGCTCTGGTCCCGGCTCAACGCACAGCGTCACAAGCGACGGCGACGTCACGGTGCTGTTCGACGGGCTCCTCTACACCCGCCGTGAGTGGCTCCGCGACTTCTCCCTCCCGACAGCGTCCGACGCGTCGCTCGTCCTCCATGCATATCGGCGCTGGGGAGAAGGAGTGCTCGAACGAGTCAAGGGCCTCTTCGCGCTGATCGTCTGGGACGGCGGCAAGGACGTCCTGCTCTGCGCCCGCGATCCCCACGGCATGCATCCGTGCTTCTACGCCGACGACGCAGGCGATCTTTTCCTCTCGGCGTCGGCCGAGGCGCTCGCACGGCACCCGCGAATTCCGGGCGCGGTCGACAGAGTCGCAATGGCCGACCACCTGTGTCACCGGTGGCCGAAGCTCGAGTCGACCTACTTCGAAGCGGTTCGGCGGCTCCCGGGCGGCTATGCACTGCGCGTTCACGAGGGGACCCGCACCATCGCCCGATACTGGGACCCGATTCCTCCCGGTAGACCAATCGACTACATCTCGGATGAGGAGGCGGGCCAATTCACCGAGTTGCTCGACCAAGCCGTCAACCGCTGTCTTCCAGGCGGACCGGCCGCGATCTACCTGAGCGGCGGGCTCGATTCGGTCAGCGTCGCTGCTCTGGCACAGGAACAGCTCCACGACCAGAACGACGGGTCACTTCTGGCGCTCTCGCTGGTCTTCGAGCATCCCGACGCGAACGAAGAGGGCACGCAACGAGCCGTTGCGACGAGGCTAGGGCTTCCCCAGAAGGTCGTCACCGTCGGCGACGCTGTCGGCCCGAACGGTCTTCTGGCAGACGCACTCGAGATGAGCGCGACACGTTCCGCGCCGATGATGAACCTCTGGAATCCCGCCTATGCGTTCCTGGCCCGGTATGCCGCGGAACACGGTTGCAAGGTGATCCTCACGGGCAACGGCGGCGACGAGTGGCTCGAGGCGGGAGTGCACCACGCGAGGCTTGCGCTGCAGCGGCTCGACTTCGCCACGGTCTACCGGCTCTGGTCATGCATGCAGCGCTCGTACCCCTATTCGAGAGGCATCGTCGCTCGCAACCTCCTCTGGACATTTGGACTGCGGCCGATCCTCGGCGAAGGAGCAAGGAGCATTCTCGGGCGAACTGCTCCAGAAGCCCTGGCCCGGCGAGAGCGATGGCGCTTCGCGCAGACGACGCCGGCATGGGTCGCGCCGGATCCCCGACTGCGAGACCGGATGCTCGAGCGGTACCGGGCGCACAAGCGAGCCGCTCGACGCGGCGCCCTCGACAATCCGATGGTCGCGTACGAGCTCGAGGAGTTCTACGAGAGTGGACGGCACCTGGGGATTCCACTCCTCCACCCGTTCTGGGATGCCGACCTCACCGCCTTCCTCGCCCGAGTCCCACCACGGCTCCTGATGCGCGACGGCTATTCGAAAGGGCTCGTGCGGCAATCGCTTAGGCAGAAGTTCCCACAGCTCGGCTTCGACCGGGCCCGGAAGGTCACGGCGAGCGGCTTCTACCGCTCAGTCATGATCCGCGAGGGGGTCGAAGCCTGGAAGAGAATGGGTGGGGCACAAGCCCTGGCCGAGCTCGGCATCGTGGACGGCCTTGCACTGGATCGCCATATGAACGATCTGTTCAGGCACGGCGACGCCGGGCTCTCCGGGGCCGACCCGGGTAAGGCGTGGCAGATCTGGTATGTGCTGACCACCGAGGCGTGGCTCCGCCCCCGGCTCGTCCGGCCCGCTCCCTGACATCACTCGTGGTCCCCGTCTCCGTCATCATCCCCGTCCGGAACGGGGAGGCGTACGTCGCCGATGCAGTAGAGAGCGTGCTTGAGCAGCAAGACGTTGCCGCGGAGCTGATCGTGGTCGACGATGGGTCGACCGACGGCACATCCGAGGTGCTTGCCCGCTTCGCCGGACGAATCACCGTGGACAGCTCGGAAGGGCGCGGTGTGTCAGCGGCACGGAATCGAGGCATCGCGCTCGCGCAGGGCGAGCTGATCGTGTTTCTCGACGCCGACGACCTCCTTCCACCCCACTATCTCGCGCGATTCGTAGAGGCTGCAGCCGCTGCTCCCGGGGCGGAGGTCTTCCATTGTGGCTGGCGAGGAATCGATTTTGACGGGCGCGTCCTCTACGGGCAGGACCTGCCGTTCGACCTTGACTGGGACCCTTTTCACGCCCTTGCGGCTGCAGGTTCGCCGCACCTCTTGGCGCTCGCCGTACGTCGCGCTGCAGCGACCCGAGTCGGTCCATTCGACGAAGCCGAGAGCCTCCAGGCGGACTGGGACTACTGGCTCCGGCTGGCCGCTTCGGGAGCAACCTTTCAAGGTGTCCCGGGCAACGTGGCGATCATCCGGCGCCGCAACGACAGCATGTCAGCCTCGGCGGCCGGAACACAGCTCGCTGTTGAGGGCCTTGCCATTCTCGAGCGGCATCTCTCGCGTCACCAACGTTGCCCTGCCTGCACCCACTCGGACGCGGGTCTCCGGAGTTGGCGACAGGCGGTGCTCCGCTCGTCGGCCCGAGACTTCGCGCGCCGGCTCCACCTCAAGGGCCGCACGGGACGGCGGATCGGCGCAGCCCTCGCGGTCGCGTATCGGCCGCGTCTCGCGTCTACAGCGTGGCTGGCGCTGCGCGAGCAACGACGCACCCGCTGAACCATGCGTGCCCGCGAACGCTTCGACCAAGCGGCGCATTGCGGTGCGGGGGACGATGGTACTATCGAGCGAGGCGACAGCTTCGATGTCGGCCCTTCGGGGGAGGAGGCGGAATGGCCAGAGACAAGAAAGTATGGGAGCCCATGAAGCTCACCTACGCCGGCGATGTCGGAGACATCATCAAGAATGCCGGTGGGCAGGGGAAGTCGGCCGTGAATCACGACTCCGGCGACGTCCACAAGCCGCCGGGACAGGGCTGAGCCAGCAGCGCTCTATCGACTCGTAGTTCCTCTTTCCCCCTCCCTGCAATGGATGGCCGTTCGCTTTGTTCTGCCGTCGAACCGAACATCCGTCAGGTGAGGCCGTTGAAGTTGACGATCGCCTCAGCGGGCGACTCCATCGAGCCGCCGGCGTGGGACGACGGCCACCCGGCTGTGCGCGCGCAGCGCAATCTCGACGGATCGATCTGGGCGTACAGCTACTCCGCGGGCTCCGAGCGATGGATGCATGTGCCGGGGATAGCGAGCTTCCGCTTCGGATCGCGCGGCGAGGAGGCAGTCGTTGTGCCCGAGCCCGGAACGCCGCCGATGTCGCTGGCCATCATCGAGGACACGTATCAGCGTGCCGTCCTCCCGATGGCGCTGCATGCTCACGGCGAGGAGGTCATCCATGCCAGCGCCGTGATCATGGAGGACGGCGTCGTTGCGTTCTGCGGCCGGTCCCAGACCGGGAAGTCCACGGTGGCGTACGGCCTGCACCGTCGCGGATACCGTGTGTGGGCAGACGACACGCTGGTGTTCGAGGCTTCGGCCGAAGTCGTCCAGGTGATTCCGTACCCGCACCGGCTCCGGATCAGAGCAGAAGCGGGTGACTACTTCGATCTAGACGAGTTGAGACGGCATGACACCTCGAGCTGGACTGCGCTCGAGCAGGCCCAGGACGAGCCGGCGCCGTTGGCGTGCATTCTTCTGCTCGAGCGCGAGGCGCACGCGAGCACGCAGGTCGAGATTGTCCGGCTCACGCCCGCCGAGGCGTTGGCCGGGGTCATCGAGCACGCGTACTGGTTCCGGCTCGACGACGCCGAGCGAACACGACGGATGATCGGGAAATACCTCGCGCTGGCGACTCAGGTGCCCGTGTTCCGGATGCGGTTTCGGGCCGCCCTGGATCAGCTCCCGAAGATGCTCGATCAGGCCGAATTGGTCGTACGAGCGGTGGCGACGGAGCCGTGACCCCGCTCGCTCATCGATGCCGGATGGAGCGCCGGTGTGAAGCCGTTACCGGCTGAGTTCCTCACTCGTTTCGGGCTCTACGCCCAGCGGGAATTCCTCTCGCCGGAGGTGTGCGCAAGCCTGAGTGACGAGATGCGAGCCGCCACAGGCGCTCCAGCAACAGTGGCAGAAGGGCAGGAGGGCGATGCCGTCGACGAGACGTATCGCAGGACGAAGCAGGCGAAGGTCTCCGCGGCGACCGCGGCCCGGATCGGCGATGAGCTGCTCAAAGCCGTCCCTGGGCTCGCGAAGCATTTCGGACGGCCGCTCGCCGGCATGCAGACACCGCAGTTCCTGCTGTACCGAGAAGGCGACTTCTTTCGCGCCCACCCGGACGACAGCACGAAACCGGACGCTCCCGACTTCGTCAGGCAACGTTCCGTGTCGGCGGTCGTGTTCCTGAATGGAGCCACACCGGGAGAACCAGCCGGCTACGCGGGCGGCTCACTCACGTTCTACGGCCTGATGGACGACAGCGTGAGCGGAGAGAGCGTCGGACTTCCGCTCGCGGGCGAGGCGGGGCTGCTCGTCGCATTCCCTTCGCATCTTGTCCACTCCGTCTCCCCTGTCACCGCCGGGGAGCGTTACACGGTGGTGAGCTGGTTCTTCGAAGACCCGAGCTCGTCGGTGTCGCAACGCTCCGAGACCATGTCGGCAGCGCCCGGCTGAGGGTTCGCTCACGCCGGACCCTCGGCTGCGCCACGTTCGGAAATCGCGAGCCGTTCAACCGGATCATCCGCGCCTGATTAGGCTTGGACCGTGGCCGAACAGACGAGTCGGTTGGCGGACGAAGGCGTCGAGACAGCGCGCGCGCCCGAGTTGATCGCGACGGGAATAGGGCTGGCGGTCGAGGCGCTTGCTGTCGAGGTGACGACCGCGTTCGAGCGATCGGGCATTGCGAGCATCCTCCTGAAGGGGCCATCGGTGATCCGCTGGCTGTACCCGGCGACTACGGATCGCTACTCGGTCGACGTCGATGTGCTGGTCGCTCCGGCCGACCACGAGCGCGCTGAGACGGTCCTCGCCCAACTCGGCTTCGAGCCGTTCGGGCCTAGGCGCGACGACAAGCATGCTCGGAGTTGGGCGCGACGACGCGACGCGCTCCCGGTCGACCTTCATCGCAGCATCGTTGGCGTGGGGGTTAGTGACGAGGGTGCCTGGGATGTGCTATCGGGTGTCACCGAGCCGCTCGAGGTGTGCGGCGCGACTCTTTCCGTACTGCAGCCGCATGGCCGGGCACTCCACCTGGCACTCCACGCGGCACAGGAGACACCTGACAAGGAGAAGGCTCTCAGAGATCTCAGCCGTGGGCTCGAGCTGCTCGAGCTCGAGATCTGGCGACAAGCCCGCGTCCTTGCTGTTCAACTCGACGCACTCCCCGGGCTCGGTGCAGGGCTTCGTCTCCTGCCCGAAGGAGATGCAGTCGCCCGTGAGTTACAGCTTCCCAAACGCGTCACGACCGAGATTGCGCTCAGAGCGGGAGGCGCGCCCGACCTGTCGCTCGGGCTGAGCCGCCTCCTCGAACTGGAAGGCACCACGACCCGTGCGAGATACGTGGTGTCGAGAGCGTTCCCATCACGGGCCGCGATGCTGGCCTGGAGCCCCCTCGCCCGGCGCGGGCGCGTCGGGTTGGCCGCGGCTTATGTGTGGCGTGTCCCGTGGCTCGCCATACGCCTCGTTCCGGCACTCAGGGCCGTCCGTGCGGCTCGAGGCGCGAGCAAAGGCCACTCACTCGACCCTTGACGGGCGAACTCGTGCTTTCGGTGGAGGGTCTCACCCGCCGTTTCGGCGATCGAGACGTCATCGACAGCCTCGACCTCGAGCTCCACGAGGGCGAACGTGTTGCGGTCTGTGGGTCGAACGGCTCCGGGAAGACCACGCTCCTTCGCTGTGTAGCCGGAACCGTCTCACCGACAACTG
>Ga0247727_10018547_pt1 | contig 10923 bp, 9 predicted proteins | sample WisWelCaveWW1625_FD_202498 | JGI IMG/M metagenome (GOLD analysis project Ga0247727, IMG submission 202498) | Biofilm microbial communities from Wishing Well Cave, Virginia, United States - WW16-25 | ecosystem: Environmental > Aquatic > Deep subsurface > Groundwater > Cave microbial mat | place...
TATCGCTTGCCTGTCGATCATGCGAACGCGTACGACTGTTCGCAGCACGGCGGAATCCCGCCACCCTGAGTCACACGGTCACACGCTCACTGATCGCGATTCAACTATTATGCGAAGTGTCCTTAGTCCAGTCGCGTCCGGTCGCCACGATCAGGCGCGGGAGCGTCAGCACAGCCCCTTTCCGACTCAGAATATCGATGGATTGTCCGGTGAAGGCGCGGCTGTTCAGGGCGCAGCAAGGCGAATGCAAGCGCTGACGCCGGGCTTGGCATCCTCGATCGACAAGCTGCCTCCCCACGCCTCTGCAATGTCGGAGACGATCGCGAGGCCTAATCCGGCACCAGAGCCGGACGAGTCGAGGCGCCCGCCGCGACTGAGTGCTTCCGCGAGCCGCTCTGGAGGGATGCCGGGGCCGTCGTCGATGATCCGTACCAGGACATGATCACCGTCGAACGTGGCGGATACCGTCACGCTCGACCTGGCGTGGCGAGCCGCGTTCTCGATCAAGTTCCCGAGCATCTCAGCCAGATCATCCGCATCGATTCGAGCGCCCAACTCGCGCGGAACATCAATGTGCCAAGTCACGCTCTGCCCGCATGGCGTGCGCCGAACCACGTTGATCACGCGCTCGGCGACCTGCCGCACATCGGCGGCCGGCAAGTGCCCGTGGCCGGCGGCAATGCGCGTGCGCGTCAACTCTCTCTCGACCTGGCGATGCATGACCGACGCAAGGCTCATGATCTCCGCGGCAATTGCCTCTTCTCCCTTCGCCTGGAGGCGCTCGGCGTCGCCAGCCAGCACCTGCAGCGGCGTCTTGAGGGCATGAGCAAGATCGGCCGAGCGGGCTCTCGCCTTGCCGACCTGCTCGTCGCGCGAATCGAGCAGGGCGTCAATCTCGACGGCGAGCGGCTGGATCTCGTCCGGGAACCCCGAACCCAGTCTCTGCGTGCGACCGCGGCGGATGGATGCCAACCGATCGCGCACCGTCACCAGCGGGCGCAGCCCGACGGCGACTTGGGCCCAACCTGCCGCTAGCAGCACGCCGCCGATGACGAGAAGGAATGGAATGAGGTCTTCGATAAAATCGTCAACTGTCTCGCGAAGCTCGGCGGCATCCACGCCAGCAGCCGCACGAACCGAGACGCCCTCGAGGCGCGCCGGTAGTTCATAGCGACGCTCCACGACGTAGATGCGGGCCCCGCCGGGGCCCGGGATCCTATGGCGCTGCACAGTTCGCTCCGTTGCCGGCGGCAGGGCGAGCTCTGCGTCCCAAAGGGAGCGTGATCGCAGCACTTTTCCGCTGGGTTCGACGGCGATCTGCCAGTAGAGGCCGGACAATGGGCGCTCAAAGCGCGGATCGGCGGGCGGCGCCGCCACGACGATTTCACCAGCGGCCGTTCGATCGAGCCCCGCGGCAAGCTGGTTGAGATAGACGTTGAGCTCGCTCTCGACGCGGCGCTCGACGTGGCGTTTGAACAGAAACACCAGGCCGGCGGCAGATGCGGCCAGCGCCAGGCTCACCGAGAGCACGCCGACGATGAGGAATCGAAGGCGCAGAGAGCCAACGATCATTGCGCGGTGTCCGCGATGCAATAGCCGAAGCCGCGCCGCGTCTCGATCGTGCCGGGGCCAAGCTTCCTGCGCAGGCGCGCAACCACGGCTTCGAGCGCATTGGCCTCCCGTGCATCGTCGCCCCCGTAGAGATGCTCGATCAGCTCGCCTGGGGCAACGACGCGCCCGTTGTGATGCATCAGATAGGCCACCAGTCGATACTCGAGCGGCGAAAGGGAGACCGGAACCCCGTCGACGCTGACGCGCATCAGCTTGGTGTCGAGGGCGATCGGTCCGGCTTCGATCTCCGCCGTCCTGTGCCCGGCGCTGCGTCGTATGAGAGCGCGCGCACGCGCGACGAGCTCCTCCATGCGAAACGGCTTGGTGAGGTAATCGTCAGCACCAGCATCGATTCCCTCGACTCGCTCGGCCCAAAATCCGCGTGCCGTCAGCACGAGCACCGGCATGCGCCGCCCGTTTGCTCGCCAGCGCTTCAGGATTGCCAAGCCGTCCAGGCCCGGCAACCCCAGGTCGAGCACCACGAGGTCGTAGTCCTGCGTATCGCCGCGGAACCAGGCGTCCTGTCCGTCAGTCGCGATCTCGGGCGTAAAGCCGGCAGCTGCCAGCGCGGCCGAAACATTGCCGGCAATCCTCGGCTCGTCCTCAACTACGAGAACGCGCATGGACTTCACTTACCCTCGATGACCTTGCCGGTGACGGCATCGACCTTGAATTCCTTGATGCGACCGGACGGTGTCAACACTTTGAATTCGTAGACATAAGCCTTGCCCTTGGACTCCAGCTCAACCTCGATCACCTCCCCGCCGAGCTGCGATCGAAGCTCAGCCAGGATATCGCTGAGCGAGCGGATGTTCCCCTGCTGGAACGCCCGCCGCGCAATCTCATGATCATGCCTTTCGCCGGCAACCGCGCCGAGGCCGACCGTCAGGCAGAGCGTGACGGCCGCCAGCAAAGCACGCCTATTCGGCATCGACGTCTCCAAAAGTCTTCAAGCAGACCCTACGCCGCCCATCCTGACAACTGGCTGACGATGCTCATCAGACCGCCGTCAGGGCGCGCATGGTAGTCCCTCATGCGTCGGCAAAATCGCCAGCAGACTGTGAGCAGCGGAGAAAAGACCATGTCCAAGACTATCGCCCTCTCGGCCTTTGTGCTCACCCTTGTTCTTACCTCCCTCACGCCTGCCGGTACCGCACGGGCCGGGCCAAGAGGGGCGAACGAGGCACTCAACAGAGATCATTATACGTACAACAAGTACTATCGGCGCGACAACTGTGCGTGTGGTGAAGCCGACCTGAGGCGGAGCTATGAGCGTCGCCAGAGCCATCCGGATGGGGATGCAAACAGCGTTGATGCGAGCTTCTCCAGCATGACCACGACATCCGATCGGTTGCCCAGCCCACTGCACCGCGCCCGTCGATGAGTCTCACAGGCAACCCCACACCGACATCGTCTGACGTTCTGTGTGACCGCTTAACCATCGCACCCAAAACGACAGCCTAGGCTCCGAACGGAGTATTGTGCACTTGACGTGAGGCGGCGAAAGTCTTTCGGCGGAGTGACCCGGATCGGAAGATCACGCCGGCAAATCGCGAGCACGGCGCCCGGACGTATCCTGGCAAGATCGCGGCCATGCTATTTATATGAAGTTCACATGGGAAAGGATACCGCCATGCGACGAACAATCAGCGCAGCCCTGATAGCCTGCTTCCTTGCCTCGACCGTAGCCTTTGGGCAGACGCAACCCCCGGCCCAGGCGCAACCAAAGTCCGACGCGAAGATAACGGCTGAGCAGGCGACGAAGATCGCGCTCGAGCGCATCCCCGGTAAGGTCACGTCGGTGGTGATGGAACGCAAGCTGGGCAAGATGGTCTACACAGTCGAGATCCAAACGCCGGCCGGCGAGAAAGATGTCTTCGTGGATGTTCAGACCGGACGTATTGTGGGCACCGACTGAAACAGATCGGCGACCGGTACTCAACGACGGGCGAACGCTCACTGAACGGAAAGCGGCCGACAACGTCCGCATAGTTGGAGAGATAGACTCATGAAGCGAACGATCCGCGCGGGCTTGCTGTCCATGCTGCTCGCCCCAACCATCGTCAGCGCCCAGGCGCAGGCCCCGCCAAACATAGGCACCGAGGAGTTTGGCATGTCACCGCGCGAACTGGTGCAGGCGATCGAGAACACGGAGGAGCTGATCGTACGCTGCATGCGCGATCAGGGGTTCGAGTACGTCGCAGCCGACTACAACACGGTACGCGCCGGCATGTCGGCCGACAAAAAAATGCCTGGCCTCAGCGAAGAGGAATTCATTGCTCGCCACGGCTTCGGCCTGTCGACGCTCTACACGGGGCTGCCGCCGCAGTTGGCTCCCGACACCAGCCCCGCCCGGGTCGGCCTCGGAGAGCGCAACATCCAAATCTTTCGCGCCCTCTCCCCCGCCGATCGGGTCGCGTACAATCGCGCGCTGCTGGGCGAGGATACGTCTGCTACCTTTGCGGTCGCACTGGAGATTGAAGACCTCTCGCGCACCGGCGGATGCACGCGGAAGTCTGTGAGCCAGGTGTTCAAGGCGGATCAACTCAAGGCTTCCCACTACAATCCCAAAGATGCGCTGATCAATCGGGACCCGCGCATGAAAGCGGCTCTCGCCAAGTGGGCGCGCGAGATGCGGAAGGCGGGCTTCGACATGTACAACCATCCAGATGAGGTCGAGCGGGATCTGCGCAGCCGGCTCAGCGCGCTGACCGAAGGCGGGAGACTGCCGCTGGAGAAGATGTCGACGGACCAGAAGACGGCGCTGCGAAAACTGCAGGATTTGGAGCGCGCGGTCGCGGTCAAGAGCTTCAAACTCCAGGAGGAAATTGTCGCCCCGGTCGAAGAGCGCGTTCAGAAAGAGCTGTTTGCACGCAAGGTCCAATGACGGCAGCTGCAATCACGCACGCCACACTCGCGGAGCGCCGGCATGTGGGGATGGTGGGTTTCGAGCCCAAACGCGATGGACCGCTCACGGCGAATCAGTTGATGTGACCGGACCATGATCACGAAACGGCTCAATATTCTTTGGACGGTTCTGGGCGTGGTGGGCGGGGTGGCGATTGGCGCCTGGTACGCCGGCTCCAGAATCGAGTCGCCCGCCGAGGTGGCTGCTCGTACCGCGCCGCCCGAGCCGTCGCCGATCCTAGCTCCCGTGGAGACGCGCGTCCTCAGCTCCGAGATCGTTACGCGCGGCACGATTCGCTTCGGCCTGCCCCAGCCCATTTCGATTGTGCCATCCACGGTCAAGGGCAGCCCCGGGTTGATCGCAGCGCTGCCACGCCCGAGTGCCGAGATCAAGGAGGGCGACGTCATCCTGACGATTTCAGGCCGCCCCGTGTTCGGGCTGCGCGGAGACGTCCCGACATTTCGCGACATCGGCCCTGGGGTGATTGGGGACGACGTACGGCAATTCGAAGAGGCCCTGGCCCGGTTGGGCTTTGACCCGGGCCCAATCGACGGGATCTACGACCAGCAGACTGCGGCCGCGGTCGAGCGTTGGTACCGCCGTGTGGGGCGGGACCCGTTCGGACCGACGCGTGATCAGAACGCCGCCGTTCTTGGTCTCGAGCGCGAATTGTCGGACGCCATGCGCGCACGGGTGGCGGCCGAGGCGGCACGCGAAACCGCCGAGCGGGCGGTCGCTGCTGCGCGCGCGCTTGCTGAGCAGAATACGCGTCAAGCCGCGATGGACAGCTCAGCTCGCGTCGGCGATCGGCGCCGCCAACTGGAGTCGCGCGCCGGTCAATCGCTCGCGGTCGATACGGAACGCGCACGAGCTGCCCACGCTGCGCGCGTGGCGGAAGCCGACGTGGCGGCAGCGGCCGCCGAACGGGCTCTCATTGTGCTCGATCCGCGCCAGACCAAGGTGGCGCGCGCGACAGTTGAGGCTCGTCTGAGCGCGGCGCGTGCTGCGCGGCACAAGGCCAAGTTGGAAGGCGAACTGGCGATTCAGACCGCGGCACGCGAGGCGGGCCTCACCGAAGAGCGCACGAAGATCGCCGAGGCCGCCGTGAATACTGCCCGCTTGGAGGGGGAGCGCAGCGTGCGCGCCGCCATGGAGCAGCTGAAGGTCGCCGAATTCGACCTGAGGATTGCAAGTGAACGAGCGGAGCGGCTGCAGCGCGAGCATACGTCGGCGCGCGACCGGCTCGGCATCCAGGTCCCGGCGGACGAGATCGTTTTCCTTCGGGCACTCCCTGTTCGGGTCCACGAGCTCACCGCCGCGGTGGGCGGCCAGGCCTCCGGACCGGTGATGAGCGTCACAGATACCCAGCTCAGCATCGACTCGCGAGTGCCGATCGGCCCGGCGGCCCTGGTGAAGCCGGGAATGAAGGTGGTGATCGACGAGCAGGCGCTTGGCGTCAAGGCGGCCGGGGTCGTCGACGTCGTGGCAACTACGCCTGGGACGCACGGCGTGGACGGATACCATTTCTACCTGGGCATCAGACTTGATGGCGCGCCTGCCCGAAATCTTGCGGGCGTGTCGGCGCGATTGACGATCCCCATCGAGACGACCAAGGGTGCGGTCACCGTGGTTCCCACCAGCGCCCTGTGGCTTGCGGCTGACGGAACATCGCGCGTCGTCATCAGCCGGCGCGGAAAGTTCGAAGACGTCACGGTCCGACCGGGACTGTCCACGGGAGGTTTCGTGGAGGTGACCGACCATGAGGGACGTGTCGTTCCCGGCGACCTCGTGGTGGTGAGCGCCAAGACATCCGATGTCAAATGATCTAAGCGGGCGTAGTCAGTTGTCGGTACGAGTTGTCAATGAGTGCGTTGCCTGCAAGTGCCGGTGAGCTGATCGACCTGCGTGACGTGTGCAAGCGGTTCGAAGCCGCCCTGGCCGTCAATGCGTTGAGCGACGTCGATCTGGTGGTGCGCCGCGGCGAATGGCTATCGATCACCGGACCGTCCGGCTCGGGCAAGTCAACGTTGTTGAACATCCTCGGTTGTCTCGACCAACCCACGAGCGGAAGCTACCGTCTCGATGGTATCGAGACCACGATGCTCGGCGAAAACCAGCGCGCCGGGCTGCGCAGCCGACATATCGGTTTCATCTTCCAGGCCTTTCACCTGCTGCCATACCGCAGCGTCGTCGAGAACGTGATGCTGGCGGAAATCTACCGCAAGCAATCGGCGCGAGAGCGGTACGAGCGGGCTATGGAGAAGATACGACGCGTCGGCCTCGAGCACCGCGCCGACTTCCTGCCGTCCAGATTGTCGGGCGGCGAACGCCAGCGGGTGGCGATCGCTCGAGCGCTGTTGGGCTCGCCGAGCTTGCTGCTGTGCGACGAGCCGACTGGCAACCTCGACTCCAAGAATACTGAGTCGATTCTCAACCTGTTCAAGGACCTCAATGACGAGGGCATGACAATCATCGTCGTCACGCATGACGAGAACGTGGCGCGTCGCGGCTCGCGCAGGGTCACGATGATGGACGGTATACTCACCGCTGGAGACGATGCATCCCCACCTCACGAGGTTGCCGAGCCACAGCCGAGCTTGCCGACGGCTGACGTCCCGGCGACCCGCGTCGCAAGCTCCGGAATGACCACGCGTGACCTCTTGCTGGAGGCGGTCGCGGGCATCTTCGTCCGGCCGGCGCGCATGGCGTTGACGGTGCTCGGTATCGTGATCGGCATGTCGGCGCTGGTGGCCACCGTCGGCCTTACGCGGACAGCGGGCAACCGCATCATCAGCCAGTTTGATCAGCTGGCTGCGACGGAATTGTTCATCTCCGCCCGGCCCGGAACAGTCTCAGGGATGATCGATCCGCGCGCCATTCCGTGGGACGCGCCGGAGCGCCTGGCCAGGTTGAACGGTGTGGTGGCCGCCGGAGTCCTGAGCGACGTCAACGTGCACGACGCCCTGGTCAGGTCTTCGCCTGCGGTGGATCCCGTCAACCCGACGGCATTCCGCATTGCCGTGCGCGCCGCATCGCCGGATCTCTTTCGCGCCGTACGCGCCGTCCTGGCCTCGGGACGGTATCCTGACGAGGGGCATTCTGCACGCGGCGACCGCGTCGCCATCCTCGGTCCTGATGCCGCGCGGCGCCTGGGCATCGATACCGTCGAGCGCGTGCCGGCGATCTATATCGGCGACCAGCTGTTCCTCGTCGTGGGCGTCCTGCGCGACGTCGTCCGCAAGCCCGAGCTGCTTGGCTCAGCCATCATTCCGACCGGTACGGCTCAACAGCACTTCCATCTGTTGGGACCAGACACGGTCGTTGTCGAGACCAAGATCGGTGCCGCTTCGCTGATCGCGTCCCAGGCGCAGATCGCCCTGCGGCCGGACGACCCGCGCACTCTTCGCGTGCAAGTGCCGCAGGAGCCCCGCCGGGTCCGCGACGAAGTGCAGACCGATCTCAATATCATGTTCTTGCTGCTCGGCGGGCTGTCGCTTGCCGTGGGAGCCCTTGGAATTGCGAACATCACGCTGGTGGGAGTGATGGAGCGAACCGGCGAGATCGGGTTGCGCCGGGCCATTGGTGCGACCCGCCGCCACATCGCGGCACAGTTCCTGCTGGAGAGCGCATCCATGGGCACAGTGGGCGGGCTGCTCGGGTCCAGCGTCGGCGTGCTGATCGTGGTCGGCGTATCGGCGTACCAGGTTTGGACCCCAGTGCTCGATCCACTCGCGCCGCTCCTCGCGCCCGTGCTGGGCGGCACGATCGGTCTGCTGTCCGGCGTCTACCCCGCATGGCGTGCCGCCCGACTCGAGCCCGCTGAGGCGGTCCGCGCCTAGGCGCGAATCACTCCGTTAGCGGCCCGGTCCCGCTTGTGGATAGCGGACGTCGGTCGTGTTGCGCTCCGATCATTCCTGTATACGGAATTCGCTGGCTGCGTCGCCGATTCGGTTGCGCGCTTCCGGCGCGAGGAGGTGTGCCGCGTGCTGCGCGTAATCTCAACAGAGCGGGAGCTATATCCTGTCGCGGGCCTCTGCCATGGGTACACTGCCTCTCCGCCTCGGGCGGAGCCCGGCATGGCTCTGCCTCGCCGCATTGTTGGCGCCGTACTGCGCCGCGGCGCAAGGAACTGAGGAAATGACGCGCTTGCAGCGTGCGCTCCGCGAAATGCAGGAGCAGAACCGCGAATTGGCTCGTCGTCTCGACACCCTCGAGAGCGCGGCAGCAGCGCAGCGCACGGCACCGAAGGTGGGCGACACAAGCCACGAGCCTTCGGCTGCTCGATGGTCGCCGACGGTCAGGTCTCGACGTACCCCGGCCCCCAAGGATACGTGGGAGATCGAAACGGAGCGATCGCTCGACGTGCGGGTGAAGGATCTGGAGGTCGGCCAAGGGGCACAAGAGCACGCGACGCGCCAGATCATCCAGGACACCCTCGCCAAGAACGGACCCAAGATTAACAGTCTTCTGTCTCTCAGCGGCGTGCTGGAATTCAATCTCTCGCAATCACGCGATTTCGCGCCCGAAATCAACGCCTTGTATCCCTTTGGCAGGCCCGGCGCCGCCAAGGATACCTTGGTGCTCGGAACGGTGGAACTCGACTTCGATATCAAGGCCAGTGATTGGCTAACGGGCGCTGTGGTCGTTTCCTACGACAATGGCTCCACGAAGTTTCTGACCGCTACCGGAACCAGCGCAAGCGTCGATCGCTTCTCGCTCGACCGCGCTCATGTCACCGTGGGCGATCTGATGCAGTTCCCGATCGCAGCCCGGTTTGGATTCGAGGTTCAACATTTCGGCACCTCGACCGGCGTCGCGCGCCTGGATACGCTTTCGCTCACCACCCCATTGACGACTGCGGTGTTCGAAAATCGGCAGACTGCCGGAGGTCTCGAGTTCGCTCTGCCGACCCCGCCGCGCGGACCACTACCTGCCCCGGTCGTCGAGCCGCCCGTTCAGCCCTTGTTCTTGGCACCATTGGTGAAGCACATGGCGGGCCGGTTGGGCTATATCCCGGTAGCGGGGCCTGTCGCCCCGTTGACGCCGGTAAGGCCGCTTGCAGACCTGCCTCCCTTGTACGGCTCCTTCATGCTCTACAAAGGGAGCGAGGAATTCGGGGCCGACCGCACGCGCATTCAAGACTTCAATGCCAGCGTCGGCTTCCGCACGCGTGGTCATTGCGGCAGGCCGTATGAAGAGCTGAGGTCGTCCTTGATTTGTCCGTGGACCTTCGACGCCCACGTCGACTACGCCAGCAATGTGTTCGAAAGCAAATTCCTGCATACTGGCTACCTGCCATTCCTCCTGCAGATCGGATCCATTCCGGGCGTCGCCGGAAGCGTCAAGGCCAGCTTCGGACCCTTCGCCGTTGTCGGTGAAGTCAACAGTGCCATGGAGGATGCGGTCTTTGTCGACGCGCTCGGCATCCCGCGCAACATCAGGCCGGCAGCGTGGCAAGCTTCACTGGCCTACCAGTTCGGCTGGAACCCGTGGGTCAGAGAAATCGGAGCTCAAGGAGACTTCATCTCGGTGACCTATTCCGGCAGCTACGATCTTGCGGGCGCGGTGGCCTTGGTCAATGGGCTGCCGAACCGGGTCGGCTTCGTGCCGGCAACCAGGCTTGCCGTCACGGTGGGCGAGTGGGTGCTGCCGGAGTTGAAAGTGGCCGCCGAGTATTCAGCCAACTGGGACTACGCAGAGAACCGAGGCGGTACGGGCAAATTGGTGCACGGCATCTTTGGTCTGATCCAATTCAATTTCTGAGAGTTCTGCTACCTAGCAACTCAGCAACTCGATGTGCCCTCCTTGCTGCGCTGCATGAGTCCGTAGCTGGCACATAGGGTGAGTGCCGCGACGTCCGCCATGACGGTGGTGATCGGGGGTCAAGCCGACGAAGAGTGGACACCGTTCAAATGTCGCGACTGACCCTGAGCTGTCCTGAGCTAGGTGCGCCTGTTGCGACGCAGCATAGCAACTCCGTGGCTGGAAGCGCGTACGCCCAAGATGGGCGGGAACTTGCAAGACATGGATGAGGTCGGGTCCGCACTCGATAGGTGATCCCGTCGCTGGGCACGCCCGCTCGTGAACGCAGCATGTAGACTTGCGGTTTGCGTAACTTCAACGGTGGCATAAGCTCCCGGTTGGGCCCGGTGGCGGGTTGCCTGGAGACTCCATGACACGACGTGAATGTTCCCTCGAAGCGTTCTCCAAAGTCGTAGAAGCGATCTATGACTGCGCGTTGAATCCGGAGCATTGGCGCCAGACGTTGCGTCTCGTGGCCGAACTTACTGACACTTCAAAGATAGCCATTGGCGTGATGGACTATGCCCAAGAGCGGCTGGTCTACAATGTCGAGTACGGCCATGACCCAGCATATTGGCAAGTCTACTTAGCTGAATTCGCTG
>Ga0247727_10018548_pt1 | contig 10922 bp, 12 predicted proteins | sample WisWelCaveWW1625_FD_202498 | JGI IMG/M metagenome (GOLD analysis project Ga0247727, IMG submission 202498) | Biofilm microbial communities from Wishing Well Cave, Virginia, United States - WW16-25 | ecosystem: Environmental > Aquatic > Deep subsurface > Groundwater > Cave microbial mat | place...
GCGCCGAGTTGGCGCGCGCGTTGGTCGAGTTTCAGTCGTTTCATCTCCGCGATCGCGGCCAGCGATGCGGCGCAACCGAGCGGGTTGCCGAGAAACGTGCTGGTGTGAATGGCTTCGCCCTTCGATTCCGGCCAGCTATCCATCAGGTCGGCCCGGCCGACGCACGCCGACATCGGAAAGCCACCGGTCATGCCTTTGCCGAGACAGACGACATCCGGCACGACGCCCCAGTGTTCGCAGGCAAACCACCGGCCCGTGCGGCAGAAGCCGGTATAGATTTCGTCGAAGATGAGCACGAGTTTGTGCCGGTCACAGAACCTTCGCAATGCCGGCAGGAAATCGTCGGGCGGAACGACGATGCCGCCGCGGCCTTGAATCGGCTCAACGATGACCGCGCCGCAACCGGCAGCGGAACGTGGCAACGTTCCAAACGGAATGCGCTTTGTGAAGTGGCCGAGCTGTTGTCGGAATGGTTCGCGGAAATCGTTGCGCGCCGTGGTGTCGAGCGCGCCATAGGTCAGGCCATGATACGCGCCGGTAAAAGCGATCACACCGGGACGCTTCGTGTGGACGGCGGCGGTCTTGAGCGCCGCTTCGACGGCTTCGGCACCGGAGTTGGCGAAGATGACCCGCGCTTCGGACTTCGACCACCGGCCAAACGTGAGCGCGCACAGTTCGCGGGCGAGTTCTAGTTTGAGTTCGTTGGGATGAACATCGCCCATCGCGTGGATGAGTTGCCGGGATTGGGCGCGAATCGCGCCGGTGACGCGTGGATTCGTGTGACCCACGCCGGCCACGCCAAATGCGGCTGTGAGGTCAACGTACCGGTTGCCATCCACGTCCCAGACGTTCGCACCGGCCGCGCGTTGCCAGAATACCGGCCAGCGGGACGAGACGAAGGTGATGTTGCGCGATTCGTACCGGCGGAGCTGGCGGGCCAGCGCTCGTGAGCGCGGGCCGGGAATCCTGGTTTTGAGCAGCGGCAGTGCGTCGCCCGCCATGAGTGTCAACCGTGCGGGTAAATCCGGTGCGTGGTCTTGCCGGCTTCTTGATCGACGAGCATGACGAGGTGATGGAATCTCATCGCTTCAAAAAGTTCATCGACGCTGATCGGCTCGTAGTCGGCGGGACTTTCGTCGAACAGGACGCGCAGGTCGGTGTCGGTGCCGCGTTTGCGGGCGGGGGTGCCGCGGCGGTCGGTGATCCAGTTTTCGATTTGGTCAGCTTTGACAATGACGCGCAATGACATGGTCGGTCAGACTCCTTTGATGCCGGGGCCCCAGATGAATTTGTGCCATTGGGTTTGCAGGCGGACGGGAAGTTTGTCGGCGAGAATCCATTCAGCGAGGTCTTTGAGCGCGAGCTTCTCCCAGACCGGCGAGAACAACACCGTGCAGATGCCGGCCAGTTGCTGGTCGTACATCGTCTGCTTCGCCCAATCGTAATCCGCCCGGTCGGCAATGACGAATTTCACTTCGTCCTTCTTGTCAAGGTGCCGGATGTTGTCGTAGTGATTGCGGCCGGCCTCGCCGCTGGCCGGGCACTTCAAATCCATAATCTTCACGACGCGCGGATCGACACGCGACACGTCCACCGAGCCGCTCGTTTCCAGCAGGACGCGCTTGCCGAGGTCGCACAGACGGGCCATGAGCGGGAACACGTTCGGCTGGAGCAACGGCTCGCCGCCGGTAATCTCGACGAGCGGGCAATCGTACTCGAGCACCTTTACGATCACGTCGGAGAGGCTCATTGGTTGGCCCTCGTGGAACGAGTACGTCGTGTCGCACCACGTGCAGCGGAGATTGCACGCGGTCAACCGCACGAAGACGCACGGCAGCCCGGCGTACGAGGACTCGCCTTGCACGCTGTAAAAAATCTCGTTGATGACGAGGGTTTCGGCCACGACGAGAAACTAGCAAACGTGCGGCGCGGTTACAACGTCAGATAGCGGAGGGCTTCGAGGCGACCGTGGAACAGCAAAAGGATGAGGTTGTCCTGAAAGTCCACCTGCAACGCCGGTTCGGGCCGGTAATACTCCCACACGACCTTGCCGGTGCGCGGATTGATTCGGTCAACATAGAAATGGACCGTCGGCTCGCTCGAGGAGCCGGTCAGCATGGACATCGCACCGAACGCCGACATGTGCCGGCGGACGAAATACAGGAATTTCCCGGCAGGATAACATTCGTCGGCCAGCTTCTCCGCGCGCCAGAGGATCTGCCCCGACGCGGCATCGACACGAAGAATGACCGGCACCACCTTGTCGCGGATGCTGATTTGACTCGAATACTGCATCGATTCGGGGCCGGCCGAGGTGGTGCTGACGTACAACTTGCCGGTGCCGTCAGGCGCAAGCCCGCCGATGCCCACCGACGGCAACGTCCACTTCACGTTGCCGGTGCGCACGTCGTAGGCGCGCAACGCGCCTTTGTCGAAGAAGTACAATGTGTCGCCGGTCTCCAACCCGGGCGTTGGCGGTTCGTCGGCGTCGCCGGCAAAGTCCGACGGCGAAGAGAAGTTTTCGGCGATGGGATTCGGGAGCTTCGTGTCCCAGAGTTTGTTGTTCTTCTTGTCAAACACCGTCATCGCCGTGCCGGCGACGAGGACATCCACGGTCTTGAATGGAAACAGCGAGGGGCGCCCAGTCACGTCGCCGGTCCACGCAGCGGTGCCGTCATCGGGCACGCGGCGCAACGTCACCGTGTACTGGCTCTGATCTTCTTTGCGCGTGCCGCCGCCGCGTTGGCGCGTCATCTCGTTCAACACGTCTTCGATGGCGGCCGCTTGATTGCCGGCGGACACTTCGCCCGCCAACCCGGTGCCGGCGGCTTGCGGTTTGATCGTGGCGACCGTGACGACGTTCGGTTTAGCCAGCCGGACGTCCAAGTGAACGGCCCCGCTGCCGGAAGCGACAAGTTCGCTGCGCACTTTCTCCAGCGTGACCCGGTCGGCCATCGAATCGAAGTCGTTTTCGTTGGCCGTCGAGGGATCCGTCCAAAGCTCCGCGGGCGCGATCGGAACTTCCTGCGACGTGACTTTGCCATCGGCGAACGCCACGCGCGTCACCACCTCCAAGTCTTCTTTCGTTTGCGCGATCATGGTAAGCGCTTCGTCGCCGAAAGACGCCGACCGCATCGTGCCGTTGATCGGAATCGTGCCGGTTTGCTTGCCGGTCTGAAGATCGAACCGCGCCACCACGTCCGTCATCGCGACCCACACGTTACCGGACTGGACATGGACTTTCGATGCCATCGTCGCAAACCCGCGCCACGCCTGCGACCGGGCCAGTCGCTTCATCACCTCGGCCATTTCGGCCGGGTTGTTCGCTTTCGATTGCGCTTCTTTGACGGCGTCCGCCATTTCTTCACCCATCTCCGGCGGCGCAGACAACCCAGCCAGGCTGGCCGACCACAATTCCTTGCCGGCGGTCACATCGAACAGCCGCAGCCGGTCGCCGCTCTGCAACAACGCCGTGTGCGGACCGACAAATTTGCAGTACCCGACGACCGGGTCGATGCCGAGATCGACCGTGAACATCACCCGCGGCCGGGAGCCGACGAACAAATACCACATCCACGCGCCGAGCAATGCGAGCACGCCGCTGGTAATGGCAAAGCCGATGAGCTTGACGCGCTTGGCTTTCTTCGTCGAGACGATGCCGAGCTGTTTCTCGTAAACCGGGATGTCCATGCCTTTGCGTTCCGCTTCCCCGAGGCAATACGCCGAGCAGAAGTAGCCGTGTTGCACCAGGCAATGTTCGCAGATCGGTTTCTTGCAGTTGAAACAGAACGCCGCGAGCGGCGCGTCCGGATGGCGGAAGCAGGATGTCGGCATCGCGGACTCTTCCCCGGCGGTGTCCGAAGCCGGCATTTGCTTTGCGATAATTTGATTGGCCAACTCCGTTCCATCGGCGCCGCAGGTCGGGCAAGCGACCGAGCCGTCGAGCTTGCCGTCCACCGGTTCGCACTCCAGCTCGTACGGGACGTTGCAACTGCACTCGATCAGGATTTTCATCGTCCGGCCCTTGGATTGAGCAGCACGACGCCGGTCGGCAACGGCAGATCGCGCGTTGCGTGAATGTCGCTCGTCTCGACGTGACCATCGCAGAACAAAATGTTGCCGCCGAAGCGGCGGTGATTGCGGCCGGGCGGATCGCCGTCCGCCGAAAAGATGATCTCGCCCTGCAACTTCGCGCGCGTGTCCACTTGCCGGTCGGACATCAGCGCTTCACCGGCACTTTCGCCGGCCCGGCGGCCCATGTAGTACGCATAACTGATCGTGTTTTGGCGATCCTTTGTGCCCGGACAAACAAACGTCGCAGCATCCGTAGTGTAACGCGGCACGAGCAAGCTCAACGGTTCCTCGGCGGTCGCCGCGGCCGGCAGGGCGGGGAAGGCGTTGTGGTTCTCCTGCGCGTACAATTTCAGCGCCATGTGAATCATCTGGAGGTTGCGAACGCAGGCTGTCTTCTGTCGTTCCTGATAGAACTTCGCGCCGGGACTGTACATGGCGACGTACATGATGCACATCAACGCCAGCACCACGAGCATCTCGATCAACGTGAATCCGTCTCGCCTCATCGCGTCGCCGCCGGCAACGGAAACACCAGGTCACCCTGCGGCGTGTCGCCAGAATAAACAATCTCGCCGTTATTGTCCACGCCATCGGGACCAACACTCCACACGAGGCCGCGTTCCTTCGACACGTGCATCGGCTCGTCGGAAAATGGGTCTATTCCCGGCGTAGGCCGCAACGCCGCCGCCTCGGCCTCGATGCGGCGCTGGCTGATGAGCGCGGCCGGGATTTGGTCGAGCGACAGATGTAGCACAATCAACCCGCGCACGTTCGGCTCCTTCCGGAGATCGAACGGCTCCCGCAGCGCGCGTTCGAGCGCAGACTCGATCGGTTGACGTTGGGTCCACGAGCGCAACGCGTTGTCGCGGGCCATCGCAAAAAGTTTCTCCATCACATTACCAGTTTCTTCAACGATGTAGCTGTTGGACCCGGTCAACAAATTGCGGATCGTGCTGCTCGGTTGGCCGCCGGTAACGGCCATGACGATGGCGTCGAAGTTTGGGCGACCGGCGGCGTCGAGCAGCCAAAGCCCGACCGACGCGTGTTCCACGTCGAGTGACCGGAGTAGCGCGCCGTGGTCGAGCGCGTAGGGCGCGAGATCTTGCGTAACCGGCACATGCCGCCCGAGATCGTACCCGATGTGTTTGATGGCGATACCCATGTTGTACGCGCGAAGCGGTCCGCCGCCGCGCATCACGAAATCACCAAGCTTCACGATGCCGGCCACGCCTGCCCCGCTCCGAGCGGGGTCGCCCGTGCCGGCACGTTTGATTTGCAGCGACTTGAGCCGCGCGAGTTCCCGGAGGGAATCGAGGTAGGCGAGCGAGGACTCGGGGTTCTCGTACGCCGGCAACACGCAATTGGTATTCGCGAGGCCGTCATCGAGCGCGGCAAGGGCGCCGGCATTGCGGTCGAGATATTTGATGAGCCGGTCGTCGTTGGTCCACGGGCCGGTCCAGACGCCCGTGAGCAACGTATTGAACTCGGCGTCGCGCGGCGGCGCTTCGAGCAAGGTCATCGCGCGAACGAAATCGTCGAAGGCGTTGCGAGGAGAAACCGGTGCCGGCTTCGGCGGTTGTGCCGGCTGCTTGAAGTAGAGGATGGCGGCGAGGAGGACAACGAGCGCGGCGAGGAGGGCGACCGGAGATTTACTCAGGTTCGACATTGCAAGGCTTGCCGGTGTGGGCGGATTTGTAGAGGGCGTCCATGAGCAGGGATTGCCGGAGTCCCCAAATCGGCGGGCAGGGCGTCTCGGCCCGGCCACGGATGCAATCAGCGAGGTTCTCGTGCATCGTGGGGACGGGTTTGACGGCGGGATACCGGATGAGTTTGCCTTTGGCGTCCCAGTGTTCGAGCCGGCCGCCGTAGAAACTGGTGCGGACGGAGCCGGTGGTGGTGGAGACGTAGATGCCGTCTTCGAAGCGGACGTCGTCGCCGTTGGAGGTGGCCGTGCCGAACGCGCCGTTCTCGTAGCGAAGGATGGCGGCGGTGTTGATGTCCACGCGCGCGCCGCGGTTGTCCACAAGGGCGAAGACCTGCCGGGCGCGGAGGTTGGGGAGGTAGAGCATCGCGTTGAAGAGATGGGCGCCGCTGTCGTAGGCGAAGCCGCCGCCGGAAAGCTTCGGGTCTTGCCGCCAAGTGCCGCGCTGGTTGCGATTCCAGTTTTGCGTGATATAGCCGTCCACGGCAACGACGTTGCCGAGGTTGCCGCGCGCGAACTGGTCACGGACGTAGGCAAACTCGGGCGTGAACGCTTGGGGAAACGCGATGCTCAGGACGCGCCGTTTGCGTTTGGCGTGGGCGATGAGTTTGCGGGCGTCGGCCGTGGACGTGACCATCGGCTTTTCGAGCAACACATGGCAACCGGCATGGAGTGCGGTCGTTGTCTGGTCGAAGTGTTGCGTGTGCGGCGTGACGATGGTGACCGCGTCGAGTTCGACAGTCGCGAGCATCTTCCGGTAATCAGCGAATACCGGTGGCTTCTGGTCGACGGGGTCGAAGACCTCGCGTTGATAGCGCGCGAGCATCTCGGCGCTGGGATCGCAGAGCGCGGCGACGCGGGTGCCGGAAAGTTTCGTCCACTCTTTGCCGTGGTACCGGCTCATCGAGCCGCAGCCGATGATGCCAACGCGGATGGTTTTCATGGGGCGCGACAGTAACGAATCGCGCCGCGCGGTGGAAGATTATTTAGCGTCGGCGTTTGCGCAACGCGAGCAGGCCGAAGCCGGCCAGCGCGACGAGGCCGGCGGTGGACGGTTCCGGCACGATCTGGCCAATGTAGGCGTCGGTCCAGATGTTAACGTCGAGCTCGTTCTGGAGCGCCATGTCGGCCTTGCCGTTGATGGCCGGCACGACGCTGCCGAGGTTGCCGCGCGCCGGGTCGCCGAGCGCGCTGAGGTTAAGGAAGACCTCGAAGGATAGGAGGAGATCGGAACCGGCCGTGATCTGGAAGTCGGACAGAACGCGGCCGTAGTCGGCGTTGATGTTGACGCTGGCACCGTTGAAGTAGCGGACGGTGTCCGGGGTGAGGATGGTGACGTCTTGACCGGCGTTGAGTTTACTGAAGCCGCCGATAATGCTGAATTGGTAGAGATAATCAACCTGCACGCTGCCGAGGCCGCCGTCGCCGCCGGAAAAACTTCCGTCACCGTCGCCGAAGGGCGACGCAAGACTGGAGGGCGAGAAGGCGGCAGTCGAGGCGCCGAATTTCCCCACCAGACGCGCGACGACGAACTCGACCGGATTCATAACGCCGCCGAGAGCGAGGATTTGGTCGCCGGCGAGCCACGATGTGCCGTTAAAGAGAGGGTCGCTGGCCGAAAGCGTGAAGCCGGTGCTGTACGTGTCGAAGCCGTAGTCGCCGGCACCACGAATGTAGGTGCCGAGGCTCAGCGAATTTCCGTGGAGTGTCCAGCCGTCGGTGGCCGGGTTTCCGGTGAAGGTAATCGCGGAGGCAGAAACCGTGGCGACAGCGAGCAGCGCAGCGACAAAACCCAGAGAGCGAAGTCTGTTCATACCCTAATCCCTTTCGTTCGTGTGAACGCCTATGACGACCCGCGACCGAACTGCAAGCCAGAGAGTAGCGAAGCTGCGTGGCGATTGTCAACCGAAAGAATCTCGCGCCGCGCCCGGCCCACGCCGCGTACCGGGTCGTGTTCGGTCGCCGCCTTGACAAGGTTGTGCAATCTTGTTAGGTAGATTGTGAAATTTGTAACAAGGGTCGCGATCAACATTCATGGGGGAGGCGATGAAAGACGCGTATCTGAGTCAGTACCTGTTCGTTGCCGTCTTTCTGGCGGTGGCGATTGCCTTTCCGTTGGCGCCGCTGATTCTCGCCCGGCTGCTCGCTCCGCGACGCCCGGCCCAGGTGAAGAATGACATCTACGAGTGCGGCCTCACGTCGAAAGGCGACGCGTGGGTGCAGTTTCGCGTCGGCTATTACATCTACGCGCTGGTCTACGTCATCTTCGCGGTCGAAGCCGTCTTCCTCTATCCGTGGGCCGTCGCGTTTGCCGGGCTGAGCTTCGGCGCATTCATCGCGATGATGGTGTTTGTGTTGCTCCTCGTCGAGGGACTCGTGTACGCGTGGGCGAAAGGCGCGCTCGACTGGAAATAAGCCATGGCTTACGACGAGGGACTGAAGAGCGAACTTCAAAAGCACGGCATCTTCGTATTGCCGGTCGAGCAGCTTTACAATTGGGGCCGCAAGAACTCGATTTGGCCGCTGCAGTTCGGTCTGGCTTGTTGCGCCATCGAAATGATCGCCAGCGCGGCGTCCCGGTATGACTTGGCGCGCTTTGGTGCGGAAGTGTTTCGCGCGACGCCCCGGCAAGCGGACTTGATGATTGTGGCCGGCACGGTCACCAAGAAAATGGCGCCGCAAGTTGTCCGCCTTTACAACCAAATGCCGGAACCGAAGTACTGCATCGCGATGGGCGCGTGCGCGATTTCCGGCGGACCGTTCAAGGACGGCTACAACGTCCTCAAAGGCATCGACCGTTACATACCGGTGGACGTGCACATCCCCGGTTGCCCGCCGCGACCGGAGGCATTGATTCATGCGATCATGACGTTGCAGCGCAAGATTGCCGGGCAGGATTTGGAAGCCGGTCGCCGGCCGCGCTGGTACGACCCGAATGCCACGTCGGAGTATCCGATCCCGGCGTATGGCGAACACGATTTGCAGCCGCCGGCCAACCGCGAACTCTGGCAGCCCCCCCGCGACTACCGGGATGTGACGCTGGATGAGGTAAAACCGGCCTGATGGAACCCATCGAGAAAATCAAAGAGGCGCTGACCCAAGCCGTGCCGGGCGCGCAGATCGAGATCGTCAACTCGACTCCCGCGGCCGCGCAGCCGGCCTTGCTTGTCGACCGGGAACATATCTACGTCGTGGCGAAGACACTGAAGGAAGACGCCCGGTTTCAGTTCGACTTCTGTTCGTGCGTGACCGGCGTGGATTACTCGAAGCTTGGTGTGATTGAGGTTGTGTACCACTTGTACTCGGTCGCGCAGAAGCATGGGCCGGTCATTCTCAAAGTCCGGGCGCCGCGCGAACTGGAGCAATGCCGGGTGCCGTCGTTGACGCCGGTCTGGCGCGGCTGCGAGTTTCAGGAACGCGAGGCGTACGATTTGTACGGCATGAAGTTCGACGGCCATCCGGATCTGCGACGCATCCTGATGTGGGACGAGTTCACTGATTATCCGATGCGCAAGGACTACGTCCCGCCGGCAGATTACGAGTGGGAGCCGACGCCGCACGACGACACGTTGACGCGCGCGATTTCGGAGAATGCAGCGATGCCGCCCAGCGCCGCCGCCGAATTGGAGCGCGCGAAGAAGAAATGATCCAGCCGATCACAGATTCGAAGCCGGCCGGCATGATCGAGACGCAAACGATCGAGGTCTCGATCGGCCCGCAACATCCGAGCACGCACGGCGTGTTCCGGATGGATTGTGTGTTGGATGGCGAGAACGTCGTGGCGCTGAAGCCGGTCATGGGCTACCTGCACCGCAATCACGAGCAACTCGCCGAGCGCATGGCGTGGCTCGGCTCCATGCCGTACACCGACCGACTCGATTATTTCAATTCGATGTCGAACAACTGGGCGTACGCGCTTGCCGTCGAGAAGTTGGCCGGCATCAAAGTCCCCGAACGCGCCGAATACATTCGCGTCATCGTGAGCGAGCTGTCGCGCATTCTAAATCATTCGTGCGTCATCGGCTTCATGCTGCAAGATCTCGGCGCATGGGGCACGCCGTTGCTGTACGCGTTCCGGGAACGCGAACGCATTCTCGATTTGTTCGAAGCGCTGAGCGGTTCGCGGATGATGTGCAATTACATGCGTTTCGGCGGCGCGCGTGTGGATATGACCGAGGCGATGCTGGCGCAGGCGCGGGACATCGTCGCGAAGTTTCCGCGGTTTCTGGATGATTTTGAGAAGTTGCTGACGAACAACGAAGTGTTGCTCGCACGCTGCCAGAAGGTCGGCATTCTGACGAAGGAACTCGCCATCAACGCCAGCATCTCCGGTCCGATGGCGCGCGCCAGCGGCGTCGAGTACGACGTCCGCAAGGTCGACAAGTACGGTGTTTATGGCCGGATGGATTTCCGCGTGCCGGTGGGCGAGGTCGGCGACGTGTACGACCGGTATTACATTCGCGTGCTGGAGATGCGCGAGAGCATCAAGATTTTGGAGCAGGCGTTGCGCGACATACCGGCAGGGCCATTCGTCGCGCCCGAGGTGAAACTCCGTAATTTCAAGATACCGGCGGGCGATGGTTACGGTCGCATTGAAGCGCCAAAAGGCGAACTCGGTTTCTATCTCGTGTCCGACGAGACCGGCAAGATGCCGTACCGGTATCACGTCCGGCCGCCGAGTTTCATCAACCTCACCATTCTCGAAGACATGTGTCTCGGCCACAAAGTTGCCGATGTCGTCATCATTCTCGGCAGCGTCGACATCGTGCTGGGGGAGGTGGACCGGTAATGGGCTTTTTCGGCAAAGGTTTGTTAGAAGGGATGGCGGTCACCGCCCGCAATTTCGTCGGCAGCTATTTCGATGGTGGCCGGAAAGAAAAGCTCGTCACGTATCAGTACCCCGAGGAACGCATGGCGTTGCCGGAGAACTCGCGCACATTTCCATTCCTCGTGTTCGACAGCGGCAAGGATCCCGCCGGCACGATGCGGTGCGTCGCCTGCAAGATTTGCGAGGTCGAATGTCCGCCGCAGTGCATTTACATCGTCATGGATCGCGACGAGAAGGGCAAACCGCAGCAGCGACCGAAGGTGTTCGACATCGACATCAGCGTCTGTATGCAGTGCCAGATTTGCGTCGAAGTCTGTC
>Ga0247727_10018549_pt1 | contig 10921 bp, 7 predicted proteins | sample WisWelCaveWW1625_FD_202498 | JGI IMG/M metagenome (GOLD analysis project Ga0247727, IMG submission 202498) | Biofilm microbial communities from Wishing Well Cave, Virginia, United States - WW16-25 | ecosystem: Environmental > Aquatic > Deep subsurface > Groundwater > Cave microbial mat | place...
TGCCGGAGAGCTATTACTCCGCCCTGGCGGAAAATTACCGCGCGCGGCGCGACCGCACGCTGGCCATTCTGGAATCGGCGGGCTTCCGCTGCTCGAAGCCCGCAGGGGCGTACTACATCATGACCGATATATCCGGCTTTGGTTTTCCCGACGACGTCGCCTTCACGCGCCACCTGATCGAAAAAATCGGCGTGGCCGGCGTGCCCGGGTCGAGTTTCTACAACCACCCCGCCGACGGCGCGCAGCAATTGCGGTTCTGTTTTTGCAAGAAGGATTCCACCCTGGCGCAGGCGGAAGAGCGCTTAGCGAAATTGCGCTGAGCCCGGTGTGCTAGAATTCGCCCGCGAATTCCGAGGAGTGAGGAATGGAACTCGACTTGGTGAAAATGGGAACCCGGGTGGGATCGAGCGCCGATGGCGAGGCCTTCAACATCGGCGCCAGCCGCACGCGCACGTTTCTGCTGGTGATGCATATCACCGACCAGGTCGAGCAGGAGTCCATGGACGTGAGCGTCTTCGGCTCCGCAAACGGCCAGACCTGGGACGCCAAGCCCATCCTGAAGTTGCCGCAACAGTTCTATCGCGGCGAGACCCGCGCCGTCCTCGACCTCACCACGCGCCCGCAGGTGCAGTTCATCCGCGCGCACTGGGAGCTGAACCGCTGGGGCCGCGTCGCTCCTACGCCGATGTTCGTCTTCGGCCTGCGGGCCAAAGAGGTCGCAGCCATGCCCTCAACTGCCGCCGCAGGACACACCGTAGGAAAAACCTGAATCGGCCCTTCCAGGCAGCTCACCTTGGCCAATCTTAATTGCCTGTATGAAAGATGATCTTTCCCCATCCGGCATTGGAGTGACCGGGAGGCGCACCCCCCCGCGAGAGGCAATGCTAGTGCGAGGGGCAGTTTGCTGTAATGTTCACGGGAAGAAAGGGGTAGGAAGCAACGGTCGGTTGCCCTGTGGTGGTAGCCTCCTACCCCGCGAGTGGTCGTTCTAAGGATATAGACGATAATTCGCAGGAAATGTTTCGTCGCGGGGCGAAGAATCTTTCTGACCGCGGAATTGCCCCGGACAATGACTAGCCGATTTTGGTTCAACGACTTACGAGCCGCCTGGCGCCCCCTGCCTGCCCCCCTCGAACCACCCCGAGAAACAACGTGAATCCAGATCGTCGCGCAAGCATCTGTTTTCCGTGGCGGCCCTGACCGATCACGGGAATGCTATGGCTACGACTGCCTGCTCCATCTGCCAGCGCGCCACACCGCCTGACACACTCGCCCAAGCCCATTCCTACGCCTTCTGGAGGCGGGCTGATGGCGCGTGTCCGGCATGCTTGCAGCAGTCACTTCTGCGAACCCTGTTAGAGAGCGGCGAGGCCGCGCTACACGAAAGCATCCAGCGCGTCTGGCCGCTGGACGCAGAAGCGGCGTTTGGCGCGCTGCCTACGCTGCTGCGTTTGCACGCCGACCCGCGCTTTGCCGGCCGCGGCGTAACGATTGCGCTGCTGGATTCCGGGTTCTATCCCCATGCAGATTTAGTCCGCCCCATGAATCGCATCCGCGCCTGGGCTGACGCCACCGTGGAGCACGTGCCCTATCTGCTGTTTTCGCGGGAACACGAACCGCGCTGGCCGGGATGGAATGCCTCGGCGGAATCGCAATGGCATGGCACGATGACCAGCGTGGTCGCGGCGGGGAACGGGTTCCTGAGCCATGGACTGTATCGCGGGCTGGCCAGCGAGGCGCAACTGGTCCTCATCCAGGTGCGCGACGCGGAAGGACACATCTCCAGCGAATCCATCGCACGGGCGCTGGCGTGGCTGAAAAAGGTGGGCCCTGCCCTGGGCGTACGCGTGGTCAGCATGTCGGTGAGCGGCGACCCCGTCGAACACCTGGGTGGAAACCCCGTGGATGCTGCCGCCGAAGCCCTCATTGATTCCGGCGTAAGCCTTGTCGCCGCAGCAGGCAACAGCGGCGAGCGGCAGTTGATTCCCCCTGCGACTTCGCCGCGCGTGCTGACCATCGGCGGCATAGACGACCACAGCTCGTTCTCGCACGAAGAGATTCGGCTCTGGCACAGCAACTACGGCCAATCCGCGGAGGGATTGCCCAAGCCGGAACTGGTGGCGCCCAGCCTGTGGGTGGCTGCTCCGGTTTTGCCCGGCACGAGCGTGGGACGCGAAGCTGCGGAGTTGTTTGCCCGGCGCGCGCGCGGCGACAGCAGCGGCGGCTCGCGCATTTCCGAAATGCGCCTGATTACCCCGCATTATCAGCACGCCGAAGGCACCAGTTTTGCCGCCCCCATCGTCGCCAGCGCGGTGGCGTGCATGTTGGAAGCGAATTCCTCGCTCACGCCGGTGCTGGTGCGCGACGTCCTGCGGGCCACGGCGCACCCCGTGCCGGGCGCCTCGGTCGAGCGCCAGGGCGCGGGCGCGCTCGACGCCGGACGCGCTGTGGCTGGCGCGATGGCCGAACGCCACACCGGTGCCGCCGGTTTTCGCTCTCCTGAAATCACGCCGGGCGGCATGCGCTTCGCTCTGCACGATCACGATGCCCGCAGTGTCTCCGTACTCGGCAGTTGGGATGCCTGGCAATCGCCCGGCCTCGCCGCGGCGCGCACCGAAGACGGCGTCTGGCAGACAGCTTCCATGAAACTTGCTCCGGGCAATTACACCTACAAGTTCCTTCTCGATGGCACCCGCTGGCTCGACGACCCCGCCAACCCTGCCAAGGCCCATGACGGTCTGGGCGGACTGAATTCAGTTTTTCGCGTGGCTAGGCGTTGACCCCGGGACTTGGAACTCAGAAACCAGAAATCATTTCTCCTCATGGTCTGAAACTTTAGCTAGAATTGCGCGGCCATGGCGAAACTGACGTTTCTAGGCGCGGCGGGCTGCGTAACCGGCTCGAAATTTCTGGTCGAGGCCAGCGGCAAGCGATTGCTGGTGGATGCGGGACTCTTTCAGGGCAACCGGGAGCTGCGCCAGCGCAATTGGGACGCGCTACCAGTGGACCCGGCCACGATTGACTGCGTGGTCCTAACCCACGCGCACATTGACCACACCGGTTATCTGCCGCGCCTGGTCCACGCCGGCTTCCGCGGCCCGATTTATGCCAATGCAGCCACGCGCGATCTCTGCACCGTCCTGCTTCCCGATTCCGCCCGGCTCCAGGAAGAAGACGCCGAGCACGCCGCCTACAAGGGCTACAGCAAGCACAAGACGCCGCTGCCGCTCTATACGGTTGAAGAGGCGCAGCAAGCCCTTTCGCAGTTCCACGTGCTTCCTGCCGGCGAACCCTTCCGCGTCAACTCGGAGTTCACGATGCGCCAGAGCGGGGCCGGCCACATCCTGGGCTCGAGTTCCATCCACCTCACGGTAACGGAAAACGGCCGCGCACAGACTATTCTCTTTTCCGGCGACATCGGCCGCTATGACCAGCCCATCTTGCACGACCCGGAGCCGCCGCCCGCGGCCGACTTCCTGCTGTGCGAGTCCACCTACGGCGACCGCGAGCATCCCACGGGAGATCCGCACGAGGCCCTGGCCGACGCGGTGACCGGCATCACCAAGCGCGGCGGCTCGCTGGTGATTCCGGCGTTCGCCGTGGGCCGCACGCAGACGATGCTCTATGTGCTGCGCCAGCTCGAAGACTGGCAGCGCATCCCCGCGCTGCCGGTGTACGTGGACAGCCCGATGGCCATCCATGTGACCGAGTACTACCTGCGCCATCGCAGCGAGCACGACCGCGAATTCGTGCGCGACGCCAAAAACGGCGACGCACTCAGCACGCGCCAGCTTCGAGTCACGCGCTCGGTCGAAGAGTCCAAACAAATCAACAAGGTCAACGACCCCTGCGTGATTATCTCCGCCAGCGGCATGGCCACGGGAGGGCGCGTGCTGCATCATCTGGCGCGGCGGCTTCCGGACTCGCGCAACGCCGTCCTGCTGGCGGGATTCCAGGCGGAAGGCAGCCGCGGCCGCAATCTCCTGGAAGGGGCCAAACAGCTGCGCATCCATGGCGAAGATGTCCCCGTCAAGGCCGAGGTCGTGCACCTGAACCAGTATTCCGCGCACGCGGGAAGGAGCGAGCTGCTGCGCTGGCTCGGCGCGATGCCCGCGCCGCCCAAGAAAACTTTTCTTGTGCACGGCGAGCCTTCCGGCGCGCGTGGTCTCTGCGACGCCGTCGCGGAGAAACTGCGCTGGCAGGGAGTACAAATCGCGGAGTATCGGCAGACCGTTGAACTGCCTTGATTCCCCGAAGCCATCTCTCTCGGCGGCTTCCCATCCCGCAATCCCGGGCAATCCGGCCTTGCTTTCCGGGCGCCGGTGCTATACTCGGGCCAATCGGGTGATGTCTGGAGGCGCGGATGAAGCGGCGTGCCGCCCTGATCTGCTGCGCACTGGCGGGCCTTTTCCTGCCTGATGGGTCCCGGGCGCAGAGAAGGCCAGAAGGGGCGTCCAGCCCTGCCCCGCGGACATTTCTGGTTCGCGGCTATCTGCGCCTGTACCTCACGGAACGTCCCGTGGAAAACTTCCGCGTGAGTTTGAAGCGCTTCACCGGGGAAGAGCTGTTCACCGTCTTCACCCGCAACAATGGGGAGTTCGAATTCGGCGCAGTGCCCGGCGGCAGCTATGTCCTCGTGGTGGACGAGTCGGGCTACGAGCCTGTCCGCGATAATCTGGAGGTGGCCGGCGGCTCGCGCATGGGTATCGTCCTCTACCTGCGCCCGCTGGGGACGCCGGCGCCGGAGCCGGGCGGAGCCGTATCCGCCCGCGAGCTGGCCCTGCCGCAGAAGGCGCGCGAGGCTTTCCGCAAGGGGCTGGACAAACTTTACGCCCGGCGCGATATCGCTGGGAGCATTCCGCACTTTGAAAAAATCCTGGCCCTCCAGCCGGACTTCTTCGAGGCCCTTCATCACCTCGGCGTGGCGCAATCGGAACTGAAACGCGACGCGGAAGCCGAAGCCAGCCTGCAAAAGTGCGTAACCCTGAGCGAAGGCAAGTATGCCCCGGCACAATTCGCCCTGGCCGGGCTGATGTCCAATTCCGGGCGATTTGCAGAAGCCCTGGCGCTGTTGCGCGCCGGGCAAGCGAACGACACGGAGGCTTGGCAAGGCCATTTCGAGATGGCGCGGGCGTTGATGGGACTGAACCGCACTGACGAAGCCGAACACGCCGCCCTGCGAGCGCGCGGCAAGAATGCCAATTTTGCTCCGGTCTACCTCATCCTGGCCAATATCCACATGCGCAGACGAGACAGCGTTTCGTTGCTGGGCGACCTCGAGGAATACCTGCGCCTGGCGCCCGACGGCCCCATGAGCCAGTCCGCGCGCGAGATGCGCGCTAGCCTGCTCCGCGAGCATGCCACCGTAAATCCCGGCGCTGTGGCCGCAGTCAAACCGCCAAAGCCTTAGTGGCTCCCCGAACTCGGCGGCCAAGTCCCGGCCAAATACGTCGTGCAGCATCCCTGCATAGGGCCGGAACGATCGTCGGTAAGTGCAGTAAGTCTACGGCTTATCAGGAGGAGCAACAGCCAGTCCAAACCAAAACGCATATACACTCCGCCTCGCGATCACCCCTGGAGACGGCCGTGGAAGCGGACAATTCTACTTTGCCTTGACATGCCGCCAGGGATAGCGCCGGATGTGGATCAATCGTGGTTTTCGGGAGGAATGGACGGAGGTTTGACCTCCGAGCGCGTTTCCACGTTGAACTTCTTGTAGTTGCTGAAGCGCATCACGAGGTTTCTTTTCATTCCGGCGACCAGGAACAGCCGCGCCGTAAGGTTGATTTCAGCATACAGCGGCAGCCACACTTCGTTGCGCACCATCTCCTGCTCGAAGACTAGCGCGGAACCCTGCTGCACGGAGGCCACCAGCCCCCCGGCCATCTTGAACGAGTCGAGCAGGCGGGCCTCCAGCCGCGCCACTTGTTTGGCCTGTTCGTCTATCCACACCACTCCTGCAAGTTTCTGGATCAGGGATTCGGCGCGGTTGCGGGCCTTGTAGCCCGTGCGGGGCTCGAACTCAAAGACGACGACTTCACGCCCGCGGAAGCGCTCGCGCCGCGGATGCACAAATTGTGACAGCCGCAGGAACAGCGCCACGGTCACGTCGCTGTCATCGTCGCGGCCGGTATTCGACGTCGCGCCGGGTGCCTGCCCCTGGCGGGCGAGTCGCGCTGCGCGTTTCTCCCGGCGCTCCTCGTGCTCGCGGATGAGTTTTTCGACGCGCGCATCTTCTTTGCGGGCCTCGGCAGGTTCCAGCGGGCGGCCGCCGTTCGCCACCAGTTTGCGGATAGCGTGACCGTCCAGATAAAACACCTCAAAAGTTTTCTCAAACTTTTGTTTCAACCGCCCCATTCCATCCACCTCGACCTGTGTCTCCGTCATCGTGTACGTGTAGTTCTCCACCACGGCTTCAAGGGCCATCTGGTTCTGGAATATTGAATCGAGCAGGGTGGGGATCTCGGGGAGGGGCGACGCGGCGCGCTGCGGAAAATCAAACAGCGCATCCGGCAGGGCCAGATTGTGGGTCACTTGCAATACACGGACTTCGAATGCCTCGCCCCCGCGGTGGATCTCGATGTGGTGCGGCTCCATCACGCCGTCCACGCGCCGGTAATCGCCAAACAAAACTGTCTCCGTGCCGGAGCCGCGCTCACTTTCCTCGCGGAGGATGAGATGGGTCTCGGCATCAAAAGCGATGCGGCGTTGCAGGCCCGTGCGTGTGATGAACTCGAGCACGAAAGCCGGCCGGCCGGCGAGAGTCTTGCGCCCGGCGAGACGCGCCCGAGACTTCTGTTTCTTCCAGGTGAGGAACCGGTCGTTGCGGTAGGTGGCCCAGGCCCTTGCGCGTGCAGGTTCCTGCCCGGTCAGCGTCTGCAAGCTGCCGTCGGGAAGCTCGCGCCACGCGGAGCGTCCATTGAACGCCTCGGTTGTCCGCGCGCCACCTCCGCTTCCCTGCGCCGCCGGCCAGCGCGTCTCTTCGTAAAAATGCGCCGGCCTCTTGAATTGCCACACAAATTCGCCCGCTGGCGCCTCCGCCTGGCCGCTGCGAGTTATCGCGCCTAGGTACCGCGTGCTAGCGATGCCACGCAGCGCGTTTGTGCCCCCCACGGCCTTCACATGCCGCCGCAGCACTTCCTCGGCAGATTGTGCGGCGAGGCGGCCGGGAGCGGCGAGCGCAATCAGCGCTGCAAGCGCGAGGCTCAAGTGCCTGGGCGGGAGGATGTGCATGGTCTCATTCCACAGCCTAACCTGAAATCGCCCGCCGCGGGCGGGGACCTGCCCTCTCGGATGCACAGCTCGCGCGGGACGCTGCTGGCCATAACTCCCGCGTCGCTATTAAGGTCCTTATTTAAGAGAAGCATTAATACTACTTGACTTGTTCTTTTCGGGGGCTAACATTCGCCCCACGGTTTGCCAGTCACCTTAGCCCAGGAGGTGTGCCATGTCCAGGCGCCACATTTCTCGCCGGCTTATCGTTGCATTGTCCGGCCTGCTGATTCTGCTTCCTGTGCCGGCGCGGAGCCAGCAGCAAGTCTCCCCGGCCGCGCTCAAAGATTTGCAAGGCGAAATTGCGTTGCTGAAGGAACAAATCAGGAAACTGGAAGAAAAGGCGGCGACGGCCCGCGGGGCGGTGCGCGAGATTAATCAGGATGCAATCAACAGCCGGCGCATTCGCCTTGGCCTCCTCGAGGAGCGCGAAAAAATCCTGGCCCAGATCGCCGACCTGCGCGCCTACGAGAAAGAAATGGATTTCCTGACGGTGGAAGAAAAGAAACGCATCGAGGAGCAGGTCAAGGCGCTGGAAAAAGAATACTCCAAGCTGAAAGACGACGGTCAACCACAGGCGAGTGCCGAAATTTTGGCCGTGCGGTCTGAGGGGGGAACTTCTCCCGCATCTGGACAGCCAGCCGCGGCCGCCCCGCATACGTCCAATCCGCACGGCAGCGGAACGAGCGAAGCAGCCCAGCCGCCAGGCTCCGGATCCAATGGTGCAGAAGTGCAACCCGGCGTCGCAGCAAGAGCCGGCGCGGGAATTCCCACCGCGATGCCCCCGCCTCCGCCAGCCCCGCCGCAGGCTCGCGCCGCGGCTGCCAACGTCACCAATTATCAGACCGGCGGCGAATTCGCGCGCACGATACTCGGCTGGGAGCAGACCGCCGCCGCCTCCGCAGAGCGCGAACATCGTTTTTTCTACAATCTGAACATCAGCGTGCCGCTGGCATATGGATGGTCGCCGAAGACGGCGGGAGACTTTGATTTTGGACCCCGCTGGCGGCTCTGGGGCGACGTGCGCATCAGCAGCGTGCCGCAGCAGATCAATACCACGGTGCGCGAGTTTTTCCCCATGCTGGCGCAGGTGGCCACGGATGTGAAAGTGAACGAGGTGGCTCAATCGGCCGAATTCATGGCCGGCGCGGAAGTACGCGTCCTGAGCACCAAGAAACTCTTCTCCAGCTTCGATGAGCTCACCAAGCAAAAATTCACGTTCCACCTGTTCGCGGGTTTCGGCGCGCAGACGCCTTTGACGCCGCGCGAAACCCTTCAAGTCTTCAACGCCACACCGGAGGCCATTACCCGCCTGGGACTTGGGTTGTTGATGCCCGCCCCCACCTTCATCGCCTTCGTTTCTCCGGACCGCGACCGCTTCTTCCGCCAGTACTACGCCGGCTTTCGCCTCAAGACCATCTACTTCTATCCCGACGAAACGCGAATCAAGCGGTTCCCGGCCACGCTGGACGTGGCTTACGGCCAGAACGAGGCCGTCACCGGCGGACGATTCCGCGGCGGCGTTTTCCGCGTCGAAGGCTTCTATCCGCTGCCCTGGGCTGAGGCCAGTATGTTCTACCTGTTTGGCACCGCATTGATGAAACCCGCGCGCACAAATATCGTTGACCCGCTCATCCTGTCGCGCGCTCCGGCCGGTACTCTCGTCCCGGACCCCTCCGTGGCCATCGTGGCCATCCCGCAGATTAACCGTGATTTTTATCGCATCGGCGTAGGCATCGACCTGCTCCAGGTCAAAAACTTCTTCGACCAGAAAAAAGAGCGGGACGACCAAAAAACAAATGCGGAAGATACACAGAACAAAGCAGTGGAGGACGCCAAAAGAGAGAAGGCGGAAGCTGAGCGCAATAAAAAGGTTCAGAAAGACACGCGGCAACCCGAGCCTCCCGAACAGTAGAGGACTGGCGCGGGCGGAAGTTGGTGCGGTATCATTACAGCCGTCAATAATTTTCCTGTGGGGCCGTGGCGCAGTTGGGAGCGCGCCTCGATGGCATCGAGGAGGTCGAGGGTTCGAATCCCTTCGGCTCCACCAGGTTTTCCAATCACAAGAATTGGTTCTGAACCTTCGGAGCCCTCGGCTCCACCGTCTGCCCAGCAACCTTTGTTCGCCGCGCCCAGTCTAAGGAACCAGATACCCTCGGCCGGTGTCTAAGCCGGTTGGAAGACTCCTGACGGACCGCAGATGGCCTCAGGAGATTTCGGCAGGTCTCAGGCTGCGGGTCGCGATAGGCAGGGAAGCCGGGCAGGGCACGCCAAGTGCAGCAGCGGTCTGGCTCCGGAGAGGCGGCGGACGTGGCGGAGTTGGCTCAAGTTCTGCCAGTCGAGCAGGACGAAGCCGCATTCCTGGCGGAGTTGCAATCTGGCTCCGAGTCCGCATTCGACCGACTGATTACTCAATATCACGCCCTGGTCTTCAACCTGGTCTACGGGATGCTCGGGAATTCGGCGGACGCCGCCGACGCCACGCAGGAAGTTTTCCTGAAGGCCTTTCGCGCCATCCGCGGCTTCCGGCGGAGCAGTTCGCTGAAGACCTGGCTCTACCGCATCGCCATCCGCCAGGCGCTCAACCAGCGGCGCTGGTGGTGGCGCCACCTGCGCCGGCAGATGTCGCTCGACGAGGAAAGGGACGACGGCCGGCCGGTGCTGGAGCTGTCGTCCTACGATCCTTCGCCGTTTGATTCCGCCGTCAGCAGCGAATGCCAGCGGGTGGTCCGCGAAGCGCTGGCCCGCGTGGCGGAGCCGTTCCGTTCTGCTGTGCTGCTGCGCGACCTGGAGGGCCTGTCCTACGAGGAAGTGGCTGAAGTGCTCGGGGTCAGCGTGGGCACGGTGAAGTCGCGCATCCTGCGCGGGCGCCGCGCCCTCCGCGAGTTGCTGGAGCCCCTGGTGATCCCACGCCGCGCTGCTGAAGCGGACGGCAGCGACATGCGGGTCGAGGTTGGCCTGGCGGAACCGCTGCCGGGAGCCGCCTTCGAGGAACGCTTTCGGATTTCGCCCGCCCGGGGAGGTGGGAGATGAACTGTATTCCAATCCGCCGCGCCTTGCCAGGCTACGTGGATGGCGCACTTGGCCTCGGCTGGCAGGCCGCCGTACACCAGCATGTGGCCGGGTGCGACTCCTGCCGCGAAGAGCTGGCCAGCTACCGCCGCGTCGCGCAGATGGTGACTCAGGTGGAGCCTGCGGCCCCTCCGCCGGACCTCGCCCTGCGCATTCGAGTTCAGCTTTCGCGGCAGCGCGCGGCCGGCCCAGAAGCTTCGGGGCTGCGCCGCGTTGCCAGCCGCGCGGGTCTCCTGTTCCACAATCTTCTGGCCCCGGTGGCCCTTCCCGCCACCGGCGGCGCATCGGCGGCGGTGCTCAGCTTTGTGCTTGTCCTGCACGCATTGCTGGTCGGCGTGCCGCTGGGCGCCGTGCCCAACGACGTGCCCATTTGGCCGGTGCAGAACGCGCAACTGCTGAGCCTGGCCCCGTTCCCAATTCTGCATGAAACCGAGGGCGGGACATCTGGCGGCTCGGCAGAACTCCTGCTCGTTGAGGCCACCGTAAACGCGCGCGGAGATGCCGTCGGCTACGAAATCCTCTACGGCCCCGACGGAACAGACGTGCGCCGTCACCTCGACCAGGTGATGTTGTTCTC
>Ga0247727_10018550_pt1 | contig 10921 bp, 11 predicted proteins | sample WisWelCaveWW1625_FD_202498 | JGI IMG/M metagenome (GOLD analysis project Ga0247727, IMG submission 202498) | Biofilm microbial communities from Wishing Well Cave, Virginia, United States - WW16-25 | ecosystem: Environmental > Aquatic > Deep subsurface > Groundwater > Cave microbial mat | place...
AACGGATGCAGTCCTTTGCCACAATCAGATGCAGGGCAGGAGGGAGGAGCGAAATGACAAGGTCTGATGATGATATTGCCTTTTCTCTTTGCTGCGCATTATTTATGTCGAGTGCTGTGGCTTTTCCGCGAGTGTGATTGCCCGCATTTGCCTGCGCTGACTCAACAGAAATATCTGCTACAGAAATTTGCCAGTCATGTTCCGCAGCATTGCCCACCAGATACTTTATTAATACATGCGATGATTTGCCTGCGCCAAGCAGAAGAATGTTTTTCATTTATTTTTTTTTGCGGCAGCGAAAATAATACGAATGGAATGGTAAAGCGCTCGGAACACTTTAAAGAATTCGAACGAAATTTATGAGCAAAGTAAATTTATGATTTGCAATACTGAGTTCGTCTCCCGCAAGATGGAAATTATATCCATAAAACACACCAAAGTATCCGCAGAAACTTAGTCCAACTTCCGGAGTTAACCGCCAATCTGTTTTCTCAAAATCTGTATAGCAAATAACATTGCCCCTTACTTCGAGCAATGTCCCGTATTCAAAACTGATTTTTGGTCCGAGAATAAATTCGCCATTATCATTACTCCATCCGAACTCACTGCCGATTCTTAGCAATTGAGTTGCCCCGGCACACGGGCCAAAGGAACCCATCTCTCCAACTACAAATCCAACGTCTCCATATAAATTGGGCTGTAATAAAATTGCACCGGAGAATCCTCCATCGTATAAATATCCGAAAAGATTAATTTCTCCTTTTGTTTTGGAACTGACATTATCCTGCCCGCTGCTGCTCTGAACAAACACCATCATTGTGCCGCAGAGAAGTAATTGAAATTTCATTTTCAGAAAACGTAAGCTGCCTGATTTTATTTTCTTGCGGTATCACGAATTTCGACCTGACAGCACAGTGTGATTTAAGAGCACATTGCAGTTCACATCTTCACAATCTTCCTGCTCACTTTTTTTCCTGCCGCATCGGTTACCGTTACAAGATAGATTCCCGGGTCGAGGTTCAGAATATTTACGGAAACACTTCCGACTCCATGCATCTGCATCTTTTCAAAAACCTTTCTTCCTGTAATATCATAAATCGCGACAGCATTAATTGATGACTGATAACCGGTAATTGATAATTTGTCCGTGGCAGGATTCGGATAAATAAGAATCCCGTCACCGGCTTGCGGTAATGCCTCCTCCTCAAAACCCACATTGCACAAAGGCATAACGGATGCATTGCTGCTGATGGTGAGCGGATAGGAAAGAATTCCAAATCCCGCACCGACATTCGTTGCAATACTGGTGGATACTGACGCAGGAGTAACAATGGTGGTTGTATGAATGATTTCATTGCATCCGTTTGAACCCATGCTGTCGGTTTTAATGACATACACATCACCACCTCCGAAACCGAAGGTGGAAGTGTAACCGGTGATGATGTATCCGCCATCGCTGGTGAGCGCCACAGACCGCGCATCCTCAACCGATGTTCCGCCAATGACACGCGACCAGAACGGAACACCTGCTCCATCTGTCTTGATTAAATAGACCGAGCCGTTGGTGCCAAAACTCTGAGTAAATCCTGCGACAATAAATCCGCCAGTGCCAGTTTGCTCAATGCAATAACCATAATCCAGAGTGGTGCCGCCCAGAGTGCGCGACCATACCAGGTTTCCGGTGCTGTTTATTTTCACAAGGTAAACATGCGACAGGCGCGACACTCCGGCAAATACATAACCACCGTCAGAGGTTTGAACCACCGAGTAGCCGTAGGAAGCTGCGCTGCCGATGCTGCTCTCGTAAATATTTTTCGCCCAGGTGAGAGCGCCTGCCGCATTGGTCTTTATCAGATAAGCGCGGTTAGGAGATGTTTCAGCATTGTCGGTATAACCGATGATTATAAATCCGCCATCGGATGTTTGACTCACATCATATCCCTGCTCGTTGCCCGCAGCGCCATAGGTTTTCGCCCATAAAATATTTCCCGAAACATTGGTCCTCACTAAATAAACATCGGCCTCACCGGCTCCGAAACTTGATGTGGAACCGGTGAGCACATATCCGCTGTCTGCAATTTGAATTACGGAATAAGCGGTCTCCTGACCTGTGCCGCCAATGATTTTAGTCCACATCGTATCGCCCGCTGCATCGGTCTTTATCAGGTGAATATTATAGGTGCTGTCGATATAGCTGTATGAATATCCGGCAATGATGAATCCGCCATCGAAGGTTTCTTTCACCGCGCTCCCGTCATTGGTTGAACTCTGGCTCACGGTGTAAATCTTATTCCAAAGAATGTTGCCTGTTGTGTCTAACCGGATAAGGTAAACACCGGAGTCGGATGGAGGGGTAACTATTTGTCCGCACACGATATATCCTCCATCGGATGTTTGCTTTACTGAATAGCCGCGTTCATATCCTGCAGTTCCGTATGTTCTCTGAAAGGTGGTTTGAGAATGACTCAGCAAGGCAGTGAAAAGAAGGAGAAAAAGAGGAGTTAGTTTTTTCATGGTTTCGTACCGCAAGGTAATTACCGTTGCGGATATGTTTTTTGTCTCAACTGTCGTGACGAAGGTCGTGAGCAAAGTAATGGAAATTAATCTTTTGTCATGCTCGAAGTATCCGGAGAAAAACGTACAACCCACCGTTCATTCTTATACTCGACATAAAACCCGAACCCTTTGTAATAATGTTCATTGTATTTGAACCATGCTTTTACCAGGTATTCGCCTAAGCGCTCATTCTTGTTTTTTGATTCTTCTTTTTCAATTTCGATGTGGTCAATTTTATAATTCTGTGCCAAAGCGGTGTCGAGGAAAACTTTCAGGTGGGCGAAATCATTTTTGACATCCTCCACGGTAAATGGATGCTGATGAAACGGATAGGGAGAATCATCGAGCAGCCACAGGTTAATGAACGATGCAGTGTCCGATGTTTTTAAATAACGCAATGCATGTTCCAATATTTGCTGAGCGTCTTTTTTGTGCATCGTCTGTCCTTGCGCAACAAGCAATAACAAAAGGCAAACAGATGTTGTAAGGAATATTTTTTTCATGGATTGGTAAAATTAAATATCAAAGTTAAGTGATTATTGTTCTCCGACTTCTAAACCCTTCGCAACTCGTCAGGGGTTAGTTTTAAAGTAAGTAAAATGTGTAATACAATCCAGGTGTTTCCTACTCCTCCACCTGTCATGCTGAGTTCTTTTTATAATGCGGTTCATGTTATCATAAAAAAGCTCTTCATGATATATCCGTAACAAGGCAAATGGCCAAAAGCTTCTTATAATTTTTTGGGGATAACCATTTCTGTTGTATTTTATTTTGAAAGTATCAAAGCGGGAATGTTTTATATGCTCAGTACTTATTCTGAATCCTTTTCTTCTGGTTACTTCCTTGACGAACACTCCGTTTTTAAAAACAATTTTTTCTTTTTTTCCCGCACTTTTATAAATGTGAATTTCCCTGTTCCCCGATTTTCTGATTTTAACTGTCGAATCCGATTGATTCATACTGTCTCTCCAGGCAAAGTCACGCAGATAGTAAAGATTATATTCTTTTGTAAATGGTTCCTGTTCTGACGTTGTATCAAAGAAATATATTTTCCCGTTTGTATCTGCTGCCTGCCGGACAACGTACTGCTTTTCCTTCCCGTAGAAATAAATGGTTTTACCATCACAACTTTCTAATATCAGAGAATCTATATCTTTCAGATGTTTGCAATAGCGGTCAATAAACTCATCAAATGAATAGTATCCTCCGGGTTGCCCGAAACAATACGGAACTGCTGCCGCAAACAAATAAAGTAAAAGGATTAAACGGGTCATTTATCAATGTAAAAATATTCTCTTCCCATTCGCAACTCGTCAGGGGTTAGTTGTCACAGCTAACATCAATTCATTCTCTTAATCAGAGTTTCACTCTCTGTCCAATATTCAGCACTGTCAGTTATGCTTCTTAAAAATACCTGCAGCGTTCGGGTTGTCGCTGTTACAATAATAAATCCTGAAGGAGTAACCGTATGCGCAATTTTTATCTCTCCTGATTTAATTTTCTTTTCGAACACATCATAATTCAACGCCTGAATCTTAATGATTGAATCATTAAGCTGAAAATATTTATATATCATGTGGAACCGCGAAGAATCAATTGAAGTTTCTTCATCCGGAGGAAAAGCTTCAATGTCAAAATAAATCTGGCTCCCGAGCTTAAACACCCTCACAATTCCGCTGTCAACCCCATTGTTATCGCTGTCATAATATCTATACGTTTTATCTTTTTGCTGCCTGAATGTAACACTATCTGTTGCTAAGTTTTTAAGAACCCCGTTTGAATCTGCGCTCAGTTTCACTGCGCTGCCTAAAACACCTCTAACTGGTTCATGCCATTGTCCCGGGAGTATCGGTAAATCAATTAAATCATTATTGGTGCAGAAGGGGTTTTCAAAAAGACAAGATTGTAATGTCAATATTAAAAATGCAATTACTAATCTTGATTTAGCAGAAGACAACATTCTGTATAGCAATTGTTTCATTCCCCAAACCTACAAACTTTCCCTCACATCATTTGTAAAATAATATTTCTGCTGTTAATCCCATAAAAGGTTATGCATCCTTTAGGAGTTAGTTGTCAGAACACAACACTTTTTCAGGTAAAAAGTATTGTGTTTAATAGAAACGCTTAAGTGATTGCAAGAAAAAGTTAACTGATTCATAAAAAAAGTATAATGTTTTTATAAAAAGTTAATCGTTTCAGAAAAATAGTTAATCAACTGAGGCAAATAGTTAATCGTTTTAGACAAAAAGTTAAGTGATTGATACAAAAAGTATAATATTTTTATAAAAAGTTAATCGTTTCAGAAAAATAGTTAATCAACTGAAGCAAATTGTTAATCGTTTCAGACAAAAAGTTAAGTGATTGATACAAAAAGTATAGTATTCTTCTATAAAAGTTAAGCGCTTGATGGAAAAAGTATTCTGACAGTAAAAAAGACCTGAGTTTTATTAAAAACTTAAATCACATTTTATTCAACTGCCTGTTCAGTGCATAACCGTAATATCAAATTCTCTTCTTCCGGAACATGATATTGTTTGCACAAGTTCGATTTCAACTCCTTTGGCAGAGGAACTGGCAACCTGTCAACGAAGAAGCATACATTGTTAAAGTGGGAGGGCTGGAGGATTAATGTAATCAGGAAATTGGAAAATTATCCTTATCTTTGATAAGGAATTTTTACGTGATAATAAAATTTAAAAATTTTTCGTTAACACTAAAAAAATAACTGCCATGAAAAAAATTACTATCCTGTTTTTGCTTTCGGTGATTGCAAAAATATCTGATGCAAAATGCTATTTATCCCAGGGGATTTCTAATTTAACCCTTAGCACTGCAGCTTCATATACCGGTTCCCCGAATGATACTGTGGGAGCTTTTTATTTTAATCCCGGGAATGCAATAAAGTTGTCATTTTCCATTAGCGGTTCATCTATTTGTGTACTCACCAATGCTGTATGGACGTATGAATCTAACACTTTAACTTCTTACATTGTTGATAATTCACATACTACTTACTGTTATGCCTTCAGTCCCGGAGTGTACAGATTGAATGTTGGCGGTCTTTATTATTACAAAATAGAATATTCTCCAACCTCGGTAGCTGAATATACAAGTGTGATTCCCGCAAACATATTTCCTAATCCTGCATCCGAAGAAGTTACAATTCAATTTGACCAGTCGTTGTCCCGCACCGTTACATTATCTAATACTGCAGGAGAAGTCATATCCCGGTCAGCAAGCAACAATTCAGAATACAAATTTGATGTTGCTAACCTGGCAAAGGGAATCTATTTCATAAAAGTTCTGGACGGGGAGAAGATGGTTTTGAAGAAAGTGGTGAAGATGTAAAGAGAATTAAGAATGTAGAATGCAGAATTAAGAATGAATCCCTCGCATCTTGCGGGGGATTTTTTACTTGAAGGAAAATGGGTTAGTTTTACATCAGGAAAAATTAAAAGCATGAAAATAAAACTATTCATTTCTATTGCTGTATTTCTTTTTTCAGTTGCAAATAGTTTTTCCCAGATAGTTCAGGTCATGGACAGTAGTTATCATTGGAAATCGTATGACCTTGTAATTGGATGGGATACGATTCCATATTACAAGAGTATAAATCTTATTTATGATATCAATAATAATCTTTTAAGCAATGAGGATAAAAGGTGGAACGGCAATGCATGGGAAAACGAATGGAAATTTATTTATACTTATGATACCGACAATAATCAGACGAGCAAAGTAACACAATACTGGAATGGCAATGTCTGGATTAATACCCGAAAATACATATGGACTTATGATGCTGCTTATAATAAGTTGAGCGAATTAAATCAGGACTGGATTAGCAATACATGGGTTAATGATGGCCATGCTTATTTCTGGACTTATGACGCAAGTGGCAATATGATAAGCAGATTATGGAAGAGTTGGAATGGAGCGGCCTATGTGAATTCTTCTCTTAATATCTGGACATATGATATTAATAATAACCTGGTAAATGGCTTGTTCCAGGGCTGGAATAGTAACACAGGCGTATGGCTCAATGAATGGCGGCAAACAAATATCTTTGATGGTAATAATAATTTGACAGTTGAACTATGGCAGTTATGGAATAACGGCATCTGGAATAACGGCTTTCAATATGTTTACACTTATGATGTCAGTAATAATAGAATTAGCCGCTTGAACCAATTTTGGAGTGGAAGTTCTTGGACGAATAGCTTATTTTATTCTTATACGTATGATGCGAATAATAATAGGGTAAGTCAACTCATTCAAAAATGGAATTCTAGTGTTTGGACAGATTCAGCCCAAGTATATTACACCTACGATGCTAATAATAATATGACAAGCGAATCAAGACAAATTTGGAATGGAAGCGCTTGGATAAGTGCACAACAGTACACTGATATTTATGATTTCAATGATTTTAAAATTAGCCATACTTTTAAAGATTGGGACAACAATGGGATTAACATAGATGTTTCCGACAGTGTGTATTATTATTTTCATACAACAGTTGGGATGACCGACTTATTGCCAAAAAATGGAGCAATTAATGTTTACCCCAATCCAGTCACCGAAGAGTTAAGAATTAATACAGAATTAAAAGTTAAGGAAGTTGAAATTTATGACGCACTCGGAGAAAAAGTATTTCAATCCGCAATTAACAATCAACAAACAACAATAGACATTCACACGCTTCCTTCAGGAATCTATTTTGTAAAAGTTCAGGCAGGGGAGAAGATGGTTGTTAAAAAGGTGGTGAAGATGTAATCATTCCCGAAAAACATTATTTTTGCTCAATCAATAAATCAATAAATCAATAATTCAATTCCCCCTGGCACAGTTTTAGTTTTCAGCCGCAACTTTAAACTTCAAACTTCAAACTTTAAACTACCCACAATGAAAACCAAATTACTTCTTCTTGCATTTATTGCATTTGCGTTTACACGCACATCAGCACAAACCGGCAACCTGATTGTGTTCACCGAAAACGGAGAAAAGTTTTCTCTCGTGCTCAACGGAGTTCTGCAGAACGCAACCCCCGAAACCAATGTAAAGGTGACCGAACTTCCTGCCAGCCCCGATTTTCCTACGGGCTACAAAATGAAAATCATTTTCGCTGACGCAGCACTTGGCACGAAGGACTTCAACACTGCTATCGAAAACGGAGTGGAGCGCACCGTTGTCATCAAGAAAAACAATAAAGGTGAATATGTTCAGCGCGGAGTCAGCGATGTGCCGCTTGCGCAGGCGCCCGCCACACCTGCAACACAGATTGTTCATGTGTACAGCACCACGCCACCGCCTCCTGCCACCACCACTACATCAACTACCGTTTCGCAGACCACCACCACCACAGGCACCCCGGCAGCGGGAGAAAACGTAAACATCTCCATGGGAGTGAACACCAGCGAAAACGGTGCAGGTGTCAATATTAATGTTTCGGGAACGGATTCTGAAATGTCGGGCGCTTCACAAACCACAACAACGCATACCACAACCACAACCAGCGGTTACAGCACACCGCCATCACCCGCGGCACCGCCATCCTATCTTCCCGGCTACAACGGACCCATCGGCTGTCCTGTTCCCATGAGCCCGAATGATTTTAATGATTTTAAAAGTTCAGTTTCATCCAAATCATTCGAAGACAGCAAGCTCACCATTGCTAAGCAGGTGCTGAACAATAATTGCCTGCTCTCCTCGCAGGTAAAAGAAGTGATGCTTCTTTTCACCTTCGAGCAAACCCGCCTCGACTTCGCCAAGTTTGCTTACAAGCACACCTACGACATCGGCAACTTCTATAAGGTGAATGATGCCTTCACCTACGAATCATCCATCGATGATTTGAACAATTACATCGGAAATAACAGGTAAGAAATCATATTTTGTTTCAAGCATAAAAGAGTCCCGCAGCATTGCGGGACTCTTTTTGCAACAACGTACAATGAAAAAAATATTGCTGCTTTCCGGAAGTTCGTTGGCACTGCTCGCGGTTTTGGCGGGCGCCTTCGGAGCACATGCGCTTAAGAATATTATTTCGCCTGAAGATTCAGTCACGTATGAAACGGCCGTACGTTACCAGATGTATCACGCATTGGCTATTATCATCACGGCAATGTTTACCACGGATGCTAACAGGAAGTTTTTATCCGCAGCCGGATTTTTATTCATTGCAGGAATATTATTCTTTTCCGGCTCGCTTTATCTTATCACCTGCCTGAAAACTCAAAACGTTTCGCTTCCGTTACCCGTTGTGATTGCCACTCCTTTGGGAGGCATTATGTTTGCCTGCGGATGGCTTGTGCTGGCAGTTTCCTTTTTTAAAACAAAATACTGAAATGAAAATATTTTTGTCATTACTCCTTGTCCTGTTTTTGTGTTCATGCCACAATCAAAAAAAAGCGGCCGAAACAAAACCTGCTGAAGCTCCGCCATCGGAATCCGTTTCGGGCGATGAAGCTGCTTCGCTGAATAACCTCATGGTATCATTCTATTCGCGCGGAGCAGGAATAAACCGCAAAGCTGTTATTGAGCTCGAAGATTTTCTCATTGAATACAGCCGGAGCACAAACACGCAGATACCCTATAAGAAAATTGCCTGGGGAAAAGAAGGAGAAGTGGATTTCTGCATTCCACTTTCAAACATGATTAAAGGGCAGAGGGAAAAATTTCTCAGGTTGGTTAAAGACATTTTACGACTTGCAGACACTGTTCATCTTTATGAAAACCGGCCATGCAGGGAAGAGAAATAATAATGATGAAAATGCGAAATGAAAAAGTCCCCCTGCTTTTGGCGTGAGGACTTTTGTTTTTTTATGCTTCGGTTAACTAAGGAAGCAGATATTATCTATAGCTTTTACCAGATTACAAATTTACGCTGCCACACTTGCCCGCCAATGGTTATGCGAAGCAGGTAACTGCCCGAACGAAGCCCTGACAGCTTATATATTTCTCTGAACGTTCCATTGCAGAATTCCTGGTTTGCGAATTCTCTCGCAACGCTTCCGTTCTGATTAAAAAGCTGAATAAGCACGTTTCCGCATTCAAATTGTTCCCAGGAGATTTTCACGTACGGATTCATGCCCGAGCTGGTGCTTACGGTTGGCTGAGTGGAAATGCTTCCGCCCGATGCGTTAATGTTTTGTGAAGCAAAAGCTGTGAAGGCAAATGCAATCAATAATGTACAGAGGTGTTTCATGATTTTATTTTTTTTAAGTGAGTTGTTATTATTCTTTTAAGCGCAAGAAAGCATGAACGGGGATAAAAAATATTTCTAATTCACATAAAATATTACACCAGATTACTGTTGTTCAGGTGTTCCTGCTATCGTTTGCTTGAAATAATTGATTGTCAGCAAATGGTTGGAAACAGTTGATAAAATTCCGGAGTCACGCACCTTTTTTTTCTTTACTTTGCCCGCAATCAAACAGAAAAATCATGAATGAATTTGGCATAAAGGCAAAGAATGCTTCGGTAGCTGATATAGGTTTGAAGCATGTTGAAGATGCGTACTGGAATCTTACTCCGGCAGAGTTGGTTGAAGAAACCATTATCCGTGGCGAAGGAATGCTCACCGACACAGGAGCGCTTGCCGTTGACACCGGAAAATTTACCGGACGTTCACCCAAAGATAAATTTTTGGTGTGCGATGATTATACTGCCGGTCCCGTCTGGTGGGGTGATATAAACATAAAATTTTCTCCCGAGGATTTTGATAATTTATATAACCGCGTTGCTGCGTACCTGACAGGTAAAACTGTTTACGTGCGCGATGCCTTCGCATGTGCCGACCCGAACTACCGTTTGAATCTTCGCGTGGTCACAGAATACCCGTGGCAAAATCTTTTCTCCAATAATTTATTCCAGCGCCCATCGAAAGAAGAAATACAAAATGCGAAATGGGACTGGACCATTGTTGCCGCGCCCGGTTTCCAGGCCGACCCTGAAATTGACGGAACACGCCAGTCGAATTTTGCCGTCATTAATTTCACCAAAAAAATTATTCTCATTGGCGGAACTGCTTACACAGGAGAAATCAAAAAAGGAATTTTCACCGTTCTGAATTTACTTCTTCCGCATGTTCACCACGTGCTTTCAATGCACTGTTCAGCTAACATGGGGGCGCAAAATGACACAGCAATTTTCTTCGGCTTATCCGGCACGGGAAAAACAACCCTCTCTGCCGACCCTCTCAGAAAACTGATTGGTGACGATGAACACGGATGGAGTGATGAAGGTGTTTTTAATTTTGAAGGCGGATGTTATGCCAAGTGCGTGAATCTTTCCAAAGAAAAAGAGCCGCAGATTTACAATGCCATTCGTTTTGGTGCATTAGTTGAGAACATTGAATTTT
>Ga0247727_10018551_pt1 | contig 10920 bp, 14 predicted proteins | sample WisWelCaveWW1625_FD_202498 | JGI IMG/M metagenome (GOLD analysis project Ga0247727, IMG submission 202498) | Biofilm microbial communities from Wishing Well Cave, Virginia, United States - WW16-25 | ecosystem: Environmental > Aquatic > Deep subsurface > Groundwater > Cave microbial mat | place...
CATGCTTTCTTCACGGCGACTCTCCTTTTCTGTTGAATTGCGCATCCCCATTCTAACCGATGGGGTTTGGGAGCGCCGCCGTCTCTTTTCAACTTTCAACTGCGCGAGGGACAACTTCCCTCGAGCACCTCTATTTGCGAGACATGTCGAAGTTGTCCGGTTTCGGCATCGTGGTATTCCGTGGGCACGTACACCTCAAACCGAACGTAATGCGCCATTCCGCCGCTCCAGCTCGGTGTAGGGAACTCGCCTCTGCTTTAAGGCGCGAATCGTCCTTTCGGGCACGAGATACGTGTCATCGCCGCGAAAGACGACAACATCGGTGCGTAGAATGACCTCTGCCCCGGCCTCAAGGTGATCTTTCGCGAACGTGATCCGGTGCATCTTGGGTTTCCATTTCCTGTTTCGGTTCGTGCCTGGTCGCGCCTTTCGCGAGCGTTTAGTCTCTGATTTCATTTCAGTCACCCCGATTCGAGTTTATCGTTGGACGGACATCGCCGCAACCAGCCCGTCAATCTCCGCTTTCGTCCGCTTCTCAGTTACGCACAGCAGCATACAGTCGTCCATGCCCGGGTAGTCGCGTCCGAGATCGCAGCCGCCAATGATTCCCTGCTCATGCAGCTTCGCGTTGATCTCCCGCGCAGGCCACGGACAGCGCACGACGAACTCGTGGAAGAACGGCGCGTCGAACGCGAGCGAGTAGCCCGGCAGCGCAGCAATGCGCTCCGCGGCGTAGTGGGTCTTCTGCACGCAGAGATTTGCGATTTGCCGCAATCCGCTCGGCCCCATCGCGTTCAGGTACGTGCCGGCGGCGAGCGCGAACAGTCCTTGATTCGTGCAGATGTTGCTGGTCGCCTTCTCGCGGCGGATGTGCTGTTCGCGCGTTTGCAGCGTCAGCACGAAACCGCGGCGGCCGGCGGCGTCAGTGGTTGCGCCGACAATGCGTCCCGGCGCGTAACGCGCGAACTTCTTCTTGCACGCAAACAGTCCGACCCCGGGGCCGCCGAGGCTCATCGCGATCCCGAGGGGTTGGCCTTCGCCGACGACAATGTCGGCGTCATACTCGCCCGGCGGCTTGAGCAAGCCGAGCGTCATCGGGTTGACGACAGCGATGAGCAGCGCGCCCTTCGCATGCGCGGCCTCCGCGAGCGGCTGCATATCTTCGATGATTCCGAAGAAGTTGGGCTGTTGGACGACGAGCGCGGCGGTAGAGTCGTCCAGGAAAGAAGCCAGGTCAACGGCGGATTGGCTGGCAGCCGGTCCTACGTCGACGATTTGAATCGGCAAGCTCTGGCAGTACGATTCGACCACGCGGCGATAGTTCGGATGCACGGTGGGCGGAATCAGGACGCGATTGCGTCCGGTAATCGCCGTCGCCATCAGCACCGCTTCGGCGAGTCCGCTGGCGCCGTCGTAGAGCGACGCGTTCGCCAGTTCCATTCCGGTCAGTTCGGCGATGAGCGACTGAAACTCGTAGATGACTTGCAGCGTGCCCTGGCTGGCCTCGGCTTGATAAGGCGTGTACGCGGTCAGGAACTCGCCGCGCATCATCACGTGCCGCACGATGCTCGGCACGAAATGATCGTAGCAGCCCGCGCCGAGAAAGCTGGGCATCCGAGCGCCGCTATCGTTCTGCGCGGCGAGCGCATCGGCCTGCTGATACAACTCCAACTCGCTCAGCGCCGGCGGTAAGTCGAGTGACGCGTGCGCGAGCAGTGACGACGGAATGTCGTTGAACAAGTCGGCGACCGACTCGACACCGATGGTGGTGAGCATCGCAGCGCGGTCGGCGTTAGTGTTGGGAATGAAGGGCATCGTTGCTCCGCAAGGAACAGTTCACCTGGGCCAACCGAACCTCCGCCATAAGAACAAGGCCAGGCCCACGCCGATTACGGTCATCAAAAGGTGACCACATCGCTTTGCCTTACAGCGTGCGCGAGGCCCAGCGAGGCAACTGTTGAAAGCAGGAGGATGATGCCTAAGCGGTCCGCGCTGACCTTCCGCATTAGTGGTGTTCCGCCTCACACTTCACGCGATATGCGTCGGCATCCATCAGCCCATCGAGTTCACCGGGATGGCTCAACTCAACGACCAGCATCCAGCCGTCGCCGTAGCAGGACTGGTTGACCACTTCGGGATTGTCAATGACCGCCATATTGGCTTCGACCACTTTGCCGCTGATCGGCGCGTACAGGTCTTCTGCGGCCTTGACGGATTCGACTACGCCGAACGGCTTGCCGGCAACAAGCTCACGTCCGGCGTCAGGCAGCTCGCAGTAAACAATGTCGCCGAGCGCGTCTTGAGCGTAGTCCGTGATGCCGATGGTGGCGCGATTGCCTTCGACGCGCACCCACTCGTGCGACGCGCTGTATCTTTGTTCGGTTGGAAAGTTCACACAACCTCCGTAGGTCGGGCGTCTCGCCCGACCTACTTCTTCACAAACGGCATCCTGACGACTTCTGCCGGGTGTGGCTCGCCGCGAACGACGACGCCATAGTCTGCATCGTCGGCAACGTCGCCGCGCACGAGAGCCATAGCGATGCCCACATTCAATGTCGGCGAGAAGATTCCGCTGGTCACCACGCCCGCGTCCACGCCATTGGCGACGACGCGATACTCGTGCCGGGGGATTGCACGGTCCAGCATCCTGAGGCCGATGGTCTTGCGGGGCGGGCCCGCGGCGAGTTGCTGCTGGAGCGCGGTCTTGCCGATGAAGTCGTCTTTGTCGAACTTGACGGTCCACTTGAGTCCCGCTTCCAGTGGAGTAATGTCCTCGCTCAAGTCGTTGCCGTAAAGCCGCAGCCCGGCCTCCAGGCGGCACACGTCGCGCGCGCCGAGGCCGCACGGCTTGACGAGGGATGAGGGATGAGAGATGAGGGATGACCAAACCTCGTTCAACTTTTCGCCGGGCGGAAACAGCTCGAATCCGTTCTCGCCGGTGTAGCCCGTGCGCGCAAAGCGGCATTCAACTCCGCACACCTTCGCCGTCATCGAGAAGTGGCGGCGCAGTGGGGCGAGGTCGGCGTCGCACAGCGGCTGCAACACCTCGTCGGCGCGCGGGCCTTGCAACGCGATGATGCCGCGCTGCGGCGTGAACGTCTCGAGCGTCGTGTCGGGCGAAAGCTGCTCGCGCATCCACGCAATGTCCACCTCCGCGCGCGAGGCGTTCACGACGATGAAGAGGTGGTCATCAGCAAGGCGGTAAACGATCAGGTCGTCAATGACGCCGCCGCGCTCATTGCACACCATCGTGTAGGTGGCCTGGCCGGACTCTGCGCGCGCGAGATCGTTAGTGATGAAGTGATTCACGTCGCGCAACGCGTTGGCGCCGCGAAGCTCGACCTGTCCCATGTGCGACACGTCGAACAGCCCGGCCGCGGTGCGGACCGCGGTGACTTCGTCCTTGTCGCCGGAATAGCGCAGCGGCATTTCCCAGCCGGCGAACGGAACCAGCTTCGCGCCGAGCGCGGCGTGCGTGTGGTACAGCGCGGTGCGCTGGAGGTCAGACATGATCAGCGTGCGGTCTCCGACTCGTTCACCGGGGGTCGAGCTCAATCGCTTTGGTGTAGTCGGCGATGGCGCCGTCGAGGTCGCCTTTCCGATGCTTTCCCAGACCCGATTCGAAATGAGCCTTCGCGGTTTGTAAAGAGAAGGCGTAGCATGGTCGGGGAGGCAGCACCGGAACCACGAGAAATAGAACGAAGGCAAGAGTCACGATTCTCGACACGGAACCCTCCTTGATTTACGGCACTCCCGTTGGCACGACCTGCGGAGCTTGCAAGGTGACCTTACACTTTGCCACCAATTCGCGCTGGTGCAATTGCACGCTTTCGATCGCGACCCGGAACGGCCACTGGCCGGCGGTTTTGAAAGTGTAGACCGGGTTGAGATTCGACAGCAATCGCTGTTCAAGACCGTCGGGCACCGGCACCACACTGAGGCGCAGGTCCGTCTCGACGAGATGCACCTCGGTGCCGTTGCGCATCGCGACCTGGCCACTGAGACTGAACGGCACCGACAGCAGTCCGACTTTGTGCTTGCCGGTCACTTTGAGGCGCGCGCGCTCGAATTCAAAGGTCGGCGCGAGGACCCCGCTCAAATTCGGAAGCGCGCGTGCGCGCAACTCCGCTTCGGTGAGTCGGATTTCAGCTTCGCCGGCTTCCAACTCCAGCAGCCGCATCTGCTTCTTCGCGGCGGCGCCCGCATCGAAGCGCAAATTGGTGAGCTGGACTTGCGCCTGTTGCACGCGCACCTGGTCGTAGAGAAAGTCGCGCGCGTCAATGTGGATGGCCTTGATGAAACCCACTTCCTTCGAGTGGGCGGAGGAGTCGGCCTCGAAGGTCGGCAAGTCGGCGCGGTCGCCGTTGAAGCCGCGCACTTTGATGTCAACCGAATCGAAGCGTCCCTTCATCACCGGCACGCCGCGCGGCCCGCGGACGTAGACCTGCAGATGCTCGACCGGTCCCAGGCGCGCGCGCAGGTCACGGTCAATGGTCTTCGCCAGTCGCGCCGGTGACAGGTACACCGCGCCGCCGAGGAAGAGTCCCCCCAGCAGTCCGAGTGCGATCCCCATTTACGCGCCTCCGAGATAGGCGGTCTGTACACCGGGATCGTTGAGCAAGTCGGCAGCGGCGCCGGTTTGCACTATTTGTCCCGTTTCCAGCACGTAGCCACGGTCGGCAATCGTCAGCGCCATCCGGGCGTTTTGCTCCACCAGCAACACGGTGACGCCCTGCTGGCGAATCTCGGTGATGGTGTTGAAAATCTGTTTCACCAGCAGCGGCGCGAGGCCGAGCGAAGGTTCGTCCATCAGCAGCAGTTTCGGCCGGGCCATCAACCCCCGCGCGATGGCGAGCATCTGCTGCTCTCCGCCGCTCATCGTCCCGGCCTTTTGCCGGCGGCGCTGCTCGAGAATGGGAAACATCGCAAACACCCGCTGCAGGTCGGCGGCGATTCCCGCGCGATCAGAGCGCGTGTAGGCGCCCAACTCGAGGTTCTCGACGATGGTCATCTCGGGGAAGATGCGCCGCCCTTCCGGCACTTGCACCACACCGCGGCGCACGATCTCATGGGGCAGGACACGAGTCAGGTCGTCACCCTGAAACAAAACGTGGCCCGAGCGCGGTCGCAACAAACCACTGATGGTCAGCAGTGCCGTGCTCTTGCCGGCGCCGTTGGCGCCGATCAGGGTGACGATCTCGCCTTCGTTGACCCGCAAGGACATCTCGTGGAGTGCGTGAATGACGCCGTAATAGACCTCGAGTCCGCGCAGCTCCAGCATTACGCCGCCTCGCCGAGATAGGCCGCAATCACGCGCGGGTTGGTGCGCACCTCGTGGGGTGTGCCAACAGCGATCGTCTTGCCCCCGTCCAACACGACGATGCGGTCGGAGATGTTCATCACAACGGACATGTGGTGCTCGATGAGCAGCACGGTCAGGTCGAAATCGCGACGGATTTGCGCAATGAGGTCGCGCGTGGCCACCGTTTCGGTAGGATTCATCCCGCTGGTCGGCTCGTCGAGCAGGAGCAGCTTCGGCTGGGTGGCGAGCGCGCGGACGATTTCCAGCTTGCGCTGATCGCCATACGGCAGGTTGCGGGCCAGTTCGTGCTGACGGGCTCCGAGCGCGAAGATCGCCAACAGTTGTTCCGCCTCGGCACGAATTGTGGTTTCACGCCGAGCGAACTTTCCGACGTGCAGCATGCCGGCAGCCAGACCATAGCCGGCTCGGAAACTAACCGCGGCACGCACGTTGTCGAGCACGCTCAAGTCCTTAAACAGACGAATGTTCTGAAAGGTGCGCGCCACGCCGAGCCGCGCGATGCGATATGGCGGCAGCCGGTGCGTGGCCGTGCCGGCAAAGTCGATCGCGCCGGTGGTGGGGTTGTAGACCCCGGTCAGCATGTTGAACGCGGTCGTCTTGCCCGCGCCGTTCGGACCGATGATGCTCACCAATTCGCCGGGGGCCAGTTCGAGGTTGAAGTCCTCGACCGCCGTCAGACCGCCGAACCGCATAGTGCAACGACTCGCGCTAAGCAGCAACCGGCTTGCCTCCCCGGCGGCGCGCAATGCGACGGAACCAATCAAGGCTCACTTCGCCGCGGCCCAGCAAGCCCTGCGGTCTTTGCAGCATGAGAACGATGAGCATGAACGAATAGACGATCATTCGCAGGTACTGCTTGCGCGCTTCCAACTCGCCGGCGCCGAAGTGGAATAGCAGCCACACCAGGGTGACGGCCAACGCGACGTTGATCGCGAACAATGGTCGGCGTGCGGTGTAACGTGGATATGCCGTTACTGCACCCAGCGCCACCAGGCCGTACGCACACCACATCACGCCCGGCAATTCGCGCAGCACTTCCTGCAAAACAGTCAGCGACACCGCCGCAAAAATGGACCCAGTGAGGCTGCCCAGTCCGCCCAGCACAATCATCACCAGGACTTCGACGGACTTCAGGAACGAGAATGAGTTCGGGTGCAGCGACTGGATGAAGTGTCCTTGCAACGCGCCCGCCATGCCGGCGAATGCCGACCCCATGACGAATGCGGCGACTTTGTACAGCGTGGTGTTGATGCCCACCGCTTCGGCAGCGACTTCGTCATCGCGCACCGCCATCAACGCGCGACCATGCGCGCTCATCATGAGGTTGCGCACGGTGGCCACGGTGGCGACCGCCATCAAGTAAACCCAGAAGAAGTTCGTGTAGAGCGGAATATCGGGAAAGCCGCGTGCGCCGCCGATTTGTTCGATGTTGACGATGAGCACGAGGATTATTTCGCCGAAGCCAAGCGTCACGATGGCCAGGTAGTCGCCCTTCAATCGCAGCGAGGGGACGCCTACCAGCAATCCGGCCAGTGCGGCTGCCAGCGCGGCAAGCACCAGCGCGAGGGGCAGCAGCACATTCGCCGCGCCGAGCGGTGAGAGGTGCAGCGCCTCAATCAGCCGGGGGCCGATGAACTTCGTCAAGGTGGCTGCCGCGTAGCCGCCGATGGCCATGAAGCCGGCATGGCCGATGGAAAACTGCCCCGTGATGCCGTTGATCAGGTTGAGGCTCACCGCGAGAATGATGTTCACGCCGGCAATGATGAGAATCTGCACGTTGTACGGATTGCCGGCGAGGCGCACCAGCAGCGGGAGCTTGCCGAGGTCTTCGGTGTCCGTGTTGCGGTACGTGACGCCGACGCGCGTAAGCCCCTCGTTGATGGCGCCAAGCAGGGCGACCGTGGCGAGTAGCAGGCACGCGCGTCGCAGCAGGGTGGGCACCGCCTACACCTTCTCCCGCGCCACGGAGCCGAGTAGGCCGCTGGGGCGCACGAGCAAGATGAGGATGAGCAATACGAACGCAATCGCGTCGCGGAATCCGGAGAACTTCGTGGTGGTGACGGCCGTTTCCGCGAGGCCCATCAACAATCCGCCGAGCACCGCGCCGGGGATGTTGCCGATGCCGCCGAGCACCGCGGCGACGAACGCCTTCAGGCCGGAGCGCACGCCCATCAGCGGGTTGATGGTCGGCTGATAGAGCGCGATGAGAATGCCGGCCACCGCGGCCAGCGCCGAGCCGAGCGCGAAAGTGAACATGATGACCCGGTCGGTGTTGACGCCCATCAGGCTCGCGGCCGGCCCGTCCTGCGAGATGGCCCGCATCGCCTTGCCCACGCGCGTCTTCATCACGATGTGGCGCAGGATCGCCATCAAGGCCAACGATACGCCGATGATGAGGACTTGCTGGTTGGTGATGCGCAGCGCGCCCGACGCGCTCTGGTAGAGCGCCTTCGACGGAATCAAGTCGGGGAACGGCTTGGGATCGGGACCGAACACCGCCTGGCCGCCGAACTCGAGCAACATCGAGACGCCAATAGCGGTGATGAGTGCGGTCAGCTTCGGCGCGGAGCGCAGCGGGCGGTAGGCAAGGCGCTCGATGATCATCCCGGTCAGCGCGCAGCCCAGCATCGAGATGAGAAACACGAGCACGACTTTGCCGAGACTCGGATGCGCTTCGACGCTCAGCTTCGCGGAGGCGTAGTAGGCGTAGTAGGCGCCGAGCATGTAGACGTCGCCGTGCGCGAAGTTGATGAGCCGCAGCACACCGTAGACCATAGTGTAGCCGAGCGCGACCAACGCATAAACGCTGCCCAGCGCGACGCCGTTGATGAGCTGCTGGAGGAAATTCTCCACGAAGCGCTGCGTTTAGGGGGTGAAGGTGGCAACGTACTTGAACGCCTTGCCCTTGACCTGGACGACGACTATTGGCTTTTCGGCGTTGTGCTGTTTGTTGATCGTGATGTTGCCAGTTACGGCCTTGTAGTCTTTCGTCTCTCCCAGCGCCTTTGCAATCGCAGGTCCGTTGGTGCTCTTCGCGCGCGCGATGGCCTCGAACAGAATCTTGGCTGCATCGTAGCCCATCGCCGCAAGCCCGCCGGGCACTTCGTTGAACTTGGCCTGGTAGCTTTTTACAAACGTCTGCACGCGCTCGTCTTTGCTTTCCGCCGAGAAGTGCGTCGTGAAATACGCTCCGTCGATCGCGTCGCGACCGATCTCCATCAGCTTGGGATCGTCCCAGCCGTCGCCGCCGAGCAGCGGAACATTGATGCCAAGATCGCGTGCTTGTCGCGCAATGTTACCCACCTCGCTGTAGTAGCCGGGAATTACGATGCAGTCGGGACTGGCTCCCTTGATCGCCGTTAGCTGCGCGCGGAAGTCAGTATCACCCTCACTGTAGCTAACCTCAGCGACTATTTTCCCGCCACGCCTTTCGAAATCCTTCTTGAAGACTTCGGAAAGGCCAACGCTGTAGTCATTCTTGATATCCTTCAGAATTGCCGCCTTCCCCTTCTTCATGTTCTCCCTTGCGAACCTGGCCATCACTGGCCCCTGAACCGGGTCGATGAAACACACGCGGAACACGTACTCGCGCACCCTACCGTCGTCGCCGACAGTCACCCTGGGATTGGTGGACGAGGGCGATACCATCGGCACCTTGTTCGCTTCGCAAATCGGCGCCGCAGCCATCGACCGCGACGACGCGACTTCTCCCAGCACCGCGACCACGCGGTCCTGGTTGACCAGCTTCTTCACAACAGTGGCCGCCTGGTCGGCCTGGCTGGCGGTGTCGGCGTCGATGATCTTGACTTTCTTCCCGAGCAGGCCGCCCTTTGCGTTCACTTCGTCGAGCGCGAGCATGATGCCCTCGTGCGTTTTCTTGCCGAACTGCGCGGTGGTGCCGGTAAACGAACCGTATTCGCCGATAAGAATCTCCGAGCCGCTGCTCGCTTTGCTGGACCCTCCGCCGCTCGAACCGTTGCCCCCGTTGTTGCCACCTTGATTCGAACAACCGAGGAGGCAAGTCAGGACGCCAAGGGCGCCCCATGAAACCGATTTCGCTGTGCGCATGGAACCTCTCAATGCCGTGATATGACGGCTGTAGTGTGGCAAGCCGTGGCGCGCTTGTGCTGTGTGGCTACGCCAGGATCCCGCGAACGACTTCGCCGGCCACATCGGTCAGGCGGAAGTCGCGCCCCTGCGTGCGGACCGTCAGCTTCGTGTGCTCGAGGCCCAGCAGGTGGAGGATCGTCGCGTGCACGTCGTTGACGTGGACGACGTTCTCGACGGCGTGGTAGCCGAACTCGTCAGTGGCGCCGTAGGCGAGGCCGCCCTTGATGCCGCCGCCGCAGAGCAGCATCGAAAAGCCCTTCATGTGATGGTCGCGGCCGGTGCCGCCCTGTGACATCGGCGTGCGTCCGAACTCGCCGCCCCACAGAATGAGGGTGTCGTCGAGCATGCCGCGCTGCTTAAGGTCGGTGATGAGCGCTGCTGTCGGACCGTCCACTTCTTCCGCTTTCAGCCGCACGTCGTTCTTGATGTTCCCGTGGTGATCCCAGTCGCGGTGGTATAGCTGGATGAAGCGCACGCCGCGCTCGGCCATGCGCCGCGCCAGCAGGCAATTGTACGCGAACGAGCCATCGGCGCCCTTCACTCCGTACAGGTCGCGGAGGTGCTGCGGCTCGTCGGCAATGTCGATGAGCTTCGGCACGCTGGTTTGCATCTTGAACGCCATTTCGTATTGCGTGATGCGCGTCGCGAGCTCGGGGTCGGCGAGCGTCTTTTGCTGTAGCTTGTTTAACGACTGCGCGGCCTCGATCACTTCGCGTTGCAGTGCCGGCGTCACCCCCGACGGGTTGTTGAGGTAGAGCACCGGATCGCCCTTGCTGCGCACGTGGACGCCCTGAAACTGGCTGGGCAGGAAGCCGCTGTGCCACATGCGGTTGGCGATGGGCTGCATCTGCCCGCCGCGCCCCGCCGACTGCATGACCATGAAGCCCGGCAGGTCGTCGGCGACGCTGCCTCGCGACGATTGATCCGTCTCATCGATCACGTTGCTCGGCCCGATCCCAGACCGCCTGCTTCAACTCGTCCCAATCTTCCTTCGTCATTTCCATCGCCGGCCCGCTGTCCAGTCCTTCCAACAACAACGTCTCCAGCCGCTGCTGCTCGAGGCGCTTCTGATCTTCGCGAATCAACTCGCCGACATACTCGTCGGCCGCCGAATAGCCGCCTTCGGCGACGCGCTTCTCAATGAATTGGCCCAAGGCTTCAGGAATGGAAACGTTGATTGTGGTCATGCAGAATCACCGCCTTTCAGCTTACCGGATGCGACGCTCACTGTCAAAACGGAATGCTCACCTCAGCACGCCCCTCACTACCTCCCCCGCCACGTCAGTGAGCCGAAAGTCGCGGCCCTGAAAACGGGAGGTCAGTCGTAAGTGGTCGACGCCCAACAGGTGCAGCATCGTCGCGTGCAGGTCGTTGACGTGGACGCGGTTCTCGGTGGCGTGGTAGCCGAGGTCGTCGGTGGCGCCGTAGGTGAGGCCGCCGCGGATGCCACCGCCGGCGAGCCAGAGGCTATAGCCCTTCATGTGATG
>Ga0247727_10018552_pt1 | contig 10920 bp, 9 predicted proteins | sample WisWelCaveWW1625_FD_202498 | JGI IMG/M metagenome (GOLD analysis project Ga0247727, IMG submission 202498) | Biofilm microbial communities from Wishing Well Cave, Virginia, United States - WW16-25 | ecosystem: Environmental > Aquatic > Deep subsurface > Groundwater > Cave microbial mat | place...
CTTTTTTGGTCAACCGATGTCACTAATCCGAGATAGCGGTTAACGGTAAGGTAAACAAACTTCGGGTAAAGTTTTTTCCCGCTATCGGTCACCAGCAAATAATCATTTTCAAATTCCACCGACTTAACATCCATGTATGCCGAAACGCTGTCCAACAGTTTTTGGTCAAGTGGGATGATTCGCTGCTTGTTGCCTTTCCCAAGGACTTTCATTTCCTTTCTGCCCCAATCAACATCCGACTCCTTCAGATTAACTAATTCCGAAAGCCGGATGCCTGTTGAGTAAAAGATTTCAAGAATCAACTTGTTCCTTTTCCCGGAGAAACCTTCTTCAAACTCCGTTTCATTCAGCAATTTTTGAGTTCCTGTTTTTTCAACATAAACCGGAAGACGTTTTGATGTTTTGGGTGAAATTATTTTCAGGGTTGGATTGGTCTTCACCGTGCCCTGCTTCAAAAGGAATTTGAAATAAGATTTCAACGTGGATAGTTTCCGGTTGATAGAGCGCGCGGTGATTCCGGTTTCCATCAGACTCGCCATCCACGAGCGGATTTGAAAATGGGTGACCTGTGCCGGATTTTCTAACGAATAGATCCGGTTAAGGTAACTCTGAAACTGACGAAGGTCGTTTTGGTATGATAAAACGGTGTGTGGAGAATACCGCCTTTCGTGCCTCAAATAGCTGATAAATGTTTCGAGATGCATCAGCCCGCTCAAAATAATTTTGCAGCTCAGAGCTGCATTAAAAACTAATCAGCTTTGCCATAATCCGTGAATGACTGGCGGTAAACAGCTTTTAAAATTTCACCTCTTCTCTTTACAGAGGGTTTTGTGTAAGCCTGCCTCCTGCGTAATTCCTTTAAAGTTCCAGCTTTTTCAAACTTCTTTTTGTACTTCTTAAGAGCCTTGTCAAGCGAATCGCTGTCTTTTACGTCAATGATGAGCATTATTTTTGTTTTTTTTCAGAAGGCAAAGATAAAGTATCGGATGAAGATTTCAAACTCCCGTGTCTTAGGATAATCCTGAAACCCTGTGTCCGATTTGCGGTCACTGACACAGGTAATCCTGCAGAACGCTGCGGTCTGCCAGGGAGCGAAGCCGGTTTATCGCTTTGTCTTTTATCTGTCTGATACGTTCTCTGGTCAAGCCCTGCTTGAGGGCAATATCTTCCAGGTGCATTGGTTCACCCATTCCAAGTCCGAAATACATTTTAATTACTTCTTTCTGAGTATCGGTGAGCAACGACAGCATCCGCTCGGTGTCAATCCGCAATGAGTCGGTGTACGCCATGCCGTTATCCGCCTTTTCAGAACCGGTATCCGCCAAAACATCAATCAATGAGGCGCTTTCGCCAACTTCAAATGGAGCATCCATTGATATGTGCTTGGGTGCGGCTTTCAACGTATCGGCAAGCTGCGTGACATCCAAATCCATGCACTCGGACAGCTCGTCATGGGTTGGCTCGCGCTCAAATTTTTGCTCCAGCTCGACAAACACTTTGTTAAGCTTTGTCAAAGCTCCTACCTTATTAATGGGCAGCCTGATCATCCTCGACTGTTCGGAAATCGCCTGGATAATGGACTGGCGAATCCACCACACAGCATAGGAGATGAACTTGAAACCCCTGGTTTCATCAAATCTTTGGGCTGCTTTTATCAATCCCAGGTTACCCTCGTTGATAAGGTCGTTCAGTGACAAATAATTATTCTGATACTGTTTGGCAACGGACACCACAAACCTGAGGTTGGCGTTCACCAGCTTCTGAAGCGCTTCCTGGTCGCCACTTTTAATCTTCCTCGCCAATTCCGCTTCTTCCTCGGGCGACACCATGTCAACCTTTCCTATTTCGCTCAAATATTTTTCTATTGACTGGCTTTCCCGGTAAGTAATGGATTGAGAAATCTTGAGTTGGCGCATTTGGGCAGGTTTTAAAATGATTTAAGCCGGAGTACTAAAAAGAGAAATATTTCAGAACGAGGGTAAATGTAGTGAAATAATTGATTCGCGCGCACTCGAATGAATATTTATTTAAGACAAGTCTCCTCGCGACTCCTCCGCAGGCGGTTGATTTCACAGGATGCATCCGGCATTTTCATAGTCATCATTATCAAATATTGAATTACCTTTGCTTCGTAAATGATAGGAATTATTGACGCTCAATATTTCGTATCGTATTTTGTTAATCCATTAAATTTTTTTAAATGAACATTTACGTAGCAAACATTCCCTACAAGGCCACGGATGATGACCTGAAGGAATTATTCAAGGAATTTGGCGAAGTAACATCAGCCAAAATCATTATTGACAAATTCACGCAAAAAAGCCGCGGCTTCGGTTTTGTCGAAATGAAAGACGACACCCAGGCCAAGCAGGCTATGGAATCGCTGAATGGTACCGATTTTATGGGGAAGAACCTTGCGGTTAATGAGGCAAGGCCCAGAACCGAAAAATCATTTGGGAACCGTGGTGGCGGAGGCTATGACAGAAACAGGAATTACTGAGAAAACATCCCGAATAAGTAAAGCCGTCTCAAAACAAATTTTGAGGCGGCTTTTCATTTGTAACCAAAGAAGACCGGTGGTCTTAGAGCCTTATGATTTTTTTCACAATCACTTCCTTCTCGGTTGTGATTTTGATGATATAACTCCCTTGTGGGTTTCCTGAAAAATCAAGAAGAATTCTTCCATCCGCGATATTTTTCTCAATCAGCAGCTTCCCCGAAATACCAAACAGCCTGAAGATTGCTGATTTTTTGTCCGCAGAAATAATTTGAATCCACGCCTGCGAATAAACAGGATTCGGATGAATTGAAACTTGAAAATCGCTATCCGCTCCCGATTTTATTCCAACGATATTTCCAACAGTTACAGAATTAAGCGTCTGACATCCATTGGAGTCCGCCACCGTCACAGAATAAATTCCCGGAGGCAAATTTTCTAAAATGACTTCCGTTGATTGATTAGCATCATCCCATAAAAAAGAATAGGGGGGAACGCCCCCGCTCACGAAAGCGGCAGCAGAGCCATTCTCGCCATTCACGGCAGAATCAGAAATCAGGTTCACCGTAAGAACTGGCGGCTGTGTGATTTCGAAGTAGCGATATTTTTCACAGCCGTTTGCATCCGACACTTTCACCGAGTATTTTCCGCGGCTCAATCCAGACAGTGAAGAAATGGAATCACCGTTCGACCATTCATATAGATAGGGTGCCGCGCCCAAAGAGGGCATCAGTGCAATTTCACCATCGGTGTCGCCATTGCAGCGAAGCTGAATAACTTCATCTTCCAGCATCATGCACGAAACGCAATAATCATTGTAAAATGCATTCATGCTGTTGTATAGATTCAGCCTGCCGCCCGAAACCGTAAGCCCATCGAGGTCTGAAAGAATATCAGTTCCCCTGAGAATGTAATCTTTGACGAGTAACGCAATTGAATCGGGATGTAAGCGATAGCTGTCAAGAAAGGAGGAGCACGCCACGCTATACATCATCGCCACTGCACCTGCTATATGAGGCGCTGACATGGAGGTACCTGAAGAGTTAAAATAGTTGTTGCCCGGAGTGGTGGAAAGAATGGAAGTGCCGGGCGCCCCAAGGTCAACGGAATTTTTGCCGAATGCAGCGCTTGTGCTTTTGTTGTCGTTTCGAGTGGTATTGGTGGCAATGATGAGATGCCCGCTCGGACAGGTGGAAGGAATATCACCCGCTTCATCCACATCCACCGTGACATTCATCGTGGAGCCGGCATTTAAAATTCCAACACTTCCGAGCGAATCATACATCGCTGACCACAGCGGATAATCTTCCGGCCTGCCAAAATCAATTCCGAATGACGAATTCGTTGCGACAATAAATGCACCTTTTACGCCTGTAGTATTATTGTATAACCTGCGCATATCGAAGAGGTAGCTGTACGCCTCCACAACCTGAGATTCATCCGTATAATCTGACACGCTTACCGGCATGATGCGAGCATCCCAGGCGACACCGGAAATTCCTGTAACATTATTTCCAACAGCGGCAGCAATTCCCGCAACGTGCGTTCCATGAAAATCAAGCGGAATCGAGTCGGAATTGCTTTTCACGTCCCATCCGTTGTAATCATCAATGTACCCGTTGAGGTCGTCATCGAATCCGTTGCGCGGGTCCTGCACATTTTTCCAATAGTTCAAATCCTCATGCTGCAAATCGAAGCCTTCATCCACCACGGCAATCACTATTGTGTCGCCCAGCGCGGTAACCCCGCTTGTTGCAAGCTCCCACGCCTCCGTTGCGTCAATATCGGCATCAGGCGTTCCCTGCGATTGACCAGTGTTTTCAAGATTCCATTGATTAGGGAAAAGCGTGTCGTTGGGAACAAGCGAGCGTTTGCCGACCATGTGATTGAATTGCGCGATTTGGACTGAAGATTTTTTTTGAATAATCTTCATCAGCTTTTCTTCATCGCCCTGCGGAAAAGTGAGCAGCCAAATGTTCCAGCTTTTGGAGAGCAATTGAATTTCAGGATAGGATGAGGGAATATTTTTCAGCAACTCATCAACCGAATGTTCTTTGTTAAGCTGAACGATGATTTGTCCGGGAAGGATTTGCTGGGCAACTGTGATTTGAAAAAACGAAAGGAAGATGCAGCAAAAAAAGAATACTCGCATTGCGTAAAGTTACAGCAAGCCGTTATTGAGAGAAGCCGGTCAACTCTTTTACCCAACTTTCAATCATTTGCTTTCCTTCAGGAGCATTCAATTTTTCCTCCAAGCCATCCAGGTCGCCCATCTTTTCGAAGAAAGAATCGTGGGTTTTTCCCAATGCTAAAGCCTTCGAATAAGGAGTGTCGCTGAACGTCACCATCGCATAGAGCGGAGTGAATTGAGCAGGATAACGCTCGTGCATCAGCTTTTCAATCTTTTTTCGAAGAACGAATTTTTTATCTGCAACGAGGTCGCGCATCTCGATGAAATTCCGGAGCGCCAATTCTCCCACCGCATCGGCATCGGGTTTTCTTGTTCGCTGAAAAGCAGGGATGATTTTTTGCCAATCATCATTCATCTCATTCATCATCTTGTTCAGAATCGTGCAATCTTCAAATCCTGCATTCATTCCTTGCCCGTAGAACGGCACAATTCCGTGCGCAGCGTCACCAATCAATAAAACTTTGTTGTCGAACGACCAGGGATAACAACGGAAAGTCGCCAAAGAAGAAGCCGGGTTGGTGAAAAAATCTTCAGCTAAATCCGACATCAATTGTATGGTATCGGGGAAATTTTTTTTGAAAAAATCCAATGCTGCTTTCTCATTCGTGAGGTTGGCAAAGGAATACTCTCCTTCGAATGCAAGAAACAAAGTGACCGTAAAGCTGCCATCCAAATTCGGAAGCGCAATCAGCATGAAGCTTTTCCGGGGCCAGATATGAAGTGCATTCTTATACATCTTAAAGCTGCCGTCATCATTGGGCGGAATATGTAATTCCTTGTAGCCATGTTCCAGATAGGTTTGCGAATAGTTGAACCGTTCTGTTTTTTCAAGCGAGCTTCGGATTGCTGAAAAAGCTCCGTCTGTTCCAAAAATTAAATCCGATTTTGTAAAACCATTTTCGAGAATCGCTTCCTTCTTTTGCTGGTCGTAGCCGTGGCAAGGCTTTTCAAATTCAATCACCGCGCCCACCTGTTCTGCTTTGGTCATCAGCAGTTGATTCAATCCTCCGCGGGAAATGGAATTGATGTATTGTCCCTTCGCTCCGTACGGCTGTAATTCAGTTTTCCCATCCAAATGATGAATCATCCTTCCGTGCATGGGGATTGCCATCTTGCGGATTTCTTCCTCCAGTCCGACAGCATGAAGCGCCTTAAGTCCGCGGTCGCTCAATGCGAGGTTGATAGACTTGCCGCCAGTGATGTTATGCTTGCGCATATCGGAGCGCTTTTCGTACACACGCACTTTGTATCCACGCTGCGCAAGAAAGATTGCCCAAAGCGAACCGACCAGACCGGAGCCGATGATGGAAACTTGTTTCATTCAGCGGATTATTTTCTCCAACACATTCCCAAACTCATATACTTCCGTGAAGGTGTTATAAAGCGGCACAGGTGCTATGCGAATCACATCCGGCTCACGCCAGTCAACAATCACTCCTGCTTTTTTCAGGGCTTCATAAATGTGCTTCCCGTTTTTTCCAATCATAATGGATAGCTGGCAGCCGCGATGATTCTTTTCTTGTGGAGTTATGATATTAAGCTTCTTTTTTGTTTTCGTTGAAACATCGTTGATGATGAATTCCAGATAACCCGTCAGCATCTTGCTTTTTTCTCGAAGATGAAGCATACCGGCTTCCCTGAAAATTTCCAGCGATGCTTTATGAATTGTCATTGGAAACACGGGAGCATTGCTGATTTGCCATCCAGCGGCACCGGATTGCGGACGAAATTGTTCGTGCATCTCAAATCTCGTCTTCTCATCATTACCCCACCAGCCTGCAAGTCTTGGCAGTTCAGGATTGTTGCAATGCTTTTCGTGGACAAAAGCTCCTCCAACTCCGCCTGGACCTGAGTTTAAATACTTGTAAGTGCACCACACGGCAAAGTCAACATCCCACTCATGAAGTTTCAGCGGAACATTTCCGGCAGCATGAGCCAAATCAATTCCGACCATCGCTCCAACTTCATGACCTGCTTTTGCAATCGCAGGAATGTCGAAGAACTGTCCGGTATAAAAATTTACCCCGCCAAGAAAAATAAGGGCAAGTTCATTTTTGTGATTTTCGATTGTATAAAGAATGTCTTCTGCGCGTAAAGTGTATTCACCTTCTCTTGGAGATAACTCAATGATTGCTTCATTTGGATGATAACCATGCAGTTGAAGCTGCGTCTGCACTGCATAACGGTCAGATGGAAAAGCTTTGCCTTCCATCATGATTTTAAAACGCTTTCCATTCGGGCGATAAAATGAGACCAGCAGCAGGTGAATGTTGACGGTCAGCGAGTTCATTAACACGACTTCATCAGGCAACGCCCCGACCACTTCGCTTGCTTCTTCAAAAAAATGGTGATAATAAAACCAGGGGTTCTTTCCGTGAAGATGCCCTTCCACCGCCTGTTCCTGCCAGTCTTTCAATTCCTGTGTTATTTTTTCGGAAACAGTCCTTGGCTGCAATCCGAGCGAGTTGCCGCAGAAATAAATCAGCGGCTTGCCGTTTTTTTCGGGAAGGAAAAACCGTTCGCGATAAACGCTCAGCGTGTCGCGCTCATCAAGGTCAAGGGAAAAAGCGATGCTGTTTTCGTAATTCATAGCACGTGCAGTAATTGCTGACGGTAAAAATTTGCTGCAAGTTTATTCAGCAAATGATTTAGCAACGAATTGTTCGCGTCAGCATATTGCAAGTCGTCCAAGATTTCTTTTGCAGACTGTACATACTTCGCGGGCTTTAGTTCATTATCACCCTCTTTCAGCATCTCACGCATGGAGGCTTGTGTCATCTCAGGATGAAATTGCAGAGCCGCCACATTATCGCCATAAACAAATGCCTGATTCAGCGTGGCTTCGCTTTGAGCAACGTGGGTTGCGCCTTTCGGCAAATCAAACGTGTCGCCATGCCAATGGAAGGTGATGAACTCCTTCGAAAAAAAATGCAGCAAGGTGTTCTCGGCATTTTCATTCATCCTCACCGGGAACCACCCAATCTCTTTATGCTTATTCGGATAAACCCTTGAACCAAGAACATTTGCAATGAGTTGCGAGCCGAGACAAATTCCCAGCACCTGTTTTCCATGATTGATAGCGCCCTCGATGAAATTTTTTTCAGGATGAAGCCAGTGATATTTCTTTTCATCATTCACGCTCATCGGTCCGCCCATGATGATGAGCAGGTCGAAGCTTTCCAACACAGGGAGATTTGCAGATTCCCAAAAACGTGTTTCGGTCGAATGGAATTTATTTTCAGAAATCCAATCAGCAATGCAGCCGATGCCTTCGAAAGGAGCATGCAACAATGTATGTATCCTGATTGGCTTGTTCATTTTGAAAATCTTTTTCTTTCTATTCCCAGCCATTCCAGCGCAGCCCCGCTCAATAATTTTTCTTTCACCTGCGAATTGTAGGGCATACTCTCAATCAACTTTCCCGGCTCATGCTCGCCCAACGGAAACGGATAATCACTCCCAAGACATACTCTGTCAGCACCGATGAGATTAACAATATAATCCAGCATTTGCGCATCATGGGTTAGGCTGTCAAGCCAGAATTTGCCAAGATAATTTTTAGGATTCTCATTGTGGTGAACCGCCACCAAATCGGGACGAACTTTAAATCCCTGCTCGATTCTGCCAATTGTCCCTGGGAACGAACCGCCACCATGCGCGAATGCCACTCTGAGTTTGGGGAGTTTATGAAATACTCCGCTGAATATCATCGAGCAAATCGCGAGAGATGTTTCAGCCGGCATTCCAACCAACCAAGGCAGCCAATAGTCCGGCATGAATTCTTTCCCGACAAAACCTCCCGGATGCACAAACACGGCTGCATTCAATTCTTGCGCAGCCTGAAAAAATTGGTACAGTGCGGGATTGTTGAGATTCCATTCATTCACATGCGTTCCGATTTGAACTCCTGTCAATTTTAATTTCTTTACGCAACGCTCCAATTCTTTAATTGCCAATTCCGGGGATTGCAGAGGAACTGTTCCTAATCCCATGAAGCGTTTCGGATGTTCAGCGATAACACTTGCAATGTGGTCGTTGAGAAATCGTGAAACTTCCAGCGCATCAGCGGGTTTTGCCCAATAACCGAACATGATGGGAACGGTTGACAGCACCTGCATATCCACATGATGATGATTGCATTCTTTTATTCTTGTTTCAGCATCCCAGCAATTCTCTTCTATCTCGCGAAAAAATTTATCGCCCTGCATCATCCGCGCTTTGCAATTAGAATGATGTTCGAGATGAATGAACTCACCGTACCCGAATTTCTGCGACCAGCGCGGAAGTTCCTTCGGAAGAATGTGGGTGTGAATGTCTATTTTGAGAGAGTGTTGGGTGTTGGGTGTTGGGTGTTGGGTGTTGAGAGGCATAGTCAATTCACGTTCATTTCTTTTTCAAGGAATTTTATGTAACCAATGGTCAAAATCGTTCATAATGAATTTCAAAAAACAATACCCAACACTCAACACCCGACACTCACCAGAGGAGGCTGCATCACCGCTCCGCATTTTTTACAAGTTCTCTTTTCTTCAGAGTCATAGAATTTCTTCATTACAGGCGGCAACTGCTTCACAATGTCCGTCAGTTCAAAGTATTCTTCATGCAACTTGTTATTGCAATTTTCACAGAACCACAGGAAGCCATCTTTCTCTCCTTTATGACGATAACGTTCCATCACCAAGCCAACTGTGTTCGCTCCGCGTTGCGGTGAATGTGGAGTACGTGGTGGAAGCAGAAAAATTTCTCCTTGTTTGATTGAAATATCTCTTCGCTGACCCTCTTCCATGATTCTAACAACAATGTTTCCTTCCAATTGAAAGAAAAATTCCTCGCCTTCATTGAAATGAAAATCTTTACGGCTGTTGGGTCCGCCAACCACCATCACGATGAAGTCTTTGTTGCCTTTGTAAACAACCTGGTTGCCAACGGGAGGCTTCAGCAGGTGGCGGTGTTCGTCAATCCACTGTTTGAAATTGAAGGGAGATTGAATAGGCATGACGCTTGGTTTTTTAATTAGATTGCAAGTCTGAAATTAGCCGCCAATTTACAGATGAAACAGGAGAATCTGCTTACCGGGCTTGAAATAGATTCCGTTGAATTTCACGGCCGGGGTGTTGCAAGGCACAACGGGAAAGTGGTTTTCGTGGAAAATGCTCTGCCGGGAGAAGTAGTGGATGCCAATGTGTTTCAAAAAAAGAAGGGGTACGCTTTTGCCCGAACAGTTTCTTTTCACAAAACATCCGAAAACAGGATTCAACCGTTCTGTCATCATTTTGGAACATGCGGTGGGTGTACCTGGCAAAACGTGACTTACGAAAAGCAGTTGGAGTTCAAGCGACAGTTTGTTGAAGAAGCTTTTACAAGAATCGGCAAGCTCAGTTTTTCCGAAATACCTCCGGTGATGGGTTGCTCTAACACATCGCACTACCGCAACAAACTGGAGTTTACTTTTTCAAATAGAAGATGGCTTACGAAAGAAGAGATGGAAAAATTCTCTGTAGCAGGGGATTGCTTCGGGCGTGGCACGTCCGCTGGAGCTATTGACGCCCTCGCCATGACGGGAACTATGGAGTTTCCGCCTGCCTTAGGTTTTCACAAGCCCGGATTGTTTGACAAGGTGATTGATATTGAAACCTGTTACTTGCAACCGGAACCTTCCAACAAAATCAGGCTCGCACTGAAAGAATTTGCTGTAAAAGAAGGAATCGAGTTTTTTGATTTGCGGAAACAAGAAGGAATGTTGCGAACGCTCATCATTCGCACGTCATCGCTGGGTGAAGTATTGGTAATCGTGAGTTTTTTCCAGGACAATAAACAAGTCATTGAGAGTGTGATGGATTTTCTTCAAAAAACTTTCCCTGAAGTCACTTCTCTCAATTATGTCATTAATCCGACAGGGAATGATTCTATCAACGGACAAGAAGTAATAACCTGCTACGGCAAGCCTTACTTTCAGGAACGGCTTGGGGATTTGGCTTTTCATGTGGGTCCAAAATCATTTTTCCAGGTGAATGTTCCGCAGGCGAAAAAGCTTTTCGATACAGCGCTTGGGTTTGCGGACTTGAAAGGGAATGAAATTGTCTATGATTTGTATTGCGGAATCGGCAGCATTTCGCTGTACCTCGCTTCGCATTGCAGAAAAGTGATTGGAGTGGAGCAGTCAGGCGATGCGGTGAAAGATGCCAGGAACAATGCGAAGCTCAACCACATCAGCAACTGTGAATTTTATGAG
>Ga0247727_10018553_pt1 | contig 10919 bp, 10 predicted proteins | sample WisWelCaveWW1625_FD_202498 | JGI IMG/M metagenome (GOLD analysis project Ga0247727, IMG submission 202498) | Biofilm microbial communities from Wishing Well Cave, Virginia, United States - WW16-25 | ecosystem: Environmental > Aquatic > Deep subsurface > Groundwater > Cave microbial mat | place...
TAATCGCAACAACATACCGGCTTCGAAGAAGGCTCTGCCCACCTGTTGCACATGAGGTCCTGTGCCCGGGTTCGTCAGAACAATCTGCATCTTGGAGTAACTGCTCAGGTTATTGGGTTTAACAGTTTACGGTTCACGGTTATCTTCTCAATGCCGGCATTTTAATTCTCCAGACGAGCTTGGCCGAGCGAAGCCCGAGCTTCGAGGTGATGCCGGCCAGACAATGGACAAGATGAGCGCGCATACGCCAACTCAGTGAAACCTGAAGCTCGGCATAATTCTCGTGCAACCTCACAAATTCAGCAGATGCAACATGACCCATGGTGGAAGTCTTGCTCAGAGGATGCATTCGAATAATCGACATTGGCTCTGAGTGAAACAAACTGCCATGGTCCAAAATCACGCGTGAAAAAAATTCGTAACAAAGACCAAACAAAAAAGTTTCATCAAAATGGCCGGTCTTTTGATGAACTTTCGTCCTCCAAAAGGTGGCGTCTTGCAGGAAGCCGGGGCGCTGTCCGGGTATCCATGGACGCGGACAACGATAGACAACGCCCCCATCTTCAAAATGCATGTGGTTGGCCCCAAAGAAAATGTCGCAGCCGGGGTAATCGCGCGCCAGATAAGCCATTTTCCATAAGGCCCCTTCCACCAGTTTGTCGTCTGAATTCAAGTAGGCGCATAAATCACCGGTAGCGCGGTTCAACCCCTGATTGATGGCGTCTGCCTGACCTTGATCAGGCTTGGATTGCCAATAGGCCAACCGGTCTTCGTATCTGCGAATGATGTCTGAACTCCCATCTTTCGATCCGCCATCCATCACGATGTATTCCAGATTGGGGTATCCCTGTCCCAGCACACTCATGATGGTTTGCTCAAGATATTGCGCCTGGTTCAACGACGGAGTGATGACGGAAATTTTCGGCGGCCATGTCATAATCAACACAGGAAAGATGTCATGCGACACGTCTGCCTTCCCTCATGGCTTGAATAAGTCCAATAAGAATTGCAGGCCAGCGGTGGGGTGAATAAAAATTGCGTTTGAGGAGGAGGCTCTTTCTCAAAATTCCATGCCAGAAATACCATCCTCTCCATTTTGGCGGCACATGACGGAAAAAAAAGATCCAAACGGAAACATATTTTTCACATTCGCTGAATGGATTGGATGGATCGGTTAAACGCACACCGCCTATGGAGAATTTCAAATGGCGAACCGATGGGTTTGGATCAAAAACGACCTTTTTTCCACGCTCATGCATGCGCAGGACAAGATCGGCATCATCAGGGTAGGAATTGCCCCGAAAAGCCTCGTCCAACCCTCCCATTTCCTTCCAGGCCGAGGCGCGGATCGAACAATTACATAGAGTAAGCACACACACCTCGCGACGATGGGTGGAATGCCTCGGAAAAAAAATGCATTCTTCAAATGGATTATCAAAAGCCGGAGGCTCCTGTGAATCGACAGCAAAATCCGGCGGGACAAGCTCTTGACCACACACAGCCGATAAACTGGCATCTGAGAAATTTTCCAGATGTTTTTTGATGAAAAAAGGATCCTCAATCCGAACATCATCATCCAAAAATAACAGAATGTCTCCCATGGCCTCGGCAGCGCCCGCATTACGTGCGGCAACAACCCCAAGCGGACGGCGCAAAATACGAAGCTTTAATGATGTCCTTGTCTGTTCAAAAGCTCCATATACTGCTTGATCACAGGGAGGGTTGTTTTGATCAACCACGATAACTTCTCCATCCACTTCCTGTTGGTTGGCCAGATCGGACAAAAGGGCGCGCAGACAACTCTCTCGACGCCAGGTGGCAATGATGACACTTGCTGACAGGATGGTCATCACACATCCCTGCTCTGATACACCTTTTCCATGTCTTCGGCCACTTCTTTGAAGGTACGAGGAGGCTGAATATCCTTTCGCAAGGAACGAAGCTCTTCCGGGTTTTGAGCAAACCGCTTGAGCAGTTCTGCCAGTTCATCCGCATCTCCCGATTTAAAAAGAAATCCTGTGCGCCCATCCTCCACAAGCTCCTGAATGCCACCGCGCCGACTTCCAATGACAGGCGTTTGCACCGCAAACGCCTCATAAATGACCATGGGACCTGATTCGAACCAAAATGAAGGAACAATCAGCGCATCCCAACCAGCCAGAAGCTGTGGTAAATCTCTATCAGCCAGACTGCCTTTCACACGCACCCGCGCGTCACGCCTGCACATTTCATAAACATCATCAACGCATTGACGTTCCGAGGGAAGCCATTCATGCTTTGAAAAGGTTGAACTGCAAAATTCAAACTCAAAGTCAATGGAAGGGGGTATTTGTTGAAGAGCCGCCAAAAGAGTGGGGATTCCCTTTTCGTCGGTAACCCTTCCAAGAAACCCAAAACGCACAACGGGAGAAGCGATCCTGGAAGGCAGCCTTTCCTGTTTAAAACGCAGGCCATGACGGGAAAGAAAAACCTTTTTTTCTGAAACATCATTTTTCAGGATCACATCGGACACCCATTGACATACGGCTACAATTTTGGAGGCCGAATGGGTCGCTCGCTTCCAGGCTTTCCATCTTTCGTGGAATAAGAGAGGGATCGAAAAAAAAGATCGCAGCCTTTTCAAAACGCCGAACCGGTTCAGGATTCGATAACCCCAATCAAATACTCCCAGAGGCAAGCCTGCCAGGACACGAGAAAGAAGCAGTGGAACTCCTTTGGAATATAAAAAACAGGAAATGCAGCGCACTGGCATGATTCTGCCATCGCACGCCTCTTTTCCGAGATAAACCAGATCGCCACGCATACAACTCGTCGTGGAAGAATGATATGTAAGGATCACTTTGTACCCCTGCTTTCGAAGTTCCTCGATTAAATAAGATTCCCATCCCAGTTGCAGGGGATGAACATGGACAATGGCCGGCTGACTGGACTTCACCACTTTCAGGAAAATCTGAACCAACCGCTCCATCAAGGATTTGTCAAAATGAAGCCATTGGAGTTGGTTCCGCTCCCGATTTACCCGGACGATTCGAATCTTGGTCCCCTCACATTCCTTTTCGACCACATCCATATCCGAACAAGCGCCTGGATCACACGCTTGCAGATATGCCACTTCACACGTGAACCCCTTTTCCTTCAAAGCTTCAACCAACCCCAGGACATAGGTTTCCGTTCCCCCCACCTGCAAGGGGGGATAGCCGATGGTAATCATCAATATTTTCATGGCCGCGCCTTTTACCAGAGCGATTTCGCCCGTCTTGAAGAAGGAATGGCCGCGAGATTGAAAACCGGCGGCATTTCCATACCCGGATCAAGCGGAGTGCCAGGAGGAGGTCCCTTTCCAAAACCACCTGCAAAATAGGTGTTATAGGCATGCATTCGAAACCATTCCCACCATTGTTCGAAATTCAACCCTCTCTCTTGAAACCGTGCTCTGTACATTTCGACCAGAAGTATCGGCGGCTCTGCTCCCGGCTTCCGTAGATATTCTTCAAGACCCTGCAGGGCGTCATACTCACCTCCCTCCAAATCCAGCTTGATCACAATGGGAGCGGGAGGATGATCTCCAAGCAGGCGGCTTAGCGTGATCGTTGGCATCACATCAGGTTCTCCTGCCCGGGCAGGGCAGGTGGTGTTGCACTCTTCACCACCGGGAACCCATGCGTTTTTCACCCATTGATCGTCGTGATTGCTGAGGGCAGCCGGATGAGTCCGGATGTCCTTCAAGTCAAGTTGCCGGATGACAAACTGCAGCGTCTCATAAACTCCCGGAAGGCATTCGACCGCTTCAATGCGGGTCGAGGGGCATTGTTGACGCACAAATGCCGCGAACAAACCGATGTTGGCGCCTCCATCGATAAAGGTTCCCCGTCCACCCAGGCAGCGCACGATCCATCGAAGTTCATCCAGTTCCCAATTTTTGTAACAATAGAGCGTCTTGCTGAAGGCATTGTCTTTCAAATAGAGAAAACGGATACGATCCGGCCTTCGGTAGACGAAGTGCTTTTGTCCCGCCCCCTCCCTCCCGCAACGCCAGTCTCCCCATCTCGAGAGAATCCGATAAACCAGTCGTTCCCGTCCCGTCCTGGTCCATAGAAGATTCCATGCTTTCTTCAAAATCTGTGTCAGGCATATCATTTGGAGGGGAGTTGGACTCGAAGATATTTTGGTCCTTCCCGTAAAATTCGCGCGGCATCCCGATAGCCCCGCGCCAGATACCACACATTTCGCAAAAACCAGTGGGGACGGACCAGAACGGCCTTCCGGAAAATGAGATACCGCACATTCCACAACAAGGGATACCGCGCCTTCCACAGGCCGAGATTTTTCATCCAGAAATAAAAATGGGTCATCCACCCCATCCGATCCATCCAGAGATCCGATCGCGATTTCAATCGTTTGCCTCCGGAAGGCACTCTTAAATGAGTCACCGTGGCGGTCGGGTCAAAAATCAGTTTCGCGTTCCGGGCCAGGAGCCGGCACGAAAAGTCCGTGTCATCCAGCCATGTCCGCCCATATTGCTCATCAAAACCGCCAATCTCCAGGGCCACGCTCCTCCGGATGGAGGAATTGGTGCTGGGCCAGTTTTTGACCGGGGAGCGTTTTGCGTAATTCAATGGAAAATTCTGCCAGCCAATGTGAGGCCAGAAATATCGCGGTTCAAACACCCCGGTGGGCAATTCACCAGACCGTAAAATCTGTCCCACCACTCCGTCGAGAGAGGGATCCTCCACGTAATTGAGCAGATGTCGTTCCACCAATTGAGGAGGGGCCCGGATGTCATCATCCAGAAATAGCAGCACTTCCCCCCTTGCTTCGAGAATACCAAAATTGCGGGCCTTTTGGGCATTGGCTTCGGAAGGCTCATAAAGACGAATTCGTCCCTCCTTCGCCCAATCCCGAAGTTTCTGCGTGCTCTCTAATTCCGGTTTGGGACATTGGTGTATGACGATAATTTCGGTGGGGGCGTGCTTTTGAACCAGCAAATCCGAAATATTGTCACAAAGCGCATTTGTTCTACCATAACTGGGAATGATCACGGAAATCGTAGACAATGAACTCATAAGGGATTTCCCCAAACGTTGCGCCGTAACAAAATATTGATGTACCGACGAAGATGCTCTGCATTGTAATGCCTCAGAAAACATGCCAGCCAATCCAAAAGTGACTTGCATTGCCACCCATTTGTGCGGGCCAGACAATCCGCAAGATGCAAAGCGGCGCGGGCGGGTCTGATGGCTCCGAGACGAAAGAGAATACGGCCATGCGCTCTGGTCATGTCCAACATTTTTCCCCTGTGCAAATCAGAGAGCTCGGCAATGTAGCGCTGGCGATATAATCGATGAACTACTGTAATCGCTTTCCAACTGCAAAGCCGTTGATTATGACTGGCGCGTACTCCCTGATGAAGACGGTTCGAACGAACAACCACAGGCTGATAAGTCCAACGCGCCCCGGCCAGACAAAGACGAACAACAAGGTCAAACTCCTCGGAGTGACGCATGAGAGGATGAAAACCACCAACTCTTTCAAAGGCATTTCGGCAAACAACAAGCGAGGCTGCGGGTGGCATACTGTCGAGAAAAAAACCGAGTGGATCGTCCAGAACCGACCGGGCATCACTAAAAAAAATATGGTCCGGCTTCGACCGATCAGCATCGTAAAAAAATCGAATGGGTGTCAACACGCAGTCTGATGGATGGGTTCGAATGTGCTCACGAATAACTTCGAGCGCATTGGATGCAAGAAGGTCATCCCCATCCAGGAATATTAAAAAATCTGCGGTTGCGCGCCGTGCCAGGAGATTGCGAGATCTGGATATTCCCTGATTGGGCGCGTGAGAATAATCCAGCGAGTGCGGCCAGGCTTGCAGTATGTGTGAGGTTTTATCAGTTGAACCGTCGTCGTGGATCAGCAACTGATCTCCTCTTTGAAGTTGTGTTTCGACTGAACGCAAACACTCGGCAAGGTGCCTCTCACCATTGAAAATTGAGACCAATACGGCAATGGTTGGATTTTGGCTCATCACCCGGAATGGTTTTCGACCACTCGAAGGATGTTGCCCAAAGCCCGGTCCCATGAGTGAGACAGGGCGAATTTTTCAGCGCACTTTCTCATGGCCATCTGCTTTTCCAAGGGCAGCTGCCGGATTTTTTCCAGACAGTCCCGCAGTCCCTCGGAATCTTCGGGTGCGAAAGAAAAACCAAACTCATTTTCAAGCGGGATTGTTCCACTCTCACTATGCGTGGATGAAACCACCGGGCAACCGTATGACGCTGCCAGATAAACCAGCCCACTGACAAGAGTGTGTGCCTTTCCATACGGCAGCACCATCACATCCACGCCATCAAATAGAGCAGTTATTTCTTGATCAGTAAAATAGGGGGCGTGTTTCAAACTGTAACGATGAATCAAACCGGGGTTTGAAACGGCAGCGAGGCAATCTTCAACCTGTTTTCCAATTTGAGGCGTGCAGGAAATGGCAATGTGCAAATAACATGGAAAGTTGAGCGGTTGAAGTTCTTTCCATAACCATTCCAGACCTTTACTCGAACGATACTGACCACAAAATAATAGATGAAGAGCCGAACCCTGACGATGTGGAGAACCAGGATGAAGAGGGGGACAACCCCATGAGGATGCGTGTACTATCCGGGGCGTCAAGCCGACTGGATTTACCAAAAATTCCCGGAGCACCCTGGAATGTAAAAATACAGCAGCCGCCTTGAAGTATTTTTTCCATCTCCATGGTCGTGAGTCCACCGGTGGATGATCTCCCCCACCGGGAAACGCATGGCAAATGATATATGTCCGGGTTGCCAACCAACCGCTCAGGATACCCGCCGTTATCCATCGGATTCCAAGTGGAAATGAACATGGCGCATCGACAAAAAGATAGCGATGGTCTTTTTCCAGTCGAAGAAGGGTTGGAATCCAAAAAGAGAGTGATTCCAGGAGGTTTCTTAAAAATTTAATGCAACGAGAACCCAAAGAATGACCGGTGCCTGCAGAATACCTGAGGTAACGGATTTCATACGACATGTTTCTTGAACGCAGAAAATGATTCCATGCATCGAGATAGGAAGGCGCATGTCCGCCCATCTTTAAATCGGACGATATGAGAATCAACTTCGCAAGCCGGCTCATTGAGCTGATAACAGGACTAGTGAAAATCAGGCATCACAAACCGAGGGCATTTCCACGATTTTGGAATTTTCCCCGAGGGGGCTTTGCAAGCATGTTGATATAATCCCATTTGTGGGCTTCTGATAGAAGAAGCCGATTTTCCACCCAACCCCAGGCTCCATTCAAATAAAAGGCGAGTTTATATCCATATTGCTGAGTTAACAGATCCAGAAGTTCTTGATCACTTGAACCAACCTTTTCCAAGCACGTGGGATTCAACTCAATGTACAACCAAGGTGGAGAATCACTTGTGAATGTCTGTCTCCCACCTTTCAGAACCTCGGTTTCACTGCCTTCCACATCCAGTTTTACCAAGGAAGGTTGCGGCTTCCCGTTCTCCGACAGAACAACGTCCAAAGTCACTGCACAAGCAGATATGATACTGCAACAACCTTCCGCCACTTCTTCCTGTTTTACAACTCTTCGGCAGGATTCCAAACACTCTGGACTTGATAGAAGACTCAAAGAAACTCTCGCACTCCAAAGCGGCGCCCGGACAATCGTAACCAGCCCCTTTTTTAGATCAGCGACTTGCGCATGCAAAATGGAAGCGGTGTGTTCAAAGGCTTCAATCGCAATCACCCGGCCGGTCTCACCCAATTGATTCGCAAACAGCCGTGAGTAATAACCGTAATATGCCCCAGCATCGACTACGGTATCTCCTGCTTTCAATAAAGACAGGCAGGTTTGCATACCCTGCCGGTCGAAATCCAAATTACAATAAACCCAAAGGGATGTCGGATCTTTTGTCGGCAATAGCCACCGAACGCCGTTAAATGAATGAACCGGCACAAATTCAGGAAAACGTCTTTGCAGGATTTGAGTAAAATAAAATTCCCGTAATCGCGTATTCCAAACCACCCTTCCCTCCCTGGAAAACAACAGCCGAAATCCCAAAATCGTTTTTCGAGTCCAGCGGACGACCTCTGATGATAATCGACTCATACCGAGCTCTTCAAAAATCCGGATGAGTTGGCAATATTGGATTCGTGTCAAACTGTGAGTCAACGTATGTCTTTACACAACCATGCACGTTACTCTTATCCCGGTGATGGATAATGACATCGTCCAGGATATTATCCAGGTCCCGGGCCGACCCAAATCCCACAAGCCTTTTCAATTTTTCGATCGAAGGGACGCGACGCAACATGTCTTCAAAATCCTTTGGGAAAATGACATCGTAAGGAACCAGCTCGATTTTTGAGGAACTGCCCATTTTCCTTTTGATCTTCCTGGCGAGATCGAGAATGGAAATTTCCGTGGAACCGCCGATGTTGACCACCTCGCCATACGCTGCGGTGGTGTCGATGAGCCTGATGAGCGCATCCACCACATCTCCTACATGGATAAATGTTCGAGTTTGTAATCCATCGCCGTAAACCGTGATGGGCTTGCTCTCCAGAGCTTGTTGAACAAAACGCGGGATAACCATGCCATACCGTCCCGTTTGTCGCGGACCAACGGTATTAAATAATCGCACAATAATGACAGGAAGCTTGTTTGCACGATGATACGCAAGCGCGGTAAATTCATCGATGAGTTTGGAAGCAGCATAACTCCAGCGCGAGCTGGTGGAAGGACCATAAACGCAATCGTCCACTTCCAGTAGCGGAGCATGATCATGTTTACCATAGACCTCGGATGTCGAAGCAATCAGCACCTTTTTCCTGAATTGATTGCATAATTCGAGGACGATTTCAGTTCCGCGCACATTGGTAATAATGGAAGAAAGCGGATTGTCCAGGATGTACTGCACACCCACCGCAGCCGCCAGATGAATGACCACATCACACGTTCCAACCAGCTCCATCATTTTGTCTCGATTCAATACTGTATCAACGGTGACAAAAAAAACGCCGGTTTAGATCCTGATCTTCCTGGAGATGTTTGATATTGTCCAAACTTCCGGTTGAGAGATCATCAACAACACAGACCTCATCTCCGCGCTGCAAATATGCCTCGGCAAGGTGGGAGCCAATGAAGCCAGCACCCCCTGTAATAAGAAATTTCATTTATTCAAAAAATCATGGGGCCCATCGTGACAACGAGTTCCCCTCGTTTTAAACTGCTGGCCAAAAGACGAAAGCCTCCGCTTGATGATCCGGAGAGAACGGCCCCAACCGTTCCAAGCCCAATCGATGGATCGGTCCTCTTGATCCATTGCCAGGCATTCTTGAGTTCTCTGATATAAGCGCCATAAAACCACCGTCGTAAAGATGCCGGCATTTTTCCATAGACCAGCGATGGATCACTGAAGAATCGGTTAATGATCTTCAACCGATGGAAATGATAAAAGACCAGCGGCTGGCCATCAACGGTGGCCATGCCGTTCTGAATGTGAATCGGATCATTCATCCAATTCCACGGAGCAACTCCCGCTCCCTTATGCCGCAATACAGCAACCCGCTGAAAGCGTTCAGGCCAGTCATCCAAATATTTCTGATCCGCATAACGCCCATGGTCTTCATAATTGTGGCACCATTCCAGACAGCGCTCGCGCCACCATCGAAGACATGTCATTCCATAAGTATCGTTGCGAAACGAAAGCCACCCCACGTTATAAATGCCCGCTTTTTCCTGTTTTTTGAGATGTTCCGGGAACCGATGTCCGACCAAAAGAATGGATTGATCTTTCACTTCATCGTAGATGGGGTCGGGACTTGAATAAAAAAACAAATCTGCGTCGAGATAGGTAATCAGATCGATCTCCGGGAAATGCGTTAAAAGGTAAAGCAACCATGACGGAGTACATGTAAAATAATACTCAATCCGGTCACGATTGGATTTGGCGCTCTTTAAAGGTTCGTCGCCATGCTCGAATTCATCCATGGAAATTGCCCGCACTTCAGGAAGTCCGAGCCGGGACACAATGTCATAGGTAAATCCATCCAGGCAGAGCGCCCAGAAAACAAAATCCTTTGTATGTTTCTTCAGCGAACGAAACAGGGTCAGTCCCCGTACCAGATAATTTTGATCAAAGTAGGTGCAGAAATGGCGCATTAGCAGTGGTTGGGAAGATATGTTCTCACCAGTTTTTGCGAAGACATCTCATGAATATGCGCTGCCGTCTCAGTTCCGAATTTGTGTGCAATCATGTCCAGATATCCGGGGTTGCTGAAATAAGTGTGAAAGGCCCGGTCTCGAAATTGTAGAACTTCCGGTCCCGTCAGATGCCTGGTTGGCAATGGCAATGTATCCATGGCATGCTGCGAGTAGCCGCTCCACTTCCCGGGCAAAGGCCATTTTTGTTGAAGCGCGCGCAGGTAGAGGGCTGATCCGGGATAGGCCATGGCGCAATACATGTTTGCGAACTCGCAGTTGAGCTCGAGCGCCATGTCCAGTGTTGCCTGCATGGTTTCCATATCGTCCTCGGGCAATCCGAAAATGTAATTGCCGATGACGTTGATCCCGCCCTCTCTGACCTTCCGTATGGTTTCGGAGATCTCCTCCTGACCAAAGCCTTTTTGAACTTCGTTACGAACTCGCTCGCTGGCAGCTTCGATGCCAAATGCCAGCCAGTTAAAACCGGCCCTTTTGAGTTTCCCGATCATATCTTCCTTGATGGTATCAATCCTGGAATATGCCCATAGATTGAGATCATAACCGCGCTCGATGATGAGATCGCATATGTCAATCACGTGTTTCCGGTTGAGAACAAACATCTCGTCCGCAATCTTGATGTTTCGAACACCGTGCTCATTGACCAGCTGATCGATCTGCTTGATCACTGTCGA
>Ga0247727_10018555_pt1 | contig 10919 bp, 15 predicted proteins | sample WisWelCaveWW1625_FD_202498 | JGI IMG/M metagenome (GOLD analysis project Ga0247727, IMG submission 202498) | Biofilm microbial communities from Wishing Well Cave, Virginia, United States - WW16-25 | ecosystem: Environmental > Aquatic > Deep subsurface > Groundwater > Cave microbial mat | place...
GTGTAGCTGGTCAGCCGCATCAGCATCCACGGCAGGAACAGGAACAGGCCCGCCAGAAAGGCCGCCAGCCTCGGCACCGTGCCGAAGGAGGCATCCTGCATGGAAGTGGCGATCTGCACCAGGCTCATCACCACTCCGGCGATGAAGCCGATGGCCAGCAGCGGCAGGCAGAGCCAGAATGTCGTCATCAACGCCTGTCGCATGATTTCGGAAACGGTCTGAGTGGTCATGGTTCTCCTCTACGTGTAGAAACTCTTCACCAGCGAGCCGACCACCAGGTTCCAGCCATCCACCAGCACGAACAGCAGAATCTTGAAGGGCGCCGACAGCATGACGGGCGGCAGTTGCACCATGCCGATCGACAGCGTGACCGACGCCACCACCAGGTCAATGATCAGGAACGGCAGAAACAGCACGGCGCCGATCTGGAATCCGGTCTTCAGCTCCGAGAGCACATAGGCGGGGATGAGGAGCTTCAGGTCCAGGTCGGCGGGCCTGGCCGGAGGCGGCGTCTTGGAGATCTCCAGCATGAGCCGGATGTCTTTCTCCCGCGCGAAGCGCAGCATGAATGTCTTCAATGGCACGCCCGCCCGTTCCACCGCCTGGGAGACACCGATCTGGCCGCTCTCCATGGGAACCCAGGCGTTGGTGTAGATGTCGGCCGTCACCGGCTGCATGATCAGCATCGCCAGGAACAAAGACAGCCCGACCAGAACCTGGTTGGAGGGTGTGGTCTGTGTGCCCAGCGCCTGGCGGAGAAAGTGCAGCACGATGGTGATGCGCAGAAACGGCGTGATCGACATGACCACGGCCGGCAGCAGCGTGAGAGCTCCCAGCAGCAGAACGATCTGCATGGGCACGCCCAGGATGCCGGGCTGATTGGTGGCCGGCAGCAGCCCGGTGCGCGCGGCGGTCTGCGCGGCGGCCGGCAGGCTCGCACCAGCCAGCAGAGCACCCAGCCAAAGCTTCCGCATCATGAGCCGGCTCCCTGACTTTGGACCGCCCGATCCTGCGGGGTCTCCGCCAGCAGCGAGACGCCGCCGGGCTGGCAGCTCACCAGCAGGAGCCGCCCGCCAAATCGCACGACGTGGATGGAATGCTGCGGCGTGAGCGCCAGCCGGTCCACCCGCTCGAGCTTCAGCGACGGATCCTTGGGCGCCTTGTTCCAACCCAGCGGAGCGGCGTGGCCCCGGCGGGCGAGCCACCGCGCCGCCAGCACCAGCACAGCCAGCACGAATACTACGGCGAACAGTTGTGGAAACAGTTCCAAGCGTTATTGATCTCCATTGAAATCGGTGATGCGGACCCCCATGTGGCCCTCCAGAATCACGATCTCGCCGAAACCGACCAGGGCGCCGCCGACCAGCACGTCGATGTTGTCGCCGGCCGCGCGCCCCAGAGGCACGATGCTCCCCATTTCGAGCCGGAGCATTTCGCCCATGGTCATGGTCTTGCGGTCGAGCTCGATCTCGACGGCGACCGGCACGTCGGCCAGCGCGGCCAGTTGTTGCTGCGGTGTCATCGAGATCGATTACCTCTTGATATTCATGACCTCCTGGCTGAGCTCATCCACCGTGGTGATGACGCGCGCGTTGGCCTGGTAGCCGCGCTGCAACACGATCAGGTTGGTGAACTCGCGGGCGATGTCCACGGTGGAGTTCTCGATGGAGCCGCCGATGAGCATGCCGCGTCCGCCGGTGCCCGACACGCCGATGGCCGGCAGGGCCGAACGGGCGCTGAGCTGGAAGGTGTTGTTGCCCGAGGCCATCAGCGATTCCGGATTGCGGATGGAGGCCATGGCGATCTGGCCGACCACGGTCTGCTGGCCGTTGGAGTACTGCGCCAGCACTTTGCCTTCATTGCCGATGCCCACACGAATCAACTGCGCCGCCGGAGAGCCGTCCTGCGCATTGGCGGACACCGCCGACGGGTTGCTGAAACTGGTGAGTCGCGGCGCGGCGCCGTTGAAGAGCTGCCAGGTGAGGTTCAGGTTGGCGGCGCCGTTCACCAGGCCGGTGACGGCGAGCTGCGGGAACGGGCCGGCCACGGGCGGGTTGCTCAACTGACCCTGGGCGTTGAAGGTGAGCGTTCCGGTCACCGGCGTGGTCGGCGCGGTGGTGTCCGCGGACGGGAACGTCATCGAATAATTCCACTGGCCGGCGGCGGCGAGCTTGGTAAACGTCACCGAAACGGTGTGCGCCGTGCCGAGAGAGTCGTACACTTCGATGGCGCTGGAGAAGGTGTCCGGAGGCGGACCGGCGGTGGCGGTGGCGTTCAGGTTCATGTCGAAGGAAAAGGCGGTGGACGCCACCGGCGCCCTCAGGTTCCCCACCGGCACCACGATGTCGCCCACCGGACCGTTGGTGGAGAGCACGCCGTTGTTCTGAGTCCAGCCCTGCACCCGCTCTCCGGTGGAGGTCAGTAGATTCCCCTGCTTGTCCACTTGGAGGTTGCCGCCGCGGGAATAGAGTTGGGCGTTGGTGGCGGCATCGCGCACCACGACGAAGCCGTCGCCCTGGATGGCGACGTCCAGGGCGCCGGAACTCGACCGCAGCGCGCCCTGCGTGAACTGCCGCAGCGTGTTGGGACGGCCGACGCCGAACCCCACCTGCGTCTCACCCAGACCAGCGCCCAGCGACTGGGTCACCAGGTCATAGAAGGAAACCACGCTGGCCTTGTAGCCCGGCGTGTTCAGGTTCGCCAGGTTGTTGCCCACCACGTCGACCGCCGTGGAGTGCGCATTCAAGGCCGACAGGGCCGTGGAGAATGATGTAAACATGCAATGTCCTCTCTGTTTTGTTTGTTAGTTGCTGTTGTTCACCGCGGATGCGGCGGGGGTGCTGGTGGAGGGCGGCGGCGCCGCCGGCTCCGTCAAACTTTTTCGAATGGCTTCCAGCTCCTGACGAACGGCGGTCAGTTGCTCCACCGAAGTGAGGGTCGCCAGCTGCGACAGGAACTCGATGCCATCCACCGGCTTCAGCGGGTTCTGGTTTTGCACCTGGGCCACCAGGAGTTTCAGGAACATCTCCTTGTTCACCGCGGCTTCGTCAGGTGCGGGTTTCGCGGCGGGGTTGCTGTTGTCCTGGACGCCGGTGAGCGACGCCAGCGGATTTATGCTTGAAGCCATGTGCGGTTCTCCTTGGGGGTGTCTTGCGCCGTCATCAGGCGCTGCATCTCGCGCAGCCATTGCGGGGCGTCTTGAGCGTCCTGCTGCTGCCGCTGCTGTTGCTGTTGCCGGCCCTGGGGATTGTCTTCCCGGCCCGGCTGTTGTTGGGCATGCCCTTGCTGTTGGGCGGGCTGCTCGCGGGACTCCTGCGTGGTGGCCGGCGGAATCCAGGACTCCGAGCGGAAGCCGCTGCGCTCCACGCGAGCGACCAGGTCGCCCAGATGATCGCGCAGCGAGCCGGTGAGCTCCTGATCCGGAGTGCGCACGGCGACGTGCACTTGGCCGCCGCGCTCGACCACATCGACGCGAACGGCGTCCGCGTTCTGTCCCACCTGCAGAGCGATGTGCCGCAGGGGCACCGCCGGCGCTGCCGCGGGTTCGTTGACGGCCGCCAGAATGTGGCTCGGAGAGGCCGGCGCCGGCGCGGCGAGGTCGGGTTTGGCAGGCCCCGTGCTATGGACTAGCTGACTGGCGGCAAAGATAATCGGAGTAGCCGGCCCTGCTATCCGCTCAGGCTGCACGGACTCGTGCCGTTGTGAATTCGAGCTCGTCTCCGAGACCTTCGCGATGCCGAAGACAGGTGTGACGCGCGCCTCGCTGTAGGTTCGCGCCGGCCCGACTAGGCCGCCATCAGTTTCTTCAACCGGTGCGGCTCGCTGAACACGAGCCGCATCCGTTTCACGCGGCTGTCGCGGTGGAGTCGCGGCGGCCAGTACCGGCGTGCGCGCTGCCGCCGTCGTATCCTCTGAGCGCATGACAGTCGCCCGCAAGGGTTCGACAGTTGGCAGCGCCGCCGCCGGGTCTCGCGGGAGCGTGGCAGCTTCCCGCGTGGGTTGCGCGAATTCGTGTGCCGCCGCCGCATCCGGGTGTGGAAGTGCTATTGCCCGCGGGGTCCTTGAGGAATCGTGGGACGGCGTCGCATCCGGCTGTGGCAGTGCCACCGCCCGCGGGGTCTGTGCCGAATCGTGCGATAGCGCCGGTTCGTTCGGGACGGTCGCGGTGCGGTTGGCCGGCGCATCCTGCTCCTGGAGTCTCATGGCGAAGGCGATTTCGGTATGCGCCATGGCCGGGACATTGGCTCTCTGGGCCAGCGTCGATTGGGGAAGTTCGGTGGATCCCCTGGCGGCCTCCGGCGTTGCTCGCCGCTCGTGGGCCAGCGCCGGCATTTCCCGCATGTCCGGCATCTCCAGTGCTTCCAGCGTTTCCGGCATCTCCAACACGGCCGGGGCCGGGACGGGAATCACTTCCAGTTGTGCAGCCTCTTGATCTGGGGCCGAGGGTGCTTCAACCGCTCCCTCACGGTCGCGGCTCTGTAACTGCGTTGGTATCAACGCCGGCTGTAACGGGGCCAAGGGCGTGAGGCCGGCCATGAGCGCGGCCAACTGCGCTTCAAACCCATCCAGAGGAACCTCTTCGCCGCGCAACTCCACCGCCACGTCGGGAACGGCGAGGAAGTCCAGGACAGATTCGAGTCCCGCGAAGGCTACATTCACGCCACAGATGAAAGCAATTCGTGAGCCAGACAGCAGACACCTGTTATCAGAGACTTAGACTCGCGGTGCTACTTTGATGTCGCCAAGAACTCGGCAGGTGACAGGATCTTGGCGCTGCGCGGGCCTGTCCCTATAGCTACTCATCGGTGAATTCTCAGCAGTTTGCATCGATTTGTAGTTCGGCGCGGGAATTGCAAATGCTATACCCGGTAGCCTATGGACACTCTCACAATCTCAGCAGCCAGCGGCATGCAGGCGCGAATGGAATCACTGGAGATGCTGGCGAACAACATCGCCAACCAATCCAGCCCGGGCTTCAAGGCGGATCGTGAATTCTACAGTCTCTACATGTCACCGGATGCAGTGGCCACGGCGGGCGCCGGGGTGTCGCCGGCCACACTGCCGGTGATCGAGAGGAACTGGACCGACTTCACACAAGGACTGCTGAACTCCACGGGCAACTCGCTGGATCTGGCGATGAGCGGCAAGGGATTCTTTGTTGTCGAAGGGCAGCAAGGGCCGCTCTACACGCGCAACGGGAGTTTTCAGCTTTCGCCGGCCGGGGTGCTGCAGACGCAGAAGGGGTATGCGGTATTGGACACGGAGAACCGCCCAATCAAGGTGGACGTGTCGCGCCCGGTGGAGGTCACCTCCGCCGGCGAGATCCGCCAGGACGGCAATGTGGTGGCGAAGCTGAAGCTGGTGGACATCCAACAGGCGGGCGCGGTGGAGAAGCGCGATGGAACCTACTTCAAGCTCTCCGACCCGACCGCGGTCTCGCCGTCGCCGGCTGAAGTCCATCAGGGAAAGCTGGAGGCGTCCAACGTCGCGCCGGCGGAGGCGACCATCCGGCTGGTGAGCCTGATGCGGCAGTTCGAGTCGCTGCAACGGGCGATGCAGTTGGGCGGGGAGATGAACCGGAGAGCTGTCGAGGAAGTAGCGAAAGTGGGCTCTTGAGGGTGCGGGGGACTGGATTCACCGCAGAGGCGCAGAGGGCGCAGAGAAGAGAGGAAGAAGAGGAGTGACCAAATGATTAGAGCATTGTTCAGCGCCGCCAGCGGGATGGCCGCGCAGCAACTGAACGTGGACAACATCGCCCACAACCTGGCCAACGCCAACACCGTGGGCTTCAAGCAGCGCCGGGCGCAGTTCCAGGACCTGCTGTATCAGAACATCCTGCAACCGGGCGCGTCCGCCGGCTCGCAGACGGTGGTTCCGACCGGGCTGCAACTGGGGCTGGGCACGCGCGCCGCGTCCAACGAGATCATCTTCACGCAGGGCAACACGCTGCAAACCAACAATCCACTGGACCTGGTGATCCAGGGCAAAGGATTCTTCCAGGTGCGAATGGCCTCCGGGGAAACCGCCTACACGCGCGCCGGGAACTTCCATCTCGATCGCGACGGCAACATGGTGACCTCCGACGGCGATCCGGTGGAGCCGCAGATCACGATTCCGCCGGAAGGCCGGTCGGTGACCATCGCCGTCGACGGCACGGTGAGCTATCTGCAACCGGGGCAGTCCAACGCGCAGGTGGCCGGCCAGATCCAGCTTTCCAACTTCGCCAATCCGGCCGGGCTGAACAGCCTGGGCCGCAACCTGTTCTCACCCACCGACGCCTCGGGCGAGCCGACCATCGGCAATCCCGGCGGCCAGGAGGGCCTGGGGACACTGCTGCAAGGCTACACCGAACAGTCGAATGTGAGCGTGGTGGAGGAGTTCATCAACCTGATCATCGGACAGCGCGCCTATGAGGCGAACTCGAAGGTGGTGAAGGCCGCCGACGAGATGTACCAGCAGGTCAACAACGTCACTCGATGATTCTGGCGGCTATATTCGCACTGGTGGCGGCGAGCACGCCCGCGATTCCCTGCGCGCCGGTGTCCGGCGATCGCATCCGCGCCGGCGAGCTGGCGCGAGTGTCGCCCGTGTTCGCCACGCTCGATCCCGCGCTGGCGATTACGTATGCCCCCACACCCGGGGCGCGCCGGATATTGAACGCCGGGGAACTGCGGCGGCTGGCGCTGCGGCACGGGTTGGCGCCCGGCGAGATCACGGGCGTGTGTCTGGAATTTCCGGCGGCGGGGTTAGACGCGGATCGGGTGCTGGCGGCCATCCGGGCGGCGGTGAACCAGGCGGAAGCGCGCATCGAGCTGAGCGACTTCAGCCGCCACCGGGTGCCGGAAGGCAAGCTGGAATTCCCGCGCGCGGCCGCTTCCGTCGCTGCCGATGGAACCATCCTTTGGCGGGGCAAGCTGCGATACGCCGAGGGCCGGAGCGTGCCGGTGTGGGCGCGGGCCCGCATCGTTATTGTGAAGGACCGCGTGGTGGCCGCCGAGAAGCTTCCCGCCGGTCAACTGATCCGGTCCGATCAACTCAGAACCGAACGGGCCGACGTGTCGCTGATGGCGCTGCCGGCGATCGAGTCGGCCGAAGAGGCCGCCGGGCGCAAACCGCGGCGCACCATCGAGGCGGGCCAGCCGCTGCATCGCGCTCTGCTGGCGGCCGCTCGCGAGATCGAACCGGGCGACCGGGTGGCGGTGGAGGTGTCGAGCGGCGCGGCGCGGCTGAAACTGGACGCGGTGGCGGAGACCGGCGGGAGCGCCGGGGATCGCATCGTGCTGCGGAACCCCGCCGGCGGCCGGTTCGCGGCGCGGGTGGAGGGCAGAGGCCGCGCGATTGTGATCGCGGTTGGAAAGGGAAAACCATGATGATTCTGTTGTTGGTGTTTAGTGTTGGCCTGGCGTTCGCCGACAAGCCCAAAAAGCCAGCGCCGCTCTCTCCGATCGATCAGTACATCGACGAGGCCACCAGTCACGGCGAGCAGCGGCAAGGGTCGCCCGGCTCGCTGTTTTTCAGCGGATCGCAACTGGGCGAGTTGGCGAGGGACCTGCGCGCGTCGCAGGTGGACGATCTGGTCACCATCGTGGTGGCCGACAGGGCTTCGGCGGTGGCGCGCGGCGCCACCAACACGGAGCGCAAGAGCAACGCCAAGAGCTCGATCGGCTCGCTGTTCGGCTCGCGCGTTAAGACTCCCGGGTTGGCGGATTTGGCCAGCCTCGGCGGCGAGCAGGAGTTGCAAGGACAGGGAACCACCAGCCGGGAGACGGTGCTCACCACGACGTTGTCGGCGCGCGTGACGCACGTGCTGCCCAACGGCTACCTGGTGTTGGAAGGCGTGAAGGACATCGCCGTGAATTCGGAGCGGCAGCAGGTGACCGTGCGCGGCGTGGCGCGCTGGAACGACGTGGGGCCGGGCAACCTGGTGCGGTCGGACCGGATGGCGAATCTGGAAGTGAAGATCAACGGCAAGGGAGTGGTGCAGGACGCCATCCGCCGGCCGAACTTTCTGTACCGGCTGTTGCTGGGGATCCTTCCGTTCTAGAAGAGGAATGAGCCACGGATGAACACGGATAAACACGGATTAAGAATGATTGCGGCGCTGCTGGCGCTGGCGCTGCCGGCCGCTCCTGCCGCCACGCGGTTGAAAGACCTGGTGGCGCTGGAGGGCGTGCGCGACAACCAGTTGCTGGGCTACGGCCTGGTGGTGGGGCTGGCGGGCACCGGCGACAAGCGACAGACGGTGTTCTCGGCGCAGAGCCTGGCCAACATGCTGGAGCGCATGGGCGTCTCGGTGGCTCCGGGGGCGCTGCTGGTGCGCAACACGGCCTCGGTGATGGTCACCGCCAATCTGCCGCCGTTCGCCCAGACCGGCACGCGCATCGACGTCACCGTGGCCGCCATCGGTGACTCGACCAACCTGCAAGGCGGCCTGCTGGTGCTGACGCCATTGAAGGCGCCCAATGGGCAAGTATTTGCCGCCGCGCAAGGATCGGTGGTGACCGGCGGCTTCGTCGCCGGAGGCGGCGGAACCAAGCAGACCGTGAATCATCCCACCACGGGCCGCATCCCGAGCGGGGCTATCGTCGAACAGACTCCGCCGAGCGCCATCCCTGCCGGCGCGCTGAAGCTCCAGTTGCGACGCAGCGACTTCACCACGGCCGCCCGCATCGCCGAGGCCGTGAACAAGAAGTTTCCGCAACCATCGCCGCTGGCGCGCGCCGAAAGCGCCGGCCGCGTGGCGGTGGATCTCCCGGCGGTGTATACCGGGAAGCAGGTCGAGTTCGTCGCCGCGCTGGAGGCTCTGACGGTCGAAGCCGATCGTCCGGACAAGATCGTGGTCAACGAGCGTACCGGCACCATTGTGATGGGTAAAGAGGTGCGCATCGCGCCGGTGTCGATTCTGCACGGAACTCTGACCGTGGAAGTGGAGACCAGCTTCACGGTGTCGCAGCCCAAACCGTTCTCGGGCGGCGAGACCACGGTGGTCCCCAAGGTCGGGGTGGGCGTGAAGGAAGATCGCGCGCGCAACGTTACGCTGAAGGAAGGCGCGACGGTGGAGGAGCTGGTGCGCGCGCTGCTGGCGATCGGATCCACACCTCGCGACGTGATCGCCATCCTCCAGAATCTGCGGGCCGCGGGAGCGCTGGAGGCGGAGGTGGAGGTGATATGAGCACCGGATCGATCGGCATGATCGGCGCCGCGGACCCGCAGCCTCCTGATCGGGCCAAGGTGAAGGAAATCGGCGCCCAGTTCGAGGCGCTGCTGGTGGCGCAGATGCTGAAGCAGGTGCGCGAGTCCGGCTCCGGCGGCTGGATGGGCGGCGGCGACGATCAGGCGGGCTCGACCATGGTGGCGGCGGCGGAAGAGATGATGGCCCAGGCGCTGGCCGCCCAGGGTGGCTTGGGGCTGGCCGGGTTGGTGGAGAAGGCGCTGACGCCGGCCGTGAGTGTTCCCGCTCAAGAAATCGCGCCGGCGGCCGATAAGTAACTTTCAATGTCATTTGACTTCCGAATTCCGCCACCGGCGGCCGCCCCGGTGCGTCCGGCTGCGTCCAGCCGCGCGACGCGAACAGCCGGCCGGGCGCCGGCAGCGGCGCCTTCCCACGACTCCGGCTCCGACGCCGTGAGCCTCTCCGGACTTTCCCAGGCGCTGCTATCGGTCAGCTCGGACCGCATCGAGCACCTGCAAATGGAAGTGGAGGCCGGTCGCTACCACGTGCCGGCGCAGGTGCTGAGCCAGCGCATCATCGCGTTTCACTTGAGTTAGGGCGCCGGCCGGAGGCCGGCGTGCAAGCCTGAGGCTGCGCCACTTGTGGCCTACCAGGCGCAGCTTAGTGGGGCGTAGCCGGACGGAGGCGCCGGCGGGGCGGCCGGTGCGACACCCTCCCAGCCTTCCAGCAACACTTGCAGCAGCGACTCGGCTTCCGCCAGCGGAGCGTCGATCTGACGGAAGTTGGCTTCGTGCAGCAGGTGCTGGATGTAGGAGTAGAGTTCGACCAGGTTTCGGCTGAGGTCGGCGCCGTGTTCGTGGTTTAGGGAAAGCGCCAGCTCGTTGATGATGCTGCTGGCGCGGCTGATTTCAGCCGCTCGGAGGGATATGGCGCCCGCTTTCAGATGACGGCGGGCCGCGGCGACCGATTCCTTGGCGATGCGGAACATGATCCGCACCAGTTGAACTGGATCGGCTTGCAGAATCTCGCCTTCCAGGTATGCTTCGTGTTTCTTAACGGATGCTTTGTCGTGCACGAGACTCTTATCGGCCGTCCAGCTATTGTCTGGAGCGCAGATCTTCCGCCATCCGCAAGGCATACTCGGCCGGGATCTGGCGTACTACCTCACGCGTGTCGCGGTTAACGATCCGCACCACAGCCCGGTGTGTATGGCGGTCGAAAACGAAGGTCAGCTCGTTCTCCTGGCCGAACAACTCCGCCGCATTCAACGCCTTGACGGCTTGGACCACTTCCCGGTTCTGCGCACGCACTGCTGGCTCGGGCGATGTTCCGGACGGGCTCGTCACGACTGGATCATTACTGATTGATGTTATCTCCATGGTCGAACTCTTTAGAGAGGCATTGTGCCCCCCTCTGTGGGTACTCATCGGATGCGTTTACGAAAGTATTAAAAATGTAAACGGCAGGGGTGAGTTGGGGGGCAGCCAATCTCAAGACACTAGGCCAGGTTGAGAACCTTCTTCAGAGTGCCGCGCTCGGCCTCGATTTTCTTTTGCAGCATCATGATGGCGTAGATAAGCTGCTCGGGCCGCGGCGGGCAGCCAGGCACGTAGACATCGACGGGGATCACCTGGTTGACGGGGATGAGCGCGTAGTTGCTGAATACGCCGGTGGAGGTGGCGCAGGCGCCCATGGAGATGACCCACTTGGGCTCGGGCATCTGCTGGTAGAGGCGGCGGATGACGGG
>Ga0247727_10018556_pt1 | contig 10919 bp, 9 predicted proteins | sample WisWelCaveWW1625_FD_202498 | JGI IMG/M metagenome (GOLD analysis project Ga0247727, IMG submission 202498) | Biofilm microbial communities from Wishing Well Cave, Virginia, United States - WW16-25 | ecosystem: Environmental > Aquatic > Deep subsurface > Groundwater > Cave microbial mat | place...
CGGTGAAGACCTGCGGCTCACTCGTGCGCGGCCAGCGGATCTCGAGGCGCAGGATGCGGGTCGCGTCGCCGAGGCCGATCTCCTGGCGGTGCGGCGAGCCGCCGAAGCTCGAGACGGCTCCGCTCGCGCGGTGGATCTCGCGCAGACCGGCGGGCGTCTCCAGGACCAGCTTCACGCGCGCGCCGATGGCGGCGCGGTTTGAGCGCGTGCCCACGAGCTCGAGCACGAGCCAGCGCTTCCCGAAGCCCGGGTTCTCGAACAGCGCGCTGTGGAAGCGATCGATCAGGAAGAAGCCACCGAGCTGGTGGAAGACGTCCTGGTCGCCGTCGTGGTCGAAGTCCGCGAAGGCCACGCCGTGGCCCTTCTGAAGGTGCCCCATGCCAGCGGCGCTGGTGACGTCGAGGAAGCGCTCGCCACGCTGGTTCCACAGCAAGACGTTCGGCATCAGGGTCTGCAGCGCGGGCTCGCCCGTGCCGAGGTAGACGTCCAGCCACCCGTCATTGTCGAGGTCGCCGAAGTTGCTGCCCATCGGCAGGTAGGCATGGGCCACGCCGGCCGCGGCGGCCCGGTCCTCGAAGCTCCCGTCGCGCCGGTTGTAGAACAGCAGCGGTCGCACGGCGTCGTCGGGCAACCCGAGGGCCTGGTTGGCGAGGTCCTCGAGCTCGGCATCGAAGCCGTTCACCCACAGGTCGAGCCAACCGTCGTTGTCGACGTCGAAGAACCAGCAGGCGAAGTGTCGCTCGGGCCTCACCTTCGTCCCCTCGCTCGCGACCGGAAGCTTGCCGGTGACGCCGGCCCTGTGCGCGACGTCGCGGAAGGTGCCATCGCCCTTGTTGCGGTACAGGCGGTTCAGCCCGATGTTCGACACGAACAGGTCGAGGTCGCCGTCGTTGTCGTAGTCGCCGGCGGCCACTCCCTTGGCGTAGCGATCGTTGGAGACGCCGGCCTTCTGGGTCGCGTTCTCGAAGGTCCCGTCGCCCCGGCCGCGGTAGAGCTGCGAGGGATACTGTATCGCCTTCTCGAACTCGGCGCGCGACTCGTGCCCGACGTAGAGCTCGAGCCAGCCGTCGTTGTCGAAGTCCGCGAACAGGCCGGCCTGGCTCGGAAAGGCCGGCTCGGCTAGCCCGGCCGCGCGCGTCACGTCGCTGAAGACCGCGGCGTCGTTGCGGAGCAGGCTCTTCCGGATGCGCCCAAAGTCGAGCAGCCACGCGCCGCGCAGCACGAGCGCGTCCCAGTCGCCGTCGTTGTCGTGGTCGCCCGAGATCAGGTTCAGGCCGCCGAGCTGCTCGTCGACGCGCGCCGCCTTCGAGCGGTCGGCGAAGCTGCCGTCGCCGTTGTTCCTGAAGTACGTCAACGGCCCGAGCGGGTCGCAGGTCGAGGTCAGGATGTCGAGCCAGCCGTCGCCGTCGTAGTCCTCGACCGCCACGCCTCCGGCCATGTTCATCACGTCGACCCCGAGCTTGGGAGCGACGTCCGGGAAGCGCGGGAACTCTGCCTGCGATTCGAAGGCCTTGGCGGGCAGACGCCAGCGCTCCGGGACGCCGTCCGGGTACTCTCCCAGGGCCATGGCCGTGATGTTGAGCAGCCACAGCGCCTCCTTGTCGTCGCTCGCGCGCTCGAGCACCGCCAGGTAGTGGTCGCGCGCCTTCTCGGCCGGACCCCGCTCCCGGTGGATGGCGCCGCCCTCGAGTGGGAAGATGCAGCACTCGGCGTTGTGCCGGCGGACGCAGTTCTCCTGCTCGGCCAGGCGCAGGTAGGCGAGACCGAGGTGGCGGTGCATGCGCAGGTGCAGCTCCGGGTTCGCGCGGCTAGCGGCGAGCTGCCAGGCCGCCTCGAGCTTCTCGAGCGCGCGCTCGACCTCGGTCCCCTTGAGGTACTCCTTCCCGAGCTGGATCAGGAGCTCGAGACGCTTCGCCTCGTCGAGCGCGGGGTCCGCGAGCTCCTTCTCGAGCTCGTGCATGGGCCCGGCGCCGATGAACGGATTGTCGTTCTCGTACAGCTCCTCCCCGATGCGCCGGAACTCCTCGGCCGGCGTCTCGCCCCCGGTCCCCGGTGCCACAGACGGCGCTTGGCTGAGCAGCAGGACGAGGAGCATGGACATGGGCGCGGCCGATGCGGCGCCCTAGCCTAAACGCGAGCGCCAACCCGCGAATGGTGACCCCAAGGGGATTTGAACCCCTGTCGCCAGGATGAAAACCTGGTGTCCTAGGCCGGACTAGACGATGGGGCCACGGCCTCGGAATCCGAGGGGGCGGCAAGGTACGGTCCGTCCCCGGAGGTGTCAACGGAGCGGGCGCCAGCCGGCCGTCGCCAGGACGTGCTGCACGTGGGCGAGTTCGCGCGCGAGTCCGTCGAGTACGCCGGTCGATCCGGCCCGGGCTTCGGGCAGGAGATTCCAGGTGTAGGTCTCGACCTCCACGTGCAGCTCGCGCGTGCCCCAGCGCTCGGGCGCGGCCAGGGCGGCGCGGAGCGTGTGCTCCGCCTCGGCGCGCGTGGTGGCGAGCCCGCCCGCAGCGCCGAACCGGGAGAGATCGACGGGCACGTGGAAGTGGCAGCGCCACTCGTCGCACCCGCGCCAGGTCCCTGGTTCGTGCGCGAGCTCGGCGAGGTCCACGGCACGCAGCAGCTCGTCCCCGCGCCGTCCCGTGACCTGGTGCAGGTAGACGGGCTCGTCGAGCGCTAGCAAAGACTCGCGGCCCGCGTCGTCCTCGTCGGGGTGCGCCAGCGCGAGCGCGCTGGAGAACTGCAGCTTCCCGAGCGCCGTGCCCTCGGCGGTAGCACGCGCGAAGGCCTGCGCGGGCTCCTCGAACTCGACCGCGGCATGGCACGCGTCGAGGCACGCGCCGAGATGGCGTCGAACGGCTGCTTCCGCCCGCCCGCGCGCGCGCGCGTGCACCGCGGCGAGCAGCGCGCCCAGCTCGCGCGTGTCGTTGGCGTTCGAGCGCGGCTCGGGCTCGATGGCCAGCACGACGCGCTCGCCGTACTCCTGTTCGAGCTCGGCGAGCGCCAGGGCGGCCTGCACGAAGGCACCGGCGACGAGCTCGCGCTCGAGCGGTGCGAGCGCGGCCGCGAACGCACCGGCGTGCGTGCTGAGCGAGAGGTGCTGGCCCGCGCGCGAGCCGCCGCGGCGCACGCGCACGCGCGCGGCGATGCGCGCGACGTCGAGCGTGAACTCCAGGCGCTCGCGCTCCAGCCAGGACGGCGAGAAGACGCGCTCCTTCACACCCGGGCCGTGGAAGTCGCCGTACGGGAAGGCGTTGAACGTGCAGGCATCCAGGCCGTTCGCGGCGATGAGCTCGACCAGCTCGTCGAAGCGTCGCTCGTCGGCCAGGAACTCGCGCGCCGCGCGCGCCGGCAGCCAGGCACCCACGCCGAACTCCGGGTCGCCGGGCGCGCTGCGCGCCCGCAGCGGCAGCGCGAGCTCGCGCAAGCCGCGCAAGACTCCCTCTGCGTCGCGCGAGGGGTACAGGTTCATCCCGTAGGAGAGGCGCACCCCGAGCTCCGGATGGGCGGGGTGCGTGCAGAACATGCCGCCGTCCGGCCGTCCTACCCGAGGTGGATGGCTTCTTCCACGATGAGCATCGGGATGCCGTCGAGCACGGGATAGAGCACGCGTCCATCCGCGCGCACCAGCGCTTCCTCGAGCGGAACCAAGAGCTTCGTCCCGCCCTGGTTCGAGAGCTCGCCGCGCGCCACGCGCGCGTTGACGCTCGCCAGGAGCTCGCCCGAGGCCTCGCGCAAGGCCTGGCGGGTCTGGGGACAGACGATCAGCTCGAGCAGCTCCTTGTCGACCATGAGCGCGAGCAGAGTGTAGCGTCCGAGAGCTCGGTGCGGGTCGCGAGACCTGTTGGTTAGACTCCAGCCCCGATGGCCACTCCGATCGCGCTGCTGGCCGGGTCCTTGCTGGTCGCACAAGACCTCGTCACTCCCGGCGCGGGTCTCGTATCCCTGCCGCCCGGACGCGTGGCCGAGATGCTGGAGCGGCTCGGGGATGCGGCTCCGGAAGCGGGCACCCTGGGCGACCCCTGGCCTGCGTGGGACGACCGCACGAGCGCAGGCTGGGGTGGAGAGCCCGCCTGGCGCCGCTGGGTCGAGCTCGTGCGCCTGGAAGCGGAAGCGCGAACGAGTCTTCCGGAGCGGCGCGCCCAGCTCGCGTGTCTCGCGCGCCTGCAGGGGCGCGACGGAGACGCGTGGGCCCACCTCCTCGCCTGCGAGTCCGAGCCCGGAGTGGTAGCGGCTCTGCTGCCGCTCTTCTCGCCCGGAGTCCCGCGCACGCTCCTGGACCAGCGCGGAGCGTTGCCCGACGGCGTCCTGTTGAGCCCGGCCCTGCCGCCGGGGGAGGAGCGGCGCACCAGCCTGCGCTGGTTGGCGGGGAGACGCATCGAGCGGCGCGAGTTCGATGTCGGCCTGGCGCGCTGCGCGCTCGAGGTCTCGGTAGATCCCGACGGGCTCGAGGTGAGTTTGCGCCATCTCTCCGGCGGCGCGGCGCGCGTGCGCGTGCTGGCGCCGCTGCCGCGTGGCATCGAGCCGGGGCTCGCCTTCGCCGATTGGGAGAAGCTGCCCGGTGACGCGGGGCCGGTCGAGTTCCTGCTCGACGCCGAGTCGAACGAGCACTCACTCTGGCAGACCTTCCATCCACCCGAGGCGCGCTGGCCGAGCCCGCCGCTCGAGACGCTGGGCGCGCTCACACGCGGGCGCGAGATCCTCCTGGAGAGCCCGCGCGGCGACGAGCCAGAGCTCCGGCGCTTCGCCGAAGCCCTGAGCGAGCTCCTCGGGATCGAGGCGCGCGCATGTGCAGCGGAGTCGCGCTCGGTGGCGGGGCTGGAACCGCTCGTCCTGCGCTTCGCCCCGGGGCCGGTGGGCGAACGGATGCTGGTCGACTTCCTCGGACTGGCCGAGGCTTTTGCGCTGTCCGCGCCGGACCGATAGGGAGAGCGCATGTTCCAGGCACACCGTGAGCGCTTCCTGGCGCGACTCGCCGCCGAGCAGGCGGCCGCCATCGTTCCGACCGGGGCCGTCAAGATCCGCAATCACGACAGCGAGTACCGCTTCCGCCCGCGCAGCGACTTCTATTACCTGACCGGTTTTCGCGAGCCGGACGCGGTGCTCGTGCTCGTCCCCCACCACGCCGAGGCGAGGAGCGTCCTGTTCCTGAACGAGAAGGATCGCGAGGCCGAGACCTGGACGGGGCGGCGCCTCGGAGTGGCCGACGCGCCGCGCACGCTGGGCGTCGAGCGCGCCCATCCGCTGGGCGAGCTGTGGACGCGCCTCGCCGAGCTCCTGCCCGGCCACGCGCGCATCGTGTATGGCTTCGGCCAGGACGCGGCCTTCGATCAGCAGCTCCTCGCGCACGTGGCCGGGCTGCAGCAGAAGAGCCGCGCGCCGCGCGTCGCTCCGCACCAGTGGCTCGAGCCGGCGCTGTCCCTGCACGAGCTGCGCCTGAAGAAGGACGAGGCCGAGCTCGAGCGCATGCGCGCCGCGGCGCGCGTCTCGGCCGAGGCCCACCGCCTGGTGATGTGCGCCGCCCGTCCGGGCGTCAACGAGGGCGAGCTCGACGCGCTGCTCGAGTACACCTTCCGGCGCCGCGGCGGCACGGGCTCGGCCTACGGCAACATCGTCGCCGGCGGCGCGAACGCCTGCATCCTGCACTACCGCGAGAACGACCGCGCGCTCCGCGCGGGGGAACTGTGCTTGGTGGACGCGGGTTGCGAGTGGGACTTCTACGCCAGCGACGTGACGCGCACTTTCCCGGTCGGCGGGCGCTTCTCGCGCGAGCAGCGCGCGCTGTACGAGCTCGTGCTGCGCGCCCAGGAGGCGGCCCTCGCCTGCATCCGTCCGGGCGCGACCCAGGACGAGGTGCACGATGCGGCCGTGGGCCAGCTCGTGGACGGGTTGCTCGCGCTCGGGCTCCTCTCCGGGACGCGTGCGCAGGCGCTGGAAGAGAAGGCCTTTCGCCGCTTCTACATGCACCGCTCGGGACACTGGCTCGGCCTCGACGTGCACGATTGCGGGCTGTACACGCTGGCCGGAGCGGCGCGTCCCTTCGAGGCCGGCATGGTGACCACGGTCGAGCCGGGCCTGTACGTCGCGCCCGACGACGAAAGCGTCGAGCCGCGCTGGCGCGGGATCGGCATCCGCATCGAGGACGACGTGCTCGTCACCGCATCCGGACACGAGATCCTGACCCGTGACGTTCCCAGGACGCCCGCGGAGATCGAGCACCTGTGTGCAGAGGCGCCGGGCGATCCCCATGGACTCGCGACCAGGGACCTGGCCCCGGCAGGTTCGCACCGGACTTGAAAAGCACGCCAGGACAGCGCGCACTGTGCCCCGCGTGTCCCTGCTCCTCGGCAGCCCGAACGAGCGCCTGACCCTCGCGCGCGCGGTCGACGCGCTGGCCGACGCCGCGCGGCGCGCAGGACGGCCGAGCGTCCTGTGGCTGATCGGGATCGCCTACCCGAGCCTGAACCTGAACCTCGACCTCGTGCAGGGCGTCCTGGCGCTGGCCGAGCAGTTCAGCGGCATCGAGCTGCCGTGGGCCGGCGAGATGGGCGGCTTCGTGCGCCTGTTCGCGCCGACCCTGCCGGCCCTGGCCTCCGACGTGCACGGCTCGGACGACATCGGCCCGGTGCTGGCGCTCCTGCCGCTGGTCCTCTTCCTGTGCCGCCCGATCGTGGGGCTGGCGAAGGTCTCGGATCCGCTCTACGTCGAGAGCTCGGTCGAGCTCGTCGCCGCCGAGAGCTCGGGCGTGCAAGCCGCGAAGGACGTCCACCTGAAGCGGGTCCTGGCCGAGGGCAAGGGGCTCGCCCTGATGGCCTTCGGACTGTGGGGCATGCTGCTCTTGCTCCTGTTCGGGGCGATGCTCGTCCTGATCGGTCCGGTGGTCGCGTTCCTGAAGTTGTTCGACCTCGCGCGCTTCTCGCCGCTCTCGGCCGGGTTGATCCTGCCGGCCCTCCTGCTCGTCCTGGCCTACGCGGCGGTCCTGATGGTCCTCAACCAGCTCGCGCTGCACAGCCTGGCGCACAACCGGCGCGGCGTGGCCTCGGCCCTGACGCACGCTTGGCGCCTCGTGCGTGCCTCGCCGCTCGGCGCGTTGCGCGCGACCCTGGTGGACTTGGTGCTGTTCCTCTCGGTCGCGGTGGTCGCAGGGATCTCCGCCGCGTTCTTCGGCGAAACGTTTCCGGGCACGATCGTCTTCCTGGCATTGAGCGGCTTCGCGGGCGTGACCCGCGCGGGTTACTGGGCCCGCACCTACCGCGCCCTCGGAGGTCTGAGCTCGGCCGACAAGGTGCCGGGGCTCTGAAGAGCGTGATAAGCGCGAGGGTGGTGAGCGCACCAGGGATCGAACCTGGGACCTACTGGTTAAAAGCCAGTTGCTCTACCGGCTGAGCTATGCGCCCACGCGGGCGGAGAAACATACGTAGGAACAAGACGCGGAGCAAGTTCGAGGGAGAGGTGCGCAGCCCGATACGCGGGAGAACGACAGCGTCGTCCAGGTCGCGCTGGACTCGGAAGCTCGCGCGTGCGCGAGGAAGCCGCCCCGGCGCGGCTTCCTTGCGCACGCGCTCACACCTGCTCGATCTCGGTGGTCTTGGCCTTCTGGGTCTCGTCGACCTTCTTCTCGTACTCCTTCAAGAGGTCCTGGACCTGGGTCTGGACCTTCTTGTGCTCGTCGTCCGTCAGGCCGCCCTCCTTGTGCAGGGCGTCGACGTGCTTGTTGAGCTCGCGGCGCGTGTTGCGCATGGCCACGCGCGTCTCCTCGCACATCTCCTTGACCTTGGCCGCGAACTTCGTGCGCTGCTCGCCGGAGAGCGGCGGCAACGTGATGCGCAGCACCTTGCCGTCGTTCTGCGGCGCGGCTCCGAGGTCGCCCTGCGAGACGACTTTCATGAGCTCCTTGAGCATCGTGACGTCGAAGGGCTTGATCAGGATCTGGCGCGGCTCGGGGATGGAGATCTGCGCCATCTGCGAGATCGGCGTCTGCGTCCCGTAGTAGTCAACGCGCATGCCCTCGACCAGCGCGGCCGAGGCACGCCCGGTGCGGATCCTCTTGAGCTGATCCCTGAGGTGCGTCAGGGCCTTCTCGAATCGCCCACGTCCATCGTCGAGTACGGTCTTGGTGTTCACTGCTCACTCCTGATCGTCGTGCCCAGGGGTTCGCCCTTCACGACGCGTTCGATGTTGCCTTCCACGAACAGGTCGAACACGACCACCGGCATGCGGTTCTCCATGCACAGCGTGATCGCGGTTCCGTCCATCACCGCCAGGCGCCGCTCGAGGACCTGCATGTAGGTGAGCTCGACGTAGCGCTGGGCCTTCTTGTCCTTCTTCGGATCGGCGCTGTACACGCCGTCCACCTTGGTGGCCTTGAGCAGGACCTCACAGCCCAGCTCGGCCGCGCGCAGGGCCGCGGCCGTGTCGGTGGTGAAGAACGGGTTGCCCGTGCCGCCCGCCAGGAGCACGACCCGTCCCTTTTCCATGTGCGCCAGGGCGCGCCGGCGCACGAAGGGCTCGGCCACCTGGCGGATCTCGAGCGCGGTCAGGACGCGCGTCTCCACGCCCTCCTCCTCGATGGCGTTCGAGAGCGCCAGGGCGTTGATCACCGTGCCCAGCATGCCCATGTAGTCGGCGCTGGCGCGGTGCGCGCCGCTCTTGCCGAAGCTGGCGCCGCGCAGGATGTTGCCGCCGCCCACCACCATGGCGGTCTCGACGCCCAGACGTGCGACGCGTGCGACCTGGCGCGCGACGCTCTCGACCGCGGTGGGGTCGATGCCGTGCCCGCGCTCGGGATCTCCCAAGGCCTCCCCCGAGAGCTTCAGGAGCACGCGCTGGTAGCTCATCTGGTCGAGCAGGTTGCAACGCCCGCCGCGGGGATGCAAGGCCGCGCTCGCGCTCCCGCGCACGAGAGCGTCGCCTGCTACGCGCCCAGGTGCACGCGCTGGAACGACTCGATCTTGGTGCCCGGTCCGAGGGCCTTCTCGAGCGCCTTCTGCACGCTCAGCGTGTCGTCGTGGATCCAGGGCTGCTCGGCCAGCACCTGCAGCGCGAAGAACGCGTTGAGCCGGCCCACGGCCATCTTCTCGCGCACGCCCTCCGGCTTGGTGCGCATGTCCTCGGCCGCCAGGATCACGGCGCGCTCGCGCTCGACCTCGCTGCTCGGCACGTCGGTGCGGTTGGCGTACTGCGGGCGGAAGACGACGATGTGCTGGCACACGCTCTTGAGCGCCTCGGCCGCCTGCGCCGGCTGCACTCCTGTCGTCAGCGAGACGATCGCGCCCTGTTTGCCGTCGTGGTGCACGTAGGTGGCCACCTGACCCTCCGGGTTCTCGAGACGCACGCAATGCGTGATGCGCGTGTTCTCGCCGAAGCTGCCGGCCGCCTCCTGCAGCGCCTCGCGCACCGGCGGGCCCTCGCCCTCCATGCGCTGGACGAGCAGCGGGCGCGCCCCATCCTCGACACCGGTCGGGTCCAGGCCGGCGACGTGACGCTCCAGCCGCGCAACGAACGCGCGGAACTGCTCGGACTTGGCCAGGAAGTCGGTCTCGCAGGCCACGCCGACCAGGTGCGCGCGCCGGCCGTCCTTGCTCTTGACCGCGAAGACGCGGCCCTCCGCCGTCGAACGCTCGGCCTTCTTGGTGGCAGCCTTGAGGCCCTGCTTGCGCAGGTGGTCTTCGGCGCCGTGCAAGTCGCCCTTGGCCGCGTCCAGGGCCTTCTTGCACTCCATCATCCCTGCACCGGTGCGGTCGCGCAGCTCGCGCACCATCTGTGACGTGATTTCCATGGCTGTGTGCTCGTTCTCCATGCGGATGCAGCCGCCGCTCTGGACCGTATGGATGTCGCGGGACGGACCCCGAGGCACCGGTGCGAGAGTCGGCCGCCGGCTATTCCTTGGGGACTTCGGCCGTCGCCACGCGCGGACCCGTGCGGCGGTCGGACTCGCCGTCGTCGAGCCCGCTCTCCTCCAGGGGGAGTTCGCGCATGGCGCGGATCGGTCGCGGCAGGGTGCGCTGGCGCGTGGGCCGCGGCTCGTCGGAGACGGGCTGGTCCTCGGTGCGTTCGGCGGCGCCCGTGGCGGCCAGGCGCTCGCGGTGCGTGGCCGCGCCTTCCTCGACCGCCTTCACCAGCGTCTCGACCAGGAGGCGCACGGAGCGCAGCGCGTCGTCGTTGCCGGGGATGATGATGTCGATGCCGTCGGGATCGCAGTCGGTGTCCAGCACACCGATCACGACCAGCCCCATTTTCTTGGCCTCGCGCACGGCATTGTCCTCGCGGCTGGGATCGATGATCACGATCGCGCCGGGGATCGAGGTCATCTCGCGGATGCCGGCCAGGTTGCGCGTGATCTTGCGGCGCTCCCGGCGCAGCGAGGCCACGACCTTCTTGGAGTACTGGCTCACCGAGCCGTTGTCCTCCATGGCCTCGAGCTCCTCGAGCCGGCGCAGCCGGCTGCGGATGACGCTGAAATTGGTCAGCGTGCCGCCGATCCAGCGCTCGGTCACGACCGGCATGCCGGTGCGTTCACCGGCCTCGGCGATCACGCCTTTGATCTGCCGCTTGGTGCCTACCCACAGGATCTGGCTGCCCTCGGCGACGGTGTGGTACAGGAAGTTCTGCGCACGGATCAGCCCCTTGAGCGTTTCGCGCAGCTCGATCACGTGGATCTGGCTACGACGCCCGTGGATGTACGGGGCCATCTTCGGATTCCACCGCGACACGCGGCATCCGAAGTGCACTCCGGCGTCGATGAGTTGTTGGACGGTCAGGGTTTCCATCAAGGACGGGGAACAGTCGACTCGCTCCGGCCCGGTTCAACAGACAAAACACCCCTCACGTCGCACGACGACGGGCTGAGTGCTTCCCCGAGCGGATCGAGACCCACCGCCCGCGCAGGAGACGCGCTCCGTGCGCCAGGCCCGTGG
>Ga0247727_10018557_pt1 | contig 10918 bp, 12 predicted proteins | sample WisWelCaveWW1625_FD_202498 | JGI IMG/M metagenome (GOLD analysis project Ga0247727, IMG submission 202498) | Biofilm microbial communities from Wishing Well Cave, Virginia, United States - WW16-25 | ecosystem: Environmental > Aquatic > Deep subsurface > Groundwater > Cave microbial mat | place...
CCGCGGATTTTCGCGACCGCGTCGTACACCACATGCTCATCAACGTTATCGGCCCGCTGTTCGAGCGCCGGTTTATTTATGACAGCTACGCCAATCGCGCCGGCAAAGGCACGCACGCGGCGATTCGGCGGCGGAAAACGTGCGGCGCTTCGCCCGGTGAATGCGGCGGTTTCAAAAAATTATGCTTTGCGAAAAATCGCGCGCAAATGTTCACTAAACCACATTGTCATTCCGGATGAATCTTTTTTGAGTCAAGCACCTGGCTTGGATTCAAAAAAGATTCTTCCAGAATGACAGTTTTAATACGGGGTTCACTGAACTTTTACAATCGCGCTGCCGGAGATTCGGCAATCTTTGATGAGTTGGCTCGGCCATGCCGGGCAAGCCGATACGTGGGCGTTGCGGCGAGGGTTGATGCCGCGGCTTGCAAAATTCACCGCGGCGCCGTATATTGCCAAACGCTAATCCGGAGTGTTTATGTTTTACCTTTTTCTGGATGAGTCCGGCGATCTGGGCTTTGATTTCAACAAACCCGGCACGACGAAATATTTTGTGGAGACGGTGCTGTTGCTGCCCAATACCGCCGCCAAACGCGCGATGGAGAAGGCGGCGGAACGGACACTCAAAGCCAAAGTCAGCCCGGGCCGAAAAGACCGCAGTGTGTTGGAATTGAAAGGCGCGGAAACGGATTTTGCGGTCAAACGCCATTTCTGGCGGCAATGTGCGCAAATTGATTTTGAAATCTACACGGTAATTTTGGATAAGGACTGCAAGCGGTGGACATGTTTTCGTGGGGAATTTTTCGGAAATACGAAAGGAACGACACGACTTGGTATGACTGCTTTTCGGGAAAGATTAAGTCCGAGTTAAAATTCTTAGTCCCAAAATAAAAAAGAGTGATCCCTATTAAGCTTTTGCCCGGGACTATGATCCTCAGCCTGGAGGTAAACATCCCGGCCGCTTAATAGGACTTATTCACTCTTTCTGTTAGTTAAGATAAACTATGTGCATCTAAAAGTCAAGTATTTTTTCCAAAAAAGAAAGCAGAGCCCAAATGCCCATCATCGACATTCACGTTCACATCCAGCCGTGGGAGCAGCTCAAGCCGGAGGTTTACGCGCGAATGACCGCCGGCCGCAAGGACATGGCGGCGATTCAAAAATTTATCGAGTCACCCAAAGCGTTTTTGGAATTTCTCGATGCGAGCGGCGTCGAGCGCGCGGGGCTGATTAATTATCCGAGTCCCGATCTCATGGGCTTCACCGCGGCAACGAATGATTTTGTGGCGAGTTATTGCAAAGAAAATCCGCAGAGACTCATCGCCTTCGGCGGCGTGCATCCGCGTTTTTGCAATGATGCTGACGTGGAGATGACCAGGTTGCTCAAGCTCGGCATTCGTTGTTTGAAAGTGCATCCGCCGCATCAAGCGCTTGCCGCAAACGCGTATCGCGACGGCAATCGGGCGCAGGAGACGCTTTATCGCCGCGCTGAAAGAGAAAACATGCTCATCATGTTTCACGGTGGCACCAGCATTTTCCCCGGCGCGCGCAATGTTTATGCGGACACCATGCCGCTTGACGACGTCGCCGTCGATTTTCCAAATTTAAAGATCATCATCGCGCACGCCGGACGGCCGCTGCACACGGAGACGACGTTTTTTCTCCTGCGCCGCCACAAAAATATTCACATCGATATTTCTGGCATTCCGCCGAAGAAATTGTTAGATTATCTGCCGCGCCTCGACGAGATCGCCAGCAAAACGCTGTGGGGCACGGACTGGCCCAGCCCCGGCGTGACAGATATGCGCAAGAACAGCGATGATTTTCTGGCGCTGCCGATTTCGCAACAAATGAAAGAGGCGATTTTGTATGAGAATGCGCTACGATTACTCAAAGAATGTCGTGTCGTAGAAAATTAACGGCAATAAGGTCTTTCTGTTTGAATTGATAACTAAATAAAAATAACTACCCATGAAATCCATCTTCATCAATCAACACGGCGACGAATCGGTGTTGCAATATGGCGAGTTGCCGGAGCCGGTCGCGAGTCCGGGAAAAGTTCTCGTTGAAATCAAAGCCTGCGCGTTGAATCATCTCGATCTGTGGGTGCGGCGCGGGTTGCCGGCGCTGAAGCTACCGATGCCGCACATTCTTGGCTCGGATATTTCCGGCGTCGTCGCGGAAGTCGGCGCGGAAATTTCGCGCGTCAAAGTCGGCCAAGAAGTCGTACTCTCGCCCGGCGTGTCGTGCGGACATTGCGAGCATTGCCTTTCCGGTTCCGACAACAATTGCCGCGAATACGGCGTGCTTGGCGAGCACGTGCATGGCGGCTATGCGCAATTCATTGCCGTGCCGGCGCAAAATATTGTGCCGAAGCCGCCGAATTTGAATTTCACCGAAGCCGCGTCGTTTCCGCTCACGTTTCTCACCGCGTGGCACATGCTCGTTGCGAATTGCCACGTGCGTCCCGGCGATTGGGTGCTCATTCTCGCGGCGGGCAGCGGCGTCGGCGTGGCCGCGATTCAAATTGCCAAGCTGCACAACGCGACCGTAATTGCCGCCGCGGGCAGCGACGCAAAATTGGAAAAAGCCCAGGCGCTCGGCGCGGATTTTTTGATCAATTATGAAAAGCAAAACTTCCGCGAAGAGGTGCGCAAACTCACCGACAAGCGCGGCGTCGATATTATCTTCGAGCACGTCGGCGAAAAAACCTGGGAGGATTCGATCAAATCGCTGGCGCATGGCGGCCGCATCGTGACCTGCGGCGCCACCACCGGTTATCGCGCCGTCACCGATTTGCGGTATCTGTTCTCCAAAAATCTCAAAATTTTCGGCAATGTCATGGGCTCGAAGAGCGAGGTGTTGCGCATCGCCGAGTTTTTTAAAATGGGCAAGTTCCGCCCGGTGATTGATCGCGTGCTGCCGCTGGTGGAAGCGCGCGAAGCGCATCGGATTTTGGCGAACCGCGAGCAGTTCGGGAAAGTGGTGCTGGAAATCTAGTGCGAAGGAACAAGGACTGTCATTCCGGAGGAATCTTTTTTCAATCCAGCACTTTGCTCGATCACAAAAAAGATGCTTACAGCATGACATGGATGGTAGCCCAGCGATAACCGAGGCCGTACCGGAGAGACTTTGTTTTTGAAATCGTTCAAATCGTTTTAATTTATTGAAAATGAAGAATTGAACTTGCCTCTGGCATAAATTTAAAAATTCGATTATGAAAAAAATTATTACCGCTATTACCGTCATCGGCGCCGGCACGATGGGGCGCGGCATTGCTTACGCCTCCTGCCTCGCCGGATACGCCACGAAGTTTTATGACGTTGAAATTAAAATCTTGAACGCCGCCGTTGAAAATATCACGAACAGTTTTCAAAAAGCCATCGGCAAAACACTTCTCACGCAAGACGCGGTTGATCAAGCGCTGGCACGCTTGAAAATATTCACGGCTCTGCCAACCGCCGCGGGCGACACGGATTTCATCATCGAAGCCGTTCCCGAAAGAATCGATCTGAAAATCGACCTGTTTCGCAAACTCGATGAAATGGCGCCGCCGCACGCGATTTTTGCGACGAACACCTCCTCCCTTTCCGTCACTGAAATGGCCGGCGCGACCAAACGGCCGGCGCAGGTGATCGGCATGCACTTCTTCAATCCCGTCCCGCTTATGAAACTCATCGAAATCATTCGCGGCCTGGAGACTTCGGAAGAAACGATTGCGGCGACGCAGGAAGTTTCGCAGCGCATGAAAAAAGAAACCGTGCTGATCAACGAATCGCCCGGCTTCATCACCACGCGCATCAACGCGATGATCGGCAATGAGGCGTTTTACCTGCTGCAGGAAGGCGTCGCCAGCGCGCGGGAAATCGACAAAGCGCTGAAGCTCGGGCTGAATCATCCGATGGGGCCGTTCGAGCTGGCCGATCTCGTCGGCCTCGACGTGCGGCTCAACATTCTCAACTTTCTCCATCAAACCCTCGGCGAAAAATTCCGGCCCTGTCCTTTGATGGTGAAATACGTGAAGGCCGGGAGGCTCGGGCGCAAAGTGGGGAAAGGCGTTTATGAATATTCGTAGCGCAGACTGCCAGTCTGCGTGGCGCAAGAGCGCAACGGCAAAAAATTTCCCAACGGATAGAAACAACGCAACGGATGAAAGAAGGAGAATATTTTATGCCCCGCAATGTTCAAGACTGGGACGATCCCGCGGATTTCGACGACGACGATGATGATGATGAGGCCAACGACGACGATGATTCCGAAAATTGGACCGTCGAGCAGTGGGAAGCCGATTTGCAGAAACAGGACGAGCGCGATCGCAAAATGATGGAGCTGCTTGACAGGCACGGCCGCAACGAGGCCGGTTTCCGCAAAGCGATGGAAGAACTTGGCCTCGGCAAAATTTTCGAGGAACTCGATCGCCGCCGCGCTGAGCGGAAACATCAGCCGGAAGATGAGGAAGAGCCGGTCGATAAAATCCTGCGCGAATCGCGCGCTGCCGCCGGCGACGACGAGCCGCATTTCCAACTGCCGCTCGCGCAGGCGGCGCACGAGCTGACGCTGATGGTGATGCGCTCGGTGGATGACGACGCAGAAATCGATAGCCGCGAGCATCCGCTGTCGCTCTATTGCGGCGCTTATCTCGATGCGCAGGGCGGCCTCGCCGGCATGGGTTACATGCGCGAATGGGACGATGAGTTCGATCTTGACATTGATCCGCCGAAAAATCAAAAGATCGCCGAGCTGAAGCGCGTCGTCAAAAATTACGTCAAAGGCCTTCTACATTTGGAAAAGGTTGAACGACAAAACCTGCTCGCGCCGGAGGTGTGCGCGCCGATTCGCCAGCACACGGTCGAATTGTTGGACGAAGTGCGCCAGGAATTGCGCCGGCTCGGATGGCGATAAAGACCTGCTTCTAAGCAACTCATCCCGACATCGGGATTCTTTCTAAAAGCCAGCGAAACTGACCGGTCACTGAAATCAGTAAGAGTCGGAAAGTTTGATAATTTAAGTGACCGGTCAGTGACTGGCTTGGAAGTGCGGCATTACGGCGTTCTCGCTTTGCAACTTGCGTTTACCGGCGCGAGTTGCTTATATTGATAACATCCAACTTATGAAGATTGGCATAACTGCGGGAGGGCGTAGCCGCGCCAGGATGGCGATGTCATTCAGGAAGAATCCTTTTGCAATTCAAGAGCATTGCTGAAAACAAAAAAGATTCCCTGGCCTGCGACAGGGCAGGCTTGCAGAATGATATTTTCTTTTTGCTTTTACAAACCTTGATACCTGATTTTTCACGACAAACGGTGCATGAAAATTTTTGCCTATGACTCCACGCGAGATTTATAAGGCCGCGAACTTTGACACGATTGAAGGCGAACCGGCAGCGCTTTTTGATTCGGTCGCATTAACCGATGAAGTTTTGCAGCAATGGGCCAACGCGATTATCGCGCGCAATAATCTTGAAATTCCTCATTCGGCGCTTGATCTTCTGATCAACAAACATCTCGTAACGGAAGTCGCCGGTAAACGGCAATTGACGTATTGCGGCGTTTTGCTATTTGCCCGCGATACGCGAAAATATCTTCCCGGCGCTTATGCGCGATTTCTGCGTTACGACGGCAAAACGGAAGAATATGGCGCGCGGCAGAATTTGGTTAAAGACGAGACTTTTAACGGTCCGCTACCTGCGCTTTTAAAAAGCCTGCGGGAGTTTATGCGCACGCAAGTCCGCGAGTTCAGTTATCTCGGGCCGGACGCCAAATTTGTGGATGAGCCGGAGTATCCGGAGTTTGTTTGGGATGAAGCCATGATCAATGCCATCGTGCATCGCTCGTATAGTTTTCAAAACGTTCCCATCTTCATTAAAATGTTTGACGATCATCTCGAAGTGATCAGCCCCGGCGATTATCCGTTGGGCGTGCGGCCCGGACATTTCATTCACAATCCGCGCAATCCGAATTTGATGGAAGCGCTGCGCTATTTGCAGCACGTGAAAATGGCGCAGGAAGGCACGCGCCGGATGTTTCAACTGATGAAAGAAGCCGGTCTGCCGGAGCCGGAATATTCGCCGCCCGGCCTGCCGACGGTGAAAGTGGTGTTGCGGAATGACATTGATCGAAGACGGAAACGTTCGTCGTAACCGTTCGTAGTGACGCCTTCAAGCGTTCTTCATCGGAATGAGTCATGAGCGCCAATAAACCCCACACCAAACTCCGCATCTTCCTCGCCTCTCCCGACGACGTTGCCGCCGAACGCGCGCGCCTGCACAGCGTCGTCGATGAGCTGAACCGCACCGGCAATCTCGCGGATGAATATGGCCTCACGCTTGAGGCGCTTGATTGGCAAACGCATATTGCGCCGCTGAGGGGACGGCCCGAAGACGTTGTGCTGCAACAACTGCCGGTGGAGATGTGGGATATTTTTGTCGGCATCATGTGGCTGCGCTTCGGCACGCCGACGAGCGCGATTGACCCGCAAACCGGCAAGCCGTTCGATTCCGGCACGGAAGAAGAATTTGCGCTCGCTTATAACAATTGGAAGAAAGAAGGTCGCCCGAAAATTTTATTTTATCGCTGCACGCGCGGCGTGGCCAATCCGGACGACATCGATCCGGCGCAATTCGGGCGCGTGAAAAATTTTCTCAAACAATTTGACGCGACGGGAGCGACGCCGGGCCTCTATCAAACTTTTCAAACGACGGAAGATTTCGAGCGGCGCGTGCGGCAGGATTTGACGAAGTTGATTCTGCAATATGGCAAAGAAGTGCTGCACCAAATGCCGCCGCCGCCGGTCGCAGAATTGGTGGCGCAGGCCGGCGACCTCGAGCAGCGTTATCTCGATTTCGTGCGCCGCGAGCATGGCCGCCTCAAGCTGTTTGGTTTTCTGTCGCAGGCCAATATCGACGTCGGCACGTTGGAGGTTTTTGTCTCATTGCGTTTTGCGGAATATGGCCGCGAGTTGGACATAAAAAATTTGCCCATGCTCGAAGCGCGCGACGACCGTGCGCTGACGCCGCCGGAAGTTTTGGGCCGCGTCATTCAAAAGAAAAAATCGTTGCTGCTCGGCGGGCCCGGCTCCGGCAAAACCACGCTACTCAAATATTTCAGCATCTGCTGTCTCGACGCCAACGAGCGCGCCCGCCTGCATCTGCACCAGCCGCTCATTCCGATTTTAATTCCGCTCCGCCAGATCGATCCGACGCAGCCTTTCGTCGAGGCGCTGGTGATTTGGGCCAAAGCCAACAACCAAAATATTCCGCCGGCGCTTTTGGAGAACTGGCTGCATCGCCGCGGCGCGCTGGTGTTGCTGGACGGCCTCGACGAAGTGAGCGACCTCAAAACCCGGCGACAGGTTTGTGAGTGGATCGACAAAGCCGTGCCGGCCTTTCCGGCCTCGACGTTTGTGATCACCTGCCGGTTTACCGGCTATCGCGAGGCCGAGGGCGTGACTTTGCAAACGCCGCTGGTGCGCGCGGATGTGCTCGATTTTAATTTGGAGCAACAGCGTCTTTTCCTGCGCCAGTGGTTTCGCGCCGCGCGGCTTGAAAATCTGGAGGAGCGCGAAAGCAATGATCCGGTGCGGTTGCCGGAATTGGAGCATGAAGCGGCCACGCAAGCCGAGGCGATGATGGAATTTCTCGGCCGCGAGGAGAGCCGTTCGTTGCGCGAGATGGCGAGCGTGCCGGTGCTGCTGCAAATTATGGCGATCATTTGGAGAGAGCAAGGCAGTCTGTCGGGCGAGCGTGTCGAGCTCTACAGCCGTTGCATGGATTTTCTGCTCGACCACCGCGACAAGGCGAAGAAGATCGAGCCGCTGTTGAGCGCGGGAAAAGCGCGGCTGGTGCTGCGGCCGCTGGCGCTGTGGATGCACGCGGATTTGCAGCGCGACGAAGCGCCGCGTGACGAAGTGGAAAAACAGATTGCCGAAAAACTGCAAGCCGTGCGGCCCGGCCTGTCAACCGCTGATTTTCTCGATAGCCTGCGCGACCGCGCCGGCGTGCTCGTCGGCTCCGGCGCGGACACGTACACATTTCAACACAAATCGTTTCGCGAGTTTTTGGCGGCCGCGGAAATTGCGAATCGTGGTGCCGTGGATTTGCTGGTGGAAAATTTTGGCGTTGACTGGTGGCAGGAGACTTTGCTGTTTGCCGCCGGCCACACCGGCCCGGAAATTTTTCCCTTGTTTTTAGAAAGCTTCCTGAAACACGAAAAAAATGGCGGCGCCTGTTCGCCCTTGTTGTTGCAAATGGTGGCCGAAGCCGCGGACAAGCCGCTGCCGCCGTTTGAGAAAGTTATCCGCAACCAAAAACTGGTCTGGCAAAAACGCTACAATGCGTTGAAGTGCGTGCGCCTGCTGCGCTCCGAGGCGGCGAAAGCATTGTTGCAAACCGCGCGGCAGGATAAAGAGCCGAAGGTGCGGCAATTGGCCGAGCAGATTTTGATCGAATGGCTGGTGATCAAACCGCCGGTGGTTGCCGCCGAAAAAAACAACCGCCTCTTCAATCCGATCGAAGACAACGCCGAATATATTTTGATCGCGGGCGGCAGTTACAAATACTCTGTGACTCGCGAGCAGGTGCGCGTGCCGGATTTGTATTTCGCCAAATATCCGGTGACCAACAAGCTGTACAATATTTTTCTAAAGGCTTTGCCGAAAAATAAATGTGATGAACATCGCTCTGCTCTTGCTGATGACAAACGCTACAACGGCGATGATCAGCCGGTGGTGGGCGTGAGTTGGCACAGCGCGGTGGCTTATTGCGAATGGCTCACTGAACAGCAAAAAGCAAAGGGCAAAGAGCAAAAGGCAAATGTTATTTTTCGATTGCCAACGGAAGTCGAATGGGAATGGGCGGCGAGTGGCGGCAAAAGAGAGTATCCGTGGGGCAATGAGAAGCCAGATGACACGCGCGCGAATTATGGTGATAAAATCGGACACACCACGCCGGTCGGCTCGTATCCTGCCGGCGCAACGCCGGAGGGTTTGATGGACATGGCTGGCAATGTTTGGGAGTGGATGAAAAATAAATATCAAGAGGGTGGCGAGGCGCGGGCTTTACGTGGTGGAGCTTATTGGAATGATGCAGACGCCCTTCGGGGCGCGCGGCGCTACTGGAGCAATCCTTACGACGGGTACGGCGTCGATGGGTTCCGTGTGTGCGCGGCCGGCGAGTCATAAAGCTTTTGAAACCCTGAATCCCTGACCCACTGAACCCCTGAAAAACAGAAACCCGCGAAGCGGGTCGAAATTTTTTTTTGAGAAATTGACCGTTCATTTTCCAGAGGCAATTTCCACATTGACAAAGATGCTGAAGTTTTGTAAGTTGTAACGGTTACAACTGCCGACGGACATCACGACTGCCGTGAAATAAAGATAAACCTGAACGCAACAGTCGGAGGTAAAAATGCAGGATCTGACCGAAAAAATTCATGGGCTTTCTCCCGAGCTTCGACAGGAAGTATTTGATTTTGTCGATTTACTGACCATTAAACGAGCCGTTAGAAAGCCAGGAAAACTGCGGTTAAGCTGGGCCGGGGCGTTGCAGGATTGGCGCGAGCAGTATTCGGCGCTGGAGCAGCAAAAGCAAGCGCTTGAAAGGAACCAATGAATATGGCAAACCATACAGCAGAACTCGCCGTTACGATTCCTTTGAAAGATTTGGAAAAACTCATTCGCCGCGCCGTGCATGACGAAATTGACAAACTCTTGCAGCGGCAGCCGGCAATTTTTTACCTTCGCCCCCAAACGCCGCTCTATGAAGATTTGGCAACTATTGCACGATTGAAGAAACGCGGCAAAGCAAAAGTGTATTCACGGCAGGAGGCGTTCGGTGGTTAAGGGCACTTTTGCATACCAAGACGCCTACCTCAAAATTTTTACCAAAAACTACGAAAGACTCAAAAGCCTGCAAACACGCATTGATAAAAAATGTGAGCAAGTATTGAAAAACCCATATAGCGGCACCGAATTCCTCGCGGATGCGACTCAGGGCTTGAATTTAAAGGGATGTCGCAGCATTCGTGTTGATCGCAATGTTCGAATCGTCTTCGTGATTTGTGAAGAGTGCCGTCATTTTAAAGATTGTGAATACTGTTTCTGTGAAGGCCTACCGGATAAAGCGGTTGTATTTTTGACTGTAAATACGCATCAACGCGCTTATGAACTCAAATAAATTTTAAAAGGCTCAATCATGCGCTACAAAATGATTCTGCACCAATCTGAAGAAGGCTTTAGCGTTTCGTGTCCGGCTTTGCCCGGTTGCTGGTCGCAGGGTGAGACTGAGCAGGAAGCGATTGCGAACATTAAAGACGCCATTCAAGGGTATCTGGCGGCCATCGTCAAGCTTCCTCAAATTAGCCAATTTTAAACGGAGATGTTATCATGCAAAATGAGTTTACCGCCATCATCGAGCGCGATGAAGATTGGTATATCGCCTATTGCCCGGAGATTCCCGGCGCCAATGGGCAAGGCCGCACGCTTGAAGAATGCCGGAAAAGTTTGGCAACAGCTATTGCGCTTATTCTTGAAGACCGGCGAGAAGACGCACTGCGAGGCGTTCCGGCAGAGGCCATAAGAGAATCGCTTGTCGTGGCATGAAACGCGAAGCTTTATTAAAACATCTGCGAAGGCACGGTTGCTATCTCAAATGTCTTTTCTCAATTAACAAGGAGCACGAAGTTTTGTAAGTTGTAACGGTTGCAACTGCCGACAGACATAACGACTGCCGTGAAACAAAGATAAACCCGAACGCAACAGTCGGAGGCAAATGTGCAGGATCTGGTCGAAAAAATTCATAGGCTCTCTCCCGAGCTTCGACAGAAAGTATTCGATTTTGTCGATTTGCTGGCCATTAAACGACACGCCGGAAAGCCAGGAAAACTGCGGCTAAGCTGGGCTAGGGCGTTGCAGGATTGGCGCGA
>Ga0247727_10018558_pt1 | contig 10918 bp, 15 predicted proteins | sample WisWelCaveWW1625_FD_202498 | JGI IMG/M metagenome (GOLD analysis project Ga0247727, IMG submission 202498) | Biofilm microbial communities from Wishing Well Cave, Virginia, United States - WW16-25 | ecosystem: Environmental > Aquatic > Deep subsurface > Groundwater > Cave microbial mat | place...
AATGTCGATTACGTGCTCAATGATCTGGCGCAGCGCGCCAAAATCGAGTTGCCGCCGGGCGAGGTTCTATCCCATCTCCAACGTTGGCTTAATGAGCTGGATTGGTACGGCGTCGAACGCGCCGTGATGTTCGCCAGCTTGCCTGAAGAAGCCGCCGCCGTTGCCGAAGCCGTGAAAAATAGCAACGGACGGCTCGTCGGATTTTGCCTGGTGAATCCGACAATGGAAGGCGCGGCGCAACGCGTTCACACGTTGGCAAAAGATCTCGGCTATCGTGGCGTGATGCTCTTTCCGGCGCTGCACCATTATCATCTTTTTGATGCCTCCCTCCTGCCCTTTTTCAAAGCTGTTGCGGAAACCCGTTTGAACGTGTTGACGCATTTCGGCATTCTGCAAGTGAAACTCCGCGACGCGCTCGGGCTGCCGCGCCTGTACGACAGCCGTTTCGCCAACCCGCTCGACTTGCAAGCCGTGGCGAATCGTTTCCCGCAGATCAATTTCATCATTCCCCATTTCGGCTGCGGCTTCCTCCGTGAAACCCTCATGCTCGGCCTGCAATGCGAAAATGTTTACATCGACACCTCCAGCTCGAACAACTGGATCGTGACGCAACCGCACAAGTTGACGCTCGCCGACGTTTTCGAGAAAACGCGTTTGGTTTTTGGCGTGGAAAGAATTCTCTTCGGCACGGATTCCGGCGTCTTCCCGCGCGGCTGGCGGAAAGATATTTTGGAGGAACAAAAGCAGGCGATGGTTTCGGCGGGATTTTCGGAAGCGGAGATGGAGATGGTTTTGGGAGGGAATGCGGGGCGGGTGTTGGGCATGTAAATGCTTCGTCGTACTTGACTGCAAAAGAAACGTTTAGTATCTTTGAATATCAAAATAACTCTTCGAAAATTCTGTTCAACTTGTCATGTTGTGAATCATTGAATGCAAGCGAGGTAACCTTTGATGTCCATTAACATAACTTTTAATCAATTAAACCAACAAGTAGCGTTGCTGCCGCCGACCGAACAACTCAAACTCGCCGCTCATATCTGCGAGCGCTTGACCGATCATGTTTTTATTCCAGCGACACCGATTGTGAAAGATGCCGCAGTTCTGCGCCAAAAACAAGCAAAAAAATTGTTGGCGCTTTGCGATGCGGCGGCAGAAATGTGGGAGGGTGAATTCGATTCCGCTGAAGATATTCGCCAAATGCGCGAAGAGAGGGATGAACAGGTATGGGCGAGTATGTGATCGATGCCAGCGTTGCGATTAAATGGGTGGTGAAGAATGAACCGTTCCGCCACAAAGCCCGACAGTTGTTAAACGATGCCACGATAAAAGGCACGACACTTATTGGACCACCGCTCCTCGAATACGAAGTTGAAAGCAACTTGCAACGGCGGTTGCAGTTAGGACGCGCGACGATCGCCGCGACCGATGCTTCATTGCAGGCCTTCTACACGGTTGGTGTTCAAATTTTTGCCCATCCCAATATGGTTCGCCGCGCACGTGAGATCGCCCGTCAGTTTGGCCAAGAGCGCATCTATGATTCACTTTATGCGGCTCTCGCCGAAATACGAGGTTGCGAATTTTGGACGGCCGACAAACAATTTTATGATGCGGTCAAATCTGGTTTAACGTTTGTGAAATACTTGCCGGATTATCCTTGAAATTGAACGCCTTCTCTCTGGCACCGATTCCGGTGCCTTCCCGCGCGGCTGGCGCAAAGATATTTTGGAGGAACAAAAACAGGCGATGATTGCTGCCGGCTTTTCGGAAGTGGAGATGGAGATGGTTTTGGGAGGGAATGCGGGGCGGTTGTTTGACATGTAAATGCCTCGTCGTGCTTGACTGCAACGGAAACGTTTCGTATCTTTGAATACCAAAATAAGTGTAAACTGATTTGTAAGAGTTAAATTCACCCCTTAAATTCGGGTTGAGCATTATGGGAACACCAGCCGCTACGTTTGAGTACACTCGCCGTTCCACTTCACGAAGCTTGCCGCCGGTGGCCGAGGTCTACCGCGAGCGCATGAAGGCTTTAGTCGCTTCACACCGGAAAGTCAAAGGCCAGGTTTTGCACCTATCGCTGTGGTACAATATCGATGATCGCAAAAATCTTTATCTGCTGGAGATTGTGGGCGGCTTTCCGAACGGGGGCGGCGATCCGGAATTATTCACGGTTCAATCTGCCGGCTCGGATAAATTTCCGATGATCAGGCAAGGCAAGCTCTTTTTAACGCTTGTCAATCCGGATGAGGCGATTACAGCCTTTCAAGATTCTTGGCGGGGAACGCCTGAGATTCGGTTATCATTGAAACGGAGTAATTTCATCGTCCTTTTTCAAGACAAGCGCGGCAAGCAACTTCTCGAGCAAATTCGTTAAAAGTCAATTCAAAAATATTTTATGAGCAAAAGATGGGACGAGGCCTCTGCTTACGTGCGGCAGGCGCGGGCAAATCAAGCGCTGGGTGATTATTTATTTCAACATTTCTGCGCAAAGATAGATGAAAGAAGGGAAGAATTTTGGTGTCATGTGGTAGCGCAATGCCAACAAAGCGTTGAGAAGGCCGTGAAAGCGCTGATTTGTTTTGGCAACCTCGATTTTCCAAAAACGCATCGCGCCGATCAACTGCTTTTCTTTCTTTTAAAACGGTCGAGTATCCTTCATTTTAAAACTGAAAATCTCAAAAAGTTGAGCACGCTGTTTGGCGCACCAGAGAAACAAATCATCAAACAACTTTCCGACCTCGCTCCCCAAAAAGACACGACAAAACGCAATACTGAATACCCTTTTCTTATTGGAAAAACTTGGATCGCGCCGGCAACTTCCAATGTTTTCACGTTGACTGAAATTCAATCATTCATGAAGCATAGCAGAAGAATCGTTTTTACCACCAGCCAAATTGTCAGTGCGACGTCATTTTTGCCTTGAGCCTTTTCTTCAGTATCGACTCCGGCGTCTTCCCGCATGGCTGGCGGAAAGATATCCTGGAAGAGCAAAAGCAGGCGATGGCTTCTGCGGGATTTTCGGAAGCGAAGATGAAGATGGTTTTGGGAGGGAATGCGGAGCGGTTGTTTGACGTGTAAATGCTTCGTCGTGCTTGACTGCAACTGAAACGTTTCGTATCTTTGAATATCAAAATAACTCTTCGAAAATTCTGTTCAACTTGTCATGCTGTGAATCATTGAATGCAAGCGAGGTAAACTTTGATGTCCATTAACATAACTTTTAATCAATTAAACCAACAAGTAGCGTTGCTGCCGCCGACTGAACAACTCAAACGCGCTGCTCATATCTGCGAGCGCTTGACCGATCATACTTTTATTCCAACGACACCGACTGTAAAAGAGGCCGCAGCTCTACGCCAAAAGAAAGCAAAGGAATTGTTGGCGCTGTGCGATGCCGCTGCGGAGATGTGGGAAGATGAATTCGATTCTGCTGAAGATATTCGCCGGATGCGCGAAGAGAGGGATGAACAGGTATGGGCGAGTATGTGATCGATGCCAGCGTTGCGATTAAATGGGTGGTGAAGAATGAGCCGTTCCGCCACAAAGCCCGACAGTTGTTAAACGAGGCCACGATATCGGGTACGGCGCTCATTGGGCCTCCGCTCTTGGAATACGAAGTTGAAAGCAATTTACAACGACGTTTGCGTCAGGGACGCGCATCGCTTGCCGCTACCGACGCCTCGGTGAACGCTTTTTACGCGGTTAGTGTTCAGATTATTGCTCATCCCGACATGGTACTCCGCGCACGTGAGATCGCCCGTCAGTTTGGCCAAGAGCGCATCTATGATTCGATTTATGCGGCTCTCGCCGAAATACGGGGTTGCAAATTCTGGATGGCCGACAAACAATTTTATGATGCCGTTAAATCTGATTTAACGTTTGTGAAATACCTGCCGGATTATCCTTGAAATTGAAGGAAAAGAAATAATGCCTTTGTATAAATACCGCAGTTTTCAAGAGGCGGAAACGCATTTGCAGGAACTTCTCCCCGCCGATCCGTTGGTAAGATTAAAGCGTTTGGAAAAGCTTCTTGTTGGCTTAAAACCGCGCACGCCCATTCAGCGCGGGCTATTCAAATTTAAAACGATGGAAGAAGCCAATCACCATCGCCGGATGGCGACGTTGAGTTAAGCGTTTTGAAACGCTACTGCACAAACTCCTCATGCAACTCCGTGCGATCCGAATCGATGCGAATCAGAATGCGGAAAACCTTGTCATCGCCGGCGTCGCGGAAGAGGTCGACGATTTCCTGATGGTGGGCGTCGATGAATGGTTTGGCGGCGAGGTTGTCTTTGTTCTCGGTTAAGACTTCTTCGAGTTTTTTGGCTTGTAAGATTTGGAATTTGTGTTATATTCAAGATTAAGCAACTGCTGGAACAAACGCATGTCATACCAAGTTCCTGGTAGGTATAATCGGTGTTTTTGAAATGACCGTCAAGAGAACTAAAACAGACCAATACAAAGAACATTTAACAGATGACGATTTGGATGCGGCGAGACGTGAAGCCAACGGAGAAATCGTAGCGCGTAAACTTGATGGTACTCCCTATGACCACATCAAAGAGGTTAGGGAAACTCAACGAGGTTTGTTAAAGAGAATCGAGAGAATCAAAAGAAAATTGGGATTTCCCAGCCTCAGCGCCGCTGAAAGAGAAGCGCTTCTGAAAGAGCTTGGCGAGGCAAGTCGTTTACTTGACAAATCGGAGGAATTTTTGCCAAAATGAATAACTCTTATGATGATTTATTAGCACGGGCCAAAAGAGGCAAGCTTACGGCGCAAGAGATTTCGGCAGTCGTTGGTGAGCTTCAAAGGCCTGATTCGAGCAATGATCGGTATACGCTTTTGCACATTTTAGGCCGGTCAGGTGCAACAGCATATCGTCGCCTGGTCGAACAGTTTTTGGAATGCAGAGATGAGCCGATGTTGGCTCGCCTTGCTCTCAAAATACTTTGTGATTATTGGGCTGGCACCGCGCAATATATTCCGGAGATTCTCAGATTTCTGAGAGGCTTTGACTGGGATGAGGAAAGTGATGTACGGCAAATCGCCATTTCGATTGCCGGCGAATATCTTCGCACTAATCCCGAGCCTGAATTTCTCCGGGAGCTCATTCATATCTTCAAAAACGAAGAAAATGAGCAAACCATTCGTGAAGACGCTTATATCGCTTTAGCCCGCGCAATGGGCCGTGACTGGAATCAACTCCCATCGACAGCCAAACACTTTGACTTGACTTCCCAAACTGACCCAATAATTCTCCCCGAGGCCAAAGAACGTTTATTTGAAGAAGAGACATACCTGAAGAAGCATGGCGTCCAAACAGAAGGCACTTTTTTAAAGGGAATAGATCTGCCGGATGAACTCGAAAACATTCTGAAGGATCGTAAGATTGCTGAAGAAGAGCGCCCAGCCATTCACACCATATGATAGGCGGGAGTGCACAATGGCTGATCATCAAGCTGAAATAAAGACAGGCAAATCGATCACTGCAAAAACTCCTCATACAACTCCGTGCGATCCGGATCGATGCGAATGAGAATGCGGAAAACCTTGTCATCGCCGGCGTCGCGGAAGAGGTCGACGATTTCCTGATGGTGGGCGTCGATGAATTGTTTGGCGGCGAGGTTGTCTTTGTTCTCGGTCAGCACTTCTTCGAGTTTTTGCACGGATTGTTTGATGTAATCCCGCTTCTGCGCGAGCTCGTCTTTTTTCTCCAGCGACAGGCCGTAGAAATAATAATCTTTCAGCTCGCGAAATTTTTTGTAGTTGGCGGAGGAAGTGGCGCGCAGGGTTTCTTCGCGGCGGTCCCAGCCTTCAAAGAAGCGGCTGAATTTGCCCTGCTGCAGCACGGAGCGCGCTTTTTCAAAATACGTGGTGCCTTCCAGCGAGCCGTATTTATCCAGCTCATTGGCGAGAATGAGATAAACATAAAATTCGATCAGCCCGATCACCGGCACATATTCGGCGTTGGATTTCAATTGCTCATTTTCCTGAAACGGGAAGCGCCCGCGTTTGTCGAAATACTGAATATCCGGCCCGCTCACGACCATGCTGCAGCGATAGCGATCTTCGACGGTGGAAAATTCATCTTCGATAAACATCTGCACGCCGATTGCGATCGGGTTCACATAATCTTCTTCAACCCAGGTCCGGCTGTTGATATAAGCCGTCAGCTTGTCCTGAAAATCGGCCATGCGTTTCTTTTTTTCCGCCGGCAGCTTGTCGAGAATGACCGTGACTTTGGCGACGACTTTTTTATTCCGCGCCAAAGCCGTTGCCGCCGCAATCAATTGGGCATAAAGCAAACAAATGATTAGCACAAAAATAAACCGCAGCGCAGCGACTCGACGCATATAACAATCTCCGTAATATTCAAAATATTCCAAACAGTGAACGCCTGAAGGCGTTACTACGAACGCACTCAATATAGTCAGAGGCCGATATGAAAGTCAAGTTCTTTGTTGTGTTGGCGCTCATGAGTATTGAAACGCTCGCCACGGCGCAAGAGTTTCCGCTCGGCATTCGGGCGCAGGCCCTGGGCGGCGCGAGTGTGGCGAAAGGGCGCGAGGCTGAAGCGCTGTTGGATAATCCTGCGGCGTTGGCAAATCTCACCGGATCGACGCTCACCATATTTTATACCAATCCCTTCGGCATCAAAGAATTGCGCTTGAACAGTTTCAGCGGCAGCATGAATTTCGGAAATTCTGCTTTCGGCGCGGCGTTCGTGGATTTTGGCAACGCGCTGTATCGCGATCGGCGTTTGCACCTGGCTGTTGCGCGCCGTTTTCTCCCCGCGCAGCGATTGGCGCTTGGCGTGAGCGGCGTGCTGCGCCAGTTGCGCATTTCCGGCTACGGCGATGACAGCGCGCTGCTGCTCAATCTCGGCACGCAATTTAGAGTGAGCGATTCATTTATATTCGGTTCGGCGCTCACCAATCTGCTCAATGCAACCATCGGCCAACAAAAAGAGAAATTGCCGCGCAGTGTTTGTTTCGGCTTCGCTTATTTGCCAACCTCGACGCTGACGCTGCAAATGGAGGTTTACAAGCAAAACGATTTTCCCGAAGAATGGCGCATCGGCATCGAAGCGAATCCGCTGCCTCCTCTCCTGCTGCGCGTCGGCACCGGCACGAATCCCGACCGTTTGACCTGCGGCTTCGCTTTGCGCGTGTTCAAATTCAGTTTGCAATTCACCGCCTTCTCACACACCGATCTCGGCTGGACGGAACAGTTTGCGGTGACGTTGCAGTCAAAATAGTTTACGGCCAAATTGAAGACTGTGATCGATTCAGAATAACCCCGCCCTTATTGATTAACTGGAGAGCAAAGATGAGTTGCGGCACTTTTGGAGATTTTAATCAACCCAGGGTGGTTTTAAGCAAGTTGTTCGTGGCCGAGTTCCTCATGAAAAACCTCCATCTTAGATATGACTTCATCAACGGTTTTTTCCGTTAACCAACTGTGGCGTTCTTCGGTATAATTTCCACGGTTGAGACCCAAATCCTGAAAAAACTCAATGAATCCCCTAATTCCAAGCTCTTGTCTTAGAATCGCGAGCCCTTTTTCTCGAACCTGAGGTCTTGTCAAAATTGAGTTATTCATTTGGTTGTTTCCTTAGTTATGAAGTTTAGTGGATTAGCCACTTCAAAAGCCAAATTTAATTTTTGTGCGCGTCTTAAGAATTTGTCATCTGTTGTGAGAAAAACATCTGCTGCGCCTTTCTCCGCTGAAGCCAAGTGCAAAGCGTCAAAAGGTCTTATTGAATACTGCTCAAATTCCTTTGCCCGGCGAGTGATCTCATCATCCAAAACAATAAATTCAGAATAGTGGCTTTGTGTCTCCATGATGGTATCTCTTTTCTCAGTGTCCAAAATTTGAGAAATTTCCTGAATAATAATCGAACTTGACAACAATTGCCACATCCCAATCTCACAGCTTTCGAGGATGGCAGTAACTGCTTCGGCTTCTAAACGAACCCGTGTTGATGTAAGCTCATCAAATGGCCTACCCAAGCAGCACACATCAAGATAGATTTTCATTGTGCCATAAATCTTTTGACAAACACCGGCTGAAGTTCATTAGACCGACAAGATAATATACGGCATTTAGTGAATCATGTCAAGTGCCTAATTTCTGTTCTTATATTTTTAAGAGCCCTTGACTTTTAAGTGCAATTTCCGTAACGTATGATGTGCTGCGTGAGGCGGCTCTTTCCGGCAAACTTACCTGCGAGAGCTTGGGTGCGATGGCGTTTGGTGTGAGCACAGAAGTCTCTCCGTATCTTTTGACCAAAACAAATTACCAGGGCAGTTGTGCAGTGAAATCGTATCTCAGGAGAAGCGATTATGAAAAGGATTTTCTACTACGTCATTCTCACCGTTTTTGAGGCGACGCCGCTTTAACCGCAAACCGTTACTCCCGTCCGGCTCACGGCGCATCGCGGGTTTGATCGACCCGTGGGCATTGATCATCATCAACCAACCAACAAAGTCGTGCTGTCGGTGAATTATCCGACCGGGCAGCCGCGCAATTTCGAGCTGGTCGATGTTTTCGGCAATCGGCAGCCGTTCTCGAATATTAGCGGCTTGACCGAAGAGGTGAAGATCGCCACGGCGCGCGACGACGGCGGCGGCAGAAGTCTCGGCGGGTTTACCCCGGGCGAGCTTTTCACCGGCACCGGCGTGCCCGGACATATCGCGCGCATTTCCGCGGACGGCGCGATGATTCAAAATCCGTGGGTGGTGTTGCCCGGCGAAACCGGTTTGCTGCGCGGCAGTTTGCACCTTGATCGTACCGGCGTGTTCGGCGGCGATTTGATCGTGGTGACCACCGAACCCACCGGCAATGTTTGGCGTGTAACGTCGGCGGGCGCAGCGACGAAGCTCGCGAGTCTCGGCACGCATCTCGAAGGCGTCACCACGGTGCCGAACGATACCGTGAAATATGGCCCGTGGGCCGGAAAAATTTTGACCGGCGCGGAGCAGCAAAATCGCATTTACGCGATTGGTGCGTCGGGTAACACCGCCTTCTTTTCGCTCGGCATCGATCCCGAAGACTTCGATCTTATTCCGGCGAATGAAAATTTTTTTGGCGTCGATTTCGGCGGCGGCATTCTGTGGACCGCGCCAGCGGCAGAGTTTGCCGATAAAGTTGGCGACGTTCTCATCACGCAGGAATTTCCCGCCAATCTTTATCATGTCCGGTGGACCGGCGCGCAGTTTCAAGTGACTCGCATTGCGCAGGCCTCGCAATGGGAGCATGTTACCTTCTCAACCTCGCCGCTTGATACCTGCGAGGTGACGATTATCTCGCCTGTCGAGGGCGCGTTGGTTTGCGGCAATAATGTAAAAGTCACGGCGCGACGAAGAATCTCCGGCGGCCGGCCGCCATTTACAACGCAATGCGATATCAATGGCGTCGCGGCAACAGTTGTTGACAGCTTGTTTTCGGCTACCGTGCCGTGTTCGCCGGGAGCGAATGTGATCATCGCGACCTGCAAAGTTACCGATGGCGAACAGAGAATTTTCATTTGCCGCGACACGACGCGTGTTACTGTGATCATCGATACAAAGCCGCCGGAATGTACAATTACTCGCGGCTATAAATCCGTCACCGGCACGTTTTCCGATCATGGAAGCGGCATCGCGAAAATTGAGCCGCTCTTTCTTTTTAATGCGAAACTCACCGTCGATCCGTTCGTGCCCGGCGCGAAGACGGTGAACTATCGTCTCGACGATCTCGGCGAGGCTGATTACCTCGGCTTCGATATTAAAATCACCGATGTTTGCGGCAATTCGCATATCTGTGATCCGGTTTTATTTCAGCTCGACGCGGATCGCAGGAATCAACCGTTCAGCGTCACGTTTCGCAGCATTGATCGTTATTTAATATTGAACAATCACGGCCTGTCAAAAATCCGCGTTGACTTGAACGGCAATCAATTCAGCCTTCTCTCTCATCCTGACAACGCGACAAAAGATCTGAACAGTTATCGCCTGCCGGCAAATGGCGAGGTGACGATTGATTTGCAAAAGTATTTGCACCCGGGCGATAATCACATTCGTTTTGAATTTGACGGCCCGCCCGGCGCGAGCGCCGCAGTGATGTTGATTGACAAGTCCCATCAAATCGATTACGCATTGGAGTTGTTTCCCGTTCCGGCGGAGTATCAATTGTTGCAAAATTATCCGAATCCATTTGGGGGTGCAGCAGTGTCTCACTTGGCGGGAAATCCGACAACGACGATTCGATTCAGCATACCGGCGCGGGTTGCGGAGGGAACGCGCGTACAACTGCGGATTTACAATGCGCTGGGCGAATTGCTGCGGATTTTAGTTGATGAAAAAATGTTCCCCGGAAACTACGCCGTCACGTGGGACGGTCAAAATCGCAACGGCGCCGCGGTGGCTTCCGGCATTTATATTTATCAATTGGTGACGGGTGAAGTCAAACAGACAAAACGGATGGTGGTTTTGAGGTAAAAAAGAAGGAGTCCGACTTGCACAATAAGAGCAGCCAATTTTGGGTGAATCGTCTTGTGCAAGTCGGGTTGTGAGTGAAATCTTTCCGCTTTACCGTCCCACTTGAGCTAATTTTTTAGCATGCGCATGAATCAGCGCTTCCGCCTCCATAATAGATTGCGCTTGCTTCAGACCGGCGCGAATCTTCTGCAGAGTTTCGATATCGGCGATCTGCTCAACACGCTCGAACAACTCCAGCCCGACCACACCAAACCGGATCTCCAGAATATCGGAAATCGTTTCTTTCATCCCTTTTTTCATCCCTTTTTTCATCCCTTTTTCCATCCCTTTTTCCATCCCTTTTTTCATCCCTTTTTTCATGCCAACGCGCTCGGCAGTGGTTAATATGGACATTTTATTTTCCTCCGTAGTTTGTTTGATTTCTTCAAGCAACCTA
>Ga0247727_10018559_pt1 | contig 10918 bp, 5 predicted proteins | sample WisWelCaveWW1625_FD_202498 | JGI IMG/M metagenome (GOLD analysis project Ga0247727, IMG submission 202498) | Biofilm microbial communities from Wishing Well Cave, Virginia, United States - WW16-25 | ecosystem: Environmental > Aquatic > Deep subsurface > Groundwater > Cave microbial mat | place...
CCGCCCCAGCAGAAGCCCGTGAGCGCCAGCTTGGAGGCGTCGCCTTTGCCGGACTTCGCCGCCCAGGCGACGGCCGCGTCCAGATCCGACATCACCTGCGAGTCTGGAACCTTGGAAACAACTTTCTGGATTATCTCCTGGAAGTTGGTGATCTTGGAGACATCGCCTTGCCGGGCGTACATCTCCGGGGCAACGGCGAAGTAGCCGGCCTTGGCGAACCGCCGGCAGACGTCCTTGATGTGCTCGTGGACGCCGAAGATTTCCTGGACCACCAGCACCACCGGGAAGCGGCCACTGCGCGTTGGGACCGCCCGATAGGCGGGGATCTCGCCGTCGGAGACGGGGATCTTCACCTCGGCGGCTTCGAGGCCATCGGTGTCGGTGGTGATCGTTTGGGATGAGATCGGCTGGACGGCGAGTGCGAAGCCAGCGGCGAGTTTGGTCATGACAAACGCCCGGCGATCCAGATCTGCGCTGGGAAGCAAACTCAGGATGTCTTCTCGCATGGGAGATACCTCCAGGGTTGTTAGAATCGTCATTGTATCGCAGGCTCTGAATGAAAGTTCGAATGAACAGCGTAGTTCTGCTGGCCATCCTGTCATGGGGACCGGCTGCCGCACAAACGGTCATCACCACCGTCGCCGGGACGGAATTCCTTTTCACCGCCGACGGCCGTCCCGCCACGCAAGCGCAGGTGGGCTTTGTCGGCGGCGTCGCCGTGAGTCCCGGCGGCGACATCTACTTCTCGTCGACCACGCACAGCATGGCGATGCGGCTGGCGCGCGATGGGCGGCTCAGCATCATCGCCGGCAATGGCATTCGCGCGTTCTCCGGTGACGGTGGACCGGGCGTCAACGCCTCGCTGTTCTCGCCGGCGGCGGTCGCCCTGGACGCGGCCGGGAACCTGTACATCGCCGACTCCGGCAATCACCGCATCCGGCGCGTCGCGCCCGACGGTACGATCACGACGGTGGCGGGCAACGGTGTACGCGCTTTCGCCGGCGATGGCTCATCGGCGACGGCGGCGTCGCTGAACGCGCCCGAGGGCGTCTCGGTCGCGCCCGACGGTAGCCTGCTGATCGCCGATACGCGGAATCAGCGCATCCGGCGGGTGGCGGCGAATGGTGTCATCACAACGATCGCCGGCACCGGAACAGTCGGCTACACCGGCGATTTCGGCCAGGCAACGGCGGCTACGTTCGAGAATCCCCGGGAAGCCATCGCGGCTCCCAACGGTGTCGTCTATATCGCCGACACCTCCAACAGCGCGGTGCGCCGCATCGACGCCGCCGGCATGATCACCACCTACGCGGGCATCGGCTTCCCGGCGTTTTTCGGTGATGATGGGCCGGCGTTCATCGCCGCGCTGCGCTTCCCGGAGGGCCTGGCGCTGGACGGGCAAGGCAGGCTCTACATCGCCGACGCCGGCAACCACCGCATCCGACGTGTGACGCCGGACGGGACGATCACGACGGTGGCCGGCAGCGGCGCGACCGGCTTCGGCGGCGATGGCGGCCCGGCGAACGCGGCGGCGTTGAACACGCCGGTGAAGGTGGCGCTGGATTCGCTGGGTAACTTCTACGTGGCGGATTTCATCAACCGGCGGCTGCGCCTGGTCTCGGCGGCCGGCGTCATTTCCACGGCGGCGGGCAATGGCGAAGCGCTGTTCTCCGGCGACGGCGGCCCGGCCACCAGCGCGGCGATCGACGGGCCGTTGGGGGTCGCGCTGGATCGCAGCGGGAATCTTTATTTCACCGATACGTTGAACCATCGCGTGCGGCGCGTGGCCGCCAGCGGAACCATCACCACCATCGCCGGCGACGGCCAGGCAACCTTCCGCGGCGACGGCGGCCCGGCTACCTCGGCCAGCCTGAACCTGCCGGTCAGCCTTGCCATTGACAACGTCGGAAACGTCTACATCGCCGACTTCAGCAATGGCAGGGTTCGCCGCGTAGCAACCAACGGAATGATTACCACTGTGGCCGGCGACGGCGGGCTGAACTTCTTCGCCGACAACGTGCAGGCCACCGCCGTGTCGTTGGCCGGACCCTACGGCATCGGCCTGGATTCCGCCAACAACCTATATATCGCCGAGATCGCCGCCGAGCGTGTGCGGAAAGTGACCCCGGCGGGAAGTATCACAACCATTGCCGGGCAGCTCGCGCAATCCGGTTTTGCCGGCGATAACGGCCCGGCCACGGCCGCCAAACTGAACAGTCCTGCCGCCCTGGTGGTGGATGCGGCCAACAACGTCTACGTTTCCGATCAGAATAATCACCGCGTCCGCCGCATCAACGCCGCCGGCATGATCACCACCGTGGCGGGCAACGGCCAGCGCGACTACAAGGGCGACGGGGGCCAAGCCACCGCCGCTTCGCTCGCCTTTCCCCGGGGCCTGGCGTTGGATACGGCGCAGAATCTTTACATCACCGACCAAAGCAACTATGTCATTCGCCGCGTTGCGCCCGGCGGCATCATTACTACGATCGCGGGTAACGGTTTCTTCGGCTTCTTCGGCGACGGTCGCGCCCCCCTGGACGCGGTGTTCGACAACCCGCAGGACGTGGCCGTGGATGCGGCTGGCAACGTCTACATCGCCGATTCGGGCAATGATAGGATCCGCGCCGTGCTGACCGCTTCGCCGGCATTCCAGGCGGCGCCGGCGGCGATCACGCTCTCGGCCAAGACGGGCGGGCCGCGCGCCGCGCCTCGAACCGTTAGTCTCATCGGCTCGATCCCCGGCCTGTCGTATGCCGTGACCACAGCGACGTCCAGTGGAGGCGGATGGCTGATCGCGACGCCCACCGGCGGATCCATGCCGGGCGTGCTGCAAGTGACGGCCGACCCCGGTCAACTGGCCCCGGGCACGTATCTTGGCGCCGTCACCATTACGTCGGCGATCGCCAACCCAGCCGTGCGAATAGTGTCTGTGAGTTTCACGGTGGACCCGGCCGATCCGGCGCAACTGTCGGTGACGCCGGAAAATCTCTCGTTTTCGTTCACCCAGGGGGACGGGGCCGGGACGCAGACGCTGTCGGTCGCCAATCGCGGCGGCGGCTCCATCGCTTTCACCGCGACGGTCACGACCGCCGCCGGCGGTGCTTGGCTCGGGGTGACGCCGGGGTCGGGAACGGCGACCAGTACAACGGCGGTGGTGCTGACGGCGCGCGTCGATCCAACCAGGTTGAACCCGGGGACGTATTCGGGCGCCATCGCCATCGCCGGCCCGACGCCTAACCTGAGCCGCACGGTCGCGGTGACCGCCACAGTGAATCCGGCGCCGCAAACGATGGTGCTGTCGCAACGAGGGCTGACGTTTACGGCGGTCGAGGGCGGCACATCCACGCTGCCGCAGAGTTTCGGCGTATTGAATACCGGACGCGGGATCATGAGCTGGTCGGCGGTTGCGAATACCTTGTCCGGCGGCGCCGGCTGGCTCACAGTGGCGCCTTCCAGCGGATCGAGCGATGCGGCTTCCCCGCGAGTGCCGCAGGTGCAGGTGACGGCGAACCCTCGCGGCTTCACGCCTGGGGAGTACTACGGCCGCATCGAGGTCACCTCCGCCACCGCCGTCAATTCACCCCAGGAAGTTTCCGTAGTGATGGAGGTGCTTCCCGCGGGGACCCTGGTGGGACCGGCAGCCACACCGGGCGAGCTGATTTTCACCGGTGTCTCCGGCGGAGTTCCCACCGGCTCCCAGTCGATTCTCGTGTACAACTTGTCTCAGAATCCGATCACGTTCCGCTCGCGCGCCGAACCGTGGATCACGCGGCTGCCGGGCGACGGCACGATCGCGCCGGACCGCCCGGCGCAGATCGTCGTGCAGCCGGATCCGTCGAGGCTTGCCGCCGGGGTGCTGCGAGGAACGGTTTCTTTGCAATTCTCCGACGGGTCGGTGCGCAACGTGAACGTGTTGTTCGTGGTGACGCCCGCACCGCCTGCGGCGAATAGCGCGCGGCAGCTAGCCGGCTGTACGCCATCGACGCTGGTTCCTGTATTCGCTTCGCTGGCGCAAGGATTCAGCGTGCGGGCCGCCTGGCCCACTCCGCTCGAGGTGATTGTCGCCGACAATTGCGGAGACCGTGTGTCCACTGGCTCCGTGGTGGCGACGTTCAGCAACGGTGACCCTCCACTGGGCATGCAGGCGCTGCGCGATGGGCGCTGGAGCGCCACCTGGCAGGCGCGCAACGCCGGCGTCCAGGATGTCACCGTGACCGTTTCGGCCGAAGCGCCTGGCGCCGGGCTCAAGGGAACCACCCAGGTGATCGGCGGATTGCGGGCATCGGCCAGCCCGCCGCAGGTGGCCGGGGTGGTGAGTGCCGCCAGCTTCGCCGCCCAGGCGCCGCTGGCGCCCGGCAGCATGGTTTCGATCTTCGGCCAGGGTTTATCGCAGGGCATCGCGCAGGCATCCGATCTGCCGCTACCTTCCGAGATGGCCGGCGTGCGGGCGACGCTGGCCGGTCGTCCGCTGCCGCTGCTGTACGCCAGCGACGGCCAGGTGAACGCCGTAATCCCCTACGGGATTCCGGCCAACACCCAGCACCTGATGCTGCTGCGGCGCGGCTCCAGCTACTCTACGCCTGTGTCGCTCACTGTCGCGGCGGCGCAGCCGGCTATCTTCACGCGCGACCAATCCGGCCGCGGCCAAGGAGTGATCCTTACGCCGGCATTCCAATACCTGGCGCCGGGGAATCCGGCGCGCTCGGGCGACGTCATCGTCATCTATTGCGCCGGGCTCGGAGAGGTGGATCCGGCGGCGCAGGCGGGAACGGCCGCACCCGTGTCGCCACTCTCCGGCGCGAGCAACGAAGTGGCGCTGACCATCGGCGGCGTGCGCGCCCAGGTTCTGTTCGCCGGTCTGGCGCCGGGCTTTGCGAATCTCTATCAGGTGAACGCGACCGTTCCAGCCGGCGTGGCGGCGGGAGATGCGGTGCCGGTCGTGTTGCAGGTGGCCGGGCAATCCAGCCCGCCGGTGACGATGGCGGTACGATAGAGCTTCCTCACTCCGCGGACCGCGGCTTGTACCGTTGTACATGGATCTTCTCCACGCGGCTGCGCGCCTGGCCGATGTTGCAGGAATTCTGCATCGGCATCAGCGTATCCATATCGACGGCGCCTTCGTCACGAAAGGTCGTGGGCCTCGATGATTTCGGTCCGCAGAAAGCGGCCCGGATGAACGGGGTTCAGCATCCGTATGGCATCTCCTCAGTGATAGTCTTCATCACCAACATCCAATATCTGCCCGTCCTGGATCTGGAACTGCAACATCCAGTTGCAGTTGACGTGCAGTCTCCAGCTGCTTTGCGGTCCTGAGTTGGTGGGACTTACAGAGAAGGAAAGCGCGCAGCTTCTGGCCGAATCCCAGACGTAGTTGGCTGTGGGTAACGCGGCGGTGCCGCCGGTCTCGGTAGAATCTGGTTGAATGCCAGGCGCGACAATATCATCGAGAGGCTCCCTGGGCGGCCTGCACGCCGGACATAACGTAACGCACTGGCGCGACGCGGACGTGGATGCGACGTCGGGTGGCCTTGGGCGCCTGCTCGCGGAGAAGCACTTCCGCATCGATGGCCACAAGGACCTGTGGGCTCTGGTCGCCCTCTTGGGCCGCGATTTGAAGGCTGGAACCGGAACCTCCCAAAGAGGAGAAAGTAGCTTATTGTCAGCCGCGTTACCCACTTTCAACTAACGTTTGGGACATGGCAATATGGTTTTGCTGGTTGGTTACCGGTTGTTTTTACTTGACAAGTGCATTCTCCTCATGATAGGTTGGCGTTGGAACGGTGCTTGAGCGGTTAGTGATGTTTTTGCCTCATCCCTCACCCCACATCCCTCATCCCTCATTCCTCATCCAGTTGTCTTCCAATTCGAGCCTTCGTTGCCGGGATTCTTCTCGTCGGTTGTGTCCTTCTGATAGGGCTACCGTTTGAGAATAAGGCATCTGCTCAATGCTCTGGAGCAAAAGCTTGCACTTGCATAGATGGAAAGCAGGAGGCTTGCAGCGATTGCAATCAGAATAATGGCTGGCAGTGGCAATACTCCGTAACCCGGTGTTCTGAGAATTGCTGGGATGGTTTCAACCAGATATGTACTTGTTATGTGCGTGTCTGTAACGTACAAAACCATCCGGGTTGCCACGGCTGGTACGATCCGGGGGTTTCATGTCCTTGGTGCACGGACGACTGCTCGACATACGCACGATGTCCGTGTGATTGGATTTAAGGAATACTTAGGAGGATCGCACGATGGGCAGGAATGGAATTGGACGCCGCGCCTTGCGATTGAGCTGCCTGGCCTTGGGCCTGCCTGTTATCGCAACCATCTATTATCGCGTATCCTCGCAAGTCAGGGCGGCAGATTCGACATCTGCGTTTCTGCTGACCCAGCAGGAGATTCTCAAATGCGATAACGACGCCGTCGCGGCAACCATTTTTGAAGCAAGGAGTGCGGACGGCAGCCGCTCGACTGTGAAGCAAAGCCTGGACGGCGTTACGGAGAAGTATGTCAGAAAAGCGGATGGCACCATGATGAGGGCCTACGACCACATCGGAGTTAGGAGTACCATTCGTCTTGCACCGGATAGTGCTCTAGCCGGGGAGTTGACGGTGGATTCTGGGTGCATGCAGACCAGAGGCGGAGGAAGGATCGTGGGCGCCGTCAGTGCGGGAAGTGAGACCATTCTTGGGTTCACTACAGTGAAGATTCTCACAACTGGCCCCGGCGTTAGAATCACGGCCTGGCACTCTCCGACTTTAGGTTGCCTTCCAGTGCGCAGGATTTACGAAGAGAAGAACAACAAAGGTGTGTGGCATGTAATCAATGTCTTGGAGACATTGGCGATTAGATTGGGCGACCCGCCCGCGTCATTCTTTGCCAGCGGTGGTTCCGAGATGGCCCCGAGTGCGGCGGTCGATGCGGCAGAAAGGCATAAGCTCAGCCGCTCAGGACTGACGCCAGCGGATTTGGAAGCCCGCGTACAAAGGGCCAAAGACAAGGTGGCGCAGCAAGACAGGAACTACCTCACGCATCGCCCAGAGTAAGCCACAATGCGCACGTCCATTGAACTTCCGGATGCCGCCTTCCCCAATTCAAGACCCTGGCAGTCCAGCGCGGGACTACCTTGAAACAGATGCTCCTAGTCCCGTGACCGCCTGACAACGTTCCGCATGGGTGCGTGCCCGTGCATGTTTGCACACCCTCCGGCGCGCTGGACAGGCACCTTTTCAGGCGGGCACGGGACTAGCCGCTGTGGAGAATGAGTTGACCCGTTCCGGCGCCCAACCGAGCGACAGGGGCCCCAAGTTTCACTGGTTCGGCTACTACGACAAACTACAATTCGACCCCAGCCGCTACGCGCTGGGATGTGAGGGCAATTTCGAGCATCGGCTCCCAACCGCCGACGACACGCTGCGGATCGGCATGGTCGATCTGGCAAGCGGCGACAAGTGGATCGCGTTGGGCGAGACGCGCTCGTGGAGCTGGCACCAGACCTGCATGTTGCAATGGCTGCCGCGCTCAGCGAGCGAGATCATTTACAACGACCGTCAACGCCGACGGAAGTGGGCTGAAGCTGCTCGAGCCGCACGGCCGGACGTCGCATTTCATCTGGCGGGACGCCAACCACCTGCTGGTATGGTGCTGGCAGCCGTCGCACGAGAGCCGGTTCTACCTGATCGAAGATCCGCCCGGAACGGTGGAAGCTCTTGCTCCAGATATTCTTACGCGCAATGGTCATGCCACCTACCTTCCAGGGAACCGATGGATACTCACCGACACCAGTCCCGACGAAGAGCGCAAGCAGCACGTCTACCTGTTCGACACGCGCAGCCGGCGCACCCACTCCCTGGGCCGGTACCATTCGCCGCCCGAGTACACCGGCTACTGGCGATGCGACACGACCCCGCGCGGGAGCCCTGACGGCCGCAACGTAATCTTCGACTCGCCGCACGGCGGCAACGGGCGGCAGATGTACCTGGCGGACATCCGTGGGATCGTGACCGCACCGTAACTGGTACGCTGAATATCAGGACCCATGAAAAAATTCCTGATCGGTCTGGTGGCCGGCATTATACTCGCCGGCCTGGCGCTGCTGGTTTTCGTCTTCTCGCTGATGCGGTTCGGTGAGCGCAAGCCGGTGGTGGCCGACGGCTCGATCCTTGTGCTCCAGTTGAGCGGCGAGATTCCGGAACAGCCGCCGCTCGAGATCCCGCTGCCGATGTTTGAGGCCGCCGCGCCGCTGACGATGGTGGAAGTGTGGGACGTGCTGCGGAAAGCGGCGGCGGACTCGCGCATCAAAGCGGTAGTGCTGGAGCCGGGCGGCCTGGCGGTGGGCTGGGGGAAACTCCAGGAGATTCGCGAGGGTTTGCTGAAGTACAAGAAGTCAGGGAAACCGTTGGTGGCGTTCCTGCGGAACCCGGGGATGCGCCAATACTACCTGGCGACGGCGGCGGACCGGATCTACGTCACCGGCGAGGACATTCTGGATGTGAAGGGCCTGCGCGCTGAGTTGATGTTCGTGCGCCGGACCCTGGACAAGCTGGGCGTTCAGTTCGAAGTAGAACATGCCGGCAAGTACAAGGACGCCGCCGACATGTTCACGCGGACCTCGATGACGCCGGAGACCCGCGAGGTGATGAACTCGATTCTCGATCATTTGCAGGGGCATCTGGTCGAGACCATCGCGGCCGCTCGCAAGCAGAAGCCCGAGCAGGTGAAAGCGACGTTTGATGAAGGCCCGCTGCTGGCGGAGCAGGCCAAGGCTAAGGGTCTCGTGGACGGCATGATGTTCCACGACGAGGTGTACGAGGAGCTGCGCAAGCAGCTCGGGCTGGCGGAGGTGCGCAAAGTCTCGCTCCGGGACTATAACAAGATTCCGGCCAGTTCGCTGGGCCTGGAGGGCGGGCCGCGCATCGCGGTGCTGGTCGGAGAGGGCATGATTCTGCGCGGCTCGGGCGATGGGCCGGGCGGGGACGAGGGCGTCATGGTCTCTGGTCCTTTCAACAAACTGGTGCGGCAGGTGGCGGCGGACGCGGGCATTCGCGGCGTCGTGCTGCGGGTCGACTCGCCGGGCGGCGACGCCATCGCCTCCGACGAGATCCTGCACGAGCTGAAACTGCTGAGCCGCAAGAAGCCGCTGGTGGTGTCGATGTCGGACACCGCGGCGTCCGGCGGCTACTACATCGCCATGACGGGCGATCCCGTGGTGGCGTATCCCAGCACGCTCACCGGTTCGATCGGCGTGATCTACGGAAAGCTGAATCTGCGCGGGTTGTACGAGAAGCTGGGCGTGCAGAAGGAGATCATCACGCGCGGGCGGTTCGCCGACATCGACAGCGACTACCAGCCGCTGTCGGAGACCGGGCGAAAGAAGTTGCGCGAGGGCATCGACAACGTCTATCAAAGCTTCCTGTCACGAGTGGCGGAGGGCCGGCGCAGGAAGAAGGCCGAGGTCGAGCCGCTGGCTGAAGGCCGTGTGTGGATGGGCGCGCAGGCCCATGCCAACGGCCTCATCGACGAGATCGGCGGACTGGACCGGGCCATCGAACTGGTGAAGGAGCGGGCCAAGATCGGCAAGCAGGAGAAGGTTCGGCTGGTCATGTATCCGCGCAAGCGCAGCCTGTTCGACCTCGTGTTCGGAAGAACCGAGGAGTCGCTGCTGGATGCGAAGGTCCGCGGCCTGCTGGGCTGGCCGGAATTGAAAGTCTTCGACTGGCGGCTATGGTCGCAGGGTGGGATGATGCGACTGATGCCGTATCGGGTCGAGGTGCGGTAAACGCAACCGCAGCCACATTGTGCTATCATAAGATTGTTGGAAGCTAATCTGAAGAACCTTCTGCAGTTGCAGTCCCGCTGATTTTCTTTCCTCCCTAAATCTCTGATGAAACATTTCTCTGAACTCTCTCTCTGCCCTGCCTTGCAGGCCAACCTGGCCAAGCACTCCTTTGTGCAGCCGACTCCCGTGCAGGCGCAGGCCATTCCTCCGGCGCTGGCCGGCCATGACGTTGTGGCTACCGCGCAAACTGGAACGGGCAAGACCATTGCCTTCCTGCTGCCGCTTCTGGAATCGCTCGCCGGCAAACCCGGGCAAGGGGTCCAAGCCGTTATCTTGAGTCCGACTCGCGAACTGGCCATCCAGATCACCGAGGTGTTGGCGCAGCTCGCGGCCGGCACCGGCGTTCGAGCCGCGGTGGTGGTCGGCGGCCTGAATGAAGCCAGCCAGTTGCATGCGCTCCGCAAAGGCGCGCAGGTCCTCATCGGCACGCCTGGTCGGCTCTGCGACTTTCTGAACCGCAAGCTGGTCAATCTCAGCGGCGTCCGGTTCTTTGTGCTGGATGAAGCGGATCGTATGCTCGACATGGGTTTCCTGCCTTCTATTCGCGTCGTGCTCCAGGCCATGCCCGCCAGCCGGCAAACCCTGTTCTTCGCGGCGACCATGGAACAGTCGGTGAAGCACTTGATCGACTCCTACACTCGGAACCCCATTCGTGTGTCCATCGGGGTTACGACGAAGCCGGTCGAACAGATCGACCTGTACTTGTACGAAGTCGAGCAAGACCGTAAGCTGGGTCTCCTGATGAAACTCTTGCGCGACGAAGAAGGATCGTTTCTCGTGTTTGCCCGCACCAAGCACGGCACGGACCGCTTGGCGCGGAATCTTGTGAACGCCGGCGTGAAGGCGGGCCGCATCCATGGCAATCGCACGCAGAACCAGCGGAACCAGGTATTGAGCGGGTTCAAGGGCGGAGAGTATCGCGTTCTGGTGGCGACCGACGTGGCTGCCCGCGGGATTCACGTGGAAGGCATCGCGCACGTGGTGAACTACGATCTTCCGAAGGCGCCCGAGGATTTCATTCATCGCGTGGGACGAACCGGCCGCGCGGGTGCTCGCGGGACGGCATCTACCTTCAGCACGAGATCCGAG
>Ga0247727_10018560_pt1 | contig 10917 bp, 9 predicted proteins | sample WisWelCaveWW1625_FD_202498 | JGI IMG/M metagenome (GOLD analysis project Ga0247727, IMG submission 202498) | Biofilm microbial communities from Wishing Well Cave, Virginia, United States - WW16-25 | ecosystem: Environmental > Aquatic > Deep subsurface > Groundwater > Cave microbial mat | place...
AAGCGCGCCGACGAGGCCGCCGCTCGCGGCACGTATCTCGGCCCGCTGCACGGCCTTCCCATTGCCCACAAGGACCTCCAGGAGACCAAAGGCATTCGAACGACCTATGGGTCGCCGATCTTCCGGGATCAGGTGCCGGACTTCAGCACCCTGCTGATCGAACGAATCCAGCAGGCCGGCGCCATCACCATCGGCAAAACCAACACCCCGGAGTTCGGGGCCGGCGCCCAGACCTTCAATCCCGTGTTCGGCTCCACGCGGAACCCCTACGATCTCACCAAGACCTGCGGGGGGAGCAGCGGGGGAGCGGCCGTGGCGCTGGCCTGCGGCATGGTCCCGATCGCCGACGGCAGCGACATGGGAGGATCGCTGCGCATTCCGGCGAGCTTCTGTTCGGTGGTGGGTTTCCGCACCTCGCCCGGGCGCGTCCCGCGAGTGCCCAGCGGGTCGGCCTGGAACACCCTGAGCGTGTTGGGGCCGATGGCCCGCTCGGTCCAGGACGCCGCCTTGCTGCTGGCGGCGATCGCCGGCCCGGACCCGCGCTCGCCCTTGTCGATCCACGAGCCGGGCTCGCGCTTTGCGCAGCCGCTCGACCGCGACTTCCAGGGGGTGCGCGTGGCCTGGTGTCCCAGCTTCGCCGGCCTCCCGCTCGACCGGCGGGTCCGGGAGGTGCTGGCGGGGCGACGCAAGACCCTGGCGTCCCTGGGGTGCGTTCTCGAGGAAGCCGACACCGGCTTCTTTTCTGACGCCGACGAGGTGTTTCGGGTGCTCCGGGGGCTGGCCTTCTACCAGCAACATGGCGCCAAGCTGGCCGAGCACCGCCACCAGATGAAGGCGACCGTTCTCGAGGACATCGACCGCGGCGCCCGGCTGACCGGTCCGGAGGTGGCGGAGACCGAAACCAGGCGCTCGCGGCTGTTCGCCCGGTTGGGACAGTTCATGCAGAAATACGAATTCCTGGCGCTGCCGGCGGCGCCGGTGCCGCCGTTCGACGTCAACCAGCCCTACGTCACCGAGATCGACGGGGCGCCGCTCGCCAGCTACATCGACTGGTTGCGGTGCTGCTACTACATTACCGTCACCGGCCACCCGGCGATCTCCGTCCCGGCCGGCTTCACCCCGGAGGGTCTGCCGGTCGGTTTGCAAATCGTGGGACGGCACCACGACGACTGGGGCGTGCTGCAGTTGGCGCACGCCTTGGAACAGGCCAGCGGGCCGATCCGGAGAGTCCCGGCGGTGGCGATGGGGTAAGGCCCCGTCGCTGTCGCCCCGGCTGTCAGGCGACCCGGCGGTCCATCGCTGGTCGCCAAACATTCCGAAGCCGTTTACCACTCGAGGCGCACTCTCGGAGGTACAGGTTGATCAGGGTTTGATAGCGAATCCCTGTTTCCTCCGCCAGGCCTCTGAAGTACCGGATGGTGTTTTGGTCAAGCCGAATCGTCACTTGCTGCTTCAGGCGTCGAGCATAGGGATTGCGTTTTGCCTTCGAGAAGTCGTAGTGTTTCCTCATCGTGTCCACCTGACCTCGTACTGGTCACGCTCCTGGCGGTCAGCCCGGCGAGCCGAAATGAGTCGGACCACATCCCCCTGCCGCCGATAGCAGTGACAGACCACCAGCGTTCGCAGTGGGCTGTTAAGTCCGAGGAGAACGAACCGTTCTTCGTGTCCAGAATGGTCGGGGTCGGCCATCAGCAGTGCATGCTCATCGAAAAACACCGTCTGCGCCTCCTCGAACGAAACCCCGTGCTTGCGCCTATTCTGGGCGTTCTTCGAGTCGTCCCATTCGAAGCGGAGCGCGGCCACTCTCGTCCAGTGTAACTACAATGTAGGGAGAATTCAACCCCGCGCGCTGCTGCTAGTCCGGCAGCTGGTCCCGTTCCGGCTCCGGCAGCCAGAAGCTGGCCAAAAATCCCAGCCCATAGGCCAGCAGCGCCACCGCGGTGGCAGCGTAGGCCAGCTTGGTGGCGGGGCCGGCGCCGGGCATCAGGTTGGCCAGCTGGGTCGTCAGCAGCGCCGCCGAGGTGCCCACCATGCGGCCGCCGACGTTGGCAGCGAAGCTCTCGCCGGTGCCGCGCAAGTGGGTCGGGTAGACGCGTGGCAGGTAGTTCCCCCAAAAGCTGAACTGGGCCACGGTGAGCAGGCCGGCCACCAGCATCCCAGCCTTCAGCAGCGTGAGGTCGTGGACCGCCGGGTAAAAGAATACCAGGGGCACCAGCACCAGGCCGGGCGCCTGGAAGACGCGCAGCAGCCGGCGCCGGCTGGCGATTCTCACCGCCAGGAACGCCAGAATGGTGCGCCCCAGCAAGCCCCCCGTTTCCTGAAACAGCTGCACCTGGCTGACGGTTTGCTGTTGGGCCGGCCGCGGCAGGTTCCTCACCTCGGCCAGGCCCGGCACCATGCGCGGCACGTGCTGGATGGCCCCGAAAGCCGCCCCGTAACTGCACGCGAACATCAGCGCTGTGACCAGGGTGGTGCGGCGGTAGGCCGGCTGGAATAGCTCCGCGATGCTGGGGCGCTTCAGCGTCCCGGCGGCTTTCTTGCGCTCCCAGGCTGGCGACTCCGGCAGAAACGGCCGGATGAGGATCAGGGGCAGCGCCGGGATGACTCCCGAGAGGAGCGTGTAGCGCCAGGCCTGGTGGGTCCCGTAGATGGCCGGCAAGGAGTTGCCATAGGTGACCGCCAGGTAGTAGGCGCCGGTCACCATCAGGCCGCCGATCGACGAGAACGCCTGGGTATAGCCGAGCACCGCCTCGCGCTGCTTGGGGTGGGGGAACAACTCCGCCAGCCAGGCCACCGCCGCGACGAATTCCACGCACACCCCGACGAAGGTGGTGCAGCGCAGCACCAGCAAGACCGGCAGTGAGTTGCTCAACCCGGCGCCCATGGCTGAGAAGGCGTAGAGCAGGATGCTCCACACCAGCACCCGGCGCCGCCCCAGCCGGTCCGTCAGGTAGCCGCCCAGCATACCGAAGACGCCGCCGGCCATGGCCGGGGCCCAGAACAGCAGCCCTATCCAGTAGTTGAAGTCGGGGGTTCCCGTCTTGAGCTGTCCCAGCTCGGCCAGCGCCGGGCCCACGATCAACGGCAGCATCAACAGTTCATAGATGTCGAAGGCGAAGCCCAGGGCGGCCACGGCGCAGATGGTCCACTGGATGGGGGTCAAGCGGGGCGCCGGGAGGGCAGCAGGGTTGGCCATAATCGTCTCGGGAAAGCCCCCATGGTAGTGTATTGGGGCCGGGGCGTCAACCGTCAAGCGTGGACAGAGTCTGCAGGCCCTCGCTCGGATGGCTCAAGCCCAAAGCGATACCGAAGCAGCATGCCGCAAGCCAAGCGGCAGCTGTTCGCCAGTCTTCAGCCGGAGAAACGAAGTGCCTAACAAAGAAGGACGAGTTGTTCAAGCAGATCGGCCAGCTCAAGGTGAGCCGCGCCGGTGGCGCGGCTGTCCTCGCCTTTACAGCCCAAGACCTCGCCCCGAAACTTCACCAAAGAAATCCCGCTCGTTCTTTGCAGGGGCTCCGCCCCCCCACACCCCCGCCGGGGATGGGCCCCTGCGATCCCATATTCCTCTGCTCAGAAAAACCAGAGACCTCGGAGATGGATTCCCACCCCCGAGGCCTACAGACCGATTTCTTCGGAGCCAGCTCCGTCGCTCCGGCCCTGGGCGGTGCCGGGCGCGACCCCGATGCGCACCTTTAGGTCTAACCGAACCGAGACCGCTGTCAGGTGCGATCCTGGTTCTCAACCTGCTGCCGATCCTCCTAAGACCGGCCTGTTTTTTGTCCAACGATGGGGTCCACCTCATTCCCTCGTTTCCCACCGCCCTTGGAAATCGCTCCGCGATTCCCACATTCCACAGCCTCGACGACTATTCTCTCTCCAAAACCAATCTCAGAAAGGATCCCTCGCAAGTCATGCGCCCTCCCCTTCCTTCAGGCTCATTCTTCGATGAGAAAATGCTTGCGGCCAACCCCGCGCGGGTTGTGGATCGTGGATCGTGGGCTCGAGCGTGGCGGCGGTAACACAGGCATTCCTGCCTGTCGCGGATAGCCGCCCAGAATGAGGAGCGGAAACCACTCGCCAGCTGAAACACCATAGGATTACTCTATCTCACGAATGGTTGGTAACGTTCGTAACGCTCGGGTCCAGCCAGGCGTCCAACTGCCATGTGTCGCGAGGGTCGTCGGCTTTTCCCGGTGATCGCTTTCTACGCCGGACTTTCGCTGCTGGGCGGACAGCAGGAGCCGAGATTTTCCGCTGCCGTACAGGTGGTCAACGTGCTGGCCACGGTGCGGGACGAGCAGGGAGGTATTGTCAGGGATCTCACCCGGAACGACTTCATCCTGGAGGAAGAGGGCCGGCCACAGATCATCCGCTACTTCACGCAGCAGACCGATCTTCCTCTGACCATCGGCCTGCTGGTGGACACCAGCGTAAGCCAGTGGCGCGTACTTCCGCAGGAACGCAGCGCCAGCCGACGCTTTCTGCAGCAAGTGCTGCGCGGAACCAACGACAGCGCGTTCGTCATCCGCTTTGACCGCGACGTGGAGCTACTCGAAGACGCGACGTCGTCGCGGAAGGCCCTCGAGGCTGGGCTTGCGCAGCTCGAGCGCGGACGGCCTCGATCTTCGCCCAGGACATGGCCTTCCGGAACCTTGCTGTGCGATGCCCTGGTGTTCGCTTCCCAGGAGCGAATGAGGAAGCACTCGGGCCGCAAAGCGCTGATCGTGCTCACCGACGGGGTTGACGTCGGCAGCAAGGCGTCGCTCGCCCAGGCAATCGAAGCGGCCCAGCGGGCAGACACCCTGGTCTACAGCATCCGGTTCTACGATGACGTGGGAGTCGGCGTTCCGGGCAGCCCCTACAGCAGGAATCGAGATTTCCGGGTGACGCTTCCCGAGCGGTACCTGGCTGAGGGAAAGGATGCTGTGCAGCAGATCTCCGGGCGAACCGGCGGAGGCTATTTCGAAGCTTCTAGCAAGCTGCCACTTGAGGATGTCTTTGCGCGAATTGAAGAAGAGATCCGGAGCCAGTACAACCTGGGCTACACTTCTGATCGACCCCAAGGCGTCGGGGAATTCCGCAAGCTCCGGCTAGTGACCCGGCGAATGGGCCTGGTCGTGCAGGCCAGGGACGGGTATTACGCCGTCAGCCGGCCTGGCGACTGGCCCGTGCCCTAACCCGTGGCGATGGTGGGGGCGGGAATGGAGTCCTTGACGCCCTCATAGCCGAAGTAGAAGAAGAGGCGGTTGCGGCCGTCCAAAAGCCGTGGAAGGTAGAGGGGGCCGCCGGCGTTGACGCCGTACTGGTTGTAGCGGGTGACGGTCTTGCGAAGGCCCGCCCGGTTGGTGAAGAACGGGGTGGCCGAGGTGCGGGACACCTGGTTGAACTCGTAGAGGGCGCCGTGCAGCGTGTTGGTGCCGCTGCGCAGGACGACGTTGACGGTGCCCCCGCCAGTGTGGCCGTAAGCGGCGTCGGCCTGGAAGGTCTCCACCTTGACCTCCGCGACGGCGTCCACCGGCGGGTTGTAGGCGACGCGGCTATTGCCGGTGGTGTCGGGGGCGCCGTCCAGCAGCAGCTCGTTGGTGCGGGCCGGGGCCCCGCCCATCGAAAAGGTGGAGGGCCCGGCGTTGTCAAAGGGCCGGTAGAAGCGAGGATCGGAGGAGGGGATGACGCCGAAGGCAAGCTGGGCGAGCACCAGCGGCGTGCGTCCGGCCATCGGCATGTTCTCGATCTGGCGGGAGGTGATTACCTGGCCGGTGGAGGCTGTGGAGGTCTGGAGCATGGCCGCCTCGGCGGTCACCGTGACGGTCTCGGCGATCTGGCCGACCTCGAGCTGGATGTCCAGCGCCACGCGGTCGTTGGTGCTCACCTGAAGGCTTTCCCGCAGGTAGCGCTTGAAGCCGGGAGCTTCGGCGGTGATCTGGTAAGCCCCCGGGGTCAAGAAGGGCAGGGTGTAGAGACCGTCGGGGCTGGAGACGGTTTCCGAGCGCGCACCGGTCTCAATCAGGATGGCTGAGACCTTCGCCCCAGGGACGACGGCGGCCTGCTGGTCGATGACCCGGCCGCTGATGGTGGATCGAAACTCCTGACCAACGAGCAGACACACGGACAGCAGCAGAACGGCGATGGTGCGCTTCATAGAAACCCCTCCGAGGCAAGGATACACCAATCCGCCACCCTCGGCGCCAGTGGGGCGCAGTTTTTACACCTGGGGCGGAACATGTATAATGGCCGTGACTATGGGCCTGGCTGCCGGAACCCAACTCGGTCCCTATGAGATCCAGGCACTGCTGGGCGCCGGAGGCATGGGGGAAGTCTACCGCGCCCGCGACACGCGCCTGGATCGCACCGTGGCCGTCAAGGTGCTGCGCGCCTCCTCGCCTGCCCTGCGCGAGCGGTTCGAGCGCGAGGGACGCGCCATCGCCGCGCTCCAACACCCGCACATCTGCGCTCTTTACGACATCGGCCGGCATTCGTTGGATAACGGCGACGGCATCGACTACCTGGTGATGGAGTACCTGGAAGGCGAGACGCTGGCCGAGCGTCTGGCCAGAGGGCCGCTCCCCCCCAAGGAAGCGCTCCGCATCGCCACCGAGGTCGCCGACGCCCTGGACCAGGCGCATCGCAAGGGATTCGTCCACCGGGATCTGAAGCCCGGCAACCTGATGCTCACCAAGACCGGATCGAAGCTGCTGGACTTCGGCCTGGCCAAGATCGTCTCCGTGCAGCCCACCGCGTCGGACCCCACCCGGGCGGCCCTCACGGTGGAAGGGACCATCCTCGGGACCATCCAGTATATGTCTCCGGAGCAGGTGCAAGGGAAGGACGCCGATGCTCGCTCGGACCTTTTCTCCTTTGGCGCCGTGCTCTACGAGATGCTCACGGGGAAGAAGGCATTTGCGGGAAAGAGCCAGACGAGCCTGATGGTGGCCATCCTGGAGATAGACCCGCCTCCGGTCTCCACGTTTCCGCCGGGCGGCTCGGGGATCGGCCCGCCCGCTTCGCTCGATCGGGTGGTTTCGAAGTGCCTGACCAAGGACCCGGACCTCCGCTGGCAGACGGCGCGGGACCTGCTCGACGAGCTGCGGTGGATCGCCGAGGGTAGCGCGCCGGCGGTCGCCGTGGCCGCAGCGTCCCCGAAGCGGGCCAGAGCGATGGCGCTGGTGGCCGCGGTGGCGGGAGCCCTGCTGGCGTCGGGAGTGTGGGCGGTCGCGTATTTCCGGCGGACGCCGCCCGAAGCGCCCGTGTTTCGGTTCCAGGTTCCTCAGCCGCCGGGAACCGTTCCGTTGTCTCTTCCGCTCGTTTCCCCCGACGGCCGGCGGATCCTGTTTCAGGTGCGCAAGGACAGTGGCGTCTTTCATCTCCACATGCGGTCGCTTGATTCGCTGGAGACGCGAGAGCTGCCCGGGACCGACGGCGCCGTCGGTTCCTTCTGGTCGCCCGACAGCCGCTCGATCGCGTTTGTCGCCGATGGGAAGCTGAAGAAGATGGAGATCAGCGGCGGCCCAGCTCAGGCTCTCTGTGAGGCCACAGGCGGAAGGGGCGCCTGGAGCCGTGAGGGTGTGATCGTGTTTGGCCGGAAGGGAGAGCTGTACCGCGTGGGGGCCGCCGGCGGCGAACCGGTCCGGTTGACCAAGGGCGATCCGGCGCGCCAGGAGTTCCACGGAAGCCCCGACTTCCTGCCCGACGGCAAGCATTTCCTTTACGCGACAGGCTCCTCGCCCATGGAACCTGTCCAGCTCCGGGTGGGATCCATCGACGCCAAGCCGGAATCCCAGAACAAGAGAGCGATCCTCAGCAGTGCCTCGCCCGCCCGTTTCGCCCCTGGCAAGGGAGGCGCCGGATACCTTCTGTTCGGCCGCGAGCAATCGCTGATGGCGCAGCCCTTCGATCCCCAAAGCCTCCGCACGACGGGGGATGCGGTTCCAGTGGCCATGTTGGGGGATCGCTTCACCTTTCAGCCGGCCCTGTCGGTTTCCGCCACCGGCGTCCTGGTCTACGTGGGGGGGGGCGAAGCCGGACAGTTCGATCTGGTCTGGCTCGACCGAGCGGGCCGCCGCCTGGGCAGCCCCCTGGCATCCGGGCCGTACGTCGTTCCCAGCCTCTCCCCGGATGAAACGCGCGTCGCGCTGACCAACTTCGAAACCTTCTTTTCGGGCGACCTCTGGCTCCTGGAGCTGAAGCGGGGAGTCTTGTCCCGGTTTACCTTCCGCCAGGGCAATGAAATGGTGCCAGTTTGGTCGCCGGATAGCCGGCGGGTGGTCTACGCGGACTGGCTCACCACGCCCCCGGATCTCTATCAGAAGGACGCCAGCGGCGCCGGCGGCGAGGACCTGCTTCTTCAAGCCGAGGGAGCGGACATCCCCACCGGCTGGTCGCGCGATGGACGCTTCCTCTTGTACACGAAGTCGCCCAGCTCCGGAGGGAGCGGGGACCTCTGGATCCTGCCCCTCTCCGCCCCCGGAGCAGGTGAGAAGAAGCCGGAGCCATTTCCGTTCTTGAAGACGCAGTTCAGTGAGGCCTTTGGACGATTCTCGCCGGACGGGCGGTGGATCGCCTACGTCACCAACGAGTCGAAGAAAAACGAAGTGCTGGTGCAGGCTTTCCAGGGAGGTCCGGCGGCGGGCGGCAAGTGGCAGGTTTCCTTGCAGGGTGGAATGAATCCGCAATGGCGCGCCGACGGCAAAGAGCTGTTTTTCATCGCCTCGGACGGCACCCTGATGGCCGCCCCCGTCAAGACCGGCGCGACGTTTGAGGCGGGAACCCCCGTGCCGCTGTTCCAGTTGCCGGGCGGCCGGAGCGTGCCCGGCAACTTCCTGATGAACTACTCCGTGGCCGCCAACGGCCAGAAGTTTCTCATGAACCTGCCGGTGCGGGAAGCGCCGGCGCCGCCAGCGACGGTGGTGCTGAACTGGTGGAGCGCGCTGCGCTAACTATAGCCGCTGAATCGGCTCAGATAGAACTGCCGATCGTAATCGACGAGGCCGAGCTTGACGACGTCCAGCCAACCGCGTCTACCAAGAACGTTGCGTCTGAAATCGTCGCTCTTTGCAAAGTAAACGATCGTGTCGAACGTATAATCGACGACGCCAAGCGTGACTGAGTGACCATAAGCGGCAAAGCGCTCAGTCCCGGCCGTCCCAATCCAGACCTCCCGGCCCGTTTCAATTTCTAGCCCGAGTTCCAGCCCATATTGGCGCTGGAATATGCAGAAGGGAGCCCCTGTATCGATCTTCCCGAGCAGGTCCGCTTGAACTTCTCCGACTCGAAGAGAAATCGGAACGACAATCCCCGACGGGTCATCTGGGTACGCGAACAGTTTTTCGAATGCCAGTGTATATGCCACGGCTCGCGGCTTACCAGCCACTGAACGGCAGTTCGTGGCCGGACTCTACTTGTACGATCAGAGGTCTGGCCACGCCCGACCGGCGGGCGGCTGCGAAGACCTCCTTAGCGTCGGCCCCACTCGCAATCAGCCGGTCGCCATCCAACGCCACCCACTGGCCGGCGTATGCCTCCCGATGCTCCCGCAACCAGCGGATCTCGTTGGCTCGAGTGGTCGATCTTCCGGCGCCGACAACAGCGCGTTCCGGCGCTCCCGAAACGTGTTCGAAGTTTCCATGTTTGGTGGGGGCAGGAAGCCAACCGCTTACGGTCGGCCCTAGACGTTGCAGAATCTCCTCAACGGAAACACCCGTTGAGGGTGCGCCGGAAGCGTACTGCTCTGTTAGAAAGTGCCCCCCTTGCCTGGCGTCTTCGGAAGTGCCGAGCCGGGACTGGCTTGACGTCGCATAGACACCCATAAGTCCAGCTTCGGCCCATAGCATGCGCCCGAGGCACTGTGAGGGACGCCACCCGGCCGGGTCCGGCAAGTGGGCCGGAACTGGCGAATGTGCTTGGCTGTTTGGCCAAGCGGCGTAAGCCGATGAGAACGGATTCTGTTGAACCACTGGCATCGTCAGCTCCTGTTGGCGGAAAACTCCAGTTGCAGCCTTCCGAGGACTTCGAAAACGTCCTGACGGGCAGTGCGCGCCATCTCTTCAGAGCCGCGACCTCCTTCGTAATCAGCCTGAAAATCGACGTACAGTGCCTCTTCGAAAAACACGGATCGGGCCACAACGATCCGCATACTTAGGATATCAGGTCTCCCCTCAAACCGGATTCTATAGCTGAATCCCTCGGGAAGGAACTCGCCGGATGGCAAGCCTTGGATGTGGCCCGAAAGCACTCTGCTCGCCGCCTTGGGAGGCAGTCCGAGATGAGCAAGATAGGAAAGACGAACCATCCCGTAAGCTGCTTCCGCGTCGATTTCCCGCAGAGTGACAAGTGCCGCATCAGCGATGGACGGTACCAACGGAATGTGCTCATCCAAGAGCGATCCAATGGAGACCTCCAGCCCTTCGTGCGTGATGCGGAGGAGAATCTCACGCCGCACAAGCGCCAGAGTGAGGGTCAGATCCGCTAGCCGGTTACCCGGCGCATCAAAGGTCACGTCCTGAGGGGTAACGTTGAAGGGTTGGAGGGCTGCAATGAGCTTTGCGAAAGCCAGGGTACCTGGAAGCGGAAGGGAAGGCAGCATCTGTCGGGTGCAGATCCATCGGTATGACAAAGAGGCTCGCCGGACCATGTATTCGGACATTTCTCACCAAGGCCCTCGGATCGAATTACTTGGTCAAGGTCGTGCGCGGGGCCTAGCACTATCCTAACCCTCCTGGAGCCCGCTCGTGTGCCCCGCTGGATCAAGCTTGCCTCTCGGTTGCGCCCCATACAACCCTAATGGTTGTTTGAGGCAGCATTTTCTCATCGAAGAATGAGCCTGAAGGAAGGGGAGGGCGCATGACTTGCGAGGGCTCCTTTCTGAGATTGGTTTTGGAGAGAGAATAGTCGTCGTCGAGGCTGTGGGAATGTGGGAATCGC
>Ga0247727_10018561_pt1 | contig 10917 bp, 5 predicted proteins | sample WisWelCaveWW1625_FD_202498 | JGI IMG/M metagenome (GOLD analysis project Ga0247727, IMG submission 202498) | Biofilm microbial communities from Wishing Well Cave, Virginia, United States - WW16-25 | ecosystem: Environmental > Aquatic > Deep subsurface > Groundwater > Cave microbial mat | place...
GTTACCAACAAGCTTTATCGCCGGTTTATCGATTATCTTGCCGGTGAAAATAAAGAAGACTTGGTTCGTTTATCTCGTGAGCAATTTACGCAAAGTCTATTGGCAACTGCCGAAAAGATCGAAGGGTTTGCCAAATATCTCGGCGACGATCTCAATAATTGGCCGAAGCAACTGCGCTCATATTATGCTAACGACAAACGTTTCAACGGCGACGAGCAGCCGGTGGTGGCCGTGACGTGGTTTGCGGCAACGGCTTACTGCCAATGGTTAACCGAGTTGCAAAAAAGCGCGACTAAATCCAAAAGCCAAAATGAATCGTATATCTTTCGACTGCCGCAAGAGGAAGAATGGGAATGGGCGGCGAGCGAGGGAAAAAGAACATATCCGTGGGGAAATGAGGAGCCGGATGAATCGCGCGCGAACTATGGTAAAAAGGTTGGTCAGACCACGCCGGTTGGCGCTTATCCGGCGGGCGCAACGCCGGAATACGGCTTGATGGACATGGCCGGCAATGTTTGGGAGTGGTGTGAAAATTTATACGGCGCTGGAGCCTATCGTCCGGATGCGCGCGTGTTGCGGGGCGGTTCGTATTACGTAGATGCGCGCGCTCTGGCGTGCGGCTTTCGCAACTACGTCGTACCCGTTCTCAGGATCGACTTTATCGGTTTTCGCGTTGTCTGCGGCCAATCATGCCCAATCTTTTGATCGGAACTTCTGCCCGATCCTGATGCCCCGCTTTTACGGAAGCGGGGACTGGCGTTCGGGCATGACATGCGGCTCTTCTTCCGGTAGCGAACCCCCGCGAAGCGCGCGGTCAGCTCAAACACACAAACCGGCGGGCTGCTTCAGTAGGATGTCTCGAACGAGCAGCCCGTGTCATTTATGAAAACCCACAAACATCTCTTCGCCCAAATCAGCGCTTTTGAGAATCTGCTGCTCGCTGCTCACAAAGCCGCCGTTGGCAAACGCGAGCAACCCAATGTGATGCTTTTTTTTGATCGACTCGAGGAGAATCTCTGGCGCCTGCAGGAGGAGTTGCAAACCCAAACCTATCAACCCGGCGAATACTCCACCTTTCAAATTTACGAGCCCAAACCGCGGATGATCAGCGCCGCGTCGTTTCGCGACCGCGTCGCGCATCACGCGCTCATCAACATCATCGGCCCGTTGTTTGAGCGGAGTTTCATTTTCGATTCTTACGCCAATCGCCTCGGCAAAGGCACGCATCGCGCCATTCGCCGTTACCAGCATTTTCTGCGGGATTACCGCCGTTACGTCCTCAAGTGCGACATCAAAAAATATTTTCCGTCCATCGATCTCGAGATTCTCAAAACCATCCTGCGCCACCGCCTCGCGGATTCACGGCTCTTGTGGTTAATCGATGCCATTATTGACGGCAGCAATCCGCAGGAAGCGGTCACCGATTATTTCCCCGGCGATGATTTATTCACGCCGATTGAGCGCCGAAAGGGTTTGCCGATTGGCAATCTCACGAGCCAATTCTTCGCCAATCTTTATCTCAATCCGCTCGATCATTTTATCAAAGAGATCTTGCGCTGCTGCGCCTATCTGCGTTATGTTGACGATTTCGTGCTTTTTGCAAACAGCAAAGCGGAACTGTGGAAATGGCGGAAACGGATTGCGATTTTTCTGCAGGGCTTGCGGTTAAAACTGCATCCGCAACGGTGTTATATTTTTCCGGCGCGGGTGGGATGGAAATTTCTTGGGCAGCAAATTTTTCGTACGCACCGGCTTTTAGCCGCCGAAAACGTGCGCCGATTTAAAAAGCGCCGGCAATTATGGCGCAAATCCCCGCCGGACAATCTCGAACAACGCTTGGCAAGCTGGAAAGGCCATGCAGGTCAGGCGGATACCCATCGGTTGTTACATGCAATGGAACTTTTATAATCTCGCGCTTTCCTTCACCTCTTCCACCCACCGCAAAATCGACCAGTATTTCCAGTACGGCAAAACTTTGACGCGCTTGCCGTTGTTCGCAAACTCCGTTTCGGTTTGCAAAGAAATCATCAATCCCTCCTTCAAATCAAACTGCCGCAAAAACTTGAACAGCGACGCGGCGTCTTTGGCCGACACGTTCTCGCGCATTTTGATTTCAATGGGAAGACAAAATTTTTCGGACACGTGCACGATATCCACTTCATCTTTTTGCGGCGAGCGATAAAAGTATTGCGCTTTGAGGAAATTGATCCAGAATTGTTCCATCAGCAAGGGGAAATTCATATCGCCGGCGAGCGCGCAGGTAAATCCCGTGTTCGCGAGATAAACCCGTTTCAGCCTTTTTTCACTCGACAACAGATTGGTCGAATAACTGTACAACTTTTGAACGAGCAACGAATACTCGAGATAGCTGAAATAATTCGTGATGGTGCGCTGATCGAATTGCAAATCACTCGCGAGATTCTTATATTCTAAATACAGCCCCGGCGTTTGCGCGAGAATGCCGAGCAGGCGGAACAACAAATCCGGCACGGCAATCGAAAAGATTTCGGGAATATCGCGATACGTCACGCGCTCTAAAATCGAATCTTTGAAATACTTCACCAGTTGCCGATGATCAAAAGATATGGCCTCGATGTAGCCGCCGGTTTTGAGAAACTGGCGAAATTCTTTGACAATGATCTGTTGAAAAACGGCTTCGCGCTCATGATCGACGGCGATCATTTTGAATGCCAGATATTCCGGAAAGTCCAACGGGTCAATCGTGTGATCAAAAAACCGCCCGGCCAGACTCTCGCGGCTTTTGACTTTCATGTTGATGTTCGCCGAGCCGGACAAAGTGATTTTAACGTTCGGATGCAGATCATATAAAATTTTTATCTGCTCCGGCCAGCTCGGCAACTTTTGAATCTCGTCGAAAAAAATGTATATTCGCGCAACCGCGCGCAAGTTGTTTTGCAAAATATGCGTTTGATAAAAAGCCAGCAACTCTTCCAGATTATAACGCGTTTCATCGAACGAGAAATACAGCACGTGATAAGGCGCGATCTTTTTCTCGCGAATCAAGCGGTCAATGAGTTGAAAAATGAGTGTCGTCTTCCCGACGTGGCGCAAACCGCTGATGAACGTCATTTGCCGAAGCGACAAAGAATTATATAACGTCGGCAAAATTTGCCGCAGTTTGCCAATCAGCGCCTCCGGCACAGCCTGTGTTTGCCACCACGGATTAAATTGATTTAAAATCAGTTGCATTGCAATGTCATTGCTTTTTAATTTCAATTACATTGTAATGTCATTGCTTTACAAATGCAAGCAAAAACTGCACGATTTTATTTAAAATGGTAAACATAGATACAGTTTTCCAGACACGCATTCATAAACAAAATTAAAGTTTTTTATATCCGGACGATCCGGAAAATCCGGATACCTTGCATAAAAAATAGGAGCCAATCCGCGTGCGCAAAAGATTTCATCGGCGTTTTAAATCCACCTCTCCTCTGCTCCATCCGCAGCAGCAAATTCTTTTCCTCGACACCGGCACCAACGATGCCGAAGTCGAAGCCGCGTGGAAATGGCTGAAAACAAAATTTCCCGCGGCGCACCGGGTTTTTCCGGAGCAGCTTCCGGCGAATGGGCACAATTATGTTTTGTGGTGGCATGAGACGGAACAGGTCCGAAGTCTGAAGTCTGAAGTCCGAAGTCCGAGGTCCGAGGTTGTTAATTGGCGAGCGATTCAGCGGTTTTTGAAGAGCGGTGGGCGGTTGTTTCTTTCGCTCGCGGCGGTGCAGGCGGTGGTGCCGCTGGGTTTGGAAAAAGAGTGGCCGGATATTGTCGAAGCGGGAAATTATGATCCGCGCCGCAAACCGGAAAACGAATGGATTGCGCCGCAGGGATATGAGCTGCGCGGGTTGATGGGATTTCTCGCGCATCTGCCGGCCAGCGAAGACAGTATCCACTCGCCTCTCCAACCTCGGACTTCGGACCTCGGACAATTTTATTTATGGAATGCAAAAGCCGGCGCGCCGTACTGGCGTTTCGGCTACGGCGCGACTAAATGGCCGCGTGGCAAAGTCTGGGGCGTGCATCGTTATTATATCGGCTTCGATCCGGCGCAAAAATTTGCGTGGGCATACGACGAGCCGCGCGCGCTGTGCGTCGGCGCGTATTTGTATTTTCAGGATGAGCAGAATCTCTTTCGTCCACAGCTTGAAGCGTTCACGGAATCGTGTCTCCACCATCTGTTGGAAAAAAGAAAAAAAAATAAAGATGAAGAAAAGAAATGGACGGGAATCTGGGAGCCGGTCGTTGCAGAAATTAAAAAGAACAACCGGCTGATTGAATTTCCCAAATGGGAAAACTGGACGCCGGTCAAATGGCTCGAAGTGAGCCCCTATTTCGAGGTTCGTCGCGAGCGCAATAATTTTTTCGATCTCACAGGTGAGCGCGTGTTGCTGATGGGCCACGAGCGCGGGCCGATTACCGAAGTTTGGAGCCATCCGCTGCGCCTGTGTCGCAATATTTCGTTGCGCATCACAAACCCGACGAATGCAACATTGTGGGAAAATGGCGCGAATACCGAAGTTCTCATTCGCCCGCATCAAATCGAGCGGCGGCGGCAAACCGAGCGCATTGCGATCACCGAAAGAATCTGGGTGGGAAATGAAGCGCCGCTGGCGTGCATGGATTGGGAGTTTGAAGGAAACGATGAGTTGAATCTCGAGCTGGCATTTGAAGTTGATTTTCGGTTGATGTGGCCATATCCGGAGGGGGTATTGTCGAGAATTGAGTATCAGGCTTTGGACAGGCGAGGCCGCCTGCCCTGCGAGCAGGTGCATTTTTCGGATTATCGCCGGCTTTTTTGCGCGCACTTTGCGTTGGCATTCGAGCGTGAATTGCGCGCGCGATCGCGCTGGCAGCAGGAGACGTGGTTTGAAGCGCCGCCAATTGTCACCGAGGTCGATGATATTTCGGCGAACGGCGTTTCGCGGGCGCGGTTGACTTTTCACTGGCGGCTCGAGGTGAAAGGAAAAAGCACGGCGCGATTTGTGGTCCTCGGCGGCGAGGCCCATGATTCGCGTCTGCAGGAGTCGCTCAACAATTTTCCGGAGCAATTGCCGAAATTTTATCAGCAGCAGGCGGCGCGCAAATATCATGTGCTGGAAAAATTCACCGAGGTTGATACGCCCGATCCGCTGTTTAATTCGGCGGCGCGCTGGGCGAAAATCAAAACCGACGCGTTTGTCTGCGAAGTGCCGTCGCTCGGCCGCTCGCTGCTGGCCGGGTTTGCCAACACTGGCGAAGGCTGGAGCACGGGCCGTCCCGGCTACGCATGGTTCTTTGGCCGCGACGCGTGCTGGACGGCGTTCGCGATGTTGCACTACGGCGATTTTGACGGCGTGAAAAACGTGTTGCGTTTTCTCGGTCGCCATCAGGATATTAATGGAAAAATTCTTCATGAGCTGACCACGAGCGGCGCGGCGCATTATGATGCCGCGGATGCGACGCCGCTGTACGTCATTTTGATGGGGCGTTATTTGAATCACTCCGGCGACCTCAATTTTGTCAAACGCGAATGGCCGCATCTGGAAAAAGCGATGGCGTTTCTCGCCACGACGGATCGCGACGGCGACAGCTTGATCGAGAACACCGGCGTCGGCCACGGCTGGATTGAGGGCGGCAAACTTTTCGGCGTGCACGTTGAGCATTATCTCGCCGGTTGCTGGGCCGAGGCGCTGCACACCGCGGCGCGCCTCGCGATTTTACTGGATAAAATCCCTCTGGCAGAGCAATGGATTCTGCAACATCAAAAGGTGCGCAATTTGCTGGAACAGGATTTCTGGAATGAGAACGCCGGATATTTTTATCACGGCAAAAAATCGGACGGCGGCTTTGATGACAACGTCACGGCGCTCGCGGCGGTGCCGTTGTTGTTTGGTTATGGCAAACCCGCAGACGGCATGCAAGCGCTGCGCCGGCTCGCGACCAAAGCGTTCAATGCCGATTGGGGCGTGCGGCTGGTTGGTGACGATCAACCTTTTTACAATCCGCAGGGTTATCATGACGGCAGCGTATGGCCGCTGTTCACGGGTTGGACGGCGCTGGCGGAATTTCGTTATGGCCGCGGGCTGCAGGGTTTGATGCACATTCAAAACGCGCTGCGCGATGCACAACGCAGTGCGCTCGGTTGTGTCGAGGAAGTGTTGCACGGCAAGTTATATCAACCCGCCGGCGTTTGTCCGCATCAGGCGTGGTCGGAGAGCATGATGCTGCAGCCGATTTATGAAGGTCTGCTGGGAATCCGGCCGCATGCGCTCGAGCGCCGCATCGAGATCGCGCCGTTTATTCAACTGCACTGGCCCTTTCTAACCGCCGGTCCGATTGGCCTTGATGAGCAACAGCTCTTCATGCACGTGCAGCGCGAAGAGAATTTGCTGACGTTCCAATTTCGCGTGCGCCCGTTTCCAGGAAAAAATAAACCGGAGAACTGGCTGCCGTTGCGCGTGGATTTCAAGCCCGTCTTCCCCTCGACGGTTCAGCTCGAAGAAATTCGCCGCCAGAATCAACTCCTCGAAGTCAAACCCGAAGAGCGCGCCGATCTGATTCGCTGGCCCGTGCCGCTCGAAGTCGGCGGCGAGCCGGTGACGGTGACTTTTCGTCTCGCCAGATATTTTACCGTCGTGCCGCCGTTTGCCGAAATCAATCCCGGCGAGCGTTCGCGCGGCGCAATGATTTTAGATCAACACATTCGCGGAAAAATAATCACGCTCGAAATGGAAGGCGAGCCGAACGCCGCGGCGCAGCTTGAGTTTGTGATGTGGGGTTATCAGGTGAAAGAAATCAAAGGCGGAAAGCTGCTGGAACAAAATCGCATGGCGTTTGCATTTCCGGCTTTGCCTGCAGTGACCGGAAGCGACGCGCCGCCTTCACGGCAATACGCCAGCCACCGCATTGAGATTACGCTGCGGTAAAATACAGAACGGAGTGCAAAGCTAAAGCTTTGCACTCCGAATATCCGCCGCCGAATTGAAATCACCTTGCGATGAAATTAGCCGAAAATATTCTTGATTTTACGCTCAGAATTTTTTATATTAAAAACTGTGCATTTCGGGGCATGGCGCAGTCCGGCTAGCGCGCCTGGTTTGGGACCAGGAGGCCGTAGGTTCAAATCCTACTGCCCCGACGGGAAGAACAATGGATTTGTGGATTGTTGGATCAATGGATTTTTGGATTAATGGGGTGGTGGTAGTTGCATTACTCCAACGGTCCAATACTCCAGCGATCCAGCAATCCAATTATCCAACAATCCAAGAGGTTGATTTGCGCCAGTAGCTCAATTGGACAGAGCAGCAGCCTTCTAAGCTGCGGGCTGGGGGTTCGATTCCCTCCTGGCGCACGGGATGAGAGATGAGAATCCGGTTGTACAATTCAGGCTTCGGATTCTCATCCATCATCCCAAACGGTGGGTGTAGCTCAGTTGGTTAGAGCACCAGATTGTGGCTCTGGTGGCCGGGGGTTCAAATCCCCTCACCCACCCAAAAGAGCAGAGGGCATAGAGCATGGCGCCAGGAGTGCCCTGCCTTTGCATCTCTGAGGTATTTTTAGCCAAGTGTGACAACGGGAAAAATATCAATTCGTCCCCATCGTCTAGAGGCCCAGGACACCGCCCTTTCACGGCGGTAACACGGGTTCGAATCCCGTTGGGGACGCGACAGCAAGCCAGAGAGTTATTTACTTTCTGGCTTTTTTTATTGTTGACAATGGCTTTATTTTTTTGTAGTATGCGGCACCCGGTGTTGGACAATATAAATGAAAAACTCAACCACAGGGTTAATTCCATGCAAAAAAACTTTTCTCGCTCTTTTATCGTGTCGTATTGCTGCGTGAGTCTCTCCCTCCTGCTCAACGCGCCAAAGGCTGAGGCGCAAGCGCGGCAACAGGTTGAAGGCAAACCGGTTAAGCTTGCCGTCAAAACGGATTTGCAAAGTTATACCGTCGGCGCTAAAGCGGCGCTCGAAGTTGTTATCCACGACGCGAATAACAAACCGGTCAAAGCCGCCAAAGATTATATTATTGAAATTGAATTGCGGGCGATGCGCCAACTCAGGAAAAAAATGCAGGACACCATTAAAGCCGGTGAGATGTCCGTAAAACTGCAACTTCCACTTGATGCCGTCGGTTTTTTTGAAATTCATGCCGGCCATGTCGCCAAAATACCAGAATTGCTTTCAGGCGACACCCGGATTCGCGTCAAGCCGGTGAGTCGATCTTTGCAGAGATCCAGACCGGGCGCCTTGCTTCCCGGTTTCGATGGGCGCTTTCTCGGAGCGAGCATGATGGCGTCTCCTGTGCTTCCCCAATTTATGGCCGCGCAAGGCACCGAACTCGTTCTCAAAAGCAGCCCGCAACGAACTTTGCTCGCGGACGGCAAAGATGCGGCGACAATCCATCTTTTTTACGGCAGCGAAGAGGGCGTTGCGCCGAGCGATATTCGCGTGCGTTTGTTCAACAGCAGCGGCAAGCTCGAGCCGCCGCCGCCGTTGACTATTCCCAAAGGTGATGATTATGCGCAAGCCACGCTGACTTCAACCAAAGTGGAAACGATAACCCTGGAATACCTCGGTTCCACGCCGGATGTGCCGGTGCCTGGCGCAAGACAACTGCAAATCAAATTCGGCCCGGCGATCACGCAGCTTGATCTCAACGCCAGCCCGCCGGCGATTACGCTCGTGGATAAATCCGACCTGATCGTTCGCCTGTTGAATGAAACCGGCACGACGCCGATCGCCACCGATACCGCGCGCATCATTTCTTTCGCCATTGAAAATGGGCGCGGCGAAATCGAACAGAAAGAATTACAAATACCTGCGGGCCGTTTCGAAGGCCGCACGAGTTTTCTGCCCACGTGGATTGGCGAAGTCAGCATCTCCGCGGCGACGCCGGATTTACAGCCCGCCACCGTTGCCGTAAAAGTGGCGCTGCCGCTGATGCCGCTGACTTTGTCCGCGCTCGGCGGTCTGGCCGGCGGTATCATTGCATTTTGGACCGGAAAAAATTCCAAATGGTGGCGCATCGCCATCGGCTTGATTGCCGGTTTCGTGCTTTATTGGGCGTTCATCTTCGGCATGCTCGATATGGTGCCACGCGCCATCGTGTTGAACCCGTTGAGCGCCTTTGCTCTCTCCACGTTAGGCGGCTGGCTGGGCACGGAAGTGTTCACACAACTTTTGAAAAGGTTGGGCTTGTCTACCGGCGGCTAGTCGGCGTAAAAAGTCTGCGTGAACTTTCAAAATTTTAATCTGAATTCAAACTTTTTCAGGAGATTCATTTATGTCGCGTCTGCGTAGATTTGTTTTTCCAATTATATTGTTGAGCCTCGGCGTTTTGCTGTGGGCGTGTGCAAAAGATTATGTTACCGGCAAGCGGCGGATCACGCTGGTCAGTGAATCGCAGGAAGTTGCCATGGGCGTGGAAGCTGATCCCAGCATCGTCGCGGAATTTGGCGTTTACAATGACGCTAATTTAGCCGCGATGGTCGACGGCATCGGCCAGTCCATGGTGAAAGTCTCCCATCGCCCGACGTTGAAATTCACCTTTCGCGTGGTGGATTCGCCGGTCGTCAACGCTTTTGCGGTGCCCGGCGGCTTCGTTTATTTCACGCGCGGTATTCTCGCACATTTTAATGATGAGGCCGAACTCGCCGGTGTGATGGGCCACGAGATCGGCCACGTCACCGCGCAACACGGCGTCGAGCAAATGACCAAACAGCAGCTCGCCGGTATCGGCATGCTGGCGGGAACGATTCTTTCCGAAGATTTTCGCCGCTTCGGCGATCAAGCGCAGCAGGCGCTCGGACTCATCTTTCTCAAATTCAGCCGCGACGATGAATCCGAGTCCGACGTGCTCGGCGTCGAATATTCCACCCGCGCCGGATATGACGCGCAGCACATGGCGAGATTTTTCCGCACGATTTCTCGCATTACCGGGCAGGCCGGCGGCGGCCCGCCAACGTTTCTTTCGACGCATCCGAATCCGGATAATCGTGAGGCTCGTGTTGGCGCGCTCGCGAAAGAATGGCAGCAGAAAGTGCCCGGCCCCAAAGGCGGCACCGACCGCGCCGCGTATTTGCGCCGTATTGACGGCATCGTTTACGGCGACGATCCTCGACAGGGCTTCGTAGAAAACGGCTATTTCTATCACCCCGAATTGAAATTTCAATTCTCCGTTCCAACCGGCTGGCAGGTGGCAAATCAACCGTCGCAGGTGCAAATGATCAGCCCGCAGAAAAATGCCGCAATTCAATTCACCCTTGACAAAGGCGCGAGCGCGCAGGAAGCGGCGCAAACTTTTGTGCAAAACGCAAAGGCGCAAGTGGTGCGCAGCGGCGCGGTGCAGGTCAACGGCATGCGCGCGTATATGACCATCGGAGATTTACAAACACAGGACGGCGGCGTCATGCGCGTGATGTCCTATTTTATCGAGAAAGACGGCAGCATTTACGTATTTCACGGTTACACCGCGGCCAATCTCTTTGACGGGCAGGCGGCCAATTTCGAGCGCACGATGAAAAGCTTCGATCAGTTGCGCAATCAGGCCGCGCTCACCAAACAGCCGCGCCGCGTGAAAATCATGACCGTCGATCAAGCCGGCGATTTGCGCACCATACTCACGCGCTACGGCGCTAAAGCTGAAGAGCTTGACGACCTCGCCATTCTCAACGGCATGTATTTGCAGGATCAATTGAGCCGCGGCGATTTGGTGAAGGTGGCACGGTGAAGCGGTTAGCCGATTTGCCTGTTGGTCGGTTAATTCGTTAATTCGTCGTAACTATTCAAGTCTGTTTAGAAGGCAAAACAATTTTGGGCAAAACTATTAAAGCTTTTAGTCCATTAAAAGTGCAAGCGTTGCAAAAAAAGCAAAAACTTTAATTGTTTTGCCCTTAATGGTTTTGCCTTAATTTTT
>Ga0247727_10018562_pt1 | contig 10915 bp, 12 predicted proteins | sample WisWelCaveWW1625_FD_202498 | JGI IMG/M metagenome (GOLD analysis project Ga0247727, IMG submission 202498) | Biofilm microbial communities from Wishing Well Cave, Virginia, United States - WW16-25 | ecosystem: Environmental > Aquatic > Deep subsurface > Groundwater > Cave microbial mat | place...
ATATTTTTTTTGCAGCGTCCTTTTGAGCGGGCGGCCGCGGCGTTATTCGACTTCGCGCGGCGCCGTATAGCCGGCCTTGGCCAGGATCTGGTACTTGACGTTCTTGCCGTTCACCATGATGCGCAGTTCTTTGTTGGTCTGCGGATCCACCAGCTGCACCTTGATCTTGCGGAACTTACCGTCGCGGGCCTGGTTGGTCGGACTGTAAGACACGACATACTGGTTGCGCAGCGAGATGGAGATCTGCTGGAAGATGCTCGGGAACTCGCCATAGAAGCGCGGAAAGAAGGACACGCCGCCGGACTCTTTGGCGAAGGTGCGCATCTGGTTGTCGGCCTGCAGGAAGTCCATGCGCTGGATCGACCCGAGGGCCCCGCGCGCGTCATACCATTCGCGAAGCGCCTGCATCAAACCGACGGCATAGATGGCCACGCCGCCCGTCTGAACCGCCTGGCGGGCCTTGTCGAAGGTAAGCCTGCTGAAAGTATCGACGCCGGAGGCGATCAGCACGATGGCCCGGCGGCCCTCGATGTCCTTCATGCGGTCGATGGTGTCGGCCAGCGCGTCGAACATGTTGGATTCCGAGAAAGCCGCGATGCGCAGCCGTTGCATGGCCTCGTGGGCCTTGCGTTTGTCCTGCGAGAAATCCGACAGGATCTCGGGCCGCAGGTCGTAGGCGACCACGGCCACCCAGTCCTCCGGCCGCAGCGTCTCGAGGAAACCGTAAGCGGCGGTCAGGGTCTGGTACCAGGATTCCGTCCAGTACTGTTGGTAGAGGTTGCTGAACTCGATGACCAGGCAGACTGTCATCGGGGCCTCACTCGGGCCGAAGTTGACGATCTTCTGGGGAACGTTGTCCTCGAGAATCAGAAAGTTGTCGCGGGGGATCGTAGGAATGAAGTTGCCGCGGTTGTCGAGCACGGCGACCTCGACGTTGACGAGGTTCGATTCGGCCTGGAACGTCGGAGCGTCGGTCGGAACCGGGCCCCGCTTCGGGCGCGACGGGACTGCGGGCGGATCCGTCTTCTTTTTAGGCCGGGAAACGGTTTCGCCCGGCGCGCGCTCCGGCCCCTGTTGGGCCAGCAAAGCAAGCGCCGCCACGGCGGCCACTGTGACCTTCCGCAAAAACTTGCCGGTTTTCATAACGCCCTCTTTCTATCACTAAATCATTAAATCGCCAAATCGTCAATCAGTTGACCCAGCGGTCGCGATCGCGGTGGTCCTGTTTGCGCATGTAAACTTTGAACTTCTGCTGGAGGCGGCGCCGGCGCCACTGTTGATACCGGCCGAGCAGGTCGCGCTCGAACCCGCGCAGCCCGGAGCGCAGGTAGAGGTAGCCGAACAGCATGCCGCCCAGGTGGGCGACGTTGCTGACCGCGGTCTGGCGGTTGAAGCTGGACATGAACGCGATCAGGCCCATGATCAGAACGAAGTAGCGGGCCTGAATCGGGAACAGGAAGCTGAAGTAGACGGTCCGGGTGGGGTAGAGCAGGCCGAAAGCGAGCAGGATCCCGTAGATCGCGCCGGAAGAGCCGATGGTCGAGATGTTCGTAGATCCCAGGATCAGGTTGACGGTGACGTCGCACAGGCCGGCGCCGACGCCGCAAACCAGGTAGTACTTCAGAAAGCGTCGCGTTCCCCAGTCGCGCTCCAGGTCGGCGCCGAACATCCACAACGTGAGCATATTGAACAGGATGTGGCCGAAGCCGCCCGGGTCGTGCAGGAACATGTAAGTGAAAGGCTGCCAAAGAGCCCCGCGGACGAACATGGACGCTCGCAGACCCAAGACCTGGAGCACCTCGCGCGTCGCGCGCTCGGCCATGATTCCAAAGAAGAAAAAGACTATGAAGATGGCGCAGTTGAGAATCAGCAGCCACTTGACGCCGAACGGAAAAAACCCGCCGATGCCGAAACCGCGCGAGGGGAAGCGGCCGAAGGTTCCCATGACGGTCAGCGCGAGGTGTGCCCGAGGCGGCTGCCACCGAGCGGCGCGTGGAGTGAGGATTTCGCTGGCGCCGGGGAGTTAGCCTGAGGCTCCTCGGCGTAACGGAACAGCCACGCCGACAGCGCCAGCAGCAGGCTTCCTAAGATGAACCACACCTGCCAGTGAGAAAGGGCCCCGCTGATGGGGAAGTTGCGGGTCCAGGCGAGATCGTAGCCCCATCGCCAGACGCAGAGGGCCAGGGAGAGCAGGGCGGCGGGCATCAGCACGGAGCCGCCCAGGCTGGCCAGGCGGCGATTGGGGCGGCGGCTGCGAGCGACAGCCTTCGCTGGAGCAGTCCGGATTAGAATCACGACCCGCATTAGCGTGGCAGCCGCGCGACGAGGCTATAGCTTCACTCTACCACGGCCGAGCGCGATCCAGCAGCGAGCAGTTGGTCAGCTTGAAATATACGCGAACAGTGTCAGTATCCAGGCCAAGCCCGCTACCGCGAACCAAATCTGTCCAGGAGATCGTTTCGCGTCTTCCGTCTTGTACGCTCGGGGCCCCGTCCGATGCGGCAACTGGGAACGCGAGTCGAAAAGTTGACGAAACTCATGCATTCTGTCCTGGATCCCATCCACGAGACCCGGGCGCAACCCCAACATGATGGCCGCGCACCCGGCCAGGATGGCGACTGCGAACTGTTCCCCATCCATCTGCGATCAATCATAGCACCTGGGCGAGATCCTCGGATGTACGGCTCGTGCGGCAGCGCCGTTGGTTTTTGGTATAACCAGGGATCGCTGAAAAACCAGGAGGCGAGATGAGCCGGATCAAGACGGCGGTGATCGGGACAGGGTTTGTCGGACGGGTGCACGTTGAAGCCATCCGGCGGCTGGGAGACGTGGAGCTGGCGGCGATCGCGGATCAGAGCGAGGATCTGGCGCGGCAGTTCGGCCAGCAGCTCGGCGTGGATCGCGCCGTGGGGGACTACCGGCGCTTGCTCGCCGAGCCCGAGCTGCGCGCGGTTCACATTTGCGTGCCGAACAACCTGCATTTTGCCGTGGCCAAGGACGCCATTGAGGCGGGCAAGGCGGTGTTGTGCGAGAAGCCGCTGGCGGCGACGGCGGCCGAGGCCTCGGCGCTCGCGGACCTGGCGCGAGCGAAGAAAGTGGTCAACGCCACCAGCTACAACCTTCGCTATTACCCGCTTGTGCAGCACATGCGGCGGCTGGTCCAGACCGGCGAGCTCGGCGAGCTGCTCGCCGTCCAGGGCACCTATTCGCAGGACTGGTTGTTCTACGACACGGATTACAACTGGCGGCTGGAGCCGGAGGCCGGTGGCAAATCGCGCGCCATGGCCGACATCGGCTCGCACTGGTGCGACATGGTGGAGTTCGTCACCGGCGCGAAAATCACAGCGCTGTGCGCCGAGCTGCAGACGTTTCACCCCGTGCGCAAGAAGCCGAAGAAGCCCATCGAGACTTACGCCGGCAAGCTCCTCAAGCCGGAAGACTACGAGGATCGTCCCGTCGCGACCGAGGATTTCGGGGCCATCCTGCTGCGGCTCGGCGCGCGGGCGCGCGGCGCGTTCACCATCAACCAGGTCGCGGCGGGCCGCAAGAACCGCCTGCTGCTCGAGATCTACGGCACCAAGCGGGGCCTCGCCTGGGACGGTGAGAATCCCAACCAGCTTTGGATCGGCCGCCGCGACGGCAACAACGAGCTGGTGGTGAAGGATCCGTCCCTGCTCGAGCCGGAGGCCCGCCGCTTCGCGGATCTGCCCGGCGGCCACGCCGAGGGTTATGGGGATACCTTCAAGCAGCTCTTCCGGCAGTTTTATGCAGCCGTGCGGGATCCCGGGAAGGCGGCCGAGCTGCCGACATTTGCGGCCGGCCTGCGGCAGTTGAACCTGGTCGAGGCGGTGCTCAAGAGTTCGGCGGAAAAGCGGTGGCTGGAGGTGTGACAATTGAGGAGCCCCGCGTTTGCTGCTGCTCCCAGCTTCTCGGTATCCGGCCGCAGCGTCGGCCGCTGCCGGTCGCCGGTTCCGCCCCCCTGATCGAGGCCGCCGGCTCGATGACCGTGTCGGACCACCCCCAGTTGACGGCCCCGTCCCCCGCGTGATACTCTGATCCCGAATTCAGGCCTGGAAGCAGGCGAAGGAGGATCAGGTTATGTTTCTGCGCGCCTCATTGTGTCTCACTGCTATCTTGCTGGCGGCCGGCCCGGCGCTGGCTCAGGCTCAGGCGCAGGCCGCCACGACCGTGGCGCTGAGCCGCGACGATCAGGAGAAGTTCCTGCTCGGCGCCAAGATCGTCAGCGACAAAGAGCTTTCCATCGGCGTCACCAACTCCCGCAAGGCCGTTCTCGACGACGGCAAGCTCCAGCACGACGTTCACATCCAGACCGTCGAGATCAGCAAAGCGTCCTTCCAGACGCAGCGCGGCACGGAGCTAAATTTCCGCGACAGCTACAAGTTCAACATGGCTGCCTATGAGCTCGACAAGTTCCTCGAGATCAACATGACCCCGCCCTCGGTCGAGCGCAAGCTCAAGGGACAGTCGGCCGCCCTCACCTGGTGGGTCGACAACAAGCTGATGGACGAGATCGAGCGCATGCAGAAGAAGATCCAGCCGCCCGACCTCGATCGCTGGAACAAGCAGATGTACGTCGTCCGCGTCTTCGACCAGTTGATCTATAACACCGACCGCAACCTCGGCAACCTGGTGATCGACAAGGATTGGAACATCTGGATGATCGACCACACCCGCGGTTTTCGCATGATGAAGAAGCTCGAGAACACCAAGAACCTCGTCCAGATCGACCGCAAGCTCCTGGCCAAGCTGCGGGAGCTGAACAAGGACGCGTTGAAGGCCAAGGTGGGCAAGTATCTCACCGGGATGGAGATCGACGGTGTGGTGGGCCGCGCCCAGGAAATCGTCAAGTTCTTCGACAACGAGATCAAGGCCAAGGGCGAGGGCGCCGTGGTCTACGACCTGCCGCCGCGCGGCTGATGAAACTTGCTAAGAGGTAGATACGCGCTCGGGATCGCGCTGGCCCTCAGCGCCGCCTGGTGGGCGCCGTCCGCCGCGCCGCAACAGCAGGCGCTGACCTGCGCCCAGATCGAAGACTTCCTGCGCAACGCCAATATTGGCGCGATGCGGGACTTACCCGTCGGTGTCACCGTGCCCAAGAGGGCCACGCTCAGCGATGGCCGCCTCAAGCACGACGCCAGCATCCAGACGATACGCGACAGCAAGGCGTCCTACCAGACCCCGCGGCGGACCTACCTGAACTTCAAGGACTGGTGGGACTTCAACGTTGCTGGCTATGAGCTGGCCAAGCTCCTCGACCTCAACATGGTCGCCCCGTACGTCGAGCGCAAGACCGGGGGCAAGTCCGGCTCCTTTAGCTGGTGGATCGACGGAATGCTGGAGCGCGAGCGGATGCAGAAAAACATCCAGCCTCCCGAGACGGAGCGCTGGAACCGCCAGATGTACGTGGTCCGGGCCTTCAATGAGTTGATCGCCAACAGCGACGCCAACTTGACCAACTTCATCATCACGCCCGATTGGCAAATCTGGATGATCGACTTCACGCGCGCCTTCCTGACGAACAAGGATCTCGAGAGCCCCAAGAACCTGGTGCAGTGCGACCGCAAGCTGCTGGCCAACTTACGCGCGCTCGATCGCAAGGCGGTCGAGGAAAAACTGGTCAAGCCGAAGTATCTGAACAAGATGGAACTCGACGGTTTGATGGCCCGCCGCGACAAGATCGTCAAGTTCTTCGACGACGAGATCAACAAGAAGGGCGAGGCCGCGGTGCTGTTCGATCTCGACCGGGTCGGCCAGCCGTGCGGCCTGGGTCTGTAAACTCCCCTCGCTCCGCTTTGCGGGCTGTGCCTGGCGCGATGACGGCGCGGCTCGGGCCGATCCGTTGGGGTGTTCGCCGCGATCCAGGCGGCGGCTTCTCCTCACGGTGGTCCCGCAGCGAACGCGGCCTGGAAGTAACCCTCGCCGCCGCTGGCGCCTCTCCGCACGACACAGCTATCGAGCTTCTGCTCTGCCTCGGCGAAGCGCTTTGGGAGAAGGCGCCAGCGGCCGAACGCGAGGCCTGGCTGAGGCTGCTGGCAGGGGAAATCGACGCCGGCGTCGAGGGGGAGCTCGACGAAGACGCGCGGCGCGAAAAGCATGCCTTGCTCGCGGGCCGGGTCTCGGCGCGGAGCCGGCGGCGTCTGGAGCGCTACGCCCGCGCCTCGTTTGCCGCCACCGCCGCCGAATACGTCCACTGCTTGTGGCATGATGTGACGGTGGAAGCCGGGCCGGAGCATCTGCCGGCGCTGTGGCTGCGCCGGCGCCTGGAGCTGCTGGCCCGCTGGTTTCCGCCCAACCGCGGCTACCGGCTGTTTTCGGCCGCGGCTCCCGATGCTGCTCGAGCTCCAAGCGATCCGAAAGTCCTTCGGCGGCGTGCGCGCTCTCGAAGACGGCAACCTCGGCGTCCGCGCCGGTGAAGTCCACCTGCTGCTTGGCGAGAACGGGGCCGGCAAGTCCACGCTGGTGAAAATCGCCGCCGGCATGTATCAGCCGGACAGTGGGGCGATCCGATGGCGGGGCAGGGAGGTGCGCCTGCGCACCCCGGCCGAGGCCGCCGCGATCGGCGTGGCCATGGTCCACCAGGAGTCGCTGCTCGCGCCGCATCTGACGGTTGCCGAGAACATTTTCCTCGGGCGCGAGCCGCTGCGCCGCGGCCTGCTCGACCGCCGCCGCATGGAGCGCGAGGGCGCCGCGCTGCTTGCCGGGCATCGGTTCCCCTTGCAGGCCGGCTGGCGCGTCGAGCGTCTGAACCCCGCGCAGAAGCAGCTCGTCGAGATCTGCCGCGCGCTCCACTCGGCCTCCAGCCTGCTGATCTTCGACGAGCCGACCTCGTCGCTCTCCCATGGCGAAACGGCCGAGGTTGTTCGCATCGTCTCGGCGTTGCGCGAGCGCGGCATGGGTATCATCTATATCACGCACCGCCTGGAGGAGCTGCGCGCGGTCGGCGACCGCGTCACCATCCTGCGCGACGGCCGCACGGTCGCCAGCGACGCCCTCGCCGCGCTCTCGACCGACCAGATGATCCGCCACATGGTCGGCCGCGACGTCCCGGTCCTCTACGAGCGCCAGTCGCTCGAGCCCGGCGAAGAGTTGCTGCGCGTCGAGCGCGAGGACGCCGGTTTCTCAGTCCGCGCCGGCGAGATCGTCGGACTCGCTGGCCTGATGGGCGCCGGCCGCACCGAACTGTGCCGCTCCCTGTTCGGCGTCGATCCGGCCGGCGGAGAGGTCTCGATCGCCGGACGACCCGTCCGCATTCGCTCGCCGCGCGACGCGGTCGCCGCCGGCGTCGGCTTTCTAACCGAGAATCGACAGGAAACCGGCCTCGCCCTTGGCCTGCCCGTTCGGGCCAACGTCACCCTCACCGACCTGGCCTCGGTCTCCCGCTTCGGATTTCTCAGCGCCGCGGCCGAAGCGCGCCCCGTGAGCGCGCTGCTCGAGAAACTGCGCATCCGCGCCGAATCGGTCGAGCAGCTCGCCGGGCGGCTCAGCGGCGGCAACCAGCAGAAAGTGGTGCTCGCCAAGTGGATCTTCCGCCGCGCTCGCGTGCTGCTGTTCGACGAGCCCACCCGCGGCATCGACGTCGCCGCCAAGGCCGAGGTGTTCGCCCTCATGGACGAGCTCGTTCGCAACGGCGCCGCGATCCTCATGGTAAGCTCGGAGCTTTCCGAGCTGCTGCAAGTGGCCGATCGCATTCTGGTCATGCGCGCCGGCCGCATCGTCAAGGAACTGCCTCGCGCGACCACGCCCGAGGAGATCCTCCGCCACGCCGCCATCGGCGCTGCCTGAATGCTCCAGCGACTCCTGCCGTTTCTCAGCTTGATGGTCCTGTTCGTCGGTCTATCGATCGCCTCGCCGTATTTCCTGACCGCGACGAACCTCTCGAGCGTCGCCCGCCAGACCGCCGTGATCAACATCATGGCCCTGGGAATGACGCTCGTGATCGTCGCCGGCGGTATTGATCTCTCCGTCGGAGCGATCCTCGCTTTTGCTGGCTTGCTCGGAACCCGCGCGCTCGAAGCGGGCGCCCCGATTCCCCTGGGGATCCTGATCGGCTTGGCCGCCGGTTCCTTTTGGGGGCTGGCCAACGGACTGCTCACGGTGCGGCTTAGGATCGCGCCGTTCATCGTCACCCTGGGGATGCTCGGCATCATCCGCGGCGTGACGCTCCTGTATTCCGGTGGCCTGCCCGTGGTTGGGCTGCCCCGCGGATTCTCGTTTCTCGGCGAAGGCGCGGTGCTCGGCGTGCCGTTCGCATTGTACTTGGTAGTAGGCTGCGCCCTGCTCACCCACGTCATCCTCGAGTACACCAAGCTCGGCCGCTACGCCTACGCCATCGGGTCGAATCGCGAGGCCGCCGTCTACACCGGCGTTCCCGTCGCCTTCCACACCGTCTGCGTTTACGCTATTTCCGGCATGCTCACGGGGCTGGCCGGCATGATCGAGGCCTCGCGCCTGATGACCGGGCAGCCTACCGCCGGGATGGGCTATGAGCTGCAGGTGATCGCCGCGGTGGTCATCGGGGGCGGGAGCTTGAGCGGCGGCGAAGGCAGCGTCGTAGGAACCCTCATCGGCGCCTTCATCATGGGCTTGCTGGCCAATGGCTGCGACCTACTGGGCATCTCTCCCTACATCCAGCAGGCCGTCATCGGCGCGGTGATCATCCTGGCCGTGACGCTGGACGAGATCCGCAAGAAACGCTTTGCTAAGACCTAGGTAGGGCGGCCTTCAGGCCGCGGCCGGGCTTTAGCCCGGCCCGGGCGGGGACTGAAGTCCCCGGCGGGCTGAAACCCGCCCCACCAGGAACCTGGCGCAGTCGGCCAGGCTGAGGCACGGACAGGAGTCCGCCGCGCGCAATGCCCGGCGCATCGTCCGCGCGCGATCGACCCACTGGTCGAGCTCGCGAATCTTGCCCGCGATGGCGCGGCGCATGCGCGCCTTCTGCGGACCGTCGTCGTTGAGGCGGCCGACCAGTTCCCGGACTTCCTTCATCCGGAAACCGACCCGGCGGGCCCAGGACACCAGCCGCAGGTAATCGAGCGCTTCGGGCCCATAGCTCCGCTGCCCGCGAACGCGGGGGGCCGGCGGCAGCAGGCCCTGCGTCTCGTAGAAGCGGATCGTCGAGGCCGGCAGCCCGGACCGGCGCGAAACTTCGCCAATTTTCATACTTGACTTAAAGCATACTTCAAGGTTTACCCTGCGGTCATGAGACATTTACTGCCGCTGTCTGTAGTGGCGCTGCTCGCGGGAGGCCACGCCCCGGCCGCGAGCGCGCAAACCGGCGTTCTGGCTTGCGACCGGAACGCCATACCGAAAGAGGAACGGCCCCGTTACCAGGAGCTTTCCGGCAAGCTCATGAAGTCCGTCCTGGGCCTGGAAGAGACCGCCGCCGGATTCCGGCTTCGGCTCAACCCGGAGCGGCTGCCGCTGCGGGACGTCGCCGAGTGGATCGACTACGAGAGCCGCTGCTGCCCCTTCTTCAGCTACCGTGTAGATATCAGCAATAAGCCCCGCGCCGTCGCAGTGGAGCTCTCCGGGCCGCCGGGGGCGAAAGAGGTGTTCCGGCAGGCCATGCAAGGCCAGCCGTCACGCTAGCGTCCCGAGTCGGAAGTTTCACACAGAATTTAGCCGTCCTGTCGGCCCCAAGCCGACCTTTGTCATTCCGAGCGTTTGCGGCGCGGGGCGCGCCGCCAGTAATTCACAGAAGAAAGTAGCGAGAAATCTGCTGCACTTGTGCGGTCGCGAAGAGCAGATCCCTTATGGTTGCTCCGTGAGGAGTTTTCTAAGATGGGTTTTCCACAGTCGTCGCCGCCGCCGAGCGCTGTGGAAATCAAGACTCGCATCGAATCCGGTTGTCTTCAGCACCGATGTCATGGCAGCCTTCGAAGCGGACAGGCATCCCCCTGCTACGGATTCAGATCCCAGACACTCGATGTCTAAAGCGAGAGTTCCGAGCAGCTAGACGCCTTTGCTTCCAGAACGAATTCTCAGATGTCGTCTGGAGCCTCGCCTCCAAGACTGTACTATAAGGCCTTCGCGGAAGCAAAGCCTGCCTGCCCACCCTCACCCCCCGCTCGAGCGGAAAAGGAGAAAAAACATGAATCCATCGCAACCAGCTGCGGTCGAGTTTGCCGCTTTTGTGGCACTGGACTGGGCCGATCAGAAACATGCTTGGGCTTTGCAGGCGGCTGGCCAGGCGGGCGTCGAGTACGGCCAACTGGAGAACACCCCGGAAGCGATCGAGGTCTGGGTCAGTGAACTGGAGCAGCGCTTCGGCGGCCGGCCGATCGCCGTCGCCCTGGAACAGCCGCGGGGCGCGGTGGTGGCCGTACTCAGCAAATACGCCCACCTGGTGTTGTATCCGGTCCATCCCAGCACCTTGGCCCACTACCGCCAGAGCTTCTACCCTTCCGGCGCCAAAAGCGACCCCAGCGACGCCGACCTGCTGCTGGAGTTGCTGCTCCAGCACCGCGACCGGCTGCAGCCCCTGAAGCCCGATACGGTCCAGACCCGCCTGTTGCAGTTTCTGGTCGAAGAGCGCCGCCGGTTGGTGGACGACATAACCCGCTACTCCAACCGCCTCCTGGCCGCTCTGAAACAGACCTTTCCCCAAGTCCTCAAGTGGTTTGGCGATGTCAGTTCCCCCCTGGTCGGGGATCTGCTCCAGCGCTGGCCCACCTGGCAGGAGTTGCAGCGGGCGCGGCCCGACACTCTGCGCAAGTTCTTCCAGCAACACAACTGCCGCAACCACTCCCCCGGCCCGGGATTTCGTTTGACAGTGCATTGGGAACATTTGTTATAGAGAATGTTCTAAGGAGGGAATGCATGTCCAACGCAAAGAAACACGATTCCGGGGCCGCCGAAGGAGCCCGTAGGGCGACTGAGGTGGCCCCGGAATCGG
>Ga0247727_10018563_pt1 | contig 10915 bp, 10 predicted proteins | sample WisWelCaveWW1625_FD_202498 | JGI IMG/M metagenome (GOLD analysis project Ga0247727, IMG submission 202498) | Biofilm microbial communities from Wishing Well Cave, Virginia, United States - WW16-25 | ecosystem: Environmental > Aquatic > Deep subsurface > Groundwater > Cave microbial mat | place...
CGGCGAGTTGGTCGAGGAAGTTTTTCATAAAAATCATTAGGAAAAAGGCCAAAAGCAAGTTGCCGTTTGCCGTTTGCTTTTTGCCGTTTGCTGTTCAAAAAGGCTCCGTAATGGGTTTATCTTCCCAAATGATTTGCACGAAGATGCCGATGAGCAGCGCCAGTGGCGCGGACAAAATAATGAAGCGCGGGAAGAGCCTGCCGAAGAGGCCGGGAATGCCGGGATCCGCGGCGGGCGCCATCCCGCGGCCGAACAAGTCGGAAAGGACAACACCGATGACGAGCGCGTAAAAAATTCCCATGCACAAAATCAGCGCGCTGCGCGTGAGCGCGACGCCGGGGTGACGAATGGTTTGGCGCACTTCGTTCAACAGAAAAAAGAAGGCAAACGCGACGGCTAAAACAATAATGGCAAAATGTGTGGCCGGACTCTTGATGCGGTCAATCATGTTCCAGACGTCGTTGGAGAAAATGAGCACCATGTAGCCGACGACGATACCGCCGATCAAGCGCGGCAGCAGGAGCCGGAAAAAAATATGCGCGCGCGTGAAAAAAGCGAGTAGCAGCCCAATGCCGAAAGCGAGATAAGCGCCGGCGAGCGCCGTGGCGCCGCCGTTGAATTGGGCCCAATCCGGCGCGACGCCCGGCCAGGCACAAGTCAGGTGATGCCACAAGCCCTGCCATGAGGCGACGGCAAAGAGAGGAATTTTGAGGGTGCCGATCAAAAGCAAAACCAGCGCCAATAATGAAAAGATGACAGCCGCATAAACACGGCCGGTCGGCTTTGGCGCGCCGCCGCGTGGCTCCGAGACGGTGCGCATTTTTTTAGCGAGCTGCCAGGCCTCGGATAGATTATAGACGCGGAGGAAAAAGTTGAGCGTTTCCGGCAAATAAAATCGGCCCATACCATCGCGATAAAACTCACGCAAGCGACTTTCCGCCGGCTGATAAATTTCGCGTTTGACTTCGTCTTCGCGATCGCGCCCGCTCAACAGAAAAAAAAGCGCGCGATCCGGCTGTTTGAGATCGCGACAAACCTGGAACCAGTTGACCCCGGCGCGGTCGGCTTCGAGATGGGCTTCCGTTTTTTGATCGGCGCGCGCCACGAGATATTCCGTGCGTTGCTCTTCCAAAGCCAACAAGCGATTCGGCTCTTCCGGTTTTTTGACGCGGCGAAAAATTTTGCTTAATTCTTCGTAAAACGAATCCGGGGCCCGGCCGTTGTTCTCGCAAGCGCGCACCAAATCAAAATAGGCGGGCACGTCCACGGCAGCGATCGCATCCTGCAGATCGCCATAAGTCCTGGAAGTGATGGAAGGCTGCTGGCTCATTTTTATTCTCCGGTGGAATAATTGCCATCGCGCGGTTTGTTGGCGCCTTCAAACCGTGAGCGAAAATCATAAGCTTTAAAACGGATGGGGCGTTTGGCTTCTTGATAAAAATAATAAAGCATGAGCACATATTCCGCGCAGAGAATTGGCGCGAATAAAATAAGGCCTTTGAATCCGCCGGTAACGTCCAAAATGCGCAGCGTATCATCGACGCCGCTGCCGTAGCTTTTTTTAAACGCCGCGTTTTTTTCTTTGACAATCTCTTCAAACTGTTTCAAACCGGAGTCGCGAAATTTTTCCAAGCTGGCCTCGTCCGACTCGCCGGCGAACCGCACGCCTTCCAGCGGCGGCGTGCATTCGATTTTGGCCTGCGGAAAGCGGCTTTGTAACGCGATACGATTGGCCTCAGCGCAAACTTTGCCGACCTCGGTTTCTGATGGAATCAGGTGAATCTCGTCTTTTGAACCGAACGCGCCGATATCCGGTTCTTTGCTCATCACCAACAAGCTAGCAACTTCGGCGCTCACCTTGCGGCTCCGATTGAGCATGTTCCCCGTGCCGATACTGCTCTCGAAGACCGGCAATTCTCTTTGAAGGTTATAGACGAGGCTTTTGTTTCTCTCATCCGTTTGGGGCGTCGAATTCAATAAAGCGGCTTCCATCGTCACCTTATTTTCGCGCAGCTTTTTTGATACGGCTTCAACCGGCGTTTGCGTGTTGCCTTTGCTCGGAAACGCGGACTGGCAGTTGTCAATCGCCGAGGTGCCGACGGTGACGAAAATGAGTTTGGGTTTGGACATGGGTTATCTCCGGGGTTGCCATTTGTAAGATTTATCGTTTTGCCGTTTGACCGGAATTTTGTCACCGGCCTGGATGCGATTGTCCGAGCAAACGATTTCGTGTTTGGCCTGGTCGATTTTAACGATGACTTTGTTGGAGGACTTGACTCTTTTTAACACTTCGACTTCGAAGACGGGGTTTTGTGATTCAGCGATTTTTGCCGGCGCGGCTTTGGGCTTTTGCAGATGTTCGCCAAGCGCGTGGGTTGCGCCCGCCGCGCCTGCCGAGGTCTTCGGCTCTTCTTTGCCGCCGGAGAATCCGGCATTATACAGCTCGCTGATAATCGGAAGCTCGCCGTCTTTGGGTAAGGGAAGGCTTCTTCCAACCGGATGCCTGAACCAGGCCATCTCCGGATAACGCACCTCGCCCGCGCGGGGAAATTTCCAAACGTCATACGCATCACCGGCGTTTGGGAAAGGATTGGCAAAGCCCCCGGCTAAATTCTGCCGGGGCGCTAAACTCGCTAAAAATGCGGCAAGCTCTTTTGTTGCTGCCTCTCCTTCATCGGAATACGCTTGCTGATCCGGCGCGTCAAACTTGCGATAAGCCGCGTCATTTTCAAACAGCGTAAGATTTTCGATGACAAGCTGCACGCTGCCGAAACCGAGCGGCTTGGCCATGCCGACTTTGTGCGCCATGAAATTCTCGTCCTTTTGATTATTGACGCCGTTGAGGCGGATTGCACATAACAACAAGCCCAGCTCCTCGCGCGACAAATTCTCGAAGTGCAGTTCGAATTTAAAAACCGCGGCGCGCAAGATGCATTCGTGAATCGTGCAGTTGCGTTGGGTTTTGTCTTTCGTCGTGAAATTTTCCGGCTCGGCAGCATGATGATAATAAAACTTTCGGCCGCGAATTTGGCTCTGATTCGGATCATCAAAGTAAAACGGCCCGTGCTGGCTTTTCGGACTGGAAAGCTCTTTGAGCCGATGCTCTTCCGGCTTGATTTTATCTTTGCTGCCGTCTGCCAAAACCGCATCATAAACCATCACCCGGCCTTTGAAGTTGCGTTGACCTTCGTCTTCGTCTTTCCGACCGGAGGCGGACGCATGCACGTAACCAAAAATACGGCAGCAGGGGCAAAGTCCTTCGCCGGCCCTTTCCTTTTGTTCCGGCAGCGGTGCCACACATTTTGCGCGCTGATGTTCGCCGTGATCTTTGAATGTTTCGGTATCCAACCCGAAACAGCTATCGCTCAACGCTTCGGCGACGCTGCGCAACATGCCTTTGAGAGAGGAGCCGGGGATGATTTTATCGCCTTTGGCATTCTCAAAAAACCGGGCATAATGCGGATGAAACAGCGGCCGGCCTCTGGAATCCAACTTCGGTTTGTTCGGCGCATCGAAAAGCTGCTCGCGCCAAAAGAATTTTTCCTCGTCTTGTTTGTGCGTCGCCTGGCGACGATCTGGAATAAACAATGGCGTCAGCGTGGTCAAACGAATGATCATTTTGCCGGAATAACCCTGAAATTTTTCCTGCCGGTTGAATTCGGTCCGGCGGTCAACTTTATTTTTGACCGGCACAAAATTGTACGGATTGATAAAAGTTGTGGCGTTCATAATGCTTCTCCTTCTCCAAGCACTTTGCCATACCGATAAACGCGGGAGATGAAAGGGACTTCGATTTCTTGGCCCAATTCCCAGAGCTGGCGGCTTTCGGGAATTTCATATTCATACACTGCGAGCCGCACGCGCGAGCCGCGCAGCGGAGAGTTGCTTAAAAACGGCTGGTAATTGAACAGCTTCGGCACTTTAATTTCGAGCCAGGTTTTTTCCTGATCATCATATTCTCCCCACAAAAAGACTTCGTGTACTGTTGGCGGTTTCGTGAGCGGCTTGCGGTTGACAAAAATCTCCGGAACCGGCTCGCCCTCCGCCGCCGTGAGCACGAGATGAAATTTTCCGTCGCGCGCCCGCCACTGCAAATCGCTGTTTTCACCCCACACGCGGCCTTCGGGAAATTTTTCGAATTCCGCGACGGTGGAAAACGGCTTGAATTCGATCTTGGCGGCGTTCCACCTCATGGCGTAACGAAAACGCGCCGGGGTGAAATAATCTTCTTCGCCGAGCCGCAGCGCGAGGCCCGGCAGATCGCTCGCAAAAGTTATCAGAGCCATAATATGATTCACTCCTTTTTTGCGGGTTCATTCATCGGCGGATTGGCATCGGCATCAAGCTCCGCCAGCGATTTGAAATTTGGCGCCACCTGCAGCCATTGCTCGGCGCAACTTCGCCAAAAAGTAGAGTCCGTAATTTTTTCATTCTCCTTTGGCGGAGCGAGCGCATAAGATTTTCCTAATGCAAATTGATCGCCGTTCATCAGCGTCATCTCCGGCCGCGGGGCATTCGGCGCAAATGGTTTGGCGTCGTAATCTTTTTCCAGCGCGGGCATCAAATCCGCAATGCCGGCGAGCCGGTTTTCTGCGGGCGGCCGCCAATAGGTTAAAATACCCGCCGCGGCACGGCCGGTGATTTGGCCAAAACCTTTGGTTTTGCCGAAGCCGAGCTTGAGCGTGCCCTGTTCGAGATCGCGCAGCACGAAGGCGAGCAGGCCGAGCTGCCAAATCTCAAAATTACGCACGGTGAGATGAAACGTGAACGCGCCGTTTTCCAAAACCTGATTCGCGAATTTCACGCCGCTGGCGGTGCCGCCAGTGAAACGGTCGATGCCGATGCCGTCGGCGATACGCACCTGAAACCTTTCTTTGCCTTTGGCAAATTCACCGTCGCTAAAGCTGAGGCGCGCCGCCAGATCGCCGCAGCCAAAGAGCCGGCAGATCATGCACGCATAACGATATTTCGGCGATTTATCCGCCGCCATTTTTTGCAAACGTTTTGAGCAGCCGGTGGCATCCTCCTTGTCAAGATCGTTGTCAAAGGGATTGCAACACAGCAGTTTCGCGTCGTCGGAACGTGTGCGCACGATCTTTTCGGCGTGGCTGCGCAACCAGCCTCGAATCGAGCTGCCGGGAACGTAGTATTGCAAAGCTTCGGATTGAGAAAGCCTTTGCGCATCTTTGGCGGCGTTCATTATTTCTGCAACCGGGCTGCGGCTAATAAAAACCGAGTTGGGCCAGGCTTGCTGCTCTTCACGGCTTGCACGAGGGAATGTCTTCTTCATCGCATCCTTATCATAGCGGCCGTCGCGAATGAGAAACGCCCCTTTGAACTCGCATTTGATATCAACGTCGAGTTGGTTCAATTGATATTTCAACATGGTTCATTCTCCTTTGCTGGCGCGGTTTGAGACGCTTGATTCGGCTGACTGTCTGCTTTGGCCGTCGCGTCGAGATAGGCCTTTCTTTTCTTTTGCAGAAACACCACGGCCTCCTTTTTCTTGATTTGTTGCGGGTAGTTGCCGGTGTCGAGGAAAGCCCGCAGTTGCTCGGGGCCGGAAAAACCTTCAAGCAGCAAGCTGTCACAATCGAGATGGCACTGTCCCAAACCAACGGCGCTTTTGGCGCCGAGATAGAACCTGCCGTCCAACATTTCCAGCAGGCCGAGCGCAAGCAAGCCCCAATCTTCCGGATTCTTCTTTTCATCTTCTTCGAGATTTTCCGCGAGCAGCTCGAATTGAAATGACGGGCGATGATCGAGCACTTCCACTTCAAAGAGCACGCCCTCGCGGACGGATTCGGTGTCGCGGTCGATGCCGATGCCGTAGCGAACCGTGCCCTCGCTAGGCATGGATGGCCCCGCTGCCGGAAAGCAATCATGAATTTTCACTTTCGAGGCCAACATGGGCGAGCCGAAGAGCTGGCAAACCTGGCAGAGATAGCCTTGGCTCATGATCTTGTCAAGAATGTTCAGTTCGGTCAATCGACGGGATTCTCGCCAACCGTTGACTTCTTTCAACGTTTCGCGATTGGCGGAAACACATTTCGAGTTGCTGCTGTTGTCGAGAAAACATGAAACGCTGCTCGGATTTGCAGAAAGTCCGGCAGCAAGACGCTCGATCAGGCTGCGGAGTGCGCCGCGCACGGAAGAGCCGGGCAAATAAAACTTGTCGTTTGAGCGCACGAAGAGCGCATCGACGCGGTGATCGCCGAGGCCGCTGCCAATGTGCATGGCGCTATCAAGTTTCAGCGCGCCGCGCAGGCGATAACGATTGCTCAATTTGTTGAAGGTTAGCATGGCAACCACTCCTTTCTTTCTTTGTCTTGGTAACACTCCGCATGGCGCAGCCGGTGCAGGGTGACCAATGTGTAAAACAACTTTTCGGTGATGAGAGGCAGCAGCTCGTGGCGCTGCCAATGATACAACGCTAATTTTTGATCGGCGGCAAGCGTCAGGTAACCTTCAATATCGTGGCTGTCCGGATATTGCTGCCCGCGAAAGCTTGTCAACTGTTCCACTTGCTCCCGCAAATCCGCAAAAAACTTTTCATCATGGGGAAACAGAAACGTCAAAAGGTTTTTTGGACTTTCCAGAAGAATTTGCCAGAGCGGTTCCGTGCCTTTACGCTGCTCCTTTTCCGCCTGGCCGTGCCGGCGCTCGTTTGGGCCGTGCAGAAATTCGTCCAGTTTTTGCTTTCGCGTCTCGTTGCGGTTCGTCTTTTTCCAGGCGCTTTCTTCGTCCGCTTGCGCAAAAATATCCTGCAAGCGTTTGATCTGGCTCGCGGGCAGCCGATACCAGGCCTCTTGTTTCTGCAAGCCTTTGATGAAATCGCAGGCCTGCGTCATGTAGAAATCGTTCAGCGCTGAGACGATTTCTTTGAATAATTCTTTGTTGGTTTCCTCGTTCATGACCATTTTTCTCCGAGATGAAAGTGATCGCAAATACTCAGTTGCCCAAAACCTTCATTGCAGCGTTCGCCGAGTCCCCAATCTTCCAGCGCTTGCATCGCCTGCAAAAAAATCTCGCGCTCGGATTTGCCGCCGGCCGCAGGCGGCGCGTCGTCAAGGGTTGGCGGATCGGGGCGATAAAATAAAAATACCGAGCCGGCGGCGATCGCGGTCTCGTCAAATTTCGGCAAACGCCAAGCTGCTTGCCAGCCCGAGACTTGATGAATCGCGCTCCAACCGCGCGCGAGCTCGAATGTCGCCAAAATCTGCCGCGTTCGTTCCAGCTCGTCCGGCGGCGCGCCGAGTTTGGCGAGATGTTGCAGCGCGGCCTTTTGCACGTCGGCGATATCGAGCCAGGATTTGCACCGTAAAAAATCGTCGCGCACGATGAGGTCGCTGATCGCGGTGAGCGGCCAAAAACAGCCTGGCGGCGCCGCAAAAATTTTTTGCAAATCGTCGAACCGCTGCGAGAAGGGAACTTCGCGATCTTCCGGCCAAATTGAAATTTCCAGCTTGACGCGGCCCGTGCTGCGGCTCTTGGCGGCGCCGAAATGGACGGCAAAATCTTGCTCGGCCAGCAAATTGCCGAAGAAATCGCCATCCGCTTGGCTTGGCAATCTGAGTTTGCCGGAAAAGATTTGTTTTGCTTCCAGCGCTTCGCGGGTATAGAGCGCGCCGTGATGCGCGGTGTCAAAATATTCGCTAATGCGGGTGCGCGCCATAAAACGTTTTTGTACGGTGACGGTTCGCATGGCGCGGCTTTCACGCAAATAATAACCCGCAAAAGGCTCCAACGCGCCGAGCTTGCCGCACTCGCCGCAAGATTGATTGAGCGCTTGATGGTTCGGCGTGAGCGCCGCGGCGGCTCCGGCAAACAGCAGATTATGCACGCCGTGTTTCGGCGGCGGGAAGCCGCGATTGTGTTTGCAGCTCGCCGCGGTGCGCGGCACGATGAGCGCCTGTTCCTTGGTGCAGTTGCCAAAACGCGCGCCGTCCGAAAGAAAAATCTCTTCGAATTTTGCTTTTGCGCGCTCGGCTTTGGTTTTAAACGTAAAACGGCCGTCGCCGACCGGCTGTCCATTGGTTTGGAGCCACAACTCCGCCAAAGCGCCGCGCACGCTGCTGCCCGGAATATAATCCAACGTGGGGATGACGTTGCCGACGCCTTTCTGCGCCGCAATACAAACCGGCTCTTGCAGCGTGATGCTGACGAGGTAATCTTGAAAGTTTTTCATGAGCAGTCCTCTTTTATCATCCCAAACGCTTTGATTCGATTTTTTCGATTTTGCCCAGGCCGCGGCTGCGGCCGCCGCCGAGATGGGTGAGCGCGCGCAGACCGTCTTTGAGCAGCGTTTCCTCCAGCGGCGGCAAAACCGGGCCGGTCATCGCGCCGATAAATTTCTTCGCTTGGCCGGACGCCTGTTCGAGACAAAAAAACGCTTGGGCCTCGGCAACGTTGGTGTAGCGATTTTTGCGGACACGCGTCAGCCATTCGGCGTCCGCTTTGGGACCCATCAACCGGAAACCGTTGCGGAGACGCATGGCGTCGGCCTCGTCGGTTTGCAAAACAAAATCAGAAAAACGATACGGCGACGGAAAAAGCGGCGAGCCGAAAATGCTGCAGATAATACATTTCGTTTCAGGCGTTTTGCACAAAGCCGGAGCCCAATCGGTATCGCCTTGAGCCTGGCAAATCGTCGTTCCCGCTTTGTGGTAATGCGCGTCCGTCGACAATGCCAGGCGTTTGCAAATACTGCGCAGCCGGCCTTTAACCGTCGCGCCGGGAATAAAAACCACGCCGTCGGCGTCGCGCACCGTGGTTTGATCCACCAGCCGTGCCAAACCGAAACCGCTGCCGACAGTAAAATTGCCGGCCATGACCAGGGTCAGATCATACGTTTGCATTTTGCGTTTCTCCTTCCGGTTTTTTATCGTCCGCAGGCGCGGCGATAAAATCATACAATTCGATCCAATCTAAAAGCGGGGTTTCGTATTCATCGTCGGCGGTTTTATACCAGGGGAAAGCTTGGCCGCATTTGGTAAATTCATTCAATAAGATTTCTTTGGCTTCCCTCGGCAAACGTGAGGCGATGAAGAGGCTGTCGAGCGTTCCCTGACCCCAGCCGGAATAAAGCGCGCGATACAATTGCATCAATTTGGTGCGCGGCGCGTTCGCGCGCTGCAGCGCGATGATGGTGTCGCGAACTTTTTTCAATCCGTCATCATCATAAGGTCGCCGGTGCAATTTGATCGTCGCTTCGGCGGCACGCGCCGAATCCCGGTATTGCAGCTCGTTGTCGAAGACGTCGTCATGGTTTTTGATCGACGCGCCTTTATTCACCAAAAAGTTGAAATAGTTTCTTTCTTCCTTCTGGTCGCTGTTCGAAAAGGCCTTTTGGCTTTCAACTTTCGCCGAGCCGGCCAATTCTTCCGCGAGGCTGATCAAGTGGCGAATCGGATGGGTGGCGTGGGCGATAACGATGCCGACGCCGAGCGAGACGCGCGTCGTGACATCCGTTTTCGTTTTGTATGCCGTTGCGCCTTTGAAGCGCTCGGCGAAATCCAGCGCCACGTCAATAGCATGTTGTGCCGGGACGACGAGCAAAATATCGTCGCCGCCGATGAGCAGAATCTCGAAAGGAAAAGAAGTTTTTTTCGTCCGACGGATTTTATGCAATGCTTCAAATAAGGAATTCGAAGTTGCGGTTATAATTTTCTCGCTAAAATCGTGGATCCGGTCAAAACGCTCGAATTGTTCCTGCAATCGCCATCCCATGCGATTGCCGTCCGCATAGATCAAGCCGATATAACCGGAGGGCTTGGCCGCTTGCCCGATGTCAGCAAAAGATTCAGGCGCGGCAAGATCGCTCTTGCCCTGAGGATAATGGGCTTCAACGTATTGCCTGAATTGAGAGAAATAAGTCGAGGATGAATCGTATCCAAGCTTCCTGTCCGTGGCAAGAGAAATGAGCCGATCATCGAACGAAGAATGCCGGCTTGCTCTTTTGACCGCGGGCGCGCTGCCGGAACTGTCGCAGATTTTGAAATATGGATTGGTCAACGGCTGCGCGCAGACACTGCGGTTTTGTTTGCGCAACCGGAGCGCGATTTCCGCGCGCGCCATGAGGTTTTGGTCGGATTCGCCGATTTCGCCTTCCAAGACTATCCCGGTGATGGTGGCGCCATTTCCCGTGCCCGTCGCGTAAAGCCTTTCGATTTCATCCAGCAGTTTGGCCGCCTGATCCTTTTCATTTGCCTGGAACACAACTCGCGCCGAGCCTCCTCCGAGGGAAACGATCTGGCCGCCGAATTTTTTTATTCGATTGTACGTTTCTTCCAAATTCAAGTCGTCCAGCAACACGCTGGCGTTGCGAATTTCCTTGAGTTTAGTGGTGGCAAAAATATAATCCTGAATACGGTCGGTATCCAGAATGAGCATGCACTGTTTGGGCATGGTTTTACCTCCTTGATATTATTCTGTCATCATCAATTCTAGAAATTGTGTTGCACATAATCTACTTCATGTTTTGACCTACTCCAAGCATTTATATTATAAACATAACAACAGCTTTCTGCCTGAGTCATTTGACTCATTTTTGCCGGATAACCGCCGGATGATGAATCCGACGGACGCAGTCATCCGGCTAAGAGGTGCAAGCGCCATGAATGGCGCTAAAAATTCGAGGACGCTTCAGCGTCCTTCCACATCTTAGCCCCGCGATTCATCACGGGGCGGTTGAGCAAAAAACACCGGCGCCAATTCCGCGATCACCACGCCGCGGTCTGTCGGCACGTCGTCGCGGAAGCCGAGAAATTCGTGGAGCTTGTCGTAGACATGGCTGAGGTGATTGCCGACGGTGCGGACGCTGCGGTGCAAACGTTGCGCGATGGCTTCGTTGCTCAAGCCTTCACGTACAAGCAAAGCAATGATTTCGCGTTCAGCGCGGGTGAGCACGTGCGCG
>Ga0247727_10018564_pt1 | contig 10914 bp, 11 predicted proteins | sample WisWelCaveWW1625_FD_202498 | JGI IMG/M metagenome (GOLD analysis project Ga0247727, IMG submission 202498) | Biofilm microbial communities from Wishing Well Cave, Virginia, United States - WW16-25 | ecosystem: Environmental > Aquatic > Deep subsurface > Groundwater > Cave microbial mat | place...
CCCGAATTGCGGGCATTGCATGGGTACAAATCCCATGTATGAAAATTGAGCTGAGACTCGCAATCGATTGTCGCGACTCAACATTTCAAGGATCAACCTCGGTTTTTCGCGGGGAACTTCGGGTTAGTTAGGCTCAATATATTCCGACGGCGGTTTATAACGCTGGGCTGGCCGAATTCTCGCGAAAACCGTTCTGGCTACCCCCCTAGCTGCCGACGCGGTGTAGGCCCTGGAAGGCCTTGCCCGCGTTACGGGAAACGGCATTCTGGAGGCGACCCCCGCTGGAAAGGGGTCTGACCTCGTATTGCAGACACAAACGAAGAGCCGCCTTTGCTCACTTCCTCGGTTGCTTCTGCATTTCCTGGAGCATCTGATCGTTCAACTCCTGGAACGCGCCCACCAGCTTCTCGCACTCGGCCTCAGCCGCGCCGCAGGAGACGTTCATCTCGATCCGCAGGCGCTCGCCATCCCGCATAGGGCGGCGGCAGACGGCCGAGGGATGCGCAGGGTGGCCGGCGACCGTGAAGGTCCAGGTGGTACCCCTGGCCTTGTCGTGCAGCGCCACGTAGGCCTTGTCGCGGTGGATCTCGGGTAGCTTCTCCGTCTTGATCAGGCGCTCGAGCAGCGCCTCCGGCGCCTCCCTCGGCCGTCCGCACAAGTCGTCGGCGAACGCCTGTCCGGCCGTCAACGCAACGACGAACCCGGCGAGCACCAACAAAGCGCGGGCAAGGGTGGCGATGGCGCTCATGACATATGTCCTCCGCCTGGGTCGAAACGCGTCCCGCGACCGGGCATGCAAACCAAGACCCGATGACCCGCGCTACTTCTTCGGCTTGTACAGGTCCTGGATCATGCGTTCATTCAGCATGTCGAAGTCGCTCTGGAGCTTGGCGCACGCCGCTTCGCCGCCATTGCATTGAATCGTGGTCGGGATCTCCAGCACCCCGCGGCGCTCCACGACGCGGCGGCAGACGACGGCGGGATGCGCCGGATGAGCCGGCAGCGTGAAGGTCCACAGCGTGCCGTCGCCGCCGTCCTCCAGCGCCACGAACACGTCGCTGCGGCGCATCTCGCGCAGCCTGGCATCCTTGGCGAGCTGCTCGTAGAGCCCCTGGGGCGTGGTCTTCGGCTTGCCGCACAGATCGCCGGTGGCGGAGCTTGGCGCGATCGTCACGGCGACCGCGGCGGCTATGCAGACAACGCGTGCCGCCTCTCGGATGCATCTCATTTGCGGTCGTCTCCGGGATGGATTTGCGTTCGTCAGCCGGCCAGCCGTGCCTCGATGGCCTTGAGCGCAGCCTCCGCCTTCGAGCCGTCGGGGCCTCCGGCTTGCGCCATGTCGGGGCGCCCGCCCCCGCCCTTGCCGCCCAATACCTCGGCGCCGGCCTTGACCAGGTCGACGGCGTTGATGCGCTTGGTGAGGTCGTCGGTGACGCCGACCGCGAGGCCGGCCTTGCCATCCTCCGTGACGCCGACGATGGCCACCACGCCCGAGCCCACCTGCTTCTTGCCGTCGTCGATGAGGCCGCGCAGATCCTTGGGGTTCAGGCCCTGCACGGTGCGCGTCAGCAGCTTGATATCGCCGACGGCGCGGATCGGCGAACCGGAATCGCTGGCGCCCTTGCCGTTCGCCGCCCCGCCCAAGGCGAGCTGGCGTTTCGCATCGCCGAGCTGGCGCTCGAGCTGCCGGCGCTCGTCGAGCAGAGCCTTTACACGATCCACCACGTCTTCGGGCTTCGTGCGCAACACGCCTGCCAGCTCGCGCATGCGGGCGTCCTGCCGAGCGAGATAGGCGCGCGCGCCTTCGGCGGTGAGTGCCTCGATGCGGCGCACGCCCGATGCACTGGCAGCCTCCGCCGTGACGCGGATGAGACCGATATCGCCTGTGCGCGCCACGTGCGTGCCGCCGCACAGCTCCACCGACCAGGCCTTGTTGGCTTTCTTTGGTGTCAGACCCTGAGGGTCTGACACCGTCTCACCCATCGAGACGACGCGCACCTCCTCGCCATACTTCTCGTCGAACAGGGCCATGGCGCCGCTCTCCTTGGCGTCCTCCAGTGCCATCAGCCGCGTCTCGACTGCGCTGTTCTGCAGCACAAATGCATTTGCCATGGCCTCGACCGCAGCGATCTCCTCGGGGATCATCGGCTTGGGATGGGAGAAGTCGAAGCGCAGGCGCTCCGGCTCCACCAGCGAGCCCCTCTGGGCCACGTGGGTTCCCAGCACCTGCCGCAGCGCCTCATGCACCAGGTGCGTCGCCGAATGGTTGGCGCGCGTGGCGGTGCGGCGCTCGCGATCGACGACGAGCTCGACGGCGTCACCGGCCTTGAAGGTGCCCGTCTCGACGCGTCCGACGTGGACGATGAGGTCGCCGAGCTTCTTATTGGTGTCGGTGACGCGGAACAGTGCGCCCTTGGCCCCCTTGATGAGCCCCTGGTCGCCGACCTGGCCACCGGCCTCGCCGTAGAACGGCGTCTGGTTCAGCACGAGCGCGGCCTCGTCGCCGGCTTTCAGGCTGCCGACCGCGCTGCCATCTTTGAGAATCGTGCGGATCTCGCCCTCGGCGGACTCGGTTTCGTAGCCCAGGAAATCGGTGGGACCTACCTTCTCGCGCACCTCGAACCAGGCGCCGTCGGTCGCCGCATCGCCGGAGCCGGCCCAGGCCTTGCGCGCCTTGTCCTGCTGCTTCTTCATCGCGGCTTCGAAGCCCGCCGTGTCCACGGCAACGCCGCGCGCTTTCAATGCATCCTGCGTGAGGTCCAGCGGGAAGCCGGAGGTGTCGTAGAGCCTGAAGGCCGTTTCGCCGGAGAACACATCGCCTTTCCTCAGGTTGCGGCTCGCCTCATCGAGCAGGCGCAGGCCCTTGTCCAGAGTCCTGCGAAAGCGCGTCTCTTCCAGCTTGAGCGTCTCGGTAATCAGCGCTTGCCCCCGCACCAGCTCCGGGTAGGTATCGCCCATCTCGTGCACCAGCGCCGGCACCAGGCGATACATCAGCGGCTCCTTGGCGCCCAGCAGATGGGCGTGGCGCATGGCGCGGCGCATGATGCGGCGGAGCACGTAGCCGCGGCCGACGTTGGAGGGAAGAACGCCCTCGGCAATGAGGAAGCTCGTGGCACGCAGGTGGTCGGCGATGACGCGGTGGGAGGCCAGATGCTCGCCTCTCGCGGCGACGCCGGTAGCCGCCTCGGATGCCGCTATCAGCGCCTTGAAGAGGTCGATCTCGTAGACCGACTGCACGCCCTGCAGGATGGCGGTCATGCGCTCGAGACCCATGCCGGTGTCGATGGAGGGCTTCGGCAGGTTCACGCGATCGCCGGGCCCGCGCTGCTCGAACTGCATGAAGACGAGATTCCAGAATTCCAGAAAGCGGTCGCCATCCTGGTCGGCGCTGCCGGGCGGGCCGCCCGCAACCTTGTCGCCCTGGTCGAGGAAGATCTCCGAGCAGGGCCCGCACGGCCCCATGTCGCCCATGGCCCAGAAATTGTCGCTCGTGGCGATGCGGATGATCTTGTCGTCCCCAAAACCCGTCACCTTCCTCCAGATGCGGAAGGCATCCTCGTCGTCGTGGTAGATGGTGATGAGGAGCCGCTTGGGGTCTAGGCCGAAATCCTTGGTGACCAGCTCCCAGGCGAGCGGGATGGCCAGCTCCTTGAAGTAGTCGCCGAAGGAGAAGTTGCCGAGCATCTCGAAGAAGGTGTGGTGCCGGTTCGTATAGCCGACGTTGTCGAGATCGTTGTGCTTGCCGCCGGCGCGCACGCATTTCTGCGAGGTGGTTGCCCGGGTGTAAGCACGCTTCTCCTGGCCGGTGAAGACATTCTTGAATTGCACCATGCCGGCAGACGTGAACATCAAAGTCGGGTCGTTGCGCGGCACCAGCGGCGACGACGGCACCACCTCGTGGCCGTTCCTGGCAAAGAAATCGAGGAAGGTCGACCTGACCTGATTGACGGTCGTCATAGGTGTGCTCACTACGATGGGCTCACGGGAATTTGCCGCGGTTTCTTCTAGCTACGCCGATGTCCTATGTCCACAAATGCAGGCAGCACCCGTCATCCCGGAAGCCGAGCCGCAGGCGAGGCTATCCGGGACCTCGTCAAACGAGTCGAGGATCGCCGAGGTCCCGGCTCGGAGCGTTGTTCGCCCTTGGCTCGCATCGCTCCGGCCGGGATGACGGGTAGCTCGTTGCCTCAATCGCCCGCGTCCACGAGGCTGCCCTTGCGCGCGTGCTTGCGGTCCTCGTCGTCCGCGTGCCTGGGATCGGCGTCGAAGACGATGCGCGCGAGCCCTGCCAGCGCCACGAAACGCTTGCCGCGCGCACGGCCGATCAGGGTGAGGTTCGCCTTCCGCGCCAGGTCGACGCCCCAGGCGGTGAAGCCGGAGCGCGACACCAGCACCGGGATGCGCATCTTCACGGTCTTGATCACCATCTCGGAAGTGAGCCGGCCGGTGGTATAGAAAATCTTGTCTTCCGGCGCGATGCGGTTGAGGAACATGTAGCCGGCGATCTTGTCCACCGCATTGTGGCGGCCCACGTCCTCCATGTAGATCAGCGGCCTGTCCTCGTGCGCCAATACACAACCGTGAATAGCCCCGGCTTTCAGATAGAGGCTGGGCGAGGTGTTGATCTTCTTGGTCAGCTGGTAGAGCCAGGAGGTCTTCACGCGCACGTCGGGGTCGAGCCGGACCTGGTCGAACTCCTCCATCAGGTCGCCGAATACGGTGCCCTGCGCGCAGCCCGAGGTCTGTGTCTTCTTCCTGAGCTTGTCCTCGAAGTCGGTCTGCCGGCGCGTGCGCACTACGACGGTGGCAATGTCTTCCTCGTACTCGACAGCGGTGATCTCGTCGTCGGGCTTGAGCATGTTCTGATTGAGCAGATAGCCCACGGCCAGGAGATCGGGCCGGTCGCCGATGGTCATCATCGTCACGATTTCCCGGGCGTTCAGAAACAGCGTCAGCGGCCGCTCGGTGACGACCGCCGTCTCCACCGCCTTGCCCTCGTGGTCGATGCCGGCCACGCTGACGGACAAACGCGGATCGTCAGGGTCGGGGCGGACTTCGAATTCCTTCACGCGATCTCGCTCCGATATTACGGGCCATTAATGCGATGTAGACCCTGGCACGAAGGCCCGCAAGACGCCGCAATTCGTATGCTCGATAATGCGCGAAAACGCTTGGATCGAGTGCGACCAACGGCTGGATCGGCTTGGCACCACAAAGAATGTTAAGCCTCTCTGGCCGGGCAGGCGGCAGGAGCCGAACCGCAACAGCCCGGCGCCCGACCGAATTGCATGCATCTCGCGACCAGGGAAACGCCAGCATGGCTCGCATTACACGCCGCAGGCTGCTGAAGAGCGCGGGTGTTGTCGGCGCCAGCGCAGCCACCGCCATCTCGGCCCCGGCCATTGCCCAACCGTCGCCCTCCATCAGATGGCGCATGGCGACCAGCTGGCCGAAGTCGCTCGATACCTTGTTCGGCGGAGCCGAACGCTTCGCCGGGGATGTGGCCGAAGCAACCGACGATAAATTCCAGATCCGACCTTTCGCGGCCGACGAGATCGTTCCCGGGCTGGAGGTCACCGACGCCGTCTCCGCGGGCACGGTCGAGCTTTGTCACACCGCTCCCTACTACATGTGGGCCAAAGACCCGACATTCGCCCTGGCGTGCGCGGCGCCGTTCGGCCTCAACGGCCGCATGCAGAACGCCTGGTGGCGCGAAGGCGGCGGCGAACGGCTGATTAATGCCTTCTACGCCAAGCACGGGATCTACGGCCTGCTGGCTGGCAACACCATGGCGCAGATGGGCGGATGGTTCCGCAGAGAGATCAACTCGCCCGATGACCTCAAGGGCACCAGGATGCGCATCGGCGGCTTCGCCGGCGCCGTGATGGCGAAGCTGGGCGTCGTGCCGCATCAGCTTGCCGGCGGCGCGATCTACAACGCACTGGAGAAAGGCACCGTCGATGCCGCGGAGTGGATGGGCCCCTATGACGACGAGAAGCTCGGGTTGCACAGGGCCGCCAAATTCTACTACTACCCCGGCTGGTGGGAAGGTGGCGCCATGCTCCACGTGCAGGTGAACAAGGCGAAGTGGGACTCGCTGCCGCCGAGCTACCAGGCGATCCTGGGGGCTGCGGCTGCCGAGGCGGGCGGCTTTATCGTGGGGCGCTATGACGCGCAGAACCCGCAAGCCCTGAAGCGCCTCGTCGCCGCCGGCACGCAGTTGCGGCCCTTCTCCGAAGCAATCATGGACGCCTGCTACAGGGCCGCCAACGAGCTGTACGCGGAGATCAGCGGCAGGAACGAAGATTTCAAGAGGATCTGGGATTCCATCAAGGCGTTCCGCCTCGACCAGTACCTATGGCTGCAGGTGGCCGACAGCAGCTATGACAACTACATGATCACCCAGCAGCGCAAGCACACGCTCTAGGGGTCAGGGCACGATAGGGGGCGAAACGCACGTTGCCCCCGCGCGATCGGGGCCAGAGGCATTGGCGGGCGGCGAGGCTAGCGCCGAGCATCGGGCAAAACCGAATTTTCGAGGTCCTCCATGCAGCATGCACCCATCATCCCGTTGGCGGCGGCGATCGTTCTGGGCCTTGCGGCGCTTGCAGGCCGAGCCGCCGACAACGAGCCGCCCAAGGGCCTCGAAAAGCCGCTCTCCGGTACCTGGTACGGCCCGCTCAAGATGGGCGCCATCGAGCTGCGGCTGGGGCTTGTTATCACGGCTAAGCCCGACGGCACCTACGGCGGCATCCTGGATAGCCTCGACCAGGGCGCGAAGGATATTCCGATGGACGAGGTGACCCTGAAGGACAAAGCCGTGTCCTTCACGATCAAGCCCCTCACGATCACCTACGAAGGGACGCTGAGCGAGGACGGCCGATCGATCAAAGGGGACTTCAAGCAACTGGGATCAGTGCTTCCCCTTACGTTCCAGCGGACAGAGAAGCGGGTCGAAAACAGCCGGCCGCAGCACCCCAGGAAACCGTACCCGTATGTCGAGGAGGACGTGAGCTACCAGAGCGGCAAGGGCGACATCAGGCTGGCAGGGACGCTCACCAAGCCCAACGGAGACGGCCCGTTCCCGGCGGTGCTGCTGATCACCGGGTCCGGCGCGCAGGACCGAGACGAGACGCTCTTGGGGCACAAGCCGTTCCTGGTGCTCGCCGACCATCTGACGCGCAGGGGCGTGGCGGTGCTGCGCCTGGACGACCGCGGTGTGGGCGGCTCGACGGGCGTGCTGACGGATGCCACCACCGACGACCTGGCGGGGGACGTCCTGGCCGGTGTTGAGTACTTGAAGCGCCGCAAGGATGTCCTGGCCGAGCGCATCGGGCTGATCGGTCACAGCGAGGGCGGAATGGTCGCGCCGCTGGTTGCGAGCCGATCGACCGACGTGGCTTTCATCGTGCTGCTGGCCGCCCCGGGCGTCGGCGGTGAGGAAGTGCTGTTGCAGCAGCTCGGGTTGGTGCTCAAGGCCGAAGGACAGGTCTCCGACGAGGACCTCGCCAAGGCGCGCGAACGGCAGAGGAGGATTTTCGCCATTGTGAAGGAGGAGACGGACGGCGAGGCCATCCAGACGAAGCTTCTCCAGCTTGAGAGGGAAGAGGTGGCGAAGCTGTCGGAGGCGGAAAGAAGGGAGTACGCAAACCTCGAGGCACAGGCGGCCGCGCAACTGAAAATGCTGGCGATGCCCTGGTTCCGCTCCTTCCTGCGCTATGACCCGCGCCCGACTCTGGCGAAGGTGACGTGTCCGGTGCTGGCGCTGAACGGCCAAAACGATGTGCAGGTGGCGCCGAAGGAGAACCTTTCCGCCATCGAGGCGGCGCTCAAGAGCGGTAGCAACAAGGACGTGACGGTGAAGGAGCTGCCGGGCCTCAATCACCTCTTCCAGCACAGCAGGACCGGGGCCGTGAGCGAATACGGCAGGATCGAGGAGACGTTCGCCGTGCAGGCGCTGGAGGAGATTTCGGACTGGGTCCTGAAGCGCGCCGGCCGGCGCTAGGTTAGGCCTCTGCGGCCGGATGCCGGGGCGCGCCGTGACACGGAGAAGGCCCTCTGTCACAATACGGCGGCGGCCCGAGCGATCCCCTGTTGTCGCCGTCGCACAAGTCAGCGAAGCGCAAAGTCATGAGCCCTAGCAAAGATCAGGTCATCGAGCGGCTGCGCCGGGTCAAGGGACCCGACCTGGAGGACAACATCGTCGATCTCGGGCTGGTCTCGGAGGTCCTGCTCAAGGATGGCCGCGTGTCGTTCTCGATTACCGTTCCGGCCGAGCGTGCAGCGCAGCTGGAGACGTTGCGGCAAGCGGCCGAGAAGGTCGTGCGCGAGATGGAGGGGGTGAGCAGCGTCGTCGCCGTGCTCACGGCCGAGCGGCGCTCCGCCGAAGGCCGCAATGGCGCTGCGGCCCGCGGCGGTCAGGTCCCAGAAAGTGCCCGGGTGCAGCAGGCACGGGCGCGGAGCGCGTCGGGTCAGCCGGGCGTTGCTGCGCCTGCGCCAGCCGCCGGCGGCCGGCCGCAGCTGCAACAGGTTGCCGGTGTCAAGCACATGATCGCCGTGGCCTCGGGCAAGGGCGGCGTGGGCAAATCGACCACCGCCGTCAACCTCGCCTTGGGCTTGCAGGCCATCGGGCTCAAGTCCGGGATTCTCGATGCCGACATCTACGGGCCCTCGCAGCCGCGGCTTCTGGGCCTCAAGGGCCGGCCGCAGGTGGCGCAGGGTAAGACGCTGCGGCCTATGGAAGCCTATGGCCTCAAGGCCATGTCGATGGGTTTCCTGGTCGACGAAGGCACACCCATCATCTGGCGCGGGCCGATGGTGGTGTCGGCGCTGACCCAGATGCTGCGCGACGTCGCCTGGGGCGACCTCGACGTCCTCGTCATCGACATGCCTCCCGGCACGGGCGACGTGCAGCTCACCATGGCCCAGCAGGTGCCGCTGTCGGGCGCCATTATCGTGTCGACGCCGCAGGACCTGGCGCTGATCGACGCGCGCAAGGGGCTCAACATGTTCCGCAGGGTCGACGTGCCGGTGCTCGGCATCGTCGAGAACATGAGCTATTTCGTGTGCCCCAAGTGCGGCGAGCGTTCCGAAATCTTCGGCCACGGCGGGGCAATGAGGGAGGCCGAGAAGCTCGGCATCCCCTTCCTCGGCGGTGTGCCGCTCGACATGGAAATCCGCCTGACCTCCGACCAGGGCCAGCCGATCGTGGCATCGAGCCCCAACGGCGCACATGCCCGCACCTACCGTGACATCGCCAACCGGGCCTGGGAGCAGCTGCGCGCCGGCTCGAGCGCCCAGGTCAAGCCGCCCAAGCTCGACATCGGCCCGGACCGCGGTGAGCTGACCGTCACCTTCGAGGGCGCGAAACCGTTCGAACTTTCGGCCGAGATGCTGCGGGTGATGAGCCCCTCCGCCGAGGTGCAGGGCCACTCGCCCGACCAGCGCGTAACGGTGCCGCGGAAGCGCAATGTCAAGATCAGGGAGCTGCGGCCGGTGGGCAACTACGCCGTACGCATCGTGTTCGACGACGGCCACGACACGGGTCTCTATGCCTGGTCGTATTTGCAGACGCTCGATGCCGAGCGCGAGAAGCGCTGGGCCGAGTATCTCTCGGCGCTGGCGGTAAAGGGGTTGAGCCGGGGCTAGAGGACGAGCACGAGGCGCAGGCCCCGGTCGATGTCGGGCATCAGGTCGTCTGGCACGCGTCCGATGCGATCAAGCAGGCGCCTCTTGTCGATTGGCACGACTTGGCTCGTGAGGGCAACGGACGTCTTGGAGAGACCGGTCTTGCCGCTCGACAGGCGCACATTGCCCAGCGCGGACTCCCGCCTGATATTGGCGGTGAGCGGCACCATCAATACGGTTCGGTATTCGGATTGGTTGAAGAGGTTGTTGGAGACTATGACCATTGGCCGACGATAGCCGGGTTCGGATCCAGTCGGCACGTCAAGCGCGGTCCACCAGATTTCTCCTCGCCTCACTCGTCCCACTCCACCTTGCGCACCATCTGTCGCGCGTGTTCAAGCAGGATTTCGTCTTCTTCCGTTAGATCGCCGTGCTCCGCTACATATCGATCGATTTCCTTCCTAATAGCGTCTTCACGTCGTTGGCGCAGGAAGCTCTCCAAGGCGGTCTGAATAAGCTTGCTGCGCGACATGCCTAGCTCCCTGGCAGTAGCCTCCGCCTCTTCGAACAGGAGGTCGGGAAGTGAAATTGCCGTCTTCATAGCCTTGCTCGTTGCCGCCTCATTCGTCCCACTCCACCCGGCGCAGCTGCTCGCGGTTATGGGCCAGCCACGCTTCATCCTCCTTGCTCAGATCCACGCCGTACTTGGCGATGTAGCGGTTGATAGACTCGGTGATTGCATCGTCACGCCTCCGCTTCAGGAATTCTTCCAGCGCGGTCTGGATAAGCTTGCTGCGCGACACGCCGAGGTCTATGACGGCGGCTTCGGCCTCCTCGAACAGGCGATTGGGAAGTGATATGGCGGTCTTCATGTTGCTAGGTTTCTGCCCGGCTCATTCCTTCCACACCACGCGCTTCATGGCCTCGAGGGCGAGATGCTGCAATACCGGATCGATTTCGGGAGGATGCTTCGCGTAGGACCTGTTCAGGCGGCGCGTTATCTCATCGGCCCTTCGGCGGCCGAGAAACTCTTCCAGCGCGGTGCGGATGAGCTTGCTGCGCGACAGGCCGAGAGCCTTGGCCGCGGCCTCAGCCTCTTGGAAAAGCGGGTCGGGAAGTGAGATAGCGGTTTTCATACCAGAAGTGTACCCATGAATGATACCAAGAGCAATACCACGAGCAATACCAAGAGCAATACCAAGAGCAATACCAAGAGCAATACCAAGAGCAATACCAAGAGCAATACCAAGAGCAATACCAAGAGCAATACCAAGAGCAATACTCTCC
>Ga0247727_10018565_pt1 | contig 10914 bp, 7 predicted proteins | sample WisWelCaveWW1625_FD_202498 | JGI IMG/M metagenome (GOLD analysis project Ga0247727, IMG submission 202498) | Biofilm microbial communities from Wishing Well Cave, Virginia, United States - WW16-25 | ecosystem: Environmental > Aquatic > Deep subsurface > Groundwater > Cave microbial mat | place...
AGATAAAGATCAGCGGCGCTTCGTCGAAGATGACCTCTTGCATCCTGTGGCAGAGGTCGCGGCGTTTCTTCACATCGAAGGTCAAGTCGAGTTCGTTCCAGATGTCTTCGAAGCGCGCCATGTCGGCGAGGCTGCGGTTCGAGCCCGAGTCCTTCTGCACCAGGGCCAGATCGGCCTGGCACGAGAAGCCCGGCCCCGATCCCAGCAGGTAGATGTCGCGAAAGCCGGCGCCGCGGCGCGCCGACTTGCCCACATAGACCGACCAGTCGAAGATCTGCAGGTCGGTCTTGACGCCAAGCTTGGCCAGGTCGGCGGCGATCACCTGACAGATCTCCGAGTCCTTGATGTAGCGGCCCCGGGGACAGTCGAAGCCCATCTCCAGCGCGCGCCCGCCCTGCTCACGGACGTTGGTACGAGGGTTCATGCGCCAGCCGGCCTCATCCAGCAGCGCCGCCGCGCGGCGCTGATCGTAGGGATAAGGCTTGACCGCGGGACTCTGGTCGGGCACGTTCGCGACCGTGCCGGTGCACTCGCCCTTGCCCGCCAGTAGATTCCGCATCATCGTGGCGCAGTCGAACGCATAGTTGAAGGCCTGCCGGACGCGCTTGTCGCGCAAGGCCGGGTGGCGGTCCTGGCGGAGACCGATGAAGATGCGCCGCAGGCCCGGCACGCTCTCCACACGGGCGGCGCGGTTGCGCTCGACCTGCGGGATGAGGTCGGGCGGCACGTTGACGACGATGTCGGCGTTGCCCGCGGCGAGCTCGGCCAGGCGCGTCGCGTCCTCGGGGACCGGCCGGAACAGCAGCCGCCGGATCTGGGGCCGCTGAGGATGTTCGGGCCAGGCTTCGAGCACGACCCGCTCGTTGGGGACGTACTCGACGACGCGATAGGGTCCGCTGCCGATCGGACGGCGCTGCAGCGTGTTGACCGGCGTCTGCGCAGTATAGCGCGGTGGCATGGGCGCCGTCTGCGAATGCGCCATGTGCAGCGGCAGGATGGGGCTGGGACCCTTTGTGCGGACGCGCACTGTGACATCATCTACCGCTTCCACGGTGTCGAGGTCGAGCAGGTTGTACGCATACTGGACATCGGCCAGCTTCTTGTCGAAGAACTCCTTGCCGCGCATCAGTGTCCAGCGCACCGCCTCGGCGTTCAGCGGCTCGCCGTTCTGGAACCGGCGGCCGGGGGTGAGCTTGAACTCCCAGGTCCTGGCGTCGCGCAGCCGCCACGACTCGGCGAGACCGGGCAGGAGCGTGAGATCATCACCGAACCGGGTGAGCGTCTCGAAGATGTGGATGATGGCGTTCTGATCCGGCAGGGACTGGGAGAACATCGGCTCCAGCGTGACGATGTCGGCGCCCTGTAGGATGACCGCATTATCCGACGCCGGCGCCGCCGCCCCTCCGGACGTCAGCAGGACCCCGAGCAGGACCACCATCGTCGTGACCGCGGCCACCCTGAGCACGCGGATCCGCAGCGATCGAGGCGTCGAACGCGTCCACAGTCCGGTCATCTGACGGTCCACCCCCTTGGTGACAATCGACAGGCTTGTCAGGGGAAGTTCGGGTTCGAACAACTCAACCCTTCAGCCGCGCGGCCGTTCCGCAAGATGTCGACGGACGACATCTGCGACATGGAGGAGTTCCCCCAGGCCGAGGCTGGGATGATTGGGGAGAATGAGAACCTGTCGGTACAGGGCGCGCGCGCCCGGCAGGTCGTCACCGGGTCGATCGAGCAGGTCACGCAGGCGATCGTTGATCGGCCGGCGCGACTCCACCCCCGCAACGGCCAGGGCGCGTGCCAGTCCATCAGGGTCCGGCACGACGACCGGGTACGCTGAATAGGTGGCCTCGGCGCCCGGCGAGTGTAGAAGTGTCACCGGGCGCGCCGTCATGCCGCGCCACGCGCTCTCGTACACCTGTGCTGCCGCCCGGCACCCCTCGACCCACTCCGTCACAGCCGAGGCTTCTTCATGTAGCCAGGCCGCGCGTTCATCCCCAACATCGAGTAGGTCGAGGCGGGCAGTCGCGGCCTGCGCCCATTGCTCATTACGGGTGGCGATCAGCGCACCGTGCGACCGGCCGAACGGCGGAGACCCCAAACGCACGACGCTGACCTGCCCCAGCGACCCGACCGGCCGCCCGCCCAGCGACCCACCGACTGCTGCGGTGGCGTCTTCGATAAGGGTCGCATCGGCGCGGGGAGGCGGAGGCGAGGTCGGCAGACCGAATTTGTGGTCGACGACAAAAACATCCCGTCCGCCGATCTCACCGCAATTGGCGGGCCACACGGGCGACGCCGCAACGGGATCGAGATCGGCCTCAATGACCGCGGCAGCGCGGGCTCGGGCGGTCTCCCCGATCGCCGGCTCAGCGCCGACGGAGACGACCACGCGGTACCGCGGCCCGATGTTGAGGAGCTCCCACACAGCGGCCCACGCCTCGCGCCCGTCCGCAAACCACCAGATCGCATCGCAGCCCAACAGCCGGCGCAGCGCCGCTGCAGCGGCGGCACAGTCGGCCGCGGGAACCGCCGCATGCAGTGGTGGGGGCGGCGCCAGTTGGATCCAGAACAGCGTGCTGAGCCTCCGGGCCTTCAGGCGGAGGCGAGACGCAGCATGAACTCGGCGTAGGAGGCGGCCATGTCCACGAGCCCGCCGATGCGGCCCGTACCATCGACGACTAGAAACTCATCGACGGCGGACGCCCGGCCGTGACCCAGGCCGACATCACGCAGCACGGGGATCCCGAACTCTTCGGCGAAGAGCGACCACGGCCCGCCGCCGCCGGTCATGGGCCACCACACGATGTCGAGGCCGCGCGAAGCGAACAGCGCTTGAGCGGCGCGCACCACTGGAGCGACGCGGTCCACGCTCGACCCGTTGAACGCGCCGTGCACGTCGATCTCGACGTCGGGGAAGCCGGCGCCGTCGAGCCGCTTGCGAATAGACGCGAGCACCGCCTGCACGTTCCATGTGCGCGGCACCCGGATGTCCAGCACGGCCTCTGCGACGTGCGGCAGCGTGAACGTGGCCGTGCCGGGCCCCAGGAAACCGCTGCGCAGGCCGTTCAGGTTCAGGCTCGGACCGAAGAAGAACTGCTTGTAGACTTCAGCCTCGTTCCTGTCACCGGCCGGCAACACGTCCTCGCCCTGGACACCGGGGAGCACACGCTGCCATGGCGTACCCGCAAACCGCGCCATGATGGCGGCCATCTCCGCGGCCTCACCGGCGGTCGGCGGATCGGCCGCACGGTCGAAGCCGTCCACGGTAATCGTATTGCCGTCTGGGGCGGTCAGCGTGGCGAGGGCCTGCACCAACCGCCAGGCCGGGCTGTCGACCACGCCTTTCGCCATCCCATGGATGGGCCCGCGCTTTGGTCCCCTCCCCCACCGCGCCCCGGATGCGCGCAGCGTCACATAGATAAGCCCCTTGTAGCCCAGCGTCAGATGCGCCGCGCCGGCGGCATCCTGGGAGGCGCCCGGCGACCAGCAGGCGTTGGCGGCGCGCAGCCGATCGCGGTAGCGATCGATCATCTCACGGTAGTGCGGGCTGCCGAGGATCTCATCCCCCTCGGCGAGCAGGAGCAGGTTGACCGGCGGCCGGCCCCACACTGCGCGGCACGCTTCGACGGCATTCAGCCACACACCGAGCGGTCCCTTGACGGCCCGCGCGCCTCTGGCCATCATGACGCGGCCAAACGGTGGCTCGTCGACGACCTCCGCTGAAAATGGCGGCACACGCCAGCCCGACGGCGCCGCACGGCGAACGTCGAACATCCCGTAGGCCACCAGCGTGACCGGCGCACCGGCGTCGTAGGCGGCCCACACCCCCGGATACCCGGGAGTCGGTACGAGCTCGGCCTCGGGAAACCCCGCATCGCGCAGCAGGTCGACGAGCAGACGCGCGCACGCCTCGATACCTTCGCCATCCACGGAAACGCTCGGCTGCCGCAGCCAGGTCTGCAGGCGGGCCAGGTGGCGGTCGTGGTGCGACTCGAGATACGCGCGTACGAGCTTCAACTCAGCCATATGGCCGCGACGCCTGGCCTCATCAGGTCCCGGCCGGCGACCCGGCAGCAGCCGGCCGCGCGCCCGACGGTGCGGTGGCACGCACCTGCCGCAGACGGGGATCCAGCGCGTCCCGCAACCCGTCACCGAACACGTTGAACCCAAAGACGACCAGCATCAGCGCCAGGCCCGGGATCACCATGACGTGTGGGGCCAGGCGGGACCACTGCAGACTGTTCTGGAGCATCGCGCCCCATTCCGCGGTCGGCGGAGGGACGCCCAACCCCAGGAAGCTCAGGCTGGCCGCGGTCGTGATCGCCCCGGGAATCAGGAGGCTGACCTGCACGACGATGGGCGCCAGGCAATTGGGCAAGATGTGCCGACCCAAGATCAACCAGTCGGACGCGCCGGTCGCCACCGCGGCCTCGACGAACGTGCGACTCTTGACCCCCAGCGTCAGCCCATACGCCAGCCTGGCGAACTGGGGTACCTGCACGATCGCGATTGCGACGATCAGGTTCTCGACGCCACGGCCGAGGACCGAGATGATCGTCAACGCCACGATGATACCGGGAAACGCCAGCAGCATGTCCATGAACCGCATCACCGGCGCGTCGAGGCGCTGGTAGTACGCAGCCAGCATGCCGAGGGTCACTCCTACCGCCATGCCAAACCCGACCGCGGATGCCGAGATGTACAGCGACACGCGGGCCCCAAAGATGACCCGGCTCAACAGATCGCGGCCGATGCTGTCCGTCCCCAGCAGATGCTCCCCACCCGGACGCCGGAGCGCCGCCCGCACATTCACCTGGTTGGGGTCGTGGGGGACGATCCACGGCGCCGCGACGCCGGTCAGGACGAACAGGAGTACCACACCGGCGCCGATGACCGCCAGCCGGTGCAGCCGCCAGAGACTCCGCAGGGTTCGACTCACGGCGTCCCGACCGAGCGGCGGATCCCGGCACGCTCACTGGTACCGGATCTGCGGATCCAGGTAGCCATAGAGCAGGTCGACGACCATGTTGACCACCACGAACGACGCCGCAAAGACGAGGAGCGCGCCCTGAATCAGCGGAATGTCGCGCTGGCCGACGGCGGTCACCAGGAGCCGGCCCATGCCCGGCCAGGCGAACACCTCCTCGGTGACCACCGCGCCGCCCAGCATGTACCCAAAGCGCAGGCCGACGATGATGACGACCGGCAGCAGGGCGTTGCGCAGCGCATGGCGCGCGACGACGAACAGCTCGGGCACGCCCTTCGCGCGCGCGGTCCGCACGTAGTCCTGGCGGATCACCTCCAGCAGCGACGAGCGGGTCATGCGGGCGATAAACGCCAGCGAGAACGTCGCCAGGCTCAGCGCCGGCATGAAGTAGTGACGCCAGGTGTCGTTACCCGCGCTGGGCAACAGGCGCAGCTGCACACTGAACAGATACATCATCAGCAGGCCGAGCCAGAACACGGGGATGGAGATACCCATCAGTGCCACGACGGTCGCCACATGGTCGACCATGGTCCCCTGTTTCACGGCGGCGACCGTGCCCAGCAGGACGCCAATCACGGTCGCCAGCACGATACTCGACACGGCCAGTTTGATGGTGTTGATGAACCGCGACCCGAGCTCAACGGTGACCGGCAGGCGTGTCGTGATCGAGAGCCCCAGGTTTCCACGCAACAGCCGGCGGAGGTACTCCAGGTACCGCACGTAGACCGGACGGTCCAGCCCCAGCTCGCGCCTGACCGCCTCCACCGTTTCCTGGGACGCGTCCGGACCGACAAACAACTGGGCCGGGTCGCCGGGGATCACCTGAAACGCAAAGAAGACGGCGGTCACAGCCAGCAGCAAGATCGGGACGCTGGCCAGCATGCGCCTGGCTGCGTAGATCGCCACGGGGCCTCCGGGGGCCGGTGCTTATGCCACCGCCAGGCCACGCTCGGCCTGGCGGTGGGTGACCGGATAGGGTAACGCTACCGCCGCTTCCAGCCGTACTTCGCGATCCAGATGTTGCTGGCCGGCTCGAGGTAGACGCCCTGGATGGTATCCTTTAGCGCCACGCTCTGCGTCACGTCGAACAGCATGATGATGGGCGCGTCGTTGTAGACCTGCTTGATGATCTGCGCGTAGTAGATCTTGTTGCGGCCGGCCGTCGTCGCGGGTCGCTGCGACTCCTCGATGAGCGCGTCGACCACTGGGTTCGAGTAGTAGGCGCGGTTGAAGTACCGGGGCGCGGCCGAGTTGGTGTGGTAGAAGGTCAGCATCGTGTACTCGGCGTCGCCCGTAAAGGTCCCAACGGCGAGATTGATGATGTCGTACGTCGCCCGTTCAGGGGGCACCGTGACGCGCTGAAGGAACGTGGCCGACTCTAGAACCTGCAGGCGGGCGTCAACGCCGACCGCCTTGAGCATCCCTTGCACCAACTCCGCGATCTCGAAATCGCCGGGCGAGCCGCCTTTCCGGGTGAGAAACTCCAATGTCAGCGGCCGGCCCTCACGCTGACGGATGCCACCGGGCCCGACGGACCAGCCCGCCTCCTCCAGCAGCTTCTTCGCCATCTCCGGGTCGTAGCGATACGACCCGGCGTGGACATAGCCGTCGACCGTGGGATTGATGTAGACGGCCGTCGCAAGCTTTGCGGTCCCCAGGAGCACCGTCTTGATGATGCCCTCCTTGTCCACCGCGTGGTTGAGCGCCTTCCGGACCCGGACATCGTTCAACGGCGGCCTGCGGGTGTTGATGGTGATGTAGTACTGCTGGGAACCCAGCGCGTCTTGAACCTTCAGTCCACGCTTGGTCCTGAGGCGCTGGATGTCGGGGACCGACAGCCCGACCGCGATGTCGACGTCGCCGGCCTCCAGCGTCGTCGCCCGCGCGTTGTTGTCGGGCACGACGCGGTAGTTGACCTCGTCGAAGTAGGGCAGCCCCTTCTGCCAGTAGTTCGGGTTCTTGCGCATCACCACGTTCTCGTTCGGACGGAACTCGCTGACCATGAACGGACCGGTGCCCGAGGCCCGGGTCAGCAAGGCGTTGTCGCCCACCTGCTGCGCAAAGGTGGGGCTGTACATCGAGAAGGTCTTGGTTACCAAGATGGCGCGGAGGTTGGCTGCCGGTCGGGTCAGCACGATACGCACGGTGAGATCATCGACGACGTCGATGCTCTTGAACGGGAGGAAGTCCCAGAGCGGCTGCTTCTTCTGAATCTTCCGCTCGAAGTTCCACTTGACGGCCGCCGCATTGAATGGCGTGCCGTCGTGGAAGCGGACGCCTGGCTGGAGCTTGAAGGTCCACGTCAGGCCGTCCGTGGAGACCTGGTCCTCTTTCACGAGCAGGCCCTTGACCTTACCATTCTCCTCACGGTCGTACAGGGTCTCGTAGAAGTAGTGGGCCAGCTCGTTCACCGTGCTGGTGTTGACGCCGTTCACGTCGATGTGCGTGCGCAGCGGCACGAACGCGATTGTGAGCGTGCCACCCGGTGTTGGGGTCATCGGCCCGGTCAGCGCCGGCCCACCCGCAACGCCGAACACCAGGGCGCCGACGACACCAGCCACGGCAACTGCGCGAACCCCACACAACATGCGGATCACTGACGATCCCCCCTTCGCTTATCCTGCTGACTCCGAAATCTCAACCGTACGCCCGGTCGCCGCGGTCTCGTAGAGCGCGAGCACACTCGCCAGGGCGCGCCGGCCATCGATCCCTCCCGGGCTCGGATCACGGCCTTCAGACACGGCGCCAACGAACTCGCGAACCGCGCCCAGGAATCGGTCGCTCTCCTGGACCGGCCGCCGCATCTGCTCCGACTCGGACGCGATCTCCAGTATCCCGCCGGAGATCTTGATCGCGCCGCGGGTCCCCCAGACGGCGGTGTCCCAGCCCCCGAGCGTGACGGCGGCGTCCGATTTGTGCTGGATCACGGCCCCCAGGGTCCCCGCTCTAAAGACCACAGTACCGACCAAAGTGTCTTCCACTTCAACGGGGTAGCTGAAGGTCCCTGCGACGCCGATGACCCTGGCAATCGGACTGCCGGCGAGCCAGGCGAGACGGTCCACGCTGTGGACCCCGTTGTACATCATCATCCCGCCGCCCGAGACCCCGCGCTCCCACACCCATGGTGGCATCTCGCTGCGCCCCGAACTCATGCTGTCGAGGATGAGGACCGGGCGCCCGATCGCGCCGCCGGCGATGAGCGCCTTGGCGTGCTGGTATTCCGCGCGGAACCGGTGCACGAAGTTCACCATCAACCGAACCCCGGCGGCCTGCGCGGCGGCCATGACGGCGTCGGCCTCTGCGACCGTCACGCCCATCGGTTTCTCCAGCAGCACGTGCAGCCCACGGCGCGCGGACGCCACACCCGCCGCGGCCAGCATTGCGTGCGGCAGGCTGACGATCACAGCCTCCGGTCGCTGCGCGTCGAGCATCTGCTCGTAGTCCGCGAAGCACGGGATGCCAAGCTCGCCCGCGGCGTGCTGCGCCGCCGGCGCCGGATCGGCCGCCGCCATGAGAGTGATGCCACCCGCTTTCTTGCAGGCCGCAGCATGCCGCAGGCCCGCACGACCCAATCCGATGAGCCCCACCCGCACCGATCGTCCCTCGGGCTGCTTTAGGACGGGGTCGTCACCGCGGCCGCCGACTCCAGAACAGCGGCCGCGACCTCGTCCACGTGCTCGGGGGCGAGCCCTGGGTACATCGGCAGCCCCAGCAGGTGAGCGGTGAGGCGCTCCGCCACCGGGAAACTACCGGGCCCAAGCCCCAAGGGCGCGTACACCGGATGCAGGTGCACGGCCGGCACGTACAGCGCCTGGGTGGCGATGCCGCGATGGCGCAGGGCCTGCCGCACCCGGTCGCGGTCCGGCAGGAGCACAACGTAATTGCGCCACGCGTGCGTGCACCCCGGCCTCACGATGGGCGCCTGCACGACGCTGCCGGCAAAGTGTCGGGCATACCGATCCGCCAGCGCCTGGCGCTCAGCCTGCCACTCGCGCAGACGCCGGAGCTTCACCCGGATCAGCGCTGCCTGGAGGCTGTCCAGGCGCAGATTGTAACCCTCCACGAGATACTCCTGATCGTCGAGCGTATGCCGCAGTTCGGGCGGGACCTCCTGCCGCACGGGGTGCTGCCCGTAGCCGCGCAACGTGCGCACCCGCAGCGCCAGGCTCGGGTCCTTGGTCACAACCATCCCGCCGTTGCCTGCGCCGCCGATCACCTTGTGCGCGGCGAAGCTGAGGGCGCCGGCAGCACCAATCAGCCCAGTGTACTGCCCATGGTACGTGGCGCCGAGCGATAGCGTAGCGTCCTCGACGACAAGCAGCCCATGCCGCCTCGCAAACGCCGTGATCGGATCCATGTCCGCGGGGTGGCCGTAGAGGTGGACCGGCAGGATGGCCTTGGTGCGCGGCGTGCGCGCAGCCTCCAGCAAAACAGGGTTCAGATTCATCGTGTCGGGGTTCACGTCGCACAGCACGAACCGGGCGCCTGTGTGGCTGACCGCTGACGTGGTCGCCATGTCGGAGTTGGGTGCAGTGATCACCTCATCACCCGGCCCGATGCCGAGCGCCTTCAGAATGAGGAACAATGCGGCGGTCCCAGACTGCACGCCGACTGCATAGCACCCACCCAGCCAGTCACCGATCTCTTGTTCGAGACCGGAGACCTGCGGCACCACATCGGACTGCCCGTTGAGCAGCACCTCTCGCACCGCCGCCTCGAGCTCGGGCAGGAGCCGCCGGTGCTGAATCGTGGCGTCGTAGACCGGAATCCGCATCATGGCGCGCCTTTCCCCCTTGACATCACACAACCCACGGCGGACTCAGCCGGCCCGGCGCCCTTGGACAAAGCGAACGATTCGCTCCACAGCCTCGCGAAACCGAGGATCCGGGGCGAGGAGGCTGATGCGAGAAAAGCCCTCACCCCCTGCACCGAAATCGGTGCCGGGATAGGTGACCACCTTCGCCTGCTCGAGCAGTGTGAGACAGAACTGCTCGGACGACAGCCCGGTGTGACGCAGGTCCGCAAAGACGAACAGACTCCCACCGCTGGGGGCGAACGGCAGGTCGGCCGTCCGCAGTCCGTTGAGCAGCCACCCCCGCCGCCGCGTGTAGATCGACACGATCTCTTCGACGCAGTCCTGCGGCCCGGTGAGCGCCGCCAGCGCGGCCCACTGGTTCGGGGTGGGCGTGCAAATCGTCAAGGTGTCCTTCACCGCCTGCATACCCGACATCAGCGCGGCGGGCGCCGTCACCCACCCCACCCGCCACCCTGTCATCGAGTAGGCTTTGGAGAAGCCGTTGACGGTGATCGTCCGGTCGCGCATGCCGGGGAACGCGGCGATCGAGTGATGCTCCGCCCCATCGTAGAGCACCTTCTCGTAGATCTCATCGGAGATGATGAGGAGGTTGTGCCGGAGCGCCATCTCGGCGACGCTCTCCAACGATCGCCGCGTCTGCACGGTGCCCGTCGGGTTGTTGGGGGAGACCACGGCGATGGCCTTGGTCCGTGGCGTGATACGGCGCTCCAGGTCCGCGGGATCGATCTGAAACGCGCTGTCGGGCTTCAAGGGCACCTGGACCGCCGCGCCACCCGCCAGATGGGCGGCCAACAGGTAGGTCGTATAGGTCGGCGTGGGCAGGATGATCTCGTCGCCGGGATCGAGCAGGCTCTGCATGATCACGCAGAGGGCTTCCTGGCCACCGGTCGTGACCATGACTTCATCGACCCCGTAGTCCACCGCGTTCTCCCGCTTCAACTTCGCGGAGATGGCTTCGCGCAGCGGCTGAATGCCCAAGCCCGGTGTGTAGTGCGTCTGGCCGTCCAGGGCCGCCCGATAGGCGGCCTCGACGATATGGGGCGGCGTGGGCAGGTCCGGGTCCCCACGCCCCAGCGAGATGACATCCTCATACTTGGCGGCCAGCGCC